>Ga0256846_1000405_pt1 | contig 17768 bp, 11 predicted proteins | sample TevniametaG_FD_189098 | JGI IMG/M metagenome (GOLD analysis project Ga0256846, IMG submission 189098) | Tube worm associated microbial communities from hydrothermal vent at the East Pacific Rise, Pacific Ocean - Tevnia | ecosystem: Host-associated > Annelida > Integument > Unclassified ...
GGCTGTCTTGGCTGCCGATGATGAAGTCGGCATCGTAGCTGAGGCGGTAGGTGGCGTTTTCGCCGCCGGGATCGGGGGTCATGGTGGTGCGGGTGATCGCCTGGCCGGTGGTCTCGCCCTGCATCTCCACCGAGGCGGCGTGTTCGATCTGCATCGGCCCGAAGCCAAAGTCATCCTCCATCGACTCGAAGAAGGTGAAGCCGTTGAGCCCGCTGCTCACTCCGGCGGTAGATATCTCGCCGCTACCGAAGCTGGTGCCTGATGAGTCTATCATCTGCCAGGTGAGCTGAAACTCACCCATCGGGTTGGTAGCGCTGGGCTCGGCGGTGACCTCGGCACGGGCCTTGATCAGCATGCTGCTGTTGCCTGGGCCCTCCATCTCCGGGATCCAGACGTTGACGATCATCGGGTCCTCATTGGAGGCGCGAGTTGAATCGATAATCACCTCGGTGTAGTTGGTAGCATTTTGCCCGCTGGACTGATTCTGGCTGCTGGCGCCCGATTCACCCTGGGAGCATTCATCATCATCCACCAGGGCGATGTAGGCCCCTTGGTCCACAAACTGGTCGGCGCGCATCTGCGAGATGAAGCAGAGGATCTCGTTGGCGGTATTCACCGGCTCGATGGCCGGGTGGTAGGTATGGATATCGGTACTGGCGTTGGCGTAGTCACTGCCGGCATCGTCAAATCTCAGGCCAAGCTCGCCGCGACCGGCGAAGCGCGCGGCGGCAGATCGGGCGCTGCTCGATTCAGCGGCCACCACGTCCACTCGTTCCGGCAGTTGAAGGCCGGAAATTGCTTCGCTGGTGGTGGTCTCTGTGCTCCCGCCACCGCCACAGGCTGTGAGTATCAGAGGCGTTGAGAGGGTAAACAACGCACCATATCGATGTAAAAACTGGTTCATTTGTCGTCTCCATTGGCAAACAAGAACATCTTTCCCATCTTCAGTTCGTGGACCCGAACTGATTGAGACATCGGCGCGTTGGAGAAAACCTGAAGCCGGGATTGAGTGAGGATTGTGATGGAGCAGCTGCGTTACGACAGAAGTCTATTTCAGCGCAGGGGTATACAGGTTGGTGAGTGCGGGGTCTAAGTCGATAGGTTTTTCGGGATGACAAGTGAGTGGATATTCGCGTGGCTGATCCCATCGAAGGCGACCAGCAGGTGGTAATCCTGCTCACTCTCATCGAGCAGAGCCAGGCCCTCGGCCTTGCCGCCGGCAGGCGGTTCGAGCTTGTGCAGCAGGCGGATCTTTCCCTGTCCACTCTGCGGTCGATCGGCGCCTGGCAGTGTGTCTCTGCCATCCCAGTGGAAGATCCGGTAATCCCCTGGTCCCTTGCCATTGGGACCGGCAAGGATCAGGAAGCCGTCGCTGACCCGGGTGATCTCGCGGCAGCCGAGGCCGCCCAGAGTGACGAAGCGCAGTTCATAGTCTGATTTCGGATCATCGAAACGAAACCGCAGGATCGGCACCAGCCCGTCGCGTAACACCGGCCCGCGGAAGGCGGCGTAAAGCCAGCCATCGTGCACTGCGATTCCCTCGATGTCGACACCGTTCTCTTTGCCGGGAATGGCGCTGAATGGCTGCAGCACTGGGTCCCGCCGCAGCAGTTTTCTGAGGCTGATACGCTGCTTCGATTCAATATCACCCTGGCTGTTGATGCGTAGCCGGAACAGCTGGTCGCGACTCTTTTCATGGATGATCGACTTCCCATGCAGTCGCTTCAGGTTCTTTTTATGGCTTTTGGCCGGGTTGAGTTGCTTGCGTTTCAGCGAGTGGGAGCCGATCACATAGATCGATTCACCATCGGAGGTGATGCCTTCGATGTCCAGCTCCCGGCCCTTTTTCCTGGAACCCTTATACAGCAGGATATTGCGGGCCAGCTGATAGTGGCCCTGGCCATCGGCACGAAACAGCTGCAGATAATTTTCGTTGCGTCGCTCGCCGCTGGCCTCATCGGAGCCGATCAGCAGCAGCCCTTGATGACGCCCGATGGCGCTGATGTCCGCCGGCGACTTGAGCTGATTGACCGCGATATTGAACATGCCGGATGCACCTCTGATACGGGGTCAGTCAGAGAGCTGCTTGAGCCGTTCGGACCAGAGCAGGGTGGCTCCCGCTACCGCCGCCGGCATCGCGACAAAGTTGAGGATCGGCACCATCATCAGCAGGGTCAGGCTGCCGCCAAACGCCAGCGAGGTAAAGCGCGCCTGCTTGAGGCGGCGATGCTGCTGTTTAAAACGCAGGCCGTGGTTGGCCATTGGATAGTCGCCATACTCCAGTGCCAGAAACCAGGAGGTGAAGGCGATCCACAGGAATGGCGCAGCAATGTTGATCACTGGGATCAGAAACAGGATTAGCAGTGGAATCGCGCGCAGCAGAAAGTAGCCCATCTTGCGCAGCTCGGAGGCGATGGAGGGGAGGATATCCTTCATCACCTGGCCGATGCCACCGGGCTCCTGGGGCAGCTCGCCGCCGATGAAACGCTCCACCTTTTCCGCGAGCAGCCCGTTGAAGGGGGCGGCTATCAGGTTGGCGATCACCGTGAAGGTGTAGAAGACTACCAGCACCAGGGTGATGGCAAACAGCGGCCAAAGCAGCCAGCGTAGCCAGAAGAGCCAGCTATCCTCCGCCGGCAAAAAGCGCTCCATCAATAGCTCGAACTGGTCGATGCCGAACCAGATCAGCAGGCTGAAGACCAGGATGTTGACCAGCAGCGGGATCAGCACAAACGGGCGCAGCCCCGGTTTGCTGATCAGACTGAGGCCGCGAAGCAGATAGCCGGCGCCGGAGAGGGGATTGTTTACCATGGTTGAGGATCTTCGATTGAAAACGCCTATGGTAGCAAATGCGACGGTTTCTGCCGTGTGCATGTAAACTTCCCGTCAGTTGTGCCGAATGTCCTTAAGGAGCCTCTGATAAAGTCTGGATGAAGTCGATTGTGATTCAGAATGTTCAGATTCAAGGCGCAAATCGCACGTAATAGCTGGCTATTGCGAACGACGGCATGGATGCAGGAGATAGAGCAACGCATGGAGCCGTTGCCGAGATTTGCCATGCAGAAGCTGGATATTCTGGGCGCAAAATACGAGTTCATGACTTGATCAGAGGCTCACTAATGGCGGATGACGCCAGATATGGCAGTAAGTGCCAATAAGGAGACCGCGCATGAAGGGCATTGTATTTTCCAAGTTCATCGAGTTCGTAGAGGAGCGTTTTTCGCCGGAGATGGCAGATGACATCATCGAATCCTCCGATCTCCCGTCAGGGGGGGCATATACCTCGGTGGGCACCTACGATCATAGGGAGATGCTGCAACTGGTGACCGCGTTGAGCGAAAAATCCGGCACACCAGTTCCGGACCTGGTTCGTTCCTTTGGCTGTCACCTGTTTGGCATCTTGGCTGGCGCCTATCCCCAGTTCCTGGAAGGAATCGACTCAAGCTTGGAATTTTTACAGCTGATTGAGAATTACATTCATGTCGAGGTGAGAAAACTCTACCCAGATGCCGAGCTGCCGACCTTCGAGCACTGCTCCCCGTCGGCAAACCAACTGGAACTGATCTATTACTCAAAGCGGCCGCTGGGGGATCTGGCGCACGGGCTGATTGAGGGATGCGCCGCCCACTTCGGCGATACCCTCTCCATTGAACGGGAAGAGCTGCTGGTGGAAGAGGGAACCTCCATCCGTTTTCTGCTGACCCGCCAGGTGTAGCGAATGGATGAACTGACTCGTCTGGAACACCGCTGGCAGCGTGAGCGCAAGGCCCGCCATGAGGCGGAGCGCCTGCTGGAGGAGAAGAGCCTAGAACTCTTCCAGATGAATAACGAATTGGTTGAGCTGGCGGCTAGCCTGACGCACAAGGAGGAGTGGAGTCGCTCCATCCTGGAGGCGGCCGCCGAGGGGGTTATCACCACCGATGAAGGCGGTGCAGTGCAGTTTCTCAACCGGGCGGCGCAATCGATGTTCGGTTACACGCCGGACGAGATCTCCGGAAAGTGCATAAACACACTGTTGCCCGAAGAGCTTCTGAACTGCCCTTTCGCCAAGTCCGATTTGGAGAAAACCGAACCGCTCCTGAGCCTGAGTCATGAGACGCAGGGGCGCAGGAAGGACGGATCGGTGTTTCCGGCCGAATTGACGGCCAGTATCGCTCACCCTGGAACCGAGCGAATCGTCATCGCCGTTGTACGTGACATTACGGAACGAAAACAGGCGGAGAAGAGACTGGAAATGACCAATCGGCAGATCCAGCTGATCCTGGAAACGGTGGTTGAGGGAATCTTTGGCGTAGACTGCGAGGGAAATTTTACCTTTATCAACTCCGCGGCCAGCAAGATGCTGGGATGGAGCCAGCAGGAGCTGATCGGGCAGCACAGTCACGAGCTGATGCACCATACCCACAACAACGGCTCACGCCACCTCGCTGAAGAATGCCCCATCTACACGACGTTCCGAGAAGGCAAGGGAAACACCATCCTGGAAGATCTGTTCTGGTGCAAGGACGGCACATCCCTTCCAGTGGAATACGTCAGCCGACCGATATGGGAAGAAGAGAGAATAGTGGGAGCAGTCATCTCCTTCCGTGACATCACGGAACGTATAGAGGCCGAACGGGAGCGGCAGAAGATGGAGATCCAACTGCACAACGCCCAGAAGTTGGAGGCCATCGGCCAGCTCGCCGCCGGCATCGCCCATGAGATCAATACCCCGACCCAGTATGCCAGCGACAACACCCGTTTTTTGCAGGATGCCTATGCGGACATCATCAAACTCGTCTCCCTGCAGGAGCGCAGCATCGCAGCACTGACTAGCGGTGACCCGCTAGCGGCGCAGCTGGCTGCCGAGGCCGCTGCGCAGGCTGAGACGATCGAAATCGATTACCTGAAAGAGGAGATCCCCCTGGCGGTTGAGCAGACCCTGGACGGGCTTGAACGCGTCACCAAGATTGTGCGGGCGATGAAGGAGTTCTCTCATCCCGGCGTAGAGGAGAAGACTTTTGTAGACCTCAATAGCGCCATTCAGAGCACTATCGATGTGTCTCGCAATGAGTGGAAATACCATGCCGAGCTGGAGACCGTGTTTGATCCTGAGCTTCCTGCGGTCCGCTGCCTTCCCGGGGAGATCAACCAGGCCATCCTGAACATTATCGTCAACGCTGCCCACGCCATCGCCGATAGGCGCAAGGAATGCCCAGATGAGAAAGGGATCATCCAGATCGCCACCCGCAAGAGGGGCGATTATGCCGAGATCAGTATCAATGATAATGGAGGGGGCATCCCGGAAGAGATACTGCCACGCATATTCGACCCCTTTTTCACGACCAAGGGGGTGGGTAAAGGAACGGGCCAGGGCTTGTCGATTACCTACTCCGCGGTGGTGGATAAACACAATGGAACCATAGAGGTGGATTCCAGCGTAGGGGAAGGCACCACCTTCATCATTCGTCTGCCCATCGACGGTGAAACTGGACAGACAAGCGATGCGCCGTGAACCCATCCCTGTGGGTTTGGCTGCGGCATTCCTGCCGCAGATACCCACGGATCGCTCCACCAACCCTGGCTCCAGGTGAATCTAACAAAGTAGAAGAGGCTCCTTAAGGCTTTCTCACACTTTTATGGTTAGAATGCGCGGCCATTTTTGCAGCAGAGAGCAGGATCAAAGATGAAATATGTCGGTGCCCATGTGAGTGCCTCTGGCGGTGTGCAGAATGCCCCGTTGAATGCTGGGAAGATCGGCGCCAGGGCGTTTGCCCTGTTCACCAAGAACCAACGCCAGTGGCGTGCCAAGCCGCTGACTGATGAGGTGATCGAGAGTTTTCAGCAGAACCTGCAGCAGGTCGGTATCAATCCGGCGCAGGTGCTACCCCACGACAGCTACCTGATCAACCTGGGCCACCCGGAGCCGGAGGGGCTGGAGAAGTCGCGCAACGCCTTTATCGATGAGATACAGCGTTGTCAGCAGCTTGGCCTCAAGCGACTCAACTTCCACCCAGGTGCGACCCTGCGCAAGATCGACGAGCCGGCGAGCCTGGAGCGGGTCGCCGAGTCGATCAATATCGCCCTGGCGCAGACTGAGGGGGTGACGGCGGTGATCGAAAATACCGCCGGCCAGGGCTCCACCCTGGGTTACCGCTTTGAGCATCTGGCGCAGATCATCGATAGGGTGGAGGATAAGTCCCGGGTTGGGGTCTGCCTCGATACCTGCCACAGCTTCGTCGCCGGCTACGATCTGCGCAGCGCTGAGGCCTGCGAGCAGACCTTCGCCGAGTTCGAGCGCATCGTCGGTTTTGATTACCTGTGCGGCATGCACCTCAATGACAGCAAGCCGGAACTGGGCCAGCGGGTCGATCGCCACCACAGCCTGGGGCAAGGCAAGATCGGCTGGGAGTGCTTCCGTTACATCATGAACGACCCGCGCTTCGATGATATTCCGATGGTGCTGGAGACCATCGACGATACCCTCTGGGCGGAGGAGATCCAGGCCCTCTATGGGCTGATTGCCTGATTGGGGTTTCTGCTTCCCGCTCTGCATCTATGCTTAGGGTTGATCGCCTTTTGTGGAGGCGATTATCACAGGCCCTTTTGTAAACGATAGATTGCAGATAGGTGATCATGGGTTGGGAAGCCCTCTTCAGTCTCGCCAGCGTGCTCTTCTGCTTTGGCATGATGGCGTTCACCCGGGTCTCTCCCGACCTGATCACCAGTGCCGCGTTGACCGTGTTGTTGCTCGCCGGTGTGGTTAGCCCCGAGCAGGCGCTGGCGGGCTTTGCCAACCAAGGGATGCTGACGGTAGCGGTGCTCTACGTGGTGGTCAGCGGCCTGACCGAGACCGGCGCAGTGGGCTGGATCGGCCAGACCCTGCTGGGCCGGCCCCGCTCCATCCGCCATGCCCAGTGGCGGCTGATGCTGCCGGTGGCGGGGCTGAGTGCCTTTCTCAACAATACCCCAGTGGTGGCGGTGTTCATTCCGGCGCTGCAGGAGTGGGCACGTCGTCATCGCCTGCAGCTCTCCAAGCTATTGATTCCGCTCAGCTTCGCCAGCATCGCCGGTGGCACCTGCACCCTGATCGGCAGCAGTACCAATCTGCTGGTGAACGGTCTGATGCTGGAGCAGACCGGCAGCGGCCTGGCGCTATTCGATCTGCTCTGGATCGGTCTGCCGGTGAGCTTGGCGGTGTTGCTGTTTGTGCTGCTGATGGGGAGCTGGCTGCTGCCCAACCGCAGCTCGGCGATGGAGGAGTTTGCCGATGTGCGCGCCTACACGGTGGAGATGCAGGTCGAGGTCGACTCGCCGCTGCCAGGTCGATCGATCGACGAGGCGGGGCTGCGACAGCTGCCGGGGCTGTTCCTGGCGGAGATTGAACGGGAGGGAGGCGTACTGCCGGCGGTCTCGTCGAAAGAGCGGCTGCAGGCGGGTGATCGTCTGCTGTTTGTCGGGGCACGGGATTCGGTGGTGGATCTGCAGCGGATCCACGGCCTGCTGCCCGCTACCAACCAGCTCTTCAAGCTCAATGATGAGCGCCCGGAGCGCCGCTTCATCGAGGCGGTGGTCTCCAGCCGGCACCCTCTGGTGGGGCGTACGGTGCGCGAGGGACGCTTCCGCAATCGCTACAATGCGGTGATTATCGCCCTGGCGCGCAATGGTGAGCGGCTTGACGGCAAGCTCGGCGATCAGCGGCTGCAGGCGGGGGATACCCTGTTGCTGGAGGCGCGCCCCTCGTTTCTGGAACAGCAGCGCAATGCCCAGGATTGGCTGTTGATCAGCCCGGTGGGGGAGTCGCACCCGCTGCAACATGAGCGCGCCCCGCTCGCCCTGGGGATTGTGCTGTTGATGGTACTGCTGGTGGGGTTGGGCTGGCTCAGCATGTTGAAGGGGGCGCTGCTGGCGGCGGGGCTGATGATCCTGACCCGTTGCACCCGCGGCCAAGTGGCCCGGCGTTCCCCCGACTGGCAGGTGCTGGTGGTGATCGCCACCTCCTTCGGTATCGGTGCGGCGCTGCAGCAGAGCGGCGCGGCGCTGTTTGTCGCCCAGGGGCTGATGGGGCTGGCGGGTGGCGAGCCCTGGCTGGCACTGGCGCTGGTGTTTGGGGTCACCGCCCTGTTGACCGCCCTGGCCACCAACAATGTGGCGGCGGTGCTGATGTTCCCCATTGCCCTGGCGGCGGCCCAGCAGTTGGGGGTGAGCCTGCTGCCGTTTGCCATTACCATCATGGTGGCGGCCTCCGCCTCCTTCGCCACCCCGATCGGCTATCAGACCAACCTGATGGTCTACAATGCCGGCGGCTATCGCTTTCAGGACTTCCTGCGGATCGGATTGCCGCTGACCCTGTTGGTGGGGCTGGTGACGCTCTTGCTGGTGCCGCTGGTGTGGCCGTTCTGATTACTTTTTGCGTGCCTTGGTGAAGGCTGCAGCTATCGCGCCCCCTGCCTGCGGTTGCGGTTGGTTGTCACGCTTTGTGCGGCGCGGGGCGTTGGCCGGGGCCTTTTGCCGCCCATCCCGACGCGGCTCCCGCTCGGCCCGTTCCTGCAGCCGCATGCTCAAGCCGACCCGCTTGCGTTCCAGGTCCACCTCCATCACCTTGACCTTCACCAGATCTCCCGCCTTGACGACCTCCCGTGGGTCTTTAACAAAGCGGTCGGCGAGCTGGGAGATGTGCACCAGGCCGTCTTGATGCACGCCGATGTCGACGAAAGCACCGAAATTGGTGACGTTGGTAATCACTCCTTCCAGCACCATATCGGGCTGCAGGTCGTTGAGGGTTTCCACTCCCTCTTTGAAGCTAGCGGTCTTGAATTCGGGACGTGGGTCGCGGCCGGGTTTCTCCAGTTCACCGATGATGTCGGTCACTGTCGGCAGGCCGAAGCGCTCGTCGGTGAAGTCGGCCGGTTGCAGCTGCTTCAGTGCCTCATGGTTGCCGATTAGTGAGGTCACCGGCAGCTTGGTCTGCTCCAGGATGCGCTTGACGACCGGATAGGCCTCAGGATGCACCGCCGAGTTGTCGAGGGGATTGCTGCCGTTCATCACCCGCAGAAAGCCTGCCGCCTGCTCGAACGCCTTGGGGCCGAGGCGGGATACCTTCAGCAGTGTCTTGCGCTCGCTAAAGGCACCGTGTTGGTTGCGAAACTGTACGATGTTCTCCGCCAGCGTTGGACTTAGGCCGGAGACCTGGCTCAGCAGCGGCGCCGAGGCGGTATTGAGGTCGACCCCGACAGCGTTGACGCAATCCTCCACCACCGCATGCAGGGAGCGGGAGAGGCGGCTCTGGTTGACGTCGTGCTGGTACTGGCCGACGCCGATCGCTTTGGGTTCGATCTTCACCAGCTCGGCCAACGGATCCTGCAGGCGGCGGGCGATGGAGACTGCGCCACGTAGCGAGACATCCAGCTCCGGCATCTCTTTGGAGGCGAGCTCGGAAGCGGAGTAGACCGAGGCGCCGGCCTCGCTCACCATCAGCTTCTGCAGCTTCAGTTCCGGATGTTTTTTGATCAGTTCAGCGGTCAGTTTGTCGGTCTCTCGGGAAGCTGTGCCGTTGCCGATCGCCACCAGCTCTGCCGAATATTGTTTGGCCATCGCTGCCAGAGTGGCAATTGATCGATCCCACTGCTTTTTCGGCGCATGTGGGTAGATGGTGTCGGTGGCCACCACCTTGCCGGTGGTGTCGATCATCGCCACTTTGACCCCGGTGCGCAGCCCAGGATCGAGGCCGATGGTCGCCTTGGGGCCGGCGGGAGCGGCCAGCAGCAGGTCGTGTAGGTTGCTGGCGAAGACCCGGATTGCCTCCTCCTCGGCGCGCTCGCGCAGCTGCGCGAGCAGCTCCAGTTCCAGCTTCAGGGAGAGCTTGATCCGCCAGGCCCAGCGCACAGTCTCGGTGAGCCAGGCATCGGCGGCGCGCCCCTGCTGGGCGATGCCCTGGGAGGCGGCGATGATGCTTTCGCAGATGCTTGGTTCGCCCTCTGCCTCGCCGCTGCCGAGATGCAGGTTGAGCACCCCCTCGTTGCGGCCGCGGAATAGCGCCAGGGCGCGGTGGGAGGGGATCTTGCCGATCGCCTCCGCGTAGTCGAAGTAGTCGGAGAATTTCTTCCCCTCCTGCTGTTTGCCGCTGACCACCTGGGAGCTGAGTATGCCGTTATTCTGCATCTGTTCACGCAGCCGGCCAATCAATGTCGCATCTTCGGCACAGCGCTCTATCAGGATCTGGCGTGCGCCGTCCAACGCCGCCTTGCTGTCGACCACGCCCTTGTCGGCATCGATATAGTCGGCGGCGGTCGCTTCGGGATCGAGATTCGGGTCTTGCAGCAGCCCTAGAGCGAGGGGCTCCAGGCCGGCCTCGCGGGCAATCTGCGCCTTGGTGCGCCGTTTCGGCTTGTAGGGAAGGTAGAGATCCTCCAGGCGGGTCTTGGTCTCTGCCGCCCTGATCTCCTGTTCCAGCTCCGGGGTGAGTTTTTCTTGCTCGCTTATGCTCTTAAGGATGGTTTCTCGACGATCTTCCAGCTCCCGCAGATAACCGAGTCGCTCTTCCAGATGACGCAGCTGGATGTCGTCAAGTCCACCGGTGGCCTCTTTGCGGTAGCGTGCGATGAACGGCACGGTAGCGCCTTCGTCTAGGAGTTTAATGGCGGCATCAACCCGCTGAACTGTGACCTTTAACTCAGTGGCTATACGGCGAAAGATGGTATTCATATTGTCAGACACGCGGGAGTGGAAAGCGCGCAACTCTACCTCGCCGGACGGGGAGTGAAAAGCTTGTTAAGGAGCCTCTGAACGAATCGTGAACTTGCATATTGGATCTAGAATCCGCGCTTTGTCGTTGCTGATCTTCGCAATAGCCTGCTATTACGTGCGATCAGAGCCTCAAATCGATGAATTCTGAAACCCATTCTGCTTCGCTCAGATCATTCAGCGGCTCATTAACGATCAGAGTTGACGCGTGTGTTGGATGACAATGTCTAGTAAGGAAACGTCTCGTTGGGGGTGGCGGCCAGTTTGCTATGGTTGTTCACCAGCGTGATTACGAGTCGGGTTCGCCCGTTTGCAATAGAGAAAAATCACAATGTCTCTGCTCGATGAATTGAAACATGAGGCCACAAGGCTCAACTCAAGTACTTCCGAACAAGCCGCATCCCACTCCCCTTGGGAAGCACATTACCACAAAGAACTTCGGCCGCGGATGCTCAAGCTTCTGGCCTACCTGAACGATTTGACTAGTCAGCTCAAGTTGGTTGCTCCCGATGTGCGGGCCAATTACCGAATTCCCGGGCTGGGGCAGGTTAAAAGGCTGCGTCAGGGGAACTATCTGGTGAATGCGGACAGCGTGACCAATCCGCGCCGGATTCGACTGAAATTCAGCTGCGTGGCAGCTCAGGAGATGTCATTTTCGGTTAGCCCCAAGGGGCTAGCCGATGAGACCCGGGGTTTTCTGCACTCTCACCACATGCAGTTCAGCGAGTGGCCGATCCGGGATGCAGAACAACGTCTGAGTGGCGTCAACTTCCAGGTCACGCCCAAGGTGGAAGTGGTGTTTATGTTCCAGATCGCTCCTGAGCAGTATGAGATCGAGATGCTTACCTCGAACTTCGAGAAGTTCGGCATCCGTCGCTACACTTACGGACCAGAGCGAATCGATGATGAGTGGCTCGATAATCTCGGCAACTATGTGTTGCGCCGCCATGACAAGCTGCACAGTCTCGACATCTCCGACTCGACCCTGGTCAATTTGCGTGAGCGCCTGGCGGTAGACAAGCTCGAGCGTGAGACTGGAGGAGGTGCCGACAGGGTACACCGGCCGGGACAGAAGCGCGGTAAGGGGTTGTTTGGACGTTTTCTCCACTCTCCCAATCATTGAGTATTGACGAACCCCGTTCTTGCTTGGATGACGTAACTTCAATTTTCAGGAAAAGAACTAACGAGTTTTTTCGGCCAAAATGGGTTGCTGCGCCCCGGGTAACTCTCCCCGGGGGGCTAGTTAGGATGCTTGTTTTGGCCTCAGCAATCCCCTAGTCTTCAGGCAATGTTTCATTGCCGCTATCTCTGGTTGTGTCTATTGGCAGTGCTTGTCTCTCCTCTATCTGCCTTGGCGGATGGAGGGAAGTTGGTGCGCATCGGTGTACTTAGCCATCGCGGCGATCAGTTCACCCTCGACAAATGGTCGCCCACTGCGGAGTATCTGACCAGTCAGATTGCTGACCATCACTTCATCATCATGCCGCTCGACTTCGCTGAGGTGGAGCCGGCGGTGGTGGAGGGCAAGGTCGATTTTGTGCTGGTCAACTCCGGCATCTACGTCAATCTGGAGGTGCAGTTTCGCGTCTCACGCATTGCCACCCTGAACAACCGGCGCAGTGATGTGCCCTACAACATCTTTGGGGGGGTGATTTTCACCCGAGCCGACAATCCGCGGATCAACAGCCTGGAAGACCTGCCAGGTCACTCACTGATGGCGGTGGATGCAACCTCGCTGGGTGGCTTCCAGATGGCCTGGCGCGAGATGCGGGCCCAGGGGATCGATATCAATGATCTCTCCGAGTTGCGCTTTGCCGGCATTCACGACCGGGTGGTGATGGCGGTGCGCGGCGCTGAGGTGGATGTGGGTACGGTGCGTACCGACATCCTGGAACGCATGGCCAGCGCAGGCATGATCGACCTGGATGAGTTTCGCATTATCAACCCCCAGTCGGATCCGGAGTTTCCCTTCGCCCACAGCACCCGGCTCTATCCCGAGTGGCCCTTCAGTAAGGTAGCGCATACCTCCAACGCACTGGCGCAGCGGGTGGCGGTGGCCCTGCTCAACATGCCGCAGAACCATCCGGCAGCGATTCAGGGACGTTACTCCGGCTGGACCATTCCTCTCGACTACCAGCGGGTACGTGAGTTGCTGAAGGAGCTGCATCTGCGCCCGTTTGAGAAGCCCGCTCAGTTTACCCTCCTGGATGCCATCAAACGCTATTGGTACTGGTTGCTGAGCGGGTTGATCTTCCTGATCTTTATGGCGTTGATGACCCTCTGGGTACTGCGCCTGAATCGGGAGCTGCAGCGCGCCAAAAGCCGTCTGGAGCAGCAGCATGAGCTGATCCTCGACTCGGTGGCCGATGGCATCTACGGTGTCGACCTGCACGGCAACTGCACCTTTTTCAGCCGCGCCGCGGAGGCGATTACCGGCTGGTCGGCGGAGGATCTGATTGGCCTAAACCAGCATGAGATTCTGCACCACACCCGTCCGGATGGCACCCCTCATCCGGCGGAGAATTGCCCGGTCTACCAGACCTTTCGTGACAACCAGCCCCGCTTCGTCTCTGACGATGCCTTCTGGCACAAGGCTGGGCACAGTATTCCGGTGGAGTACAGTTGCACCCCGGTGAAGGATGAGTCGGAGCGGACCCTCGGTTCGGTGGTGGTGTTCCGTGATATCACCAAACGTAAACAGGCAGAGGATGAGGCGCGTCAGCACCAGAACGAACTCGCCCGGGTGGCACGTTTCAGCACCATGGGTGAGATGGCGTCGGGTATCGCCCATGAGTTGAATCAGCCGCTGACTGCCATCGCCACCAACGCCCATGCCAGCATTCGTCTACTCGAATCCGGTAAGGAGGGGCAGCAGGCCTGTGCCGATGTGATGGAGCGTATCGCCTCCCAGGCGGAGCGTGCCGGAGCGATCATTCGGCAGCTCCGACGTTTTGTGCGCAAAGAGCCGCTGGAGCGCTCCCGGGTCGATATCAATACCCTGGTGGATGCAGTGGCGGTGTTGATCCAGCCGGAAGCACGGCGGGCGGATGTGGCGGTACGGCTGGAGCTGATGCCGAATCCACCGCAGATGAGGGTGCAGCGGATTCAGGTGGAACAGGTGATTTTGAACCTGGCGCGCAACGCTATCGAGTCGATGGCCGGGGACGAAACGGAGCGTCAGTTGGTGATTACCACCGAGGCCAATGGCGTGGCTTCGGTGCAGGTGCGGGTCAGTGATACCGGGCCGGGTATCAAGCTCGAAATGATCGAAACGCTGTTCGCTCCCTTTGTCACCAGTAAGTCGGGTGGCATGGGGCTGGGGCTCTCTATCAGTCACGGGATCGTCGAGGCGCATGGTGGTAGACTCAGCGCACAGAATCTGCCCCAGGGTGGGGCCTGCTTTATATTTACCCTGCCGGTCTCAGCTACAACCTGAAAATTATGGAACAGAATTCCCCTACAATTTTTATCGTTGATGACGACGAAGAGGTACGTAATGCGCTGCAACTGCTGATGCAGTCGGTGGGGCTCACAGTGGCCTGTTATGCCTCTGCGCTGGAGTTTCTGCAGGCGTTTGACGCCTCCCGGCCCGGTTGTCTGGTGGCCGATATCCGCATGCCTGGAATGAGCGGCATCGAACTGCAGGAGCAGCTCAATGGCGAACCGATCCATCCGCCGATCATCTTCATCACTGGTCATGGCGATGTGCCGATGGCGGTGCGGGCGGTGAAGGCCGGCGCGATCGATTTCATCGAGAAACCGTTTAACGACCAAGTGCTGCTTGACAGTGTGCACCGGGCGATCCAAATGGACGCCAAACAGCGCGGCGAGGCCTCGCGGCTCTCCGATATCCGTGAGCGTTTCAATCAGCTGACGCCGCGCGAGCGCGAGGTACTCAACCTGGTGATTGCCGGCCGGCGCAACAAGAATATCTCCCAGGAACTGGGCATCACGCTCTCCACCGTGGAGGCGCACCGGGCACGGGTGATGGAGAAGATGGAGGCAGATAGCCTGTCGCATCTGATGCGCATGATGCTTTCCCTGGAGCAGGGTTAAGGAAAACCCTTACACAAACCGTTGTATGCTGGGATTTTCATTAAAAGACAATCGGTTAGATAATACTGACTCCCCGATAACTGCCCGGAACAAGCGTTTGGGGAACCTCCTGGAGGCTGGTCGGTGGACTGTTGGTTTTGGATAGCGAACAGGCATCCCGCAGTTTTCCGACCAGCCTTCCCCTTTTACTGATGGCCTTTCCGGTGGTCAGCAGCAACACAGAACAATAGGCACTCCATTGCTGGCAATTTTGCAGAGAGTGCTGCAACAAACCCTAGAACCAGCCATCGGCGGCAGACTCGACCAGCCTGTCGTCTAGGAGGATGAGGAAGAATGAGCATTTCACGACGTGAGTTTCTACGCCTGATGGGTATGGCTGGTGCGGCCGGCATGATGCCTGCTTCGATCTTTGCCGCGATGCGTCAGCCGACGGATCTCTATGAGGTGCCGAAGTTTGGCAACGTCTCGCTGCTGCATTTCACCGATACCCACGCCCAGCTCAACCCGATCTATTTTCGCGAGCCCAACGTCAACCTCGGCCTCGGCTACGCCTTCAACAAGGCACCGCATCTGGTGGGTGATAAGTTGTTGAAACACTTTGGTATCGCGCCGGGCGGTATCGAGGCCCACGCCTTCAGCTATCTCAACTTCGATTCGGCTGCCGGCAAATTCGGCAAGATTGGCGGCTTCGCCCATCTCAAGACCCTGGTGGACCGTCTGCGCACCGAGCGCGGCCCCGGCAACAGCCTGCTGCTCGACGGTGGTGATACCTGGCAGGGGTCCGGCACCGCCTACTGGACCCGCGGTAAAGACATGGTTGGCGCCTGCAACCGCCTCGGTGTGGATGTGATGACCGGCCACTGGGAGTTCACCTATCTGGATAACGAGGTGATCTCCAACATTGCCGACTTCAATGGTGACTTCGTGGCGCAGAACGTCAGGGTGAAGGATGACGCCCTGTTCGACTACAAGTTTGCCGACTTCGACGGCTTCAACGAGGACGAGGGGCTCGCCTTCAAGCCCTACGTAATGAAGGTCGTGGCTGGTGCCCGGGTCGCGGTGATCGGTCAGGCCTTCCCCTACACTCCGATCGCCAACCCGGGCCGCTTCATCCCCGACTGGACCTTCGGCATCCAGGATGAGCGCATGCAGACGGTGGTCGACGCGGTGCGCGAGAACGAAAAGCCCGATGTGGTGATAGTGCTCTCGCACAACGGCATGGACGTTGACCTGAAGATGGCCTCCCGAGTCAGTGGCATCGACGTGATCTTCGGCGGTCATACTCACGACGGCATGCCGGCCCCGACCATCGTCAAGAATGCTGGCGGCAAGACCTTGGTCACCAACGCCGGTTCCAACGGCAAGTTCCTCGGAGTGATGGACCTCGATGTGCGCGGCGGCAAGGTACGCGATTTTCGTTACCGTCTGCTGCCGATCTTCTCCAATCTGCTGCCGGCGGACAAAGAGATGCAGGCCTACATCGACGGCGTGCGCGCCCCCTATAAAGAGACCCTGGATGAGGAGTTGGCGGTGGCGGAGGAGACTCTCTACCGTCGCGGTAACTTCAACGGCACCTTCGATCAGGTGATCTGCGACGCCCTGACCACGGTCAATGATGCGCAGATCTCCCTCTCCCCAGGCTTTCGCTGGGGTACCACTGTGCTGCCAGGTCAGAAGATCATCATGGACAACGTGATGGATCAGACCTGCATCACCTACCCCGAGACCTACCGCCGCGAGATGAGTGGTGCTGACATCAAGAATATTCTGGAGGATGTCAGCGACAACCTCTTCAACAAGGACCCCTACTATCAGCAGGGCGGTGACATGGTGCGGGTGGGTGGACTCGACTACACTTGCGATCCCGGTCAGGGGTTTGGTAAGCGTATTACCGACATGCGCCTCAACGACGGCAGTAAGATCGAGGCGGGCAAGAATTACGTGGTCGCTGGCTGGGCGACAGTCGGTTCCAAGTCGCCGGGTCGGCCGATCTGGGATGTGGTGGCCGACTACCTGCGTGACCAGAAGACGATCAGGATCAAGAAGCTCAACACCCCCAAGCTGGTTGGAGTCGATAACAATCCGGGCATTGCTGAATATCGGGGTGCCTGATCAGGCATTGCGGCCCGCCGGGCAGGCCCACTCCCGGTGCGCTGCAGATTGATGGATATGGCGCAGAGAGGGAATACTCTCTGCGCCTTTTTTGCTTCTTAAGGCGTCGTTTGCACGCCTTGCAGGAGGGCGCCAAACGCGCGGCTCAGCTGCTCTGAGCGTGCCGGATCCCTGACCCCAGCGAGAACCTGCGGGCGGGTGTCGGGCAGAAACATCAGATCACTGAGTAGTTGATTGAACAACGCCTGTCCCTCCTGATTCTCTGCCAGACGTTCGAGAAACAGACGGCAGATGGCGGTCTCCTGCAGGCCCTCCCAGGCGCGCCCGGCGATTGCAGCAAGGATCTCGCTGTGTGTCGCGCAGGGGGCCTGCAGTACCCGTTCGATCAGTCGCTGTCGGATCTCCGGGGAACGCGCCTGGGAGCTGCCACGGATCGCCGCCGTAATCAGTTGGAGGTCGATCTCCTCTTCATTCAACGCCGACTCCATCCGCTCCAGCAGGGCTGTCGCGATCTCGTCCGTCACCCTTTCGTTCTCCAGACAGTGGCAGAGTGCCTCGAGTGGCGCGCCGGGGAGCTGTGGGATAGCGGCTGCCAGCTGTTGGCTTGTATCTTCAAGATCGAATCTGGCACCCAGATCGGCAATCCCCTGGTAACCGAGGAAGGGCCACTGGTCCCAGCCGATCTCACCGCAGAAGTAGGATCTGGCATGCGCATAAAAGCGTGAGGGCGGGCGATTCAACAGCCGGTTCACCTTGGCGTGAAACACCGCGAGCCGCTCCTGTTTTGGGGTGAAGGCGTAGGGGTTGTCCTGCAGTGCGGCCTGCAGCTGCTCCCCCTTCTCCGCTGCCTGCAGATTGCGGTCGGTGACCTCCAGCAG
>Ga0256846_1000407_pt1 | contig 17766 bp, 14 predicted proteins | sample TevniametaG_FD_189098 | JGI IMG/M metagenome (GOLD analysis project Ga0256846, IMG submission 189098) | Tube worm associated microbial communities from hydrothermal vent at the East Pacific Rise, Pacific Ocean - Tevnia | ecosystem: Host-associated > Annelida > Integument > Unclassified ...
AGAACCTGTTTTTTTTGTGCACGCCAAGTATCCTCAGCCAGATTAGCCCGCAGAATATTTACGTGAACGTTACCGTCTCCGGCATGACCAAAAGCAACCACTTCAAGCTGACTTCTCTTGCGAATGCCATCAATTCCATTAAGTAAACTCTCAATTTGTGCAACAGGCACTACTACATCCTCACGTTCCATTTCAGGAGAAAGATGGTGCAAAGCATCATGCAACGAACGTCTGGTTTTCCATAAACGTGCCTTCATATCAGAAGTTTCGGCAACAAACACATCCACAGCACCATTTTCAAGACATACTTCACCCACTCGCTCATAATCGTTTTCAACAATTTCCCTGCTTTGACCATCTAAACCAATCATCAAGTAAGCGCCAGCCCCTGGAACAGGCAGTTTGGAATCAAGATATGTCTCAACTATTTCAAGCGCTTTCCGCTCCATGAATTCAATAACTACAGGTATAATACCTGTCTTCAATATCTCATTGATTGTATGGGCAGCTTTGGCAAAACTTGCAAACGGTACCAAAAGGTCAGTTCTTACGGCAGGTAACGGAAGCAAGCTCAAAGTAAGCTCTGTTACTACCCCAAGGGTACCCTCGGAAGCGATAATCAAGCCTATCAGATTGTAACCTGTAACATTCTTACGAAGCTTACCGCCAAGACGCAATATTTCCCCGCTGGAGAGTACAAGCTCTATACCGGTAACGTAATCTTTTGTAGTTCCGTATTTAACCGCCCGCGGACCTCCAGCGCCTTCAATAAGGTTACCGCCTATAGAACAGCTATCCAAGGAAGCAGGATCTGGCGGATAGAATAACCCCTTGGCTTCAACTGCTTTATGAAGCTCACCTGTAATTACTCCTGGTTGAACAACAGCCATACGGTTTTCAATATCTATCTCAAGAATACGATTCATTTTCTCAAGCGTAAGCAGTACACCACCTTCAATAGGCAGCGCACCACCTGAAACGCCTGTTCCAGCACCTCGCGGGGTCAGTGGAATACCTTGCTTAGAGCAATATGAAAGAAGTTTTGACACGTCTTGAGTGTTTTCGGCAAACACTACAGCCTCAGGCATTGCATGAAAGTACGATGTTTCATCGTGGGAATAGCGTTCAAGTGTTTCAGGAAGTAGGCTGAACTTTTCACCAAACAGCGCCTGCAGTTCTCTAAGTTCCTCAGAAGTCATCTGTTCAATGCCAACTTGATAGTTAAAACCAATGCCAATATCCCCGTAGCGCCGCTAATCAAGAGGCTGGTTACTCCAATTACTGTTTTATGAATAATAAAGATATGGTACAGGCTATCCCAAATTGCGCCTGCAACAACAGCTGCAAAAATAATTACTGAAACCCAACGCCATAACCTTATATTTGTCAGTAAGACGATAACAATTAGTAAGATATAGATGATATAGAAACAAAGCATAATCCACATCTCAGAGGGAGCAAGCGCCTTCGGACTAGGGTCAAATACATAAAACAATGAATGAATTATGCCGCCCAGAAGGGATAGTCCCATAAAGGCTGCAATTCTGAGTCTTAGGAATAAAGCTTTGTTCGTGTTTTCTTGTATTTCGTTCATCAATATTCTCCTAATTTTAATCCTAATCGATTTTGACCATCTGGCAAGTATTATTTCTTAACAAACATTAACTTACAGCAAACACTTCGGCATACGGTACGCTTTTTGTTACTAGAATACGGCAACATATTGCTTTAACGCCAAACCTAAGTAATTGGAAGTTTTCAAGCTTGACAAAACACTGTTTTTATCTAATATAAATTTGTTAGGAGGATGTGATGATAAAAAAAATCGCATTAGCAACAATAATAGTATCAGCTTTCCTCCTCGGATGTTCAGTGGTTGAGGTCGGTGGTAAACGCACCTTCTTTCCACTTGCCGAGGGTAATTCTTGGGTTTTTAATGTTAGTGGTGTTGACGAAGGAACTGTCAAATGTCAACTAAACCAATTAAATTCAGGATTATACACCTGGAATACTGAATATCACTATACTACGGAAAGACCAGCTATACTTGCTGACGGAAGTGAAGCTTCTGACCCATTTAGCGATTCCGTGCGTCTGATAGTGGATTCAGCATTCAATTGGCCAAATGTGGGTATTATCCCTGATGGACCGGACGAAGATAATGATAATTCTGGATGCATTGTTAAAACACCTGCCGGAACATTTGAAAACTGTTTATTAGTTAAAGGTAAACCTAACGAAAAGTTAATTTCATACGATGTTTGGTTTGCCCCAAATGTAGGGCCGGTACAGATTTATTGCTGGAAAAATAATGAAGTTGCCGCCAAGTATGTCTTGACAAAATATTCTGCGACTCAATAACCAGCATATATTTAGAGCTAAGATACCGGAATTAATCTTAATTGACGTCCCTTAAAGTGATCACTTTAAGGGACGTTGTTACACAATTCAAATTAACCAAAATACCATAGGACAATTCCGGATTTTAAGGTTTTACCTTACCTTCATCATATTCTTCTATATTTAATCAGAAAAATACACAATACCTAGTCCGCTAAAGGAACTGCTCTAAAAATTCAACCATCATCTCAAAACATATATTGCTAAAATCTTTCAACAGAGCCAAATTTAATTACCTTGACCCAATACAGCTTGACATTCCCTATATCCTTTTCCATAATCAATTAAATAGTTTTTTCAGGTTTACTTAACTTATCAAAAACATCAACCATGGAGGAGAAATGAACCGTTGCGAGCTATTAAAAAAAAGCGAAGTGTTCAATATTCTGGATGAACACGAATGCAAAGCTGTTGCCAATCTATGCGAAGAACGCGAAGTCAATGCAGGAACAATTTTGGGTAAAGAAGGCGAGAAAGCCTTTGAACTCTATTTAGTTGTCGATGGCCAGTTGGAAATAACAACTAACGCAGCTCTTGCCGAGCCTATGCCTGTTACCATTGCAACCGTTGACGCTTTAAAAGTTGCAGGGTGGTCTTCAATGTATGCGGGCGGCAAGCTTACCGCTACCATAAAAACGTCAAAACACACAAAACTTCTTGTCTGGGAAGCCCAAAAGCTCCATAACTTCTTTATGCAGAATTGCGGTATGGGATATAGAATCTTGCAACAAATTCTTTCGGTAGTTGTAGCTAAAAGATTGAAACGTACCCGAATTAGTCTACTTTCATGCGTAATGGACAACCATTAGGATTTTTCAAGGAACTTTGTTTTTATAATTAAGACTTACCTGCCTTTTAGTCCTTAAATATAAATTTCAGGTGAGCTCAAACCTATCTTACGGAACTTACGAACTAAAATATCTATCTTTATGTAACAAAACCAATACTGTACTCTTCAATATTACGTTGACAAATTCAATTGAAATGAATAAACTTAATTATGATATGGATTGAAGACCTTAAAAAATACATCGGGAAAGAAGTATCCATCAAAGGATGGGTATATAATAAGAGAGATTCTGGAAAAGTACGATTTGTACTTTTAAGAGACGGCACAGGTATTCTGCAGTGCGTATTCGTAAAAAACGAGCTGTCGGATGACATATTTGAACAGGCAGATAGCGTTAATCAAGAAAGCCTGATTGAGATTACAGGCGAGCTTAAAGAATTCAACCGCGCTCCTGGGGGGGTTGAACTGGGAGCGAAATCAATAAAGCTCATTACCGATTCTCACAATTATCCAATTACACCTAAAGAGCATGGCATAGACTTTCTTCTATCCAGAAGGCATCTGTGGCTTCGTTCAAGCAGACAACACGCGCTACTGCGATGTCGAGATACTATGATTCGCGCTTTCCACAATTTCTTTGAATCCCGTAACTTCATTCTTATCGATCCGCCTATGATTACGCCAACATCATGCGAAGGAGCATCTGAACTCTTTGAAATTAAATATTTTGATGAAGCAGCCTACCTTTCGCAATCCGGTCAATTATACATGGAACCGGCGGCTGCGGCTTTCGGAAAGGTATATTGTCTTGCGCCTTCATTCAGGGCGGAAAAATCAAAAACCCGCAGGCACCTAACCGAATTCTGGCATTTGGAGCCTGAGGTAGCCTTCCTTGACCTTGATGGTGATATGAAACTTGCAGAAGATATGTTGACTTTTGTCGTCAAAAGGGTTTTAGAAAAACGAAAAGCTGAGTTAGAGCTTCTTGGCAAAAAAGTTGATAATTATCAAGAACATTCAAAATTACTTGAAAATCTTAGTCCACCTTTTTATCGACTTTCATATACCGAAGCTATTGAACTTTTGAAAAAGAAAGGGCTTACTGCCGAATGGGGCGATAAGCTTGGTGCTGATGAAGAAGCAATTATCTCAAAAGAATTTGATAAGCCTGTTTTTGTTCATCGATATCCTAAAAAATCGGCGCCCTTTTATATGAAAGAGGACCCTGAAAATCCAAAAGTTGTTAAGAACTTCGACCTTTTGGCTCCCGAAGGCTATGGCGAAATTATTGGCGGTTCTCAAAGGGAAGATAGCTTGGAAAAACTAGAGGCGGCAATTGAATATCACAGCTTACCTCGCGCTCCACTTGAATGGTACATTGACTTACGTAAGTACGGTACATTTGAGCACTCTGGATTCGGCATCGGAATGGAACGCACTCTGGCATGGATTACGGGAATCCACCACGTTAGAGAAACTATACCTTATCCAAGACTGATGGATAGAATATATCCCTAACTTAACTATTAGATGCTTGTAAAATCAATTGTATACATCTTTGGTTGAGCTGGAAAGAGACCTGGAAAAGATACACTGATATTTTCTTTGCAGTTAAAATGTAAACTAACCGAACTATTTACCCTATCAATTGATGTATACTCTCAGACGTTGACATAGCTCTATCCTGAACTATAATTCCTCCAAAGAGACTTCCAATAAATTCCCAGAGGAGGAATATATGGATAAAAATTCGCGCTCTATTGCCAAAGCAATTACATGGAGAATAATAGGTACTATAGTACTCGCTTCTGTTACCTATTTAATAACAGGTAGTTTGAAGCACATGACAATGATTACTATTATATTTGAGTTCATACAATTGCTTAACTATTACTGGCATGAGAGGGTGTGGATGAAAATAAAATGGGGTAAGATATTGCATCCACTACAGCAACTTCCTGTTAGTAAAGAAATCGCACCCCAGCATATGGAAGTTCTCAGAATGAAACTTGAGGAGTGGGGATATTTAGACAAAAATTCCGATAAGAAGATATCGCTTAAGAAAAAAGCAATAACCCGACGACGCAAAGCTTCAGGAAGAATTATTCTGGGGAAAGCGTCTTAGTTGTAATAAGGAGTCAAAAACAATGAGTCTACTTGAGAATACCGATGATATTAAAACATTGGTAGACGGCTTAAATTTTAAGGAAAAAGTCCAACGCTCAATGCAGTTAGTTGAAGAAGCCTACGCTAAGTATGGCGACCGCTTAGTTGTAGCCAACAGCTTAGGCAAAGATTCCGTGGCGGTGTGGGATTTAGTTAAGAGAGTTGCTCCAAAGGTTAGGGGATTCGTAGTTACTACCCGTTACAAGCCTCAAGCCACTAAAGACTTTATGAAACAAGTAGTCGAGAAATACCCTGAAACAGAGATATACGAAAACGATGTTGAAATTCCAGAAAAATTATATGCCACCGATCCTGATGAATGTTGCAGGCTTCTAAAGGTTGAACCTGTACGCTGGGCAATAGAGAAAATGGACGTTGACTGCTGGGTAACTGGTCTTCGCTGTACCGAAGGCAGAACCCGTACTGATTACAAAGAAGTGGAAGAACGCGACAAAGGCTTAATTAAACTTAATCCTATTCTTTTATGGAAAGAACGCGAGGTTTGGCAATATCTTTCTTTATATGAAGTACCTGTAAATCCTCTCTACAAAGAAGGATATCGTTCTCTAGGTTGTGAACCTTGCACAAAAATTTCCAATGACGACGATGAACGTGCCGGTCGCTGGCTCAATACCTCTAAATGCGGTGGAGAATGCGGTATTCATACACGTCCACTTAAGGTTGATGCAACGAAATAATTAATTTCTCACAGATAGATTCTCAAGCGCCTCTGAAATTGCTAAAGGGGCGCTTTTTCATTATCTCTGATATATGGAAATTTGAGCTTTAAGAATCATTAAAGATGGATGAGCTTGAACACCAAGCTCATAAATTTTGAATATTTCTTAAAAATATTCTCTTAATCTAATAAGCAAGCTTGATAATATTCTCTATTCGAATATAGTATTGCCAGTAGAAACTAATATTGAAATTAAGGAGATTTATGTCACATATCCAATATGCAGGTATAGCTATTCTAGGTCTGGCTGCAGGGTTACTTTCAGGCTTATTCGGGGTCGGCGGTGGCGCCCTTATAATTCCTGTCCTGGTTTTAATTTTCGGATTTACACAGCATGACGCACAAGGAACTTCCTTGGTGGCTCTTCTACTGCCAGTCGGTCTTCTTGGGGTAATTCGTTACTGGAAAGAAGGACACGTAAACCTTGTAGCAGGCTTGATAATTGCCGCAGGGTTATTTATTGGAGCCTATTTCGGCGCAGGTTGGGCAAACAAACTTGATGAAATTTGGCTCAAGCGAGCATTCGGTTTATTCTTCATTCTCTTAGGATTAAAGTTTATTTTAACAAAACAAACCCTACAACATCAATAAGCCAATATTCGGAAAGTCTATAACATTATTAAACGAACAATTCAAACATAGCTATTCAAAAGCAACAGAATAGTATAAAAAGAGAAGAGGCTTACCGCTTCTTCTCTTTTTATTAATCTATTTCTATTTTATTTATCTGTAAAACGAAATAATCCTGATGTCTTTTCTACCTTTGAAAGAATTTCTTTTGCCTTTTTAAGCATTGGATCTTCTGCAAAAATAAGATTATAATAGTAATCACCGCGTCCCCATTTTTGCATAGCAATTTCAAGTTTCAATTGGGTAGCCAGACCTTTTTTTGATTTCTGGAACTCCTCGTCTGTAAAATTCACATGATGACCTTTAGCGACAATTTTAGGTGCGTTTTTAGATTTGGCCTTTTTCTTATTAGATGTATTTGCATCAGATTTTGGGTTTTGCTTTCGTGCAAGCTCTTTTAAGCCGTTAAGCATTTCGTCAGTTACCGTAAAGTCTCTAGTAATATTAGGATGTTTGGCAATGTAGTCTGCAGCATAGGTAAAAAATACACGATTTATTCTAAAGCGTGTAACAAGAGTATCCATTTTTTCGTAGGGGATATATACATCAGGAACAATAGCTCCACCACCATAAAGAGGCCTTGCTCTTGGGCCAAGAGTATTAAAAGTGAGTTGTTCATCCTTTTTATTGCCTTCGTCATCCTTTAAGGTAGTGCGATACTTATCTATACAGCGTCCTGAAGGAGTGTACCAATAAGCACTGGTAAGCTTGAGTCGAGCTGAATCTGGTAATGGGTAGACGGTTTGCACGCAACCTTTGCCAAAAGTGGTATCACCTATAATTATGCAGCGTTCCCAATCCTGCAAGGCACCTGCTAGGATTTCTGCAGCTGATGCTGAACCCCTATCGGTTAGAACAACCAAGGGATAATCGCCTATGAACTTATCTTCGTGCGTGCGATAGACTTTAAAGCTCTGAGGATTACGTCCGCGAGTCTGCACAACTTCTTTATTCGGCGAGAGGAATAAATCACTAACTTCTACACCTTCGTATAAATAACCGCCTGAATTACGTCTAATATCCAGAATAATCTTCTTCACACCTTCGTGTGTAAAAAGAGAATCTATTGCCTGTTCAACCTCTTGACGAGCTGTACGGCTAAACTTAATGAAGTTAATGTAACCGATTTCAGGAGTAAGTTTGCTAGCGTAACTTACCGCATTCAGCTTAATTATATCACGAGTTATAGTTACATCAAAAGGTTTATCCATTCCTCTACGTGCTATAGTTATAGTTACATTTGTTCCGGGCTCACCACGCAGCTTGCTTACAGCCTCTTCAATAGTAATACCTTCTGTTGATTCATCCTCAATTTTCACAATGTAGTCACCTGATTGCAAGCCCATTGCCGCGGCCGGAGTTCCTTCCATTGGTGAAATTACTGTAAGCCAACCATCTGTAATACCTATTTGAACCCCCAGTCCTCCAAACTCACCTTCCATAGATATGTATAGATCTTTATACGATTTGGGATTCATGTACATGCTGTAAGGATCAAGTTTCTGCAACATAGCATTCATGGCATTCTCTAACATATCATTCAAATCCACATCGCGTACGTAATGAGTACGGGTAATTTGAAGCACCTGAAAGAAAACTTCAAGCGACGCATAAGGATCCGTTCGCTTAGCCCATAAACGTGATCCCACCCATGTAATGGCAAGAATCCCAATTAATATGAAACCTGCCGTAAGTTTTACTTTTTTTGTTTTTTTAGTCATAAAACTCCCTTACGAGTTAAAAATTCCCAAACCGTATTCTTTATATCTTCATGAAGCATTTGCACCTCCTTTGCGCCATCAAAGACCTTAATTTTCTTAGGCGCACGTCTGGCATATTCAAGGTAGGTTTTACGCACTTTTTTGTGAAAATCCAATCCTGCCTGTTCCAGACGATCATGTGGTCTATTTAATCTTGCAAAGGCTTCTTCTACATCCAAATCGACTAAAATCGTCAAATCAGGCTCCAGACCTGCGCTTCCGAACTTGCACAATCTGGCAACATCTTTGACAGGCAAATCTCTTCCGCCTGCTTGATAAGCTAAAGTTGATAAAGTGTAACGATCGCATATTAGCACTCCTTTTTCGGTATGTAATATACGACGTATACGTTTGGCAACATGTTCCGAACGGGCGGCTAAATAGAGCAGAAGTTCTGTCCTGGGATGCATTTCCTCTAATTGAGAATCAAGCAGTACCTCACGTATCTTCTCTCCCACTTCCGTTCCCCCAGGCTCTCTGGTTAAGTCAACCGCTACACCTTTTTCCCTCAAAGCCTGCGCTAACATCTGTATTTGCGTTGATTTCCCTGAACCTTCAATACCCTCAAAAACAATAAATACACCTCTGTTCACTAGCGTCCCTATTCTATCCTAATTGTAGCTTTAGAAAATATGCTAATCATAACAGGCGGATACTTAAAACAGCAACTCAGAATATAGCGATATTGAACGGTTTGCAATAGTCATTAACCCTTTTTATTTCGCTTATAGCTGCGAATAAAGCTTTCTGTCTTGCGTCGGGCAACGTAATCAGGATATTGAATTGGAGGAGACTTAAAGAAATACGATGAAGGGGCTGTAATGGCTCCTTTAAGTCCCGCATCAAGAGCTAACTTGGCGCAACGAACGGCATCTATTATAACTCCCGCTGAATTGGGAGAATCCCAGACCTCAAGCTTAAGTTCAAGATTTAGAGGTACGTCACCAAAGGTTTGACCCTCCATGCGAAGATGACACCACTTACGATCTTTTAGCCATGGGACATAGTCAGAAGGGCCTACATGAACGTTTTCTGCTCCCATATCATAAGGAAGCATCGATGTTACCGCTTGGGTTTTTGAAATTTTCTTAGATTCCAGCCTATCGCGTTCCAACATATTTAGAAAATCTGTGTTGCCTCCAACATTTAACTGAGATGTATGCAAAAGCTTAACCCCACGTTCCTTAAAAAGTGTAGTCAGAACACGGTGAACTATTGTAGCGCCAACCTGAGATTTGATATCGTCTCCAAGAACAGGTAAGCCCTTGGAGCGAAAACGCCGCGGCCAGTAACCGCCTGAAGCTATGAATACAGGTATACCGTTTACGAAAGCGCAACCAGCATCAAGTATCTGCTCCACATACCACTTGGTTGCTTCCTCTGAACCAACAGGAAGAAAGTTGACAACCACATCTGTTTTAGTCTCTCTGAGAAGACGAGGAATATCGGCGGTTGGTCCGGGAGCTTTGGTTATAATTTCTTTAAGATAACGTCCCAGGCCGTCATGAGTCATACCGCGAAGCACCTTTGCACCAAGATTAGGTACCTTACTAAACTGTTTTGTATTATTAGGCTTGGTGAATATTGCTTGCGCTAAATCTTTACCCACCTTATTCTTATCAATATCAATACCCATGGTGAACTCAATATCAGATACATGATAACCACCCAAATTTACGTGCATAAGTCCTGGAATTGTATCTCCTTCCTTAGCATTACGATAGTAATGCACTCCCTGAACCAATGAACTTGCACAGTTGCCAACTCCTATAATGGCAACCCTAATCTTACTCATCAAAAGCTCCTTTCGCTAACCAGCATAAGACCTAAGTGTATAAATTGACGGACGCATGTCAAGAGCAATAGCTCTATTCATTATGTTATCGAAAGCGATTAGAGACTAGGCTTCACACCAAACTTAGTCGCCCGTTTGAGAATCTTAGAAAAAAAGGATTGATTCTTAAGCTGGAGCGAGTATGATTATGTATGAATCGTAAACTGCTGGGTAAGCAAGGGGAAGATTTGGCTGTTAAATTTCTTAAAAAAAAGGGATACCGAATTCTTGACCGCAATTTTTATACCTCAAGGGGTGAGTTGGATATTGTAGCTTATGACGGGGAGAATATTGTGTTCGCAGAAGTCAAAACCCGGAAATCTGAAAATTTCGCCCGACCGGAATACGCAGTCAACTATACAAAACAAAATCACTTACGTAAAGCGGCTTTGCTATGGCTTTCAAAAAACTATCCAATTAAACCTCCGCCGTGTCGTTTTGACGTTATCTCTGTGCTAATTAAGGATGGGGAAAAACCTTTGATAGAGCATATTATTGATGCCTTTATGTGAAATATACTCTTCCGCTTCCTTCTCAGCTTCTATCTTTACTTTAGCTCAGGAGCTATGATAAAACTGCTATTTAAGTAGACTTGAAAAATGTAAATAGATGTGTATATTTAGAAAAAAGGAACTGCAATGTTAGCAAAAGTAATTTCTGCCGGACTCTTGGGAATAGATGCCTATAAAGTAGAGGTTGAAGTTGATACCGCACGCGGCCTACCAGCCTTCACTACAGTTGGTCTACCCGAGGGCGCTGTAAAAGAATCCAAGGACAGGGTTCTAGCCGCTGTCAAAAATTCAGGCTTCGCTTTGCCAGCTGCAAGAATCACTGTAAACCTTGCTCCGGCTGACATCAAAAAAGAAGGAGCAGCCTACGATTTACCTATTGCTCTGGGTATTCTTGCCTGTCGAGGAATTATTCCAATTGAGGAATTAAACAAATATTTGATAGTTGGTGAACTTTCACTTGATGGAACCCTAAGACCGGTCAAGGGCGCTCTTTCAATTGCCTCTCTAGTTCAGGAAACAGCTATGCAAGGATTGCTGCTTCCCGCACTTAATGCGCCTGAGGCCGCAATTCACGGAAGTGGCTTCTGCTATCCGGTAAAATCGCTCTTACAAGTAGTACGCTTTCTTAACGGAGAAGAGGAAATAAAACCGGCTGACGTCAACGTAGAAGAGATTTTTGCAGACGAAATGAAATGGGCTGTAGATTTCGCCGAAGTAAAAGGTCAGGAACATGCAAAACGTTCTCTTGAAGTAGCGGCAGCAGGGGGACACAACATCCTGTTGGTAGGGCCACCGGGTACAGGCAAAACCATGTTAGCCAAACGTTTCCCGACTATTCTTCCTCCACTTTCACTTGAAGAAGCCTTGGAGACCACACGCATTCATTCTGTATCCGGTTTACTTGATACAGGTAAAGCCTTGGTTGCAACACGACCATATCGTTCACCACACCATACGATATCTGATGCAGGGCTTATAGGTGGCGGTCAAATTCCACGACCAGGCGAGGTAAGCCTTGCTCACAACGGAGTGCTGTTTTTAGATGAACTGCCTGAGTTCCGACGTAATGTGCTTGAAGTATTGCGTCAACCTTTGGAAGACGGCAAGGTAGTAATATCCAGAGCAAAGATTACTATTCCCTATCCTGCGCGTTTTACGCTAGTTGCGGCTATGAACCCTTGTCCTTGTGGAAATTTAACCGATCCGGTTAACATTTGCCGCTGCACACCACCACAGATACAAAGGTATCGTTCAAGAATTTCCGGCCCCTTGCTTGATAGAATTGATATACACATTGAAGTTCCTAAACTCAGCTTTGATGAAATCAGACGTCGGGAGCAAGGCGAAAAATCTGAAGATATCCGCAAGCGAGTAATCGAGGGGCGGGCGCGGCAGCTGATGAGGTTTAAAAATTTTATTACGAATCTTAAGCGCAAACAGCCAATTTACTGCAATGCTCAAATGAGCGCGCGTGAAGTTAGGCAATTTTGCCCTATCTCACCTGATTCCGAGTACTTACTGAAAACTGCAATGGAGCGTTTTGGGCTTTCGGCGCGTGCGCACGATAAAATCTTAAAAGTTGCGCGAACTATTGCCGATCTCGCAAACGCAGACCACATAAGGCCTCAGCACATTTCCGAAGCAATTCAGTACCGAAGCCTTGACCGCAAGGTTGACATCTAAAAAGCTAGTCAAAACTTAGTCAAAAGCTAGTCAAAAGGTTATCAAAAGCTAGTCAAAATTGAAGGCCTTGGCTATCAGTAAAAACCCATTTGTGCAGCATATAAGATACTAAACTAAACCGGCCGCGGGTTTGGCCTTAAGAATGGACTCCGCGCCGCCTTTTAGAGGTTTTGCCTTAGCCTAGCTTGCAAGCCCAACCAGCATACTGCATACGATACCTAACTCTGGCCGCGCCAAGGGCTTTGCTCTAAGAATCTTGGTGGTGGATTTGTAAAAAAATACGGCCAACATCTTGGTGCATTCTTATATTATATTAAAATGAAACTTCTCTTGACATACAAAATATATTATGTATAGTTTATATACAGGAGGAACTATGTCTACCAAGCGACCCCCAAAAAAGAGTGATGCGGAAGAGAACAGCCTAATTCAAGAACTCAAAGACCTGCTACGTGAAGGACGCAATGTCTTTAGGGACGATTCAGAAAAAGCAAAGGAGCTTTTTAGAAAAGGACAGGAACTTGCACTGAATAACGGCTGGAAAGAAGATGCCGCTGTTTTCAAGGCCTTCCTTCTTTTGGCGGAGGGAAAATACAAAGAAGTAAAAGAACTTTTGACACCCCTGCTTGAAAAAAAGACCCTGCATCTCAAAGGCTACATTTATGAAATAATCGGAATCACACAAACTATACTAGGATTTCACGACCAAGCTATCGATTATTTCCAAAAGGCCTTAAAAGATACCAACTATGACGCACATGGCGACACATGGAACAACATTGGGCTTGCTTACGCTTGGAAAGGCAATTATGACAAGGCTATTGAGTGTTTCCAAAAAGCGATTAATACACCCAACTACAATACCCCTGACTATGCCTGGAATAACATGGGGCTTGCTTACACTAAGAAAGGCAATTATGACAAGGCTATTGAGTGCCACCGTGAGGCCTTAAAAGACCCCAACTACGACACGCAGGGCGATGTCTGGTACAACATGGGGGTTGCTTACTATGAAAAAGGCGACTTAAATGAAGCCCTTAAATGCTTAAAGAAAGCGCGGGCTTGGTATGAGGAAAACGAACCGAAGACGGTAGAGAGGGTTGATTCCAGGATAAACTCCATTAAGCATGAAATGCAACTTAGAAAAAGTGGATTGAATGAAGCCGCTGAAGATCTAAGTGGAATAACCAAGTTAAGCAGTGGATTGAATGAAGCCGCTGAAAATCTAAGTGGAATAACCAAGTTAAGACCCAAGGAATTGGATGACCCCATTGAAAGAATCCAGAAAATACTGGGTGAAAATCGTAATCGAATTGAAGACTACGCCAAGAAACCAGCGACCAGATATAAAGACGTTCTTGTAATACTCAAAGGCTGGTCTTCATCCATGCCTATCGTTGCTTCGGTTGACCATGAGAGGTTTAACAATCAGATTTGCCATGGCGGTGGGTATTTTATTAAGACTGATAATCAAGGTATTGTCATTGATCCCGGTTTAGATTTCGTTACCAACTTCGGTAATGAAGGGGAAATTGAGGGAAGTAGTGTAACTAAGGGAGAAGACGACAAAAAAACACTTCACAGGAGATTCCATATAAAAGAAGTTACTCAAGTTATTACAACACATCATCATATTGACCATTTCATTGACATATCGCGCATCAATGACCTCAATCATCAATGGCGTACTTACCTTGAAAAAGAGGATAAACCTGAACCTATCCATTATTACTTCGACAAAACCACCAATAAACACCATTCACTCACCAAAGTATCTGAAGATAATACTCATGAGTTGGACCATTCACAGCCTGAGCGCCCATTGCAAGGTAATGTCAAAATATATCCTTTTTCAACAAAACATAACTGTGAATCTTCGTTTGGTTTCAGGATGGAAGTAAAACTATCTGATAATACAATTAAACAAATAGGATATACCTCAGATATGAGTTTACTTGATGAGAACTTGCCAACGCAGCTCACTAAGAAGGAACTTGATGCAATGATAGCTCACTTTTCCTTTGCCGAACCTGAGGATTTTAGAGAGGGAAAAGAACATAAGAATCATCTGGGCTTCACCGGTTTGAAGAAACTGATTTCTGGCACAAATGCCAGGCTTTACATAATCTCCGAATTCTGGGGCGGGAAGTGTGATTATCGTGTTGAAGTCGTCCAAAAGCTTCTTTATGACCTTAAGAAAGATGGAACAAGAACCAAGATACCTGCAATTATCCCAGGTGATGTTGGCTGCATGATTGATTTACGCGAGCTGAAAATTCGTTGTTCAACTTGCGGTGAGTTTGTCCCTTGTGAAGAACTATCTGTCATAAAACCTGAACTGCCTTTCGGCAAACTTCGCTATCTGTGTAAAAACTGTTTGCTCTAGAACGCTCTCAATTAGCTAAGTGAGCATTCATAGACTTGTAAGTTCGTTTGAGAAGATTTGAGAAAAAAAGAGGCCGCATTCACGGCCTCTTAGGTCTTCTCTTGTTTACTAGTTAGTCGATATTTCTATTTGATAAGGCAGCATGTAAAGCATGTGTTCCTGAAGCCACGAAGGAAGATTCTTTAAGGACACTGTTTCCAAAATAGAAGCTTCGGGTTCATTCTTAACATCTATGAGCGGCGTGGGTTCCGGATAAAATTCCACCTTGCAGTCTGCGCCAAGCTCTGCCATTTTACGTGCCTCATCAACCGCGTCCATAATGCCTCCGATTTCGTCAACCAAGCCGACACGTACACCGTCAGGGCCTGACCAAATGCGACCTCTGGCAACCTTATCAACTTCCTTAAAAGACATCTCACGGCCTTCAGCCACACGATTAACAAATTCCGCATAACCTTCATCCATAAGGCCCTGCATTAACTTTGCTTCCTTTTCATCAAATGGCCTATCAGGACTAAACATATCTGCATGAGGATAAAGCTTAACCGTTTCTCTAGTAATACCCAGCTTTTCATCAAACCCCTTGGACACGAACTTGCCGCCCAAAATGCCTATTGAACCGGTAAGGGTTGTGGCATCTGCGTAAATCTTCTTTGCAGGCGCTGAGATATAGTAACCACCTGAAGCAGCCATTCCAGCCATAGAAACAATTACCGGCTTTTCCTTGGCTAAATTGGTAAGCGCGCGATTCATTATCTCTGAAGCAAGAGCAGAACCGCCTCCTGAATTTATTCTAAAAACAACCGCCTTGATATCGTCATCCTTGCGTATCTTCTCAAGCGCTTCCGCAATAGTAGTTGAGCCAACTTGCTTGCCTCCAAGAAGGGGAATGGGAATTGGGTTAACACTAGATTCTCCTGTAACAATAGAACCTTCGGCAACAACAATTGCTATGCTTCCTTTTTTGAAACCTGCATTAGATTTCCTATCATCTTTAACCCATGCACGAGGGACTCCTTCAATATGCTCCTTGTGCTTGGAGAATTCAACCCTACTTGCATTCTCACCGAACTCAAGTTTAACAATGGAATCAAGTTCAACTGCCTGACAAAGTCCATCAATAAGTCTAAGAGCTTTTGCAGTATCTGCGTTAAATATTACACGTTCCTTCATCATCTTTTCTAATTCAGTACGCTGAATATTGCGGGCTTTTGCAATTGTATTCAGCAACTCATCGTAAAGAGATGAAAGGTAGGCCTTTAACTGTTCCTTGTTTTCATCAGAAGTTTCAGAAAATTCAAACAATTCATAAGCCGATTTGTATTCTCCAACACGATAGAATTGTGGCTCTATACCTAATTTATTGAGGGCTTTTTTGATATGTAATGTACGTACGTAACCGCTTGCAAAAGATACATTACCCGTAGGAACAAGGTATACTTTATCAGCCACAGAAGCAAGATATATACTAGAGATAGAAAAATCCTCGCCAAAGGCAATAATCTTAACCCCTGCTTTTTTCAAACGCGCCAGTTCTGAGCGAAGCTCTTCCATTTGATAGCTTGAGTATGAAGCCTTTCTGAAATCAAGCAGTATACCCTTGACGTCATTTTGTTCTCCAAGACCGCGTAAATCGGCAAGAATACTGTAGAATGTTTTAGATGAACCGCCTACGGATACATTCAGGAACTTAAATAAAGGAGACTTTCCGCTTTCAGGACGTCCTTTAGGAATAAATTCTATAACCTTAGGCCCGTGTTTTGAAAAGTCTATTCCAGGATAACTCGGTAGAGAAATTCCAAGACCTATACCTACAACCTTATCTGAATTATAGCTTGCGCCAAGTTTAACATTAGCAATGGCCAATTCTAATCCGCCAGCCCAGGCCAGGTGACCGTTGCCGTCAAGCGGCTGAGTAAGTGAGCCTGAAAGAACTACACCCGATATTGGCTCAACACCAAGCCCAAATTTAAGACTTTTTAGACCACCTTTATAGCCAAGATCGCTGAAAACCGTTACCCTGTCGGTAAAAGGCCTTACTCCTAGACCAAAGTTCAAGCTTATAGTATCTGTTGTCTTAAGCATCCCACCAACGGCTAACCAATTAAAAGGATTCCCCTCAAAACCAAAACTCCAGTGCTTTTGTTCGCCCCAGGAATATGCGCCGCCTATTCTGTATCTTTTTCCCAAAGGAATACCTATTCCTGCGCTAAAGTTTCCTGTAGAATCGCCAGGATAATAGCCGAATCCAAACACACCTGCGCTTATCCCAAGACGGTATGCAAAATTACTATTCGGAACCGAAGCGCCGTTAAGGCGAAGCTCTGCCCATTTAGAGTGAAACGCCAAACCGGCAGGGTTAGACCAAATAGCTTCCGCACGTTTGGTAAAACTTACAGACATACCTCCCAAATACCCCACTCCCATTGTTAAAAAAAGCAATAACTGTGTCATACAGCCTCTCCGTGTTTTATAGTTACTTCACAAATTAACCTAATACCTACATTACAGTGAGGGATACGCATCTATTCACTTATAAAGAGTATATCTTATCTTGACGCAATAGACGCTATAATGTTTCAAGCTCCCCTATTCACAAGTTGATGCCCGCTTCGACCTATTTACTTTTGTAATTTATGATGTTTTCAAGATACAAAGATATTCATCATCATAGAATTATGGTATCTAGCTTTCAACAGCTGCTAACTGTACTTGACAAGAACTGTATGCAAGGCTAGACTCCAGATGTGACAATAACACGTATACCTTTTAACCGTCGGCTAATGCTTATTTTATTTGTAGTCTTTCTTATCGGGCTGCAAATGTTTATGAAGCTAAGCCCGTGGTTCTTTCTTGGAACAGCCCT
>Ga0256846_1000408_pt1 | contig 17744 bp, 16 predicted proteins | sample TevniametaG_FD_189098 | JGI IMG/M metagenome (GOLD analysis project Ga0256846, IMG submission 189098) | Tube worm associated microbial communities from hydrothermal vent at the East Pacific Rise, Pacific Ocean - Tevnia | ecosystem: Host-associated > Annelida > Integument > Unclassified ...
CCGGGCTTTCTGGTGGATGCTGGCCCATTTAAACGGGACGCCGACTTCCGGCGATGATTCCGACGGCGGCGGCGGGGGATCCTGCTTTATCCGGACCCTGAGTAACTGATGGTATCATCCGCGGGTGGATGACTGCCGGGATACCGTCGAAACGAAAGGGCTTGACGGATATCCGCCCGTGCCATAGCTTACGCCAGTGGCATGATTTATCTGAACAGATACTCAATAAAAATAGAATAAAAACAGAAAGGGTTCAACTCATGGCTTATTCCATCGCACTGGCCGGCAAAGGGGGAACCGGGAAAACAACGGTTGCCGGTATGCTTGTCAAGTATATGATGTCAAAAGAAAAAGTGCCGATTCTGGCCGTGGATGCAGACAGTAACGCCAATTTTAACGAGGTCCTGGGGATGGAGTTTACCACGACCCTGGGAAATGCCCGTGAACAGATGAAAAAAGGAGATGTCCCCAGCGGGATGACCAAGGATATCTTCATGGAGATGAAACTGGAGGAAGCCATTGTGGAAGCCGATGGGTTTGATCTCGTGGTGATGGGACAACCCGAGGGGCAGGGGTGCTATTGCGCCGCCAATACCCTTCTGACCAATTTTCTCGAACGGCTGGTGGACAATTATCCCTATATTGTTATGGATAATGAGGCGGGGATGGAACATATCAGCCGGTTGACGACGCGTAATGTCGATGTTCTGCTGATCGTTTCCGATACGTCCCGGCGCAGCCTGCAGGCCGGGTTTCGGATTCACAAGCTGGCACAGGGACTGAATATCGGCGTTAAAAAAAGTTACCTGATCGTTAACCAGGCCCGGGAGGAATTATCCGATCAGGTTGTGAAAATGATCGAAGAATCCGGTCTGACGCTGGCGGGAACGATTCCTGAAGATGAGGCGGTGTATGAATATGATCTGAACGGCCGGCCGACAATTACACTCGATCCGGATAATCCGGCGGTCCGGGCGGGGTTTGATATTTTTGACCAGGTCATCGACGGGTAAACAGTGCAACCGTACCGACAGGAGACATGATGAATAAAACCGGATTTTTGTATGACGAGAGGTATCTGCTCCACGATACCGGACCGTATCATCCAGAAGTGGCCGACAGGCTCGAAGCCGTTTATGCGGGGATTAAAGATGCGGGCCTGCTGGAAGCGCTTACCCTGATCAAGGCGTCACGGCCCGACATGAAGTGGATCGAGGCGGTTCATGATCCGGCCTACATTCATCGGTTTGAGGAAGTCTGCTATTCCGGAAAAAAGACGTTTGATTACCCGGACAACCAGATGTGCGTCGACACCTTTGAAACCGCCCTTCTGGCCGTGGGGGGGATCCTTGATACGGCGGACCGGGTCATGCGCGGAGAAATCAACAATGCCTTCTGCGCCGTGCGTCCGCCCGGCCATCATGCCGAAACCGACCGGGCACTCGGGTTCTGCTATTTTAACAATGTGGCGATCTGTGCCCGCTATCTTCGCGACAAATGGGCGGTCAAAAAAGTCGGCATCGTGGACTATGACGTCCACCACGGCAACGGCACGCAGCATATTTTTGAAAAGGACCCGACGGTTTTTTATTATTCTATCCACGAACATCCCTCCTTTGCCTACCCGGGAACGGGCCGGGAATTTGAAACCGGCGAGGGCGCCGGGCACGGCTTTACGAAGAATTCACCGATGCTGCCGGGGCAGGGAGACGAAGAATATAAACAATTGATGGAGCGGGATCTTTTTCCGGCGTTTGAACGATTTGAACCGGAAATCATTCTTGTATCGGCGGGATTTGATGCGCATATGGAAGATCATCTGGCCGACATGAACCTGTCTACTGACGGCTTTTCATGGATCATGGAGCGGCTGGTGGAAATGGCTGAAATCTATGCGGACGGGAAAATTATTTCCGTCCTTGAAGGCGGTTACAACCTGGACCGGCTGCCCGAGCTGGCCCGGAACCACATTGAAATACTGCTTCACAGGTAACCGCGTATCAAATGCGAAATAGAATGTATCATCAAATTGGAGGCGCCCCATGTTTGTAAACCGTACAATGACCAAGGAAGTGATCACCATCGGGCCGGATGCGAGTGCTTTTGACGCCCGGGACCTGATGCAGAAGCATCGGATCCGTCACCTGCCCGTTATCCGTGAAGATGGCTACCTGGTCGGCATGGTGACCGACCGGGATCTGCGCAGCATCATCCCGCATGAATATTACCGGACCGCCGATCCGGCCATCCGGAAAGAATGCCAGCTGCCCGACGAAGATCTGAAAATAGACCAGATCATGACGACGGATCTGATCAAAATCACGCCCATGGATACGATTCAGGATGCCCTGCTGCTGGTTCAGCGGGCCAAGGTCGGCGCGCTGCCTGTTGTGGATGAGCGGAACAGACTTCACGGTATTATTTCGGTCCGGGATCTGCTGCGCGCGTTTATCAATGTTCTCGGCATTGGGGAACCGGGAACGCTGTTGTGCGTTCTGGCGGAAGAGAAAGTCGGCCAGCTGAAAAAAATTGTTGATGCGGTTACTGAAGAAAAGATTTCTCTCGGCAGTATTCTGGTGGCCCGCTACTGGGATGAAGAAAAACGGGCGGTATTCTGTTACCTGCTGACCCTGAACGTGCGGACCATCAAGGAAAAATTGAAAGGTCTGGGCTTTACCCTCCTCGAGCCCATGCAATGGTACCTGGACCAGCTGCCCAAACGGGACTGATGCCGGCATCTCCCTATCAGGATCTGTATATTTATTATCTGTCCGGGAGGGTGGCGGCCGGCAGGGATTTCGGCGCTGGTTTTATCGGAACCTGGCAGGAAGCGGATTCTTCTTTTCTTTTTTTTTCGGCCCCGGCCCGGCCGCGGGTGGCTGCCTTTGTCGCCGAGCATCCGGACCTGACTCTGGAAGATGAATACCGGATGTCTTATGATGAATGGCAGGGTGAACGGCTCGCGCCATTTACCGCCGGCCGGTTTAATATTTATCCGCCCTGGGCGTCTCCCCCGGCCGGCACAGGCGCTGAAACGCGCCTCGATATTTTACTGGACCCGGGCGTGGTTTTCGGGAACGGGCTGCACCCGACGACCCGGGACTGCCTGGCGGCCCTGGAGATGCTCCGGGACCGAACATGCCCGGCAACCGTCCTTGACCTGGGAACGGGGACGGGATTGCTGGCCCTGGCGGCGGCCCGGCTGGGCGCCCGGCGGGTTCTGGCAGTGGATCTGAACCATCTGGCAGCCCGGACGGCCTGTCTGAATGTCCGGCAGAATCATCTGGAAGAGCGGGTATTGACCGTTCAGGGGCAGGCCGGCGCTTTTGTCGACTGCCGGGCCGATCTGCTTGTGGCCAATATCCATTTTGATGTAATGAAACGGATGGTCACGGCGCCGGGCTTTCGCCGGAAACCCTGGCTGATTCTTTCCGGACTGCTGCGCAGCGAAGCCCGGTTGATCACCGATCAGCTGCGCCTGCAGGGCGCATCCATTGTTCGTGCCTGGGAACACGAAGGCACCTGGCATACGTTTCTCGTCAGCACCCGTTGACGCGGGGAACGGATATCGGTAGTATATATGCCCCGCTTCGACTGACCGGACCGACGGACCTTGGCCCTTAACCGATACCGCGAAGGTGATTCCATCGTGAAAGTGTATCCATGAAAATTAAATGCTGGGGGTCCCGGGGGTCGATTCCGGTTTCCGGCCGGGAGTATCTGACATTTGGCGGCGATACCACATGCCTGGAGGTTCAGTCCCGCAACGGCGTGACGATTATTATCGACGCCGGTTCGGGAATCCGTCGGCTTGGCAACGATGTGTTGACGCGGCAGCCCCGGGTATCGGCATACCATATCCTGTTCACCCATGCCCACCTGGATCATATTATCGGGTTTCCTTTTTTCAAGCCGCTGCACAGCCAGAAAATAACCATTAACATGTATCATTGTCCTTTTCATGAGACGTTCATCGACCGCATGTTCTCGGATCTGATGACCCCACCCTATTTCCCGATTCGCTGCCTGAAAAGCAAAGCAAATATTGTTTTGCGGAATCTGGACCCGGTGGCGTTCGACATCGATTCCATCCATATTGAGCCGATTCCCATCAGCCACCCCAACGGTGGCAGCGGGTATAAATTTACCGAAGCGGGTAAATCCTTTGTCTTTTTAACGGATAACGAACTGGGCTATACCCATGCCGGGGGGAAATCTTTTGAGGATTACCGGGCTTTCTGTAAAGATGTGGACCTGTTGATTCACGATGCCGAATACACGGCGGCGGAATATACATCGTTTGTCGGCTGGGGACATTCCGAATACCCGGAAGTCGTAAAACTGGCCATGGATGCCCGTGTCGGTCAGGTGGGGCTGTTCCACATCAACCAGGATCGCACCGACGACGAGGTGGCGGCAATGGTCGAAGATGCCCGCCGGCAGATTGCCGACGCGCGCAGCTCCCTGACCTGTATGGCGGTGGCCGCCGACATGGAATTTGAGATTTAGGCGTGAACGCATGGATTGACAGGGCGGTGGAAGCGATTGCCGCCGCAGACTGTATTGCGGCCCTGACCGGCGCGGGGATTTCCGTGGAAAGCGGTATTCCGCCCTTTCGCGGCCCGGGCGGGCTCTGGGAAACAGTCGATCCCATGGAATATGCTCACATCGATGCCTTTTATCGTGACCCGGAGAAGGTCTGGCGGGTCCTGATCAAGGACATGAAAGCGGTCCTTGATGCGGCCCGGCCCAACGATGCGCATATCGGTCTGGCCCGGCTGGAAAAGATGGGGAAATTAAAAACGATCATTACACAGAATGTGGACGGGCTGCACCAGGCGGCCGGCAGCGCGGATGTGGTCGAGTTTCATGGTAATTTCGCCGGGCAGTGCTGCACCGATTGCGGCGCAAAATGCCGAACGGCGGACCTGTCCATGGATAACCTGCCGCCGCGATGCGAATGCGGCGGTATTTTCCGGCCGGAATGTATTTTCTTTGGTGAAATGATTCCGCCCGATGCGCTGATGCGGTCCCGGGCGGCTGCCACCACCTGTGACGTGATGTTGGTTATGGGGACATCCGCCACGGTTCAGCCGGCGGCCCATATGCCGGTGCTGGCCCGGGAGAGCGGCGCCACGGTCATCGAAATCAACCCGGAACCCACCCCCCTGACCGGATCGATCAGCCATTATATTATCCAGGGCGGCAGCGGTCAGGTCATGAACGCTGTTTTGTCCCGCTTAGAAAGGCTGGGGTAGCCGCGGCATGAACAGATCGACGTCCCTGTGGGTAAAGACCATCACGCTGGACCCCCCGTCTCTGGCCAATAATACCGCCGATGTGGACCGGCTGGCCGATGGCCTTAAAGCGGCCTTTAAAATTGATCGCCTGCGGATCGACTTGGCCCTGATGCAGACCCTGCCGGCCCGGATCCGGCAATGCGGTTATCAGCCGCGGTGTATCCTGTTTAAAGACGGCGGCCAGTGGCTGCTGGTCGGCATAACGGCAGACCGTGGCCGGACTGCGGCGGGGATGGCCGTTGACCTGGGCACCAGCCGGGTGGTGATGCGCCTGCTGGATCTGGACGGGGGCGCTGTCCTGGCCGAGGATACGGTGGATAACCCGCAGGCGGTGATCGGTCCGGATGTTTTGACGCGCATTCACTATGCCGATGATGCGGAGAAACGGGATCATCTGCAGCGCCTGATTGTCGACGCCCTGAATGCCGGCATGGGACGTCTGTGCCGGCAGTGCGGATTGACGCCTGCTGATGTTTACCTTCTGTCCGTGGCAGGCAACACCGTCATGACCCATCTGTTGATGGGGCTGGAACCGCGCTTCATGATCCGGGAACCGTACATTCCGGTGGTTAACCGGCCGGGGGTCCAGCGCGCCGCTGATCTTGGCCTGACTGCCAGCCCCGGTGCGCGGGTACTTGTTTTTCCCAATATCGGCAGCTATTTTGGCGGAGATCTGATTGCCGGTATTCTTTCTTCCGGCCTGTATCAACAGACGGAAACAAGTATCCTTGTGGATGTCGGGACGAATGCCGAAGTCGTTGTCGGAAACCGGGACTGGCTCATGGCCTGTGCGGGCGCGGCCGGGCCGGCGCTGGAAGGCGGGGTGTCCCGCATGGGGATGATGGCCGGGCCGGGCGTCATCGAACGGGTGCGGATCGACCCGGCCACCGGCCAGTGGGATCTGACAACCATCGATGACATGCCGCCGGTGGGCATCTGCGGGTCCGGCATGATCGATCTGGCGGCCCATCTCTTTCTGGCGGGTTTCCTCGATCTGCGGGGAAAATTTGTGTCATCGGCCTGCGGCGATCGTCTCGTGAAGGAAAACGGCCTGGCACAGCTGGTCGTGGCCCCCGCATCGGCATCGGGCCGGGGCCGGGCGCTGACCATCAGCCAGGCCGATATCGACAGCCTGATCCGCTCCAAGGCGGCCATGTACACCATTCTTGAGACGATCACCAGCCACATGGGCCTGGCGTTTGACGATTTAAACCGATTTTACATTGCCGGTACATTCGGCGCCTTTATCGATCCTGTATCGGCCATTGCCATCGGCATGATTCCCGATCTGCCGCTGGCCACATATCAATCTCTGGGAAACAGCTCCCTGGAAGGCGCCACCATGGCCCTGCTGTCCCGGGAGGTGCCGGATGAAATCGATCGAATTCGGGACCGGATTACCTACATGGAGCTGAACGTGAATCAGGACTTTATGAACCGTTTTTCGGCGGCCAGATTTCTGCCTCATACGGACGTCGCGCGGTTCCCGTCGGTCCTGGTGCCGCCCCAGGGATGACCGCCAGTCAGCCGGAAGATCCTGTTTTCGGTTTGATGCGCAGTGCTTGATTAATCGGGCAGGGACGCTTGGACAAAATCTTCTGCCATGGACGGAATTGTTTTGGAAGATAAAATACATATGGATAAACCCGCCACTGCCGCTGAAAGTTGCCCGGTATGCGGGGCCGCTACCGTTCCGGCCTGCCCGGTCTGCGACGGCGGGCGGCAGATCACGCCGTTCTTCGGTGACATCGACAGCCCGGATGCCAAATCGGGGCGAATCATCATCGGGGCCAGCGGCCTCATCCTTGATACGGATGGCACCAGCGCCGCTCTTCTCGGTATTGAGCGGATCGCCCTCATTGAAAAACCGTTTACCCTTTTCATCCAGGCGGAAGATCTGGTTGACTTTTTTATTCACCGGAATGCGCTTTTTGCGACCCGCAATGAACAGAATTTTGAAATCCGGTTACGCCGGAAAGGGTGCTCTGCCTTTAATGCCAAGTTAAAATGCACCCTTATCCGGAACTGGAAAGGCAAGATCGATGCCATGCAGGTGTCCCTGCGGGATTATACCCGGCGGCGGCGGGCGCTGGATCTGCTGGCCCGCCGGCTGGATATCGAAAACATTACCCGTACCCTGACAGCCCGTCTGATCCGATGCCCGGCCCGGGATATAGATGCGACCATCAATCACGAATTGAAGACCCTGGCGATGTTTACCGAAGTTGAGCGGACTTATCTCGGCGTTGTGGATGAAAAAGCGACCGGCGTGACCCTGACCCATGAGTGGTGTGCGCCGGATACAGTTCCCGTCCGGAAACCGGCCGGCGCTCTGGACTTGAATAATCTGCCCGGACTCAAAGAAACGATCCGGCAGGACCGGATGCTGCAGGTGGCAGATGTGACCGCTGAGTCGGGTCGCTGGCATGACGATCTGGAGTCCCTGCACCTGGCGGAAACCCGGTCGTTTGCCTATTTTGTGCTGCAGCTGGGCCGGCGTGTGGGCGGTGTGATCGGCTATGACGCGTGTGATAAACAGGATCACTGGGGCAGCGGGGAACGACAGCTTTTCCAGTTTGCCGGCCAGGCTTTTTTAAATGCCATCCGGCGCCGGCAGAACGAAACCGACTGGCTGAACCGGCACCGGCGGGTCCAGACGGTCTCTCCGGACCTGCCGGAGCGGGTGGCGCCGGTGCCTGATGCCCCTCCGTCCGCTGGTGCGCCGGCGACTTTTGAAATCCAGGAAATTACCGAGACGGGAGAACTTCACCATATTTTTGATATCACGGCTGATCAGCGGGAAAAATTAAAAACACCGCAATGGCAATACGTCAGCGCGGATACCGGCCATGCCAGCCCTGAAATGGTTAAGGTTCCGATTATAGATGAAAAGATGATGATCACCTGTCCGCAATGCATGCGTCAGGATCCTGTCGGCCTGGATCGTTTTAAAGCCTTTAACAAAACCATTACCGCCACCTGCCCCTGCGGGTTTGCATTCGATCTGACACCGGAAAAGCGCTCCTTTTATCGTAAATCCGTTGATCTGGAAGGGGTTTTTCTGCAGATAAAAAGCAGGAGCCTTGTGTCGGATTCGGCCGGATACTCGGGAAAAATCCGGATTGCCAATATTTCTAAAAACGGGATCGGCTTTCATACCGAAGGTTCCAACCGTCTGCTGACGGGGGACCGGCTTCGGGTAAAGTTTACCCTGGACAACCGCGTCCGGTCTAAAATCGTCAAACAGATCCGCATAAAAAATGTCAACAAAACGTACGTGGGAGGCCAGTTTCTCGGCTCGGATAAGAATGATATTACCCTGGGCTTTTATCTGATGTGATGCGCCATGAACGAATGAGAATGGTAAACATTCGGTCTGTTTTACAACGATATTATGATTATCTGAAAAAAATAGTACGATGCCAGAGTTGCCGGAAGTCCAAACCGTCATAGACGATCTGTTAAGGGCGAAACTCGTCGGTCGGGTGATCGCCCGCGTTCAGGTGTTTTATCCCCGTATCATTGCCGAACCGACCACCGCACGGTTTCGCACCCGCTTAACCGGACTGACTGTGACCGGTATCCGGCGCCGGGGCAAATATATCATCCTTGATCTGTCCGGGCCGACTCACCTGCTGGTCCACCTGCGGATGACCGGGCATCTGTATCTGGATGCGGGGAAACCCAGACGGGGGGCGCACGATCATGTTGTCCTGGCGCTGTCCGATGGCCGGCGGCTGCGGTACCACGACCCGCGTAAGTTCGGCCGGTTTTTCCTTGTGGATAATCCTGAAAAAATTTTAGCCAGACTGGGTCCCGAACCCCTGTCGCGGACCTTTACCGCCAAAGCGCTGACGCGGCTGATGGTACCGCGCAGGCGGATGTTGAAACCGTTGCTGCTCGATCAGACCTTTATCGCGGGGATGGGCAATATCTATGTGGACGAAGCGCTCTGGCAGGCGAAATTGCATCCGTGCCGGAATACCGCGACCCTGGATGCCATCGAGATCAAACGGCTGCACCGGGCGATTCGCCGGGTGCTGCGGCAGGGGATCAGGAACAAAGGGACCACGCTGGGCGGCGGTGAAACAGGATTCAGCTCCGCCACCGGCCGCAGGGGAAGTAATAAAAAACAATTGCGGATATTTCGCCGGACGGATATGCCCTGCCCGCGATGCCGGGGGCCCGTTCGCCGGTTGATCGTGGGGCAGCGGAGTTCCTTTGTCTGCGAGATCTGTCAGCCGGTGAACCCTGAAGACAATGCATAGCTGCGATACGGGATATTTTAATAATATGGAAACAGATCCGCAAGGGGCGTCATGCCGTTAGCTTTTCGTACCCTCAGCCATGGCGACGTGGCCTTCGGGTTTTTTAATATTGAATCGGATATGCTGCTTCTGGAAAAATACTTCTTTTTTTCAACGGTGTTCTGCCGCCGTTTATCCCGGTATGCCGGGCAGCCGGGCAGCCAGTTGTCACCTGTTTTTTTACCGGGATACGTCATTGATCAACCCGAAGACATCGGCGATTTGATGGGGGCCATCCACGGAGTGCGTTACACCGGGTTTATCGGTGACGTCTACCGCCGGTTTCCGTTTCCCGACGATCCCCGCCGTTTTAAGCAAAATCCCCGGTGCGCCGATACCCAGGGAACCATGAAGGCCCTCATCTCTCCCTATGCCCGTCCTGTCAATATCCCGTTGATTGCGGCGGCGGACGAGCTCGAAATCACCTTAGGCGGCTACCGGTTCAGCCGCCCGGTTTTTCAGCAATTGATCCAATATGTCTGGAAAGGCGGATATCCCCGGTGGAAAGACAATCTTCAGCCGGATCATGTCCGGGCCATGAAGGCGTCCCTGCTGCAATCCCTACGGCATCTGTTTGGCGGGTTGGATCCGGGCGGGGTCTCCAGGATCCCTCATATGGGTTCAAACCTGCCGAAGACATAACAGGGGTTCCCCGTTGCATCAAGTGCATAGACAGGAGTGAATACATGGCCCATTTTTTTCCCCCCCGAAGTGTTCATCTCGGCTTTCTTGTCGCTATATTATATGTGATGCCTGTTGCGGCCGCCACGTATTACGTGGCCCCGCCCCCCGGTGGGTCTGATTCGCATCCGGGGACTTCCGGACAGCCGTTTGCGACATTACAGAAAGCAGCCGACACAGTGGTCCCGGGAGATACGGTTCTTGTTGCAGACGGGCGCTATGCCGGCTTCAGGCTTACCCAGAGCGGGACCCCCGGCTCCCGGATAAAATTCGAAGCTTTGGGAGATGCGGCGGTTATCGATCAACAAACCCCTGACGGGTATGGTGTTCATCTGCGGAATGTCAGCTATATAACCATTAAAGGGTTCACCGTTTCCGGCGTCGATGAAATGGGTATTGCCCACCGGGGCGCACAGCCGACAAAGCCCGTGCATGGGTTGATCATCAGCGGGAATAAAGTGGTGGGCAGCGGCTCCGTGGGCATGTATCTGTCCGAGGTGGCCGATTCACTGGTTGAGGAAAATGAAATCGACCATTGCGGCTGGGGAGCGCAAGGTACCACCCACTGCATGTATATGGCCAATGCCGGTACGGATGGGACCATTATTCGCCAAAACCGTATTCACGGGTGCCCCAAAGCGGGCATCCACTTCAACGGCGACCTTTCCATCGGCGGAGACGGGATTATCAGCCACATGACTGTTGAACAGAACCAGATATACAACAACGGTCAGAACGGTCTGAATATGGATGGCGTTCAGGATTCGGTTATCCGCAACAATCTGATCTATAACAACCGTTTAAACGGAATCCGGGCCTATGCCATTGATGCGGCCGCAGGGCCTAAAAACCTGATCATTATGAACAATACCATCCATATTCCTGCAGATGGCGGCTGGGCCGTTCGGCTGACGGCGGAAGGCGGGGGAAATACGGTCTTTAACAATATCCTGATAAGTGAGGCCTGGGGCGGCAGTATTGCGATTGATTCTGACAGCACGGGGTTTGCAAGTGCTCACAATATTGTGGTCGACCGATTTACTCCGGACCGGGATAATACCCTGCTCACCCTTCGACAATGGCAGGGCATGGGGTACGGCAACGGATCTTTTCTTGCCACGCTTGCCGACTTGTTCCAGGATTATGCGGCGGGGGATTATCGTCTGTCCGCGGGATCGCCGGCCATAGATGCCGGCTTATCCGCTTATCGCGGCTGGACGTCTCCGGCAATAGACATTACCGGCAGATCCCGGCCGCAGGGATCCGCCATTGATATCGGCGCCTACGAATATGCGTCATCCGGGCCGTTTTCCGGAATTACCCTTTCTCCCTGCATTTATCTCCTCCTTGGCAGGTAGACGGGGCGGTATCCTTGTGGAATGATTCCGCATCCCCTTCAAATGGCGGTTCTGGTATCCCGACGCTATCTGTTCTGTTGCTGTTTTATCCCGCCTCCATGATGTATATCATTAAAATCACGGAAAGAATCCAGATTGACAATCCTCTCTGAATCCGATATTTAAGTGATCATTGGCTGTTGAGCCGGATGCATTACTCACATGCCCACCAGTAGTGGTCATGTGGGGACTCTGGAATGGATTTTAAATAATATACTGCCGGATGCGGCTTAACGGTGCCGGAAACAACATGCCGGTGTCGTGGCTTTTATCCAGGCAGGGGTAAACGGTCTGTGTTCGAAGGAGTAACGATTGACATCAACCCACAATAACGACAGCGCGCTGATTATCATTGTCAGCATATTCATCGGCGGGATGACCATCTCTTCCGTTCTGGCCAGCAAAATCATCACCTTGTTCGGGCTGCTGGTGCCTGCGGGGGTTCTGGCGTACTCGGTCACCTTTATCTGTACCGATGTGGTCAGTGAGATATGGGGCAAACAGCGGGCCAAGCAGATGGTCATCGGCGGGTTTATCTCCCTGATCGTTGTGCTGATTCTGGTGCAGGTGGCACGGGTGTGGCCCAAGGCGCCGATCTGGCATGGCGAAGCAGGATTCCAGGCGGTGTTGGGGAGTACGTCGCGGATTATTGTGGCGTCCTTTATCGCCTATCTGGTCAGCCAGTTCCACGATGTATATGTATTTCATTTTCTCAAGCGGATCACCCAGGGCCGGCACCTGTGGCTGCGAAATAATCTGTCCACGGCGATTTCCCAGTTCATTGACTCGGTTTTGTTTATCACCATCGCTTTTTACGGGACCATGCCGGTCTGGCCGTTGATCATGGGCCAGTGGGTGGTCAAGCTTGCCATCGCCCTGCTCGATACGCCGGTTTTTTATTTTGCCGTCTGGATGCTGCACCAGCGAACCGGGGCGCCACCTGAGCAGGTACCGGACCCGGTGGTTTGATCCGCGTTTCTTTCTGTGTTTTAAAAATTGGATAGTCATGAATCCGTCATCCATGAGCCAGTTCCCCCCGGACCCGTCGACGGTGATTGCCTGTCACGAATGTGACCTGCTGCACCGCCTGCGGCCTGTTCCCGACGGGCACATGGCCAGATGCGTGCGGTGCGGGGCTGTCCTGGTTCGCGCCCGGGCACGGCATGCCGACAGGATTCTCGCGCTGACGATTACGGGACTGATCCTTTTTCTCATTGCCAATGCGTTTCCTTTCCTGTCCCTGGGCTTGAAAGGACAGGTTCGTCAGGTGGTATTGCTGTCAGGCGTGGCGGCCCTTTATGCCGAGGGGCTGTGGATGGTAGCCGGGCTTGTTTTTCTGACGGTGTTTCTGGTACCGCTGCTTCAGATTGCCGGATTACTTTACGTTTTCATCCCCCTGTATTTAGACTGGTCGGCACCCTTTTTACCCGATGTTTTCCGTATGATCGAGAAGCTGCGTCCCTGGAGTATGCTGGAAGTATTTATGCTGGGTGTCCTGGTATCTGTCGTCAAATTATCCGAGATGGCCACCATTATCGCCGGCGGGTCGCTGTATGCCCTCTTGATCCTGATTTTTGTTCTGGCCGGGGTTACCGCAAGTATTGATTCTCACCGATTCTGGCAGAAGCGGGGGTATGCGTAATGGATACTTTTCACATGACGTCCCGCCGGGCCGGGCTGGTGGATTGCCCGGATTGCCACCTCCTGTGCCGGGCGCCCCGGGCCATGGGGAAACGGGTGGCCAGATGCCCCCGCTGTCATACCCGTCTTCATGTTCGGAAGGTCAACAGCCTGGCCCGCACCTGGGCACTGACCCTTGCGGCGGTATTGTTTTATTTTCCCGCCAACCTGCTGCCCATTACCCGCGCGACCCAGATGGGGGCCTTCCAGGCAAACACCATCATCGGCGGGGTGCTCTATTTCATTAAAACCGGGATGTGGGGGATTGCCATGATTATTTTTGTGGCCAGCGTGCTGATTCCGATCATCAAACTGCTGGTTCTGTTTTTTTTATTGATCTCGGTACACCGTCGATCGGCCTGGCGGCCAGGGGACCGTACCCGGCTGTACCGGATTACGGAAACCGTGGGCAGGTGGTCCATGGTGGATATTTTTGCCGTGACGATTCTGGTGGCCCTGATCAATCTTGGCGCCATCGCCGAGGTGCGCGCCGGACAGGGAGCCCTGTTCTTTGCGGCGGTGGTGATTACAACCATGCTGGCGGCAATGAGCTTTGACCCGCGTCTTATCTGGGATGCCAGGGAAAAACGTCATGAATCACGACATACCGGGTGTCGACGATTTTCCAGAACCGGAGGTACGCTCCACCCGGGGGAAACTGTCCCTGGTCTGGGTGATACCGCTGATCGCGGCGGCGGTCGGCGCCTGGCTGATTTACCGTGCGGTCACCGAAAAAGGGCCGCTGATCACCATCACTTTTGAATCCGCCCGGGAACTGGAAGCGGGAAAGACCAAAATCAGGTTCAAGGAAGTCGAACTGGGCAAGGTGGTTAAAATCCTTTTAAGCCCGGATCAACGTCATGTGATTGTCAGGGCACAGCTGGACAAACAGGCCGAAGAGCTGCTTTCCGAAAATACCCGCTTCTGGGTGGTGCGGGCGCGGGTGGCGGCCACCGAGGTGACCGGTCTTGATACGTTGTTTTCCGGTGCGTATATCACGCTGGATCCCGGCACGGCCGGTGAATTCACGGATCATTTCAAGGGGCTGGAAAAACCGCCGGCCATTACGTCGAATACGCCGGGCCGGCATTTTTCACTGGTGGCCGACCAGCGGGGCTCCCTGGACATCGGCTCGCCGGTCTACTACCGGCAGATTAAAGTGGGGCAGGTGGTTGCCTATGAACTGGCCGCTGATGGAGAAAAGGTCAAGTTCACCATCTTTATCCGTGCCCCTTACCATACGTTTGTGTTTAAAGATTCCCGTTTCTGGAATATCAGCGGGATCGACCTTTCCCTTGATGCCGATGGCATTAAATTCCGGGCGGCGACCCTGGCGAGCCTGCTGATGGGAGGCATTGCGTACAATCTGCCCGAAGATCTGCCCAGGACCAAGGTGACCGGCAAAGAACAGGTGTTTACACTCTACCCGGATTATAAATTGAGCCAGATCCGGCATTATGCGCTCAAGACCCGCTGGCTGCTTTATTTCAGGGGGTCCGTGCGGGGGCTGGAAGTGGGGGCGCCGGTTGAATTCAGGGGCATTCACATCGGCCGGGTTGTGAACATCGGTGTGGAATTCGATGAGCCGTCGGTGACGTTTAACATCCCGGTGCTCATCGAAGTGGAACCGGAGCGGCTGATCCCAAATCCGCCCCTGACCGGCGTGGATGCGCTCAAGCCGATCGTTGACCGCCTGGTGGCCAAAGGGATGCGGGCGCAGCTGAAAATAGGGAACCTGCTCACCGGCCAACAGATCGTCGAATTTGATATCTATAAGAATGTCCGGAAAAACCGGATCGACTGGAGTGGCGATTATCCCCGTCTGCCGACCATGCCCGGTCGGATCGAAACCGTTGGCAACCAGGTGATCCGAATGCTGGATAAACTGGAATCGATGCCTCTGGGGACAATATTGACGGATATCCAGACGATTATTCAGAATATTAAGGATCTGTCCAACAATCCGGCCCTTCCGCAGACCCTGGCCCGGCTCAACGGCGTCCTCGATGATCTTAAAGAGCTGGTCGACAGCGTTCATTCAAGGGTAACGCCCGAAGTGATCACAACGCTGCAGCAGGCCCGGCAGTCGCTTGCCTCGGCCCGTGCGATTCTGGATACCAATTCGGATCTCCAGTACTCCGCCAGATCGGCTCTGAATGAAATCGCCCGGGCGGCCCGGTCGCTGCGGACGTTAACCGATTTTATCGAACGCCATCCGGAAACGTTTATTTTCGGAAAGGAGAAAAAATGACAGATGCGGTCCATCGCCACTGGTGCCGGGGCGCCGGGTTCCTGATGGCGTTGATTTTTCTGGGGGGGTGCAGCATCGCGTCGCCGCCGGTTCATTTTTATACCTTGAGCGCAATGACGCCGGCCGCGGGTGAAAAACGGATATCGCCGCTCCGGGTGGTCGTTGGCCCGATCCGGGTTCCCGGTTACCTGGATCGGCCGCAGATGGTTGTCCGCAGCGCCGAAAACCAGATCCGGATTGTTGAATATCACCGCTGGGCCGATTCCCCGGCCGACAGTATTTCCCTGGAACTGGCCGAGAACCTGGGAGTGCTGCTGCACTCGGACCATGTCTATATCCACAATCTGGAGGCCGCGCCGCCGCCGGATTATCAGGTGCTTATCCATCTTCGCCGGTTTGAGGGGGGGCCGGATGCGCGTGTCCGGCTCGAAGCGTACTGGACGATTCGGGTACCCGGCCGTCCCCAGCTGGCCCGCCGGGGCAAAACAGTTGCCGAGGAAGCCATCCGCGGGAAAGCCCAGGGGGATCAGGTGTATCCGGCCATGGTGGACGCGTTGAGCCGGGGGGTTAAAACCCTAAGCCGGGAAATTGCCGCCGCAATGATGACCATGCAGAAAGCGGCCGGTTCATAGGGTGCCGGGAACATCCTTTTCAAACCGGTCGACCCACTGGCGGAATATCTGTACTTTATCCTGGCCGTAAACGGCCAGCCCCTTGATAATGTCGGCAACCGATCTGGGCTGATTGCCCCGGGTCTTTGAATAAAATTTATCGGCGTAGCAGACAATCTGTTCTTCAATGGATACGGGGCGCATGTCCCGTACGGGCAGGGGCAGATGGCGCCGCCGGATTTCCGTTGCATCGATTCCCACGCCGATGTGGCGCTCGCACACCAGCCCATGGTCAGGATAACCGTGTTCTTCCATCAGCCGGCGTCCCAGAACGCCATGACACAGATACGGAGCGCCGCCATGACAATCCAGACCGGGCGCATGGGTCAGATAGATACCGATATCATGCAGCCAGGCCGCCTGCCGGATAAATGGGATATCCGGTGCCAGGTGGGGCACCTTTTCGGCCGTGGCCACGGCCCGCCCGGCAACCGCTTCGGCATGGACCATGAAGATGTCGTAAATCCGGGTGCCGGGACGATAAAATTCGGTAATGATGCCGACCGGATCGATCATTTTCCATCCAAAGGATTTGCCGGGTGGCCCGGTGTTTTTTTCATCATCAGCATGGATTCGATGAACGGATCCAGCCCGCCATTCAGAACTTCGGCGACATTTCCCTTTTCGATGTTCGTCCGGTGGTCCTTGACCATCTGGTATGGGTGCAGGACATAGGACCGGATCTGGCTGCCCCAGGCAATATTATCCTTGCCGTCGTGGAGTTGCTGACGCTGCGCGTCCTGTCTGTCTTTTTCCAGCTGATGCAGGCGGGACTGGAGGACGTTCAGGGCGATTTCACGATTGCGGTGCTGGGATTTTTCCTGCTGGCATTGAACAACGACCCCCGTGGGCAGGTGGGTGATCCGGATGGCGCTGCTTGTTTTGTTAACGTGCTGGCCGCCGGCGCCGCTGGCCCGGAAGACATCGATGCGCAGGTCTTTGTCTTCAATATCGATGACGATTTCATCGTTTAATTCGGGATAGACAAAGACCGAGGCAAAAGAGGTGTGCCGTTTGCCGTTGGCGTTAAACGGCGAGATACGGACCAGGCGGTGGACGCCGGTTTCCGTTTTCAGATACCCGAAGGCATATTCACCGCTGACAATAAAGGTGACGCTCTTGATGCCGGCTTCCTCGCCGGGCTGATAATCGATCATTTCAGAATCAAACCCGCGTCGTTCAATCCAGCGCAGGTACATGCGGAAAAGCATTTCGGCCCAGTCCTGGGCCTCGGTACCGCCGGCCCCGGCATTGATGGACACAATGGCGTTGTTGGCATCGTCTTCACCGTTCAGCATCATGCTGAGAGAAAAGGCATCGATCTGGCTTTTGAGCCGGTCCAGCTGATCAGTCACTTCGGCAAGGGTGGCGGCATCAGACTCTTCCACGGCGAGCTGCAGCAGGACTTCGGTTTCTTCCAGGTCCGCGGTCAGGGCGGCTATTTTGTCAATCTGGCC
>Ga0256846_1000410_pt1 | contig 17687 bp, 4 predicted proteins | sample TevniametaG_FD_189098 | JGI IMG/M metagenome (GOLD analysis project Ga0256846, IMG submission 189098) | Tube worm associated microbial communities from hydrothermal vent at the East Pacific Rise, Pacific Ocean - Tevnia | ecosystem: Host-associated > Annelida > Integument > Unclassified ...
AATGTAAGTTGGCACGTACCGTCATTGATGAGTCGATTCGAACTGACGCGCTCGTCCAATGTAAGTTGGCACGTACCGTCATTGATGAGTCGATTCGAACTGACGCGATCGTCCAGTGTAATGATGACTGAACCCTCATTGATGAGTTGATTCGAACTGGCGCGTTCGTCAATGTAAAGATGACACCCCGTCTGGGTCGCGTGCGCGGGGGTGGCCATCGTCACAGTGTGGGTGTGTGTGTGTGACATGTTACGTCATGTCAATGCGCTCGCCAGAATCAGACGTGATATGTCTGATTCGATGATGAAGTAGTAAACGCTCGATTCCAGATACAACTTCGAATTTATTCATCGCTACGAGTTCAGCATCATACAATCGACTACACATACAGTGTATTGCTTTTGCAATACGTAAGTACTACAATATAAACTCAAAGCCTTGCAATCCCTACTGTTCTTCGGATATCTACAAAACCTCTACAATTTGACATGTTTTAAAAGTAGCCGCATAATTTAGAAAACCAAAAGGAAAATATGAGCGTCAGTCTCATATTATAATAGTGAATTTCAAAACCAAAATGGACGACCGTAACTCATCTTCGAACGCGTTCGGTCTCCCCGTATCTCACAAAAACCTCCCTATTTCAATGCTCCAATCTGTCCCAAACCTCCCTGCTTCTTTCTCACTGCACATGCGCAGCCATGACCGCTTGTAACGATAATTCACGTATTGTCCTTTAAAGGTTATCATTTATCCCAGATTGCTCTGCTTCCCGCATATCCGTAGTTAAACCTTCCACGTATAGTCGTGACCGACCGTGACCGTTTACAACGTCAGTCCTACGCTTTCGTCCTCCCAGGGTGCTCCCAGGGTGCTCCCAGGGTAGGACAGACCACCCCTCTGAGCAATTACTCATATACAAGGTTGCTCGAACTGCGTACCAGTCGCTATTCTCTCCGTTTTATAAACACTTCTGTCTCCCTGATGTGAAACTTGTTTTCTTAGCCCACGGGCGTCAACCCGTTCCCTGTCTGTCTGAGTAGAGCGTTTCCTTATGTCTCACGCGCTAGTCTACGATTATATAAAGTGTCTTTCTACATGTCTAGTAGCCAGTACAAGTAGCCAGTACATTGATTATATAATTAATATGATTAAATAACAAAAGCTAAGCAGTGCATTATGATTGTATATGATTAAATATTAAAAGCTAAGCGGTGATTCTTTACACACGCCCCTTGCCGGGAGTTGAATAGTACACTCTTCAACTTAAGAAAGATAACGTAAAGAAATCACCTCGTTGTCTACATAACCGTTGAATCACTTGTTGACGAGACTCATAGCATGACACGATTATGATTAAACATCTACTAACCAATGTACGTACATAGAATATAGGGCTACAGCGGCGATAATATATATAATCTTCTTATGACGTTCCGCAGCACTTGAAGATATTCGCCCATGGTGTTTTTAAGCTACTAACTAAACCTACGAAAATCCTGCGTTGTCAGGATTCTGTACGCAAACTAACATAGTATAATTCCTGGAAACCCTGCTTTGTCAGGGTTTTTAGCAAGCTAACATAGTATACTTCCTGCCAACCTTGCTTTGCCAATGGTTGTTACGTAAAACTAACATAGTATACATCCTGCAACCTTGCTTTGCCAAAGGTTGTTACGTAAAACTAACATAGTACACATCCTGCAACCTTGCTTTGCCAAAGGTTGTTACGCAAAACTAACATGTTATACATCCTTATAAATCCCGTGTTTCCAGGATTTTTATGTGAAGCTAGAACATAGTATACAAGAAAGCAATAAATTCTCTGAAGTTCCGCTTGGTAGGAGCAAGTGAGCAGCGCTCACGTACCGGTTACATAACACACTGTGTAATCATAATACTAATAAGTAGCCGCTATCTTACGAACTGGGCATTCTATCAGAATATTCTGATATAACTACTGCCCACTAGGGCGAATCATACTGGGTAACCCTGTAAAAAAAATTAACAATAAGCATATACGATAGTTCGCGGCACCACCAGATTATAGAGCAATGTTAGTACATCGTTAATCTGGAACAAGGAGGAGAATGATGATTCGTGTTGGCCTCTCTCGCCAGGGAAGCTAAGACCTCACACTAAGTCCTGCCCCCCGTTCATGATAAGGGATGTAGTATTTTTGTTGTGTCTGTGTTTCGTTTATGTATTCATTTATTTACTGGAGAAAAGGAGTGAACGCCTTACTGTGTAGTCCTGACATGGAATACAAGAATATGCGGCAACGACTTGTGAAGGAATGCAGGGAGTTGCTGGGGAGGACCCGAGTCTTCGACGAAATGCTCCTTTTTATGGCTCGAAAGCTAGGGTAACCCGTGACTGAGGTTTACTCAACGATGAGGGATGAAACGAAGGTACGCATCACAATTACGTGTGTCACGGAAGTGCCACCCAACTCGCCTGCCACGAGCCGTCACCTCCTTGGAGAATTGGAGTTAATATGATTAATTTATTTATTTATGTGTTTCTTTACTAATTTAAGCGACTTACATTGTAACGTCCTCACGGAATGGCTGTCAACTCATTTCACAACGTGGCCAGGGTTGCGGAGTACCGTGTAAGTGTATCGGGTTGGTGTGAGAGAGGGGTAATTAGTGTGTGATCGTTAATCATTGTGTCCTGGATGTGTCGCCGTCGTGCCGAGCGAGTGCCAGTCGGTTGGCAAGGAAACCAAACCAGTGTGACCGGAAAATAACACAGATTGGCGGGGAGTGGCTTGCGACACAACAGCTGGTGGTGTGTCGTCCGTATCTGTAACACAACTTTGATCACGCTTCATTACAGGGATTATTAAGTTACGACGATACAGGAGGAAGATTATATAACTCACTACTGCCACTAATGCAATCACAATGAATGCGACGGTCCAGGAAACATGACCGGAGTAGTCGTCCCATGTTAATTCGTCGTTATTGTTAATTGGCAAGGCGTCTAATTTAATATCATTAATTTCGCCCAGTGCGTCCCATACTGGACTTGTCAAATGTTTCACAAGAGTTTCATGTGGGATTAGATGGAGTAGTTGCATAGTGGGTATTTTTATAACGGTAAAATCGACCATTACTGATGAACTGAATCTAGCAATACTCGAAATACTCCAACCTTGAGCTTTAATTTGACAACCTTTGTTTAACCGAATAACAGAGGCACCATTTTTCAATTTAACACGGCGCTCTGGATGACTGGAACAAAACAAGGAGACTGTTTCTCCGACAGATAATATGACAAATGTTCCAGGGATTAATTCCGTAATTTGTGTTTCGAGATTCAAAATTTTAGTGACTTTTACTCGACACGTTTTGCGTAGTTCAGGTTCTCCAGTAAGAATACCTCGTGGACATTTAAAACGTGTGCGATCAAAGGTCGCACCTGGTCGGCAAATCATAGGGTTACGTCCTTGACAAGATGTGGGACGAAACATACCGCCAGACAGCGTGTGTATCGCGATATCGTTTGTTACTAAAATTTGTGCGTTAAATTTTCCAGACTGGTGTGGGATCGGCCATGTAGTTATTTGATAACGATTGTATTTAATATTATCCGTTAAGGGAAGTTTTACTCGAAATAACAATTCATTAACCGAGCGAAATATAGAAGATATCTGTATGTTAGCGTAGTACCATTGTGTCGCTGGTGCATAGAACCCGACAGCTCTAGCTGAAGTAACTATCTTATTCAATTCTTGTCTGCTTAACAGTTCCTCTGTTAAGAAACCTAGTTCTAGTGAAGCTTTCTGTCGATTAAACCTAGCAAGTTGTTGTAACCAATGTGCATGGGCAGATTCCATGGCACTTAGACATTGTTCAATGCGCAACTTAGCATTAACAACTTGTAATAATTTGTCGTGCTTTTGCCACACATTCGCTATATATCTGACCTCGGCAGATACCTTATCTACATATATCTGCAACGCATTAATATGTTGTCTATTCTGCTTTACAGCAGTGTGTGTTTGGTTAACAAGAGAAATCATATTACTCACTGAATGTGAAACCCGTCTGTCTCGTGTCCGTAGAATTTCGATTTGTCGTCTGCACTCGATGACATCAGAATCGGTCGCTGTGCCAAACAATGAACGACTCAATTGTCCGACAACATCCAGGAGCCCCCTCCTCTTCCGGCGCGCCTCAGATCGGGTGGGTAACAGTGCGTCCTCAATGTCCGTCAGTCGGAAACGCCACGCGTCGATTGTAGCGTTGTCGATATTATGCAAGAAGTTCACGTTCGCGATAACTCTTCTGAATTTATCGAGTTTCTGTCGTAGTTCTGGTATGTCCGTCGGTTGGTTGATCGTGATTAGTACGACCCATGTTGCAACATGATTTCGGGTGGGTTCGCCCCCTGTGACTAAAATGCCATCAGGTAGAAACCCTGGTTCGTTCAGTGGTAAGTCTGTCCTATTGTATTCCAATGCAAGCACCAAGCTTACGCTCGCATATAACAGTAGACATAATTTACGTGATCCCATCGTGCACGTTTCTGTTCACTGTCGTCGGGCGGTTGTGTTTTTCGTTTCCGATAATGTGAGATAATAGGATCTATCTCAACTTCATTGTCAGAATGAGACTGGTCGTGCGTCGCTTCTTGCGCGCGTCTACTGAGTCGCCGTCGTCGGCACGATCTGCGACAGTTGCTGTCGGCAGAGCCTGTCTGCTCGTCATGTTTATCAACCTGTCGGTCATTCGTCTCAGTTTCCGTCTGAGTCGTGTGGGGCGTGGCTTCAGTGTCGCCCTCGTCACGTGACTGTCCGGTCGAGTGTCGTCGCCTTTTGTGGGCGTGGTTTCGCCTACCCTGTGATACAGGGCGTGTCGGCGGTGCATGAAACAACTGTCCGTCATTGTCTGCAATGATTACGTCACGTTGTCCATGTGTCTGTTGATGTACCCGTCCCTGACGCTTACGGTGTGGTCTGGAATTTAAATCCGTCCAAATCTGTTCAGGGTTGACTAACCTGACCTTTTCCTGATTTAAAATCTTTGTTTTTCCAGTTTGTTGGTGTCGTAAGTAAACGACTGGGCCGTTTACGCGTGTGACAATAAACATAGGATCCCACCGCGACGTGAAAGTGAGCCGTTCCTCTGCTTTTACAACAACATGGTCCCCGGGACTGATCAATTTATTGTTTGCTTTTTCCTGCAATCGTTTTCGATTATATTCGCGACTTTGTATTGTCATCTGTCTGGCAATCTTCAACACGTTTGACAACGTGTCAAGGCGATTTCCAAATTCGTTAGGACCATGGGATTGTAATGCTTTCTGTAAGGGCAATCTGATTCTTCTCCCCGTCATTAAGAAATGGGGGGTAAAAGACGTCGTAGTTGATACAGTCGCTCTGCAAGCTAATAACGCGTCTCCCAATACATCTTCCCAACTAGAAGGCACGTTATTTACAGCTTTAGTCAAAATCGACTTCAGAAATAAATGACAACGCTCGATCTTGCCCGCGCTCTGCGGATGATTTGGTGTGATAGTTTTATGGGTGATTCCCATCTGTTTTAAGTAAGTTTCAAAAGCGGCCGCTGTGAAGGAGCCTGCATTGTCAGACAGGAGAACATGAGGGACGCCAAAACGCGGTATAAATTGAGTACTGAATGCGTACCAAACGCTTTTGTTTGATTGATCAGGCAGAGGATATGCTTCTATCCATCCTGTGTAATGGTCGATAATGGTGAGTAGATATTTATTTCCGTTAGCACTTGTCACAAACGGGCCAACAATATCAATGCCTATCAATTCGATTGGGGAATTTGCGATCGGCATTTCACCCATTGGAAAACGTTGATGTTTAGGATTGTTTACTAAACAGATTGCACACTTGTTTAAGTGTTGTAGGACGTCTTTGCGCAAACCTTTCCAAACATATACTTCTGTCAGTCTTTCAACACATTTCCATAACGCTACGTGGCCCAGTTCTGTATGTGTGCGATCGATTACTGCTGCACGAAAAGCTTTGGGTAGGACTAAACGTGGGTAGAGGGGAGCTCGTATCCTAGGTGGAACTAAACTGTACAATACCCCGTTTATGATTTGGTAATCATCATCCTCCTCCGAGTTAGCCCGAGTCCATAAGTCAGGGAATTCAGAGCGTTGTGCTTGACCAATTTCCTGCAAATTCAAATTAGCATGAATCCATGGCAATGTTTCGATTAGGTTGTCCTCCTGAATAGACTGTGGATCAAAGTCTTCCCCGGTGTCAATAACATCAACTGGAACAGGTTTAGAGGAATTGATTCGGGACAGAATGTCTGCTCGAATGTTACGCTTGCCAGAGATGTAATGAATTTTGACTCCGTATTCGGCGAGAAGTACAGCCCAGCGTTGTACCTTCGTGTTATTCATACTTTTGGTAAACAACGATAATAATGGTTTATGGTCGACGTACGCGTTTACGGAGGCGCCGAACAGGTAAGGTCGTAATTTCTCGAGACAGTATACAAGAGCATATGCTTCTTTCTCAATGGTTGCCCACTTACGTTGTGTTTTTGACAAGGTGTGAGAAATGTACTGTATGACTTTCTCACTCCCATCCGAGGAATCCTGTACCAGTATACCACCAACTGCATAGTCACTGGCGTCAGTAAATAATTTATATCCACGATTTAAGTCTGGTGCGGCCATCACATGCGATGATATTAATAAACTTTTCAGTTCATCAAATGCACTCTGGTGTTCACTAGTCCATGTAAACTTAGTGTACTTGCGTGTTAACTGAATGAGAGGTTCAGCTATCGTGGCGTAATTAGGTAACGACGTTCGATAATAATTTGTCATGCCTAATAAGGAACGTACCTCTTTGATTGTGGTCGGTGTCGGCAGATCAGCAATTGCTGCGACTTTATCAGGATCGGCTTGAATGCCTTCGCTGTTAAGCACGTAGCCTAATAATTTCACTTCTGGAAGGCCGAATGAACATTTCGTAGGTTTCAATTTCAAACCCACCTTTCGGAGACGGTCAAAAACGAGTTGGAGATGATGTAAATGGTCTTCCTCGTTCTTGCTAAAGACAAGGATATCATCAATGTAGACAAAGACACAGACACCAATCAAATCAGACAAGATGAAATTCATTTCCTGTTGGAAAAAATTTGGTGCAGTTTTCAAAACAAACGGTACCTTCTTAAACTCAAATTGTCCTTTGAAGCAGCGAAACGCTGTCTTGTGGATATCTTCCTCTGCCACTCTCATTTGATGATAACCTGCCTTAAGATCAAGAGTGGAATAAATGGCGCTGTTACCACACAGATCAAAAATGTCAGTGATTGACGGAATCGGGAATGCAGACGCTTCTGTTACTGCATTGAGCTTGCGGTAATCTACGCAGAATCGTGTTTCTCCATCTTTCTTAGGAACAAGTAAGATTGGACTGGCAAACGGCGAATTACTGGGCTGAATTACATCATCAGCTAACATCTCCGTAATCAATTTATCAACAGTAGCACGTTTAGTCAGTGGCAGTCGATATGCCTTTTGACAGATTGGGGGACCGGATGTTTTGATCCGTAATTTACCAGTGGTACAACAGCCATTCTTTTCACCCTTCGCTGAAAATACATCTGAATTCTTGTGTATTAAGTTATCGATCGCAGCGCTGCCTGTCTCAGGAAAAATAGGTCCCACACTCGCATATCCAGTAGATTTGTGCTTACGTAACGGCCAAGTGTTATGACTCCATGAAAGAATGTTTGATTTCAAATCAATTACACCATTACCAGATCGCAAGGCGTCATTGCCTAGGATCATTTCATGAGGGATGTTACGACAGATTACAACATTAAGTGGGTTTCTAACACCGGCTACTTTAATTTGCGTCTGTCCATCAACCTGTAATGACAATCCACCGAGACCCCTGAGTGGCAAAGATTTATGGAGAACATTACTACGGTGGGTTTTGTGTACGACCAAGTCAAATACATCACGTCTCAGCAAGCTACAAGTTGCCCCTGTGTCTACTAATGCTGTTACCTTGATACCAGATATAACCAAGTTAACCGTAGGGCGTTGCTGATTACCTTGTTGGTCGATCAATACCGAGACGTTCGGCCGTTTCCCTGCCTTGATCCGACTCGTCTAGGACAGGCGGCGGCGAAGTGACCCGGCTGACCGCATTCGTAGCACAGCAGTTGGCGAGGTCGCTGACCTGAGGTGGGCGGCTGGCGATAGTCGACGGGGCGTTTGTTGTGTCTGCGGTCTCCCGTGGCCGGCAGACGGTCCGCTGGCGTGCGGTAGCGATCGGTCGATTGACGCGTGTCGTTCACGGCACGGGGGTGTCGGGTTGCAGTCGAACGAGGCTGCGAGTGCCTCGAGTCGCGGTCGGGCTGTGCTGGCGTTGATCGATTGTCGCGTTGATTGTCGCGCGTTTCAAGTTTGGCAATTTTCGTAGCCAAGTGTTGCATGGTGTTTGATAGTGAATCAACGGCGCGTTGAAGTGCAGGTGGAGGGTTAGTATCGGCTGAACCTATTTCCATTTCAGATTCACCGCGGCGTAAACGTGAATATGCATCAATTCGCGAGCACGCATGCGTAACAATTGTAATTGAAGCTTCAAGATTCTGCGGATCTGCCTCGATAAGTTTAGCTGCGATTGCGTCAGAAGACAGACCTCTAGCAAATGTTTTAACAAGCAGTCGTTCCTGGTCAATGTTGCGTTGCATACTTGGATACGCGACGTCTGCAATTTCGCGGAAACGCCTTACATATTCTTGAGTGTTTTCAAAAGCGGTTTGATGAACGCGATCTAGATCGTCTTTTAATGCGGCTGATTCATCGACATTTAGAAACTGTGTTGCTAAATGGTCACGTAAGGCGGCCCATGTAACGGCGGCGCGTACAATATGGTTCGTTGCAATTTGCGTTTCAATGTAGCGTTCTAATTCGAACCGGAAGGGACCAGTAACTGATTTAGCGGCAATTTCAATAATAGATGCGTCGCCCACTTGATTATAAGCGAGTGTAATTTCACGGATCCACGTTCGAACGGCTACTGTGGAAGAACCGTCACAAGTTTGTGTTTGGCGAATCAAATCACGAATAGTTTCTCGATTTCTTAGTGCTTGACTTCTCTCGATTTCTTGATTTCGAATTCCCAGGACAAAGTCCTGATACAGGTCCTGTTGTTGCATGTTGTAATTTAAGTAAGAGTCTCGTCAAAAGTATAGGAATGCACAGTGTTCAATTTTGACGTAAATGTTCGTGACCATTCATAGCGTAGCGTTCATAACAACAGTCTGAGTAAGATCAAACGTACTCACAGTAGTAGTTGTAGGATTGGTAGTCGTCCTGCCGTCTGATGATGACTGAATCGTCCTGGATGAGACGATTCGAACTGGCTCGCTCGTCAATGTAAAGATGACACCCCGTCTGGGTCGCGTGCGCGGGGGTGGCCATCGTCACAGTGTGTGCGTGTGTGTGTGACATGTTACGTCATGTCAATGCGCTCGCCAGAATCAGAAGTGAATGTCTGATTCGATGATGAAGTAGTAAACGCTCGATTCCAGATACATATTCGAATTTATTCATCGCTACGATTTCAGTATCATACAATCGACTACACATACAGTGTATTGCTTTTGCAATACGTAAGTACTACAATATAAACTCAAAGCCTTGCAATTCCTACTGTCCTTCGGATATCTACAAAACCTCTACAATTTGACATGTTTTAAAAGTAGCCGCATAATTTAGAAGTTCATGATGAAAAATATGAGCATCAGTCTCATATTATAATAGTGAATTTGAAACGCCAAAATGGTAGACCGTAACTCATCTTCGAACGCGTTCGGTCTCCCCGTATCTCACAAAAACCTCCCTATTTCAATGCTCCAATCTGTCCCAAACCTCCCTGCTTCTTTCTCACTGCACATGCGCAGCCATGACCGCTTGTAACGATAATTCACGTATTGTCCTTTAAAGGTTATCATTTATCCCAGATTGCTCTGCTTCCCGCATATCCGTAGTTAAACCTTCCACGTATAGTCGTGACCGACCGTGACCGTTTACAACGTCAGTCCTACGCTTTCGTCCTCCCAGGGTGCTCCCAGGGTGCTCCCAGGGTAGGACAGACCACCCCTCTGAGCAATTACTCATATACAAGGTTGCTCGAACTGCGTACCAGTCGCTATTCTCTCCGTTTTATAAACACTTCTGTCTCCCTGATGTGAAACTTGTTTTCTTAGCCCACGGGCGTCAACCCGTTCCCTGTCTGTCTGAGTAGAGCGTTTCCTTATGTCTCACGCGCTAGTCTACGATTATATAAAGTGTCTTTCTACATGTCTAGTAGCCAGTACAAGTAGCCAGTACATTGATTATATAATTAATATGATTAAATAACAAAAGCTAAGCAGTGCATTATGATTGTATATGATTAAATATTAAAAGCTAAGCGGTGATTCTTTACACACGCCCCTTGCCGGGAGTTGAATAGTACACTCTTCAACTTAAGAAAGATAACGTAAAGAAATCACCTCGTTGTCTACATAACCGTTGAATCACTTGTTGACGAGACTCATAGCATGACACGATTATGATTAAACATCTACTAACCAATGTACGTACATAGAATATAGGGCTACAGCGGCGATAATATATATAATCTTCTTATGACGTTCCGCAGCACTTGAAGATATTCGCCCATGGTGTTTTTAAGCTACTAACTAAACCTACGAAAATCCTGCGTTGTCAGGATTCTGTACGCAAACTAACATAGTATAATTCCTGGAAACCCTGCTTTGTCAGGGTTTTTAGCAAGCTAACATAGTATACTTCCTGCCAACCTTGCTTTGCCAATGGTTGTTACGTAAAACTAACATAGTATACATCCTGCAACCTTGCTTTGCCAAAGGTTGTTACGTAAAACTAACATAGTACACATCCTGCAACCTTGCTTTGCCAAAGGTTGTTACGCAAAACTAACATGTTATACATCCTTATAAATCCCGTGTTTCCAGGATTTTTATGTGAAGCTAGAACATAGTATACAAGAAAGCAATAAATTCTCTGAAGTTCCGCTTGGTAGGAGCAAGTGAGCAGCGCTCACGTACCGGTTACATAACACACTGTGTAATCATAATACTAATAAGTAGCCGCTATCTTACGAACTGGGCATTCTATCAGAATATTCTGATATAACTACTGCCCACTAGGGCGAATCATACTGGGTAACCCTGTAAAAAAAATTAACAATAAGCATATACGATAGTTCGCGGCACCACCAGATTATAGAGCAATGTTAGTACATCGTTAATCTGGAACAAGGAGGAGAATGATGATTCGTGTTGGCCTCTCTCGCCAGGGAAGCTAAGACCTCACACTAAGTCCTGCCCCCCGTTCATGATAAGGGATGTAGTATTTTTGTTGTGTCTGTGTTTCGTTTATGTATTCATTTATTTACTGGAGAAAAGGAGTGAACGCCTTACTGTGTAGTCCTGACATGGAATACAAGAATATGCGGCAACGACTTGTGAAGGAATGCAGGGAGTTGCTGGGGAGGACCCGAGTCTTCGACGAAATGCTCCTTTTTATGGCTCGAAAGCTAGGGTAACCCGTGACTGAGGTTTACTCAACGATGAGGGATGAAACGAAGGTACGCATCACAATTACGTGTGTCACGGAAGTGCCACCCAACTCGCCTGCCACGAGCCGTCACCTCCTTGGAGAATTGGAGTTAATATGATTAATTTATTTATTTATGTGTTTCTTTACTAATTTAAGCGACTTACATTGTAACGTCCTCACGGAATGGCTGTCAACTCATTTCACAACGTGGCCAGGGTTGCGGAGTACCGTGTAAGTGTATCGGGTTGGTGTGAGAGAGGGGTAATTAGTGTGTGATCGTTAATCATTGTGTCCTGGATGTGTCGCCGTCGTGCCGAGCGAGTGCCAGTCGGTTGGCAAGGAAACCAAACCAGTGTGACCGGAAAATAACACAGATTGGCGGGGAGTGGCTTGCGACACAACAGCTGGTGGTGTGTCGTCCGTATCTGTAACACAACTTTGATCACGCTTCATTACAGGGATTATTAAGTTACGACGATACAGGAGGAAGATTATATAACTCACTACTGCCACTAATGCAATCACAATGAATGCGACGGTCCAGGAAACATGACCGGAGTAGTCGTCCCATGTTAATTCGTCGTTATTGTTAATTGGCAAGGCGTCTAATTTAATATCATTAATTTCGCCCAGTGCGTCCCATACTGGACTTGTCAAATGTTTCACAAGAGTTTCATGTGGGATTAGATGGAGTAGTTGCATAGTGGGTATTTTTATAACGGTAAAATCGACCATTACTGATGAACTGAATCTAGCAATACTCGAAATACTCCAACCTTGAGCTTTAATTTGACAACCTTTGTTTAACCGAATAACAGAGGCACCATTTTTCAATTTAACACGGCGCTCTGGATGACTGGAACAAAACAAGGAGACTGTTTCTCCGACAGATAATATGACAAATGTTCCAGGGATTAATTCCGTAATTTGTGTTTCGAGATTCAAAATTTTAGTGACTTTTACTCGACACGTTTTGCGTAGTTCAGGTTCTCCAGTAAGAATACCTCGTGGACATTTAAAACGTGTGCGATCAAAGGTCGCACCTGGTCGGCAAATCATAGGGTTACGTCCTTGACAAGATGTGGGACGAAACATACCGCCAGACAGCGTGTGTATCGCGATATCGTTTGTTACTAAAATTTGTGCGTTAAATTTTCCAGACTGGTGTGGGATCGGCCATGTAGTTATTTGATAACGATTGTATTTAATATTATCCGTTAAGGGAAGTTTTACTCGAAATAACAATTCATTAACCGAGCGAAATATAGAAGATATCTGTATGTTAGCGTAGTACCATTGTGTCGCTGGTGCATAGAACCCGACAGCTCTAGCTGAAGTAACTATCTTATTCAATTCTTGTCTGCTTAACAGTTCCTCTGTTAAGAAACCTAGTTCTAGTGAAGCTTTCTGTCGATTAAACCTAGCAAGTTGTTGTAACCAATGTGCATGGGCAGATTCCATGGCACTTAGACATTGTTCAATGCGCAACTTAGCATTAACAACTTGTAATAATTTGTCGTGCTTTTGCCACACATTCGCTATATATCTGACCTCGGCAGATACCTTATCTACATATATCTGCAACGCATTAATATGTTGTCTATTCTGCTTTACAGCAGTGTGTGTTTGGTTAACAAGAGAAATCATATTACTCACTGAATGTGAAACCCGTCTGTCTCGTGTCCGTAGAATTTCGATTTGTCGTCTGCACTCGATGACATCAGAATCGGTCGCTGTGCCAAACAATGAACGACTCAATTGTCCGACAACATCCAGGAGCCCCCTCCTCTTCCGGCGCGCCTCAGATCGGGTGGGTAACAGTGCGTCCTCAATGTCCGTCAGTCGGAAACGCCACGCGTCGATTGTAGCGTTGTCGATATTATGCAAGAAGTTCACGTTCGCGATAACTCTTCTGAATTTATCGAGTTTCTGTCGTAGTTCTGGTATGTCCGTCGGTTGGTTGATCGTGATTAGTACGACCCATGTTGCAACATGATTTCGGGTGGGTTCGCCCCCTGTGACTAAAATGCCATCAGGTAGAAACCCTGGTTCGTTCAGTGGTAAGTCTGTCCTATTGTATTCCAATGCAAGCACCAAGCTTACGCTCGCATATAACAGTAGACATAATTTACGTGATCCCATCGTGCACGTTTCTGTTCACTGTCGTCGGGCGGTTGTGTTTTTCGTTTCCGATAATGTGAGATAATAGGATCTATCTCAACTTCATTGTCAGAATGAGACTGGTCGTGCGTCGCTTCTTGCGCGCGTCTACTGAGTCGCCGTCGTCGGCACGATCTGCGACAGTTGCTGTCGGCAGAGCCTGTCTGCTCGTCATGTTTATCAACCTGTCGGTCATTCGTCTCAGTTTCCGTCTGAGTCGTGTGGGGCGTGGCTTCAGTGTCGCCCTCGTCACGTGACTGTCCGGTCGAGTGTCGTCGCCTTTTGTGGGCGTGGTTTCGCCTACCCTGTGATACAGGGCGTGTCGGCGGTGCATGAAACAACTGTCCGTCATTGTCTGCAATGATTACGTCACGTTGTCCATGTGTCTGTTGATGTACCCGTCCCTGACGCTTACGGTGTGGTCTGGAATTTAAATCCGTCCAAATCTGTTCAGGGTTGACTAACCTGACCTTTTCCTGATTTAAAATCTTTGTTTTTCCAGTTTGTTGGTGTCGTAAGTAAACGACTGGGCCGTTTACGCGTGTGACAATAAACATAGGATCCCACCGCGACGTGAAAGTGAGCCGTTCCTCTGCTTTTACAACAACATGGTCCCCGGGACTGATCAATTTATTGTTTGCTTTTTCCTGCAATCGTTTTCGATTATATTCGCGACTTTGTATTGTCATCTGTCTGGCAATCTTCAACACGTTTGACAACGTGTCAAGGCGATTTCCAAATTCGTTAGGACCATGGGATTGTAATGCTTTCTGTAAGGGCAATCTGATTCTTCTCCCCGTCATTAAGAAATGGGGGGTAAAAGACGTCGTAGTTGATACAGTCGCTCTGCAAGCTAATAACGCGTCTCCCAATACATCTTCCCAACTAGAAGGCACGTTATTTACAGCTTTAGTCAAAATCGACTTCAGAAATAAATGACAACGCTCGATCTTGCCCGCGCTCTGCGGATGATTTGGTGTGATAGTTTTATGGGTGATTCCCATCTGTTTTAAGTAAGTTTCAAAAGCGGCCGCTGTGAAGGAGCCTGCATTGTCAGACAGGAGAACATGAGGGACGCCAAAACGCGGTATAAATTGAGTACTGAATGCGTACCAAACGCTTTTGTTTGATTGATCAGGCAGAGGATATGCTTCTATCCATCCTGTGTAATGGTCGATAATGGTGAGTAGATATTTATTTCCGTTAGCACTTGTCACAAACGGGCCAACAATATCAATGCCTATCAATTCGATTGGGGAATTTGCGATCGGCATTTCACCCATTGGAAAACGTTGATGTTTAGGATTGTTTACTAAACAGATTGCACACTTGTTTAAGTGTTGTAGGACGTCTTTGCGCAAACCTTTCCAAACATATACTTCTGTCAGTCTTTCAACACATTTCCATAACGCTACGTGGCCCAGTTCTGTATGTGTGCGATCGATTACTGCTGCACGAAAAGCTTTGGGTAGGACTAAACGTGGGTAGAGGGGAGCTCGTATCCTAGGTGGAACTAAACTGTACAATACCCCGTTTATGATTTGGTAATCATCATCCTCCTCCGAGTTAGCCCGAGTCCATAAGTCAGGGAATTCAGAGCGTTGTGCTTGACCAATTTCCTGCAAATTCAAATTAGCATGAATCCATGGCAATGTTTCGATTAGGTTGTCCTCCTGAATAGACTGTGGATCAAAGTCTTCCCCGGTGTCAATAACATCAACTGGAACAGGTTTAGAGGAATTGATTCGGGACAGAATGTCTGCTCGAATGTTACGCTTGCCAGAGATGTAATGAATTTTGACTCCGTATTCGGCGAGAAGTACAGCCCAGCGTTGTACCTTCGTGTTATTCATACTTTTGGTAAACAACGATAATAATGGTTTATGGTCGACGTACGCGTTTACGGAGGCGCCGAACAGGTAAGGTCGTAATTTCTCGAGACAGTATACAAGAGCATATGCTTCTTTCTCAATGGTTGCCCACTTACGTTGTGTTTTTGACAAGGTGTGAGAAATGTACTGTATGACTTTCTCACTCCCATCCGAGGAATCCTGTACCAGTATACCACCAACTGCATAGTCACTGGCGTCAGTAAATAATTTATATCCACGATTTAAGTCTGGTGCGGCCATCACATGCGATGATATTAATAAACTTTTCAGTTCATCAAATGCACTCTGGTGTTCACTAGTCCATGTAAACTTAGTGTACTTGCGTGTTAACTGAATGAGAGGTTCAGCTATCGTGGCGTAATTAGGTAACGACGTTCGATAATAATTTGTCATGCCTAATAAGGAACGTACCTCTTTGATTGTGGTCGGTGTCGGCAGATCAGCAATTGCTGCGACTTTATCAGGATCGGCTTGAATGCCTTCGCTGTTAAGCACGTAGCCTAATAATTTCACTTCTGGAAGGCCGAATGAACATTTCGTAGGTTTCAATTTCAAACCCACCTTTCGGAGACGGTCAAAAACGAGTTGGAGATGATGTAAATGGTCTTCCTCGTTCTTGCTAAAGACAAGGATATCATCAATGTAGACAAAGACACAGACACCAATCAAATCAGACAAGATGAAATTCATTTCCTGTTGGAAAAAATTTGGTGCAGTTTTCAAAACAAACGGTACCTTCTTAAACTCAAATTGTCCTTTGAAGCAGCGAAACGCTGTCTTGTGGATATCTTCCTCTGCCACTCTCATTTGATGATAACCTGCCTTAAGATCAAGAGTGGAATAAATGGCGCTGTTACCACACAGATCAAAAATGTCAGTGATTGACGGAATCGGGAATGCAGACGCTTCTGTTACTGCATTGAGCTTGCGGTAATCTACGCAGAATCGTGTTTCTCCATCTTTCTTAGGAACAAGTAAGATTGGACTGGCAAACGGCGAATTACTGGGCTGAATTACATCATCAGCTAACATCTCCGTAATCAATTTATCAACAGTAGCACGTTTAGTCAGTGGCAGTCGATATGCCTTTTGACAGATTGGGGGACCGGATGTTTTGATCCGTAATTTACCAGTGGTACAACAGCCATTCTTTTCACCCTTCGCTGAAAATACATCTGAATTCTTGTGTATTAAGTTATCGATCGCAGCGCTGCCTGTCTCAGGAAAAATAGGTCCCACACTCGCATATCCAGTAGATTTGTGCTTACGTAACGGCCAAGTGTTATGACTCCATGAAAGAATGTTTGATTTCAAATCAATTACACCATTACCAGATCGCAAGGCGTCATTGCCTAGGATCATTTCATGAGGGATGTTACGACAGATTACAACATTAAGTGGGTTTCTAACACCGGCTACTTTAATTTGCGTCTGTCCATCAACCTGTAATGACAATCCACCGAGACCCCTGAGTGGCAAAGATTTATGGAGAACATTACTACGGTGGGTTTTGTGTACGACCAAGTCAAATACATCACGTCTCAGCAAGCTACAAGTTGCCCCTGTGTCTACTAATGCTGTTACCTTGATACCAGATATAACCAAGTTAACCGTAGGGCGTGTCTGATTACCTTGTTGGTCGATCAATACCGAGACGTTCGGCCATTTCCCTGCCTTGATCCGACTCGTCTAGGACAGGCGGCGGCGAAGTGACCCGGCTGACCGCATTCGTAGCACAGCAGTTGGCGAGGTCGCTGACCTGTGGTGGGCGGCTGGCGATAGTCGACGGGGCGTTTGTTGTGTCTGTGGGCTCCCGTGGCCGGCAGACGGTCCGCTGGCGTGCGGTAGCGATCGGTCGATTGACGCGTGTCGTTCACGGCACGGGGGTGTCGGGTTGCAGTCGAACGAGGCTGCGAGTGCCTCGAGTAGCGGTCGGGCTGTGCTGGCGTTGATCGATTATCGCGTTGATTGTCGCGCGTTTCAAGTTTGGCAATTTTCGTAGCCAAGTGTTGCATGGTGTTTGATAGT
>Ga0256846_1000412_pt1 | contig 17660 bp, 15 predicted proteins | sample TevniametaG_FD_189098 | JGI IMG/M metagenome (GOLD analysis project Ga0256846, IMG submission 189098) | Tube worm associated microbial communities from hydrothermal vent at the East Pacific Rise, Pacific Ocean - Tevnia | ecosystem: Host-associated > Annelida > Integument > Unclassified ...
CCTTGTAAATTGCGCTGATCCTCGCCGCCATGGCCGACCGCGTGGTTCGCGGCGCAACGGCTTACCGAACCCTGCTGATCTGGCCCTATGCCGTGGCGCCGGTTGTCGCGGGCGCCTTGTGGATGTTTATTTTTGACCCCACCCTGGGAATCGTGACCTATATGCTCGACATGCTCGGCTACGACTGGAATCACCGGCTGAACGGGAACCAGGCGATGGCGCTCATTATTTTCGCAGCCGCCTGGAAACAGATCAGCTATAATTTTCTGTTTTTCCTGGCCGGCATGCAGGCCATTTCCAAATCCCTCATTGAAGCCGCCGCCATTGACGGCGCCGGGCCGGCGCGGCGCTTCTGGACAATCATCTTCCCGTTGATATCACCGACGACTTTTTTTCTCCTCGTCATGAACATTGTATATGCTTTTTTCGATACGTTCGGGATCGTCCATGCCATCACCAAAGGCGGGCCGGCCGATGCCACGAATATCCTCGTTTACAAGGTGTACAATGACGGCTTTATCGGTCTGGATCTGGGCGGATCGGCGGCGCAGTCGGTGATTCTGATGGTGATCGTCATCGCACTGACGGTGATCCAGTTCCGATATATCGAAAGAAAAGTGGAGTATTGAGCGATGATTGAAAACCGACCCGTGGCCACCTATATCAGTCACGTCGTTTTGATCCTCGGCATTGCCGTGGTGGCATTTCCCATCTGGATCACCTTTGTGGCCGCCAGTCATGACGCGGTACGGATGACCCAGGTCCCCCTGCCGCTTCTGCCCGGCGGCCATTTTTTCGCAAACCTGAAAACGACTTTCCTTTCCGGGGTGGGCAACGCGCGGGGGCAATCCGTCGGGCTCATGCTGATGAACTCGCTGGTGATGGCCATGATGATTGCTGTGGGTAAAATTGCCATTTCACTGCTGTCTGCCTTTGCCATCGTCTACTTCCGGTTTCCCTTCCGCATGGGATTTTTCTGGATGATTTTCATCACGCTGATGTTGCCCGTGGAAGTACGGATCCTGCCAACCTTTGAAGTGGTCGCCAACCTGGGCATGCTCAACAATTACTGGGGCCTGAGCATCCCTTTGATCGCTTCGGCCACGGCCACATTCATGTTCCGGCAGGTTTTTCTCACCGTTCCCGATGAACTGCTCGAAGCCGCCCGCATCGACGGCGCCGGCCCCATGCGGTTTTTCAAGGATATCCTGGTGCCGGTATCCCGCACCAATATCGCCGCCCTCTTTGTGATTCTTTTTATTTACGGGTGGAATCAATACCTCTGGCCGCTGCTGATTACCACCGACAAAAGCATGTATACCATTGTCATGGGCATCAAACAGATGCTTGAGGCCGCCGAAGAAGCCCCCGAATGGCACCTGATCATGATGACCACGCTGCTGGCCATGCTGCCGCCCATACTGGTCGTGGTCGGAATGCAGAAACTGTTTATTAAAGGCCTGACCGAAACGGAGAAATAACGTGGCCAAAGTAACCCTTGAGAATATAACCAAGACATACGGTGAAACCAAAGTCATTCACGGTATCAGCACCGATATTTCCGACAGCGAATTTATTGTCATTGTCGGGCCGTCGGGATGCGGCAAATCAACCGTCCTGCGGATGATTGCCGGGCTCGAAGAGATCAGCAGTGGTACGATCCGCATCGACGGCCGGGTGGTCAACGATCTCGAGCCCAAGGACCGCGATATCGCCATGGTCTTTCAGAACTATGCCCTGTATCCGCATATGTCGGTTTTCAATAACATGGCTTACGGACTGAAGCTCAGAAAATTCAGCAAAGCGGACATCCAGGCACGCGTCCAGCAGGCGGCTAAAATGCTCGAACTGGAAGATCTCCTCAAGCGCAAGCCCCGGCAGCTCTCCGGCGGTCAACGGCAGCGGGTCGCCATGGGGCGCTGTATTGTCCGTGAGCCCAAAGTTTTTCTCTTTGACGAACCTTTAAGCAACCTGGACGCCAAGCTGCGGGTCCAGATGCGCCTTGAGCTGCGCAGCCTGCACGAAAGATTGAAAGTGACCAGCATCTACGTCACCCATGACCAGGTCGAGGCCATGACCCTGGGCGACCGCCTGATCGTTATCAACGCGGGCATCGCCGAACAGATCGGTTCCCCGCTCGAGCTGTATCAGCGACCGGCCACAAAATTCGTGGCCGGTTTTATCGGCTCCCCGGCCATGAACTTTCTGGATGCCCGGATCAGCAATGATGGAAAGGGAGCCACAATTAACGCAGATATCCGGCTGTCGCTGGACAACGACCGGCTGTCCGGCCACAGCGGGCAGGCAATCGTAGTCGGTATCCGGCCCGAACATTTCGAGATGGCTGAAAATGGCGCGCAGACAATCCCCGTCGGCGTGGACCATGTCGAAATCCTGGGGGCCGACACCATGGTTTATGGCCGATTCACCGATTGCGACGATCTGATTACCATCCGGCTCAACGGTATCCACCACTTTGACCGGCAGCAACGGCTCCCGCTCTCCGTATCGCCGGATAAAATGCATATTTTCGATGCTGAAACCGGCCGGCGGATCTGATCGGCGACCGGCTCTTAATTTTATGCGAGGTACAGACGATGCAAACTTTAACTTTTGATACGCCCCTGGTGGTCGGGCACCGGGGATACCGGGCCCGGTATCCGGAAAACACGCTGGCTTCCTTCGAGGCGGCCGTGGCGGCCGGAGTCGATATGGTAGAGCTCGACGTCCACTTGAGCGCCGACAACGAACTGATCGTCATCCACGACGACACTGTGGACCGGACGACCAGCGGCACCGGACCGGTCGGCGAGTTAACGGTGGCCGATCTGAAAAAGCTTGACGCCGGCGGATGGTTTGATTCCCGGTTTGCCGGCGAGCCGGTCCCCACGCTGACAGAAGTGCTCCGCGCGCTGCGCGGCCGGGTCCGGATCAACATCGAAGTCAAGGCCGACGATGACATCCCCCGCGGCCCCGACCGGATCGCCCGCGCCCTGCTGCAGCGGCTCGCCCAGGAAAACGCCGCATCGTCCGTTCTGATATCGAGTTTTGATGCAAAAATCGTCCGGATGGTTCACCGCCTGGATGCATCGCTGCCGGTGGCGCTCATTGCCGGCAGGGGCCGGGGGGCCGAAACGGTCCGGTTATGCCGGGATCTGGGCGTTTATTCCTTCCATCCGAATTTCCGTTTTCTGACCGCGGATCTGGTGACCCGCCTGCACACGGCCGGGATCCGGGTTTTCCCTTACACGGTCAATACTGAAACGGATTTCAACCGCATGCGGCAGTATCGGGTCGATGGGATAATTACCGACGACCCGGTACGATATAAAAACTGGTCCGCCCAGTCAGCCCCCACCGACTAAAGGAGACGCTCCCGATGCAACGGACACGTGTTATTCATGCCCTCAACGCCAAAACAGCCATGGACCCGATCCTCGTCAAGGGATGGGTGCGGACCCGGCGCGACGCCAAGGGGTTTTCGTTTGTTGAGATAAACGACGGATCCTGTCTGAAAAATATTCAGGTCATCATCGATGAAAGCGCCGACCAATCCGGCAGCTTGAGCGGGATTCATACCGGGGCGGCCGTGGCCGTGGCGGGCGCCCTGGTGGCGTCTCCGGGCAAAGGCCAGAAATGGGAAATCCATGCCACCCGGCTGACACTTCTGGGTGGTGCCGATCCGAGCACCTACCCCTTGCAGAAAAAACGGCATTCGGACGAATTTCTGCGCACCATCGCCCACCTGCGGCCGCGAACCAACAAATACGGCGCCCTGTACCGCATCCGTTCGGAAAGTGCGCTGGCCATACATCGTTTTTTCCGGGAACGGGGATTCGTCCATGTCCACACGCCGATTATCACAGGTTCGGATTGCGAAGGCGCCGGCGAGCTGTTCCGGGTCACCACCCTGCCCGGGGAAGCGGCCGGTCCGGCCGGTCAGGCATGTTCAGCGGAAACAGACTTCTTTGGCCGGCCGGCGGGTCTGGCCGTATCGGGCCAGCTGGAAGCCGAGCTGGCCGCCTGCGCCCTGGGAGACGTCTACACCTTCGGCCCGACGTTCCGGGCTGAAAACTCCAACACGCCCCGGCATGCCGCCGAATTCTGGATGATTGAACCGGAAATGGCCTTCGCCGACCTGAATGACGACATGGACCTGGCCGAATCGCTGATAAAAAGCATCACCGCGGACCTGATGGATACCTGCCAGGATGACCTGGATCTGTTTGCCCGGTACGTTGATAAATCATTGATGGCCACGCTGGATACCATCGTCAACCCGCCCTATGCCCGGCTGCCGTATGCCGACGCCGTGGATCTTCTTTCCCGTTCGGGCAGGCCATTCGAATTCCCGGTCGCATACGGCATGGACCTTCAGACCGAACACGAACGCTACCTGTGCGAGGAAAAATTCAAGAAACCCGTTATCGTCTTCGACTACCCCAAAGAGATCAAGCCGTTTTACATGCGCGTCAACAACGACGACCGGACCGTGGCGGCCATGGACCTGCTTGTTCCCCGGATCGGGGAGTTGATCGGCGGCAGCCAGCGTGAAGAACGCTACGAGGTGCTGATCAGCCGCATGCGCGACCATGGCATGAACACGGACGAGTACTGGTGGTACACGGATATCCGCCGGTTCGGCAGTGTCCCCCATGCCGGGTTCGGCCTGGGATTCGAGCGCTTTCTGATGATGATCACCGGCGTTACCAATATCCGCGACGTCATCCCGTTTCCGCGCACGCCCAGGCATCTGGCGTTTTAATCCCGGCCGGGTTTTCCCCGGCCGATGCTGATTCAGATGAGCCTATTGCGTGGCGGCCGCGGCTTTTCCGGCCGCCGCAGCCGGTGTTTTTTCCGGTTTTTTCGGCATCAGGTCGGCGGGGTCCTTAACGATATCCCTGGCTTTCCAGTCGGGGAGCAGGAAGATATAGGCATTTTCCGAGGACTGACCCGGCCAGCGAACTTCTTCACCCTGCTTTTCCTTGGCATAGACAGTCAACCGGTACGTCTTCTTGCCGCCGGTAAGCACAATCGACGCCACCGGATCCTTGAGGTCCGATTGGGTGCGGCCGGTTGGATAGGTATCGCACGCCAGATCAGCCAGGATGGCGAGAAACGCATGGATTTTAGCCGGATCGGCCGTCTGGCCATCGGCCCGTTGCCATACGGGTGCGCCGGCCTGTGAAACCGCCGGTTTATCTTCGGCCTTCTTATCGGACGCCCCGGCTTTATCACCGCTGTCCTTCTTCTTGAACGTCGTGGTCCGACCATCCCGGGTGATGGCGATGGTTTTGATGTCACCGGCTTTAAACGCAAGCACGGTTTTATCGCGCAGGGCATCCACCGTGACGTCGAACCGGTCCCTGAAATTGTCTTCGGCGTGAAAGATCCGCGGGTCTCCGGCGATTTTGACAAAGGTGTGCCGGAAGGTATTGGCCGCCTTGCCGACCATAAATTCACGCTTTACGGTTTTCCCGGCCCAGGCCTTGACCGTTATCCGTTTTTTCGGCCCCAGGTCATAGCGCTGGTCATCCTTCAGCTCAGACACCATGGCGGTCAGTTTCAGGCCGGCGATCGTATCGAGGATCCGGTTGATTTTTCCGGCATCCGCCGGGTAATCCTTGGGCGCAATCTGCCATTTATCTTTCCGGCGGTCGATGCGGACCGTTTTCCCGGCACCGGCGATCTCAATCCGGGTAATGTCATTTTTGGATATCTCCGCCACCTGCGGCATCTGGTAGTGGGTGCGGTCCGTCTGACGAAGCATTAAATAGGCCGCTGCCGCGATGATGATGGCGGCCAGAATGATATATTCCTTTTTTCCCTTCATCTTTTTCATCCTGTCTGGAAAGTCATTTGAATGCGTTTTCTGCGGGCATGCCGCCGCCACCAGACGAACAGACCGAAGAGAACCACGAGAACCGGCAGCCCGGCAATATTGAGCCATTTCAGAAATACTTTCAGCCCGGCGGCGGGTTTGTCCAGCGGGTTCAACTGCTGTGTTTTGCTGCGCATGACGGCGATGTCCGCCCGGTTATTGAGGGCATCGATGATGTTCATGACAAACATGTCATTGGCGCTCCGGCCATCCGCATCCAGAATCGTATCCGAGATCATGTCCGAGGCGGCCATAACGAAAATCCGGGCCGGCTGCCCTTTGCCGATGAACGGTCCGGACCGTTTGATATCGGGCAGGGGCGTCTGCGGGGACGAGGGGCTCTCCTGGGCGGCAGTATCCTTGTTTTCCGGCGGATCCCCTTTTTTCCCGGCCGTATTCTTGTCCTTCTTCTTTTCGGTCCGGACCGGAACCGGTTTGCCCTCAAAGTAGCTGGGGAACCGCCCCGTCAGTAGGTAGGCCAGGGGAAAGGACTGGCGCGCCTGGTTCTCCGGAGGCGGCGCCATCATCATCGGATTCAGGTTGATGGGCGGTTTCATTTCCCAGGATCGATCGGAAGAAGCGACCAGCCGGCGGGCATCCACGTGAATCTTGTCGAGCCGGTCCGGATCGATCCGGACCGGTGACGCCTTGAGAACAACCATTCCCTTGATATTTTTCAGATAATCAAAATCCTTGCTGATATTCCGGTTGAGAATCAACGGGGCAAAGTAGATCGGCTGCTGCCCGCCGCCCCGCTGCTGGGGCACCTGCTGCTTGAAACAGTTTTCGTCGAGAACATAGGATGGGTCGATTTTGACGCCCCAGTGAGCAAGCAGTTTTTCCAGGCCCGTATCAATGGTCGCATAGGACGGCCGCCCCCCCATCATCATCTGCTGCTGATTGGGCATGACTTCCTGAAGACGGTCGGGAAAGATGATCAGGTTGTTGCCACGCATGAGGAACTGGTCGATTTGATACAATTCGTAGTCGCTGAACTTTTTGGTCGGCCGGGCAATGACCAGCGCGTTCAGGCTGTCGGGAATCGGTTCTTTTGACAGGTTGATATCCCGGAGCGTGTACGTCTTTCCGGCCAGTTGCCGGAAGGCGGTCAGGTTGCTCTGGGGCGGCATCATGGGAGAGGTCGCCACGGCCTTGCCGAGCGTCCCGTGATCGGCAAGATACCCCAGCTCCGCATTGATGTTAACCACTTTTTCGATGGCACTGCCGATCACTTCTTCCAGCTTGCCAAAATCGGCCATCTGATACCGCGTACCAATCAGCGGCAGGTTGATAACCGTCAGGAGGGGTACGGACACTGTCTTTTGGCCGTGGGAAACAACCAGGCCGATGGCCCCCTGTCCGGCCTGAATCTGTTTGTCAGGCATCGCCTGCCATTTCAGGACAAGGAGGTGGTTTTTGTCCGCCGCATCAATCAATGCCGGATCCGTGTCAGGATCCAGCCGCTGGTAAGCCAGTTTGTCATAGTTTTTCTGACCCAGCCGGTCGATAACCGCCTTTACCTTTTCCGGCACCTTGTCCAGATCCGGCAACTGGATCAGCGGTGCAATACTGTTCAACGATGAAGAAAAGTAGAGCGTGGTTTTGATTTTGTCCTTGATATTCAGCATGGCGCTGATTTTGTTGTTCAGTTTCTGGATTGCGGTGGTCAGCCGGTATTCCAGCCCGTCGGTGCTGGTAATGGCATCGATCTTTTCCACCATGTCGCCGTGGATCATCACCAGCCCCATATATGCCCGCTGGAACTTGATTTCATCGGCTTCCACCCGCTGAATCTGAACGGGATTAATCCCGTAACTCTGGGCCAGCTCCTGATTCCGGCGGGCGGCGGCGTTCATATCCCCATCACCGGCGCTGACATCGTAGAACCGGTAGTTGAAATAGCGGTTGCCCGCCAGGGCGTATTCTTCCAGAAGATCGTGCAGGTAGCGTTCGGTATTGTTATGGGGCGCCGGGAGATCCTTGGTAAAAAAAACGTTGACCGTCAGCGGCTCGGCCAGGGAAGCCGCCACTTTTCTGCTGGCGCTCGAAAGGGAATAAATGTGGTTGGCCGTTAAATCCAGCCGGAAAAACAGGGTCAGCCCGACCACGTTGACCAGCACCACGGCAGCCAGATAGAGGATTGATTTAATGAATTTTCCGGTTTTAGGGGGTGTTGCCATCTTTTCTCCTTAATCCCGCCGCATTAATTTTTTTCCGCCAGCACCAGATTGGTGCCGTATAAACCGATAAAACAGAGGCTGACAAAATAGAGGATATCGCGCGAATCGATAATCCCCTTGGCAATATTTTCAAAATGGGGCCCCACGCCCAGATATTGAAACAGGCCCAGCGCGCTGACAGGCAGGAATACAAGCATCTTGTCGATCAGAGTCAGGCCGAAGCAGATGGCCATCGCAACGATAAAGGCGACAATCTGGTTGCGGGTCAGGGCCGAAGCCAGCAGCCCCACGGCCGCAAAGGCCGCGCCAAGCAGCAACGCCCCGGCATAACCGCCGGCAACCGGTCCCCAGTCCAGATCACCGAGAAACGAGATGCAGACGGCATAGACCAGCGTGGGGACCAGCATGGCGCCGACAAAGGCCACGGCGGCGAAAAATTTCCCCAGAATGACATTGCTGCGGGACAGGGGCAGCGTCATCAGCGTTTCGTAGGAGCCCACGTTGAACTCTTCGGAAAACAGACGCATGGTGATGGCCGGCACCACAAAGGAAAGAATCATCGGTAGCAGGCCGAAGAAATTGCGCAGGCTGGCCTGATCAAACAGAAAAAAGGTGGTAAAGAAGAACCACCCGGTCACCAGCAGAAAAATCGCCATGACGATATAGGCGATGGGAGAAATAAAGTAGGATAGAAATTCCTTGCGGAAAATATGGAAAAACCGACGCATGTCAATTCTCCTTGGTTAATTCACGGAAAATGGTTTCAAGGGATTCGGTCTGCTGGGAGAATTCGTACAATACCCAGTCGGTCGCCTTGATCCGGTGATACAGTTGCGCCCGGATATCCTCGCTGCCGCCGTAAACCAGATCGATGGTGACCCGGTCGTCATCGCCGGAAACCGGCTCAACGGTGTCAACCCCCGGTACGCCGGCCAGCGTTTCTTTGACCGTATCGAAGCCCGCGCCCGTCAGGCCGATGCGGATACGTCGTTTTTCACCCGCCGTGTTTCTCAGATCGGCCGCATCGCCGTCCGCCACGATCCGGCCCTGATGAATAATCATGATCCGATCGCAGGTGGCCTCGGCTTCGCTGAGGATGTGGGTGGACAGGATGACCGTTTTTTCACGGCCGATCCGGCGGATGATTTCCCGGATCTCGACAATCTGGTTGGGATCGAGCCCGGAAGTGGGTTCGTCAAGCACCAGGATTTCCGGATCGCCCATCATTGCATGGGCCAGGCCCACCCGCTGTTTATACCCTTTGGAAAGCACGGCAATGGTTTTGTGCATCACCGGGTTCAGGCCACACAGACCGCCCAGATCACGGATGCGGGCTTCTTTTTCCCCGGCGCTGATCTGGCGGATATCGGCCACAAAATGGAGATAATCGTACACCAGCATCTCGTGGTACAAAGGGGCCGATTCGGGCAGATACCCGATCCGCTGCCGGGTGCGCAGCGGGTTTTCGTCAATGGCGGTATCCTTGATTCTGATACTGCCGTCAGTCGGCGTTAAAAAACCCGTCAACATGCGCAGGGTGGTTGTTTTTCCAGCGCCGTTGGGCCCGAGCAGTCCGAGGATCTCTCCCGGCCGGATATCGAAACTGATCGAATCAACAGCGCAGAAATCACGATAAAATTTCGTCAGGTTCTCCACATGGATCATGGGGGCTCCTTCATCAGTCTGACATATTCAAGGGCAGGCCATTCTCCGGTGCCCGGTTAAATTCGGCCGGGTTTTATATCCGGGCCGGCCGGTTTTGTCAAGATCACCAGAAAATTTACTATTTCCGGACCAAATAAAAAAACGACCTTCAGTCTCCGCTCATATTTTGTTACAGTGTCGGTATGTCGTCAACCTCCCCGAATAAAAAAAACGCCCGGATCACCGGCTGCCTGTCCTGCGGCACAAAGGTGAACCTCAACGGCCGCAGATACTGTTCTTTTTCCTGCCGGCAACGGCTTCAGCGCCGGCTCTACCAGCACACCGGCCTGCTCAACGCCCTTAACGCGCGCTATGCCACGTTTTATTTTACTGATTCGCTAATTATACTGGACGTGATTGTTTCCGATTCAGATCGCATTTTCAGCTATATTCACTCCCGGTCAAAAAAAAGACCGCCCGCGGACGACTTTGTCCGGATGGCCAACCGGCTGAGCCGGGACTGGTGGCAGGAAAGGGACCGCACCCAGCGACGATATCTGGCCACCCGCCGCCTGCTCGAAATGGCCGTATCAAATAAAAACAAACCGGCTGCCGTGGCCGCCCCGTCATTGAAAACGCCGGTACTGAGAAAAGAGTTCCTCATCCGTCTGGATTTAACCCGGGAAGACCTCGTATCCCCCGATGTTTTAGTAAAAATCAAATCCGCCTTCCGGCGCCAGGCCATGAATGCCCATCCGGACCGGGGGGGCAGCGCCCGGTCTTTTCACAAAATCCATGAGGCTTACAAGGAGCTGGTCACTTGGGCCGACCATCCGGTTTTCAATCGGCGGCGGGGATTTCCGGATAAATGGTTTTACACCGGCGCGACCAACCGCTGGCTGCAACCCACGCCGGCCCGTTGAAACGCGCCCGGCGCGGCGGGGCACGGCTTGACTTTCCCCTGGAACCCCCTAAATTAGGAGAGACACGCATGGCGCTTCCGAGGGGTTTACCGGAACCAGGCCCCCGCCGGGATCCAGAGCGCCGGAAACCACGCGTTTGAATATCAAACCGCACACCACGCGTTTGGAAACCAGACCGAACACGGGGAGGAAATATGAATAAAAAAGCCAGGGCCATGATCATGGCCGCATTTACCGGGGACGCCTTGTCTCTGGGCGTACACTGGATCTACAATACCCGTGTGATTGATAAAAAATACGGCCGGGTCACCGATATGCTGGCCCCGAAACTGGCCTCGTTTCACAAAGGCAAAAACAAGGGCGAATTCACCCATTACGGCGACCAGTCCCTCTGCCTGCTGGAATCAATCGCTGCCGGCGGCGGCTTCGACCTGGACCGTTTTGCCGACGACTGGCGGGCCCTTTTCGATACCTATGAGGGATACCGCGACCAGGCCACAAAAGATACCCTGGAAAATTTTTCAGCCGGCATGGATGCGAGCGCGGCCGGCTCGGCATCGGACGATCTCGGCGGCCCGGCCCGCATGGCCCCGCTGATTTACCGCTACCGGAACGATCCTTCCCGGCTGATTGCAGCTGTCAGGGATCAGACCTCGATGACGCATACAGGTCCCGAAATCGTGGATGCCGCCGATTTTTTTGCGCGGACGGTCCTGGCCGTTTTCGACGGCACCCCGCCGCGTGAGGCCCTCGAAACAGTATTGTCGGCCCACTTCAACCGGGCGCCCTTCACCGAATGGGTATCCCAGGGACTGGCCAGCATTACCACCGATACGCGGGACGCCATCATGGGTTTCGGCCAGATGTGCGAACTGCCGGCCGCATTTCCGGCGACCATCCATTTAATCGCCAGATATCCGGACGATCTGGAACAGGCCCAGGTTGAAAACATCATGGCCGGCGGAGATTCGGCGGCCCGGGGCATGATTGCCGGGATGGTGCTGGGCGCGCATCTGGGGCCGGATCAGATCCCGGCCCGCTGGACAGCCGATCTGACCGCGCGAAGCCGGATCGAAGATCTGCTCAACCAGATAGACGCATCCGTACAATCACTTTAAGGACCCGACAGCCTCAATATGCCTGATCTGCCAAAAACCCCAAAAAAAGCCGGCCCCGGGTCGTTTCGACGCGCGTACCGGCGCTTTCTGAAAATCCACGGCAATCCCCATGAAATTGCGATGGGGACGGCAATGGGGCTGTTTGTGGCCCTGACGCCTTTCATGGGGGCTCATACGGCCGTGGCCATTCTGCTGGCAACCGTGTTCAAATGGAACAAAATCGCCGCAGCAACCGGCGTCTGGCTCAACAACCCGGTAACCATGCCGTTTTTATATGGGGCCAGCTGGTTTGTCGGCTCCAGAATTACCGGCGTCAGACTGGCCGAGAGTATTCCCCATTCACTCAGCCTGATGGATACCTATGCGTTTCTGCTCAAAACTCCGGCGATTCTGGTCACGTTTACCATTGGCGGGATTGTCGTGGGAATTCCGCTGGCCATCGGCGTTTACTATCTGGCCTACGCCGCGGTCAAAAAATACCAGCAGGATCGCCGGAACAAGCTCACCCACACCCCCTGAAACCGGATAATGCGGACCCGGCCCTTTGCCACTGTTTTCCATAGGACCAACATACGGCCCCGGCATCGGCCCCTGTCACTTTGTTCTAATGCTTCAGCTGGTATTTTCGCACGGCCCGCAGATGGGCGGTCAGCGTGGTGGAGAACTGGTGCGTGCCGTTTTTTTTCGCCACAAAAAAGAGATAGGCGGTCTGTGCCGGAAACAGGGCCGCCCGAATCGACGCAGCACCGGGATTGGCAATCGGTCCGGGCGGCAGCCCGGTATTGAGATAGGTGTTGTACGGGCCGGGTGTACGCAGATCCCTGCGCGTCAGGTTGCCGTTGAAATCAGCAATTCCATAGATCACCGTCGGGTCACTCTGCAGGCGCATACCCTTTTTCAGACGGTTGTGAAACACCGATGAAATCAGCGGCCGTTCACCGGGATCTCCGGTCTCTTTTTCGATGATCGATGCCAGTGTCAGCACCTGGTGGACACTGAGCCCCGCCGCTTTGGCCGCCGCCTGCCACGCGGGCGTAAAAACAGCTCTGAGCCGCCGCACCTGGGTGCGGATGATTGTCTCCGGCGTGACCGTCCGCGGAAAGGCATAGGTGTCGGGAAACAGGTACCCTTCGAGGGAATCGGCATCGATCTTCAGAGAACGGATGAGGCCCGGATCTGCGGCCACTTTCAGAAATTCATCCGCCGGGGCCAGGCCGGCGGCGTCAACGGCTCCGGCCATCTGCCTGAGCGTATACCCCTCCGGAAGGGTCAGCCGGTATAAAACAACTTTGCCGGCGACGAGCGCCGCAAGAATGTCCCGGGGCGACTGGGCCGGCGACAGACGGTATTCGCCTGATTTGACGCGCCTGTCCTGCCCGTTGAAACGGGCCAGCAACCGGAAGCGCAGCGGTGAACGGATCAGCCCTGACGCGGCCAGACGGCGGGCAATCGTCCGAAAACCATCTCCGGGTGAGATGGTCACCAACGCTGGCTGTACATCCGGGGCGGGCAATACCAGCGGTGTCCGCGCATACCGATTGAGATCAACGGCCACAGCCGCGGCAACAATGCCCGCCAGACAGACAGTCACGATACCGATAACCAGCCACTTCTTCAATGGATCCCCTGTCTCGAGTCTGTTTTCATGATGCCCGGTACCCGATGCGGTCCGGCGGTGTCCAGGCGGTTTATATGTCAGGTATCGCCGGATGTCAAAGGTCGCGCCCGCATCACCATCGGCCGACGCACCGAAAAGGTGCATTTACCTTTTGATAAAATTTCGATATGCTTGATGTTTGTATTAACCCGACTGCAGACAACCTGACAGGCAAAGGAAATGATCATGCCCCCTGAAAAAATAGATATTACGGCGGATGGCCGCCGGACGGTTCCGGACCACCCCGTCATCCCCTACATCGAAGGCGACGGTATCGGCCCCGATATCTGGCACGCCGCCCGAATCGTCCTTGACGCGGCGGTCGACCGGGCCTACGGCGGCGACCGGGCCATCAAATGGATAGAAATTATGGCCGGCGAAAAAGCCTTCACGCAGACCGGCGAATGGCTGCCCGAAGCCACTGTCGATGCCATCCGGGCCCATGGGGTCGCCATCAAAGGGCCGCTGACCACGCCGGTGGGTAAAGGCATCCGCAGCGTCAATGTGGCGCTGCGCCAGATCCTCGACCTGTACGCGTGTATCCGGCCGGTCAAATACATCCCCGGCATCCCCAGCCCGGTGACGCATCCCGAGCGGGTCAACATGATCGTCTTTCGAGAAAACACCGAAGATGTCTACGCCGGAATCGAATGGGAAGCCGGCTCAGCCGCCGCCGGACGGGTCATTGACCTGGTTCGGGAAGAGACGGGCAAAACCATCCGGCCGGATGCCGGCATCGGCATCAAGCCGATCAGCCGCTTCGGCAGCCGCCGCCTTGTCCGGATGGCCGTTGACTACGCCATCACGCAGGGCCGCCGGTGCGTCACCCTGGTCCACAAGGGCAATATCATGAAATTCACCGAAGGCGCATTTTTACGCTGGGGCTACGAAGTGGCCGCCGAAGCCTTCGGCGACCGCGTACTGACCGAAACGATGCTGTGGGAAAAGTACAACGGCCACATCCCCGACAACCGGGTGGTGATCAACGACCGCATCGCCGATGCCATGTTCCAGCAGATTCTGCTGCGGCCGGCGGAATACGATGTACTGGCCACGCCCAACCTCAACGGCGACTACCTGTCCGATGCCCTGGCCGCCACGGTCGGCGGTCTTGGCCTGGCGCCGGGGGCCAATATCGGCGATACCTGTGCCCTGTTCGAGGCCACCCACGGGACCGCCCCGAAGTATGCCGGCCAGGACAAGGTCAACCCCGGATCACTGATCCTGTCCGGCGCCATGATGCTTGACCATATCGGCTGGGAAAAAGCCGCCGGACTGATCCGCACCGGTCTTGAAAAAACCGTGGCCGACAAAACGGTCACCTACGACCTGGCCCGCCAGATGTCCGGCGCCCGGGAAGTCAAATGCTCACAATTTGCCCGGGCCGTTGCAGAAAACCTCCCGGCCGGCCAATAGACCGGATCACCCGGCGTCCGGTCAACAAAGAGAACGGAAACAGACCCCATGAAAAAAGAAGACTTTATCCGCGAAATCAATATCTCCGGCACCCCCCATCTGGTTTACGATGTTCATCAACTGGCGGACCGGGGCATGGGCGACATCACGCGGCTGCCCTTTTCCATCCGGATCCTCGTGGAAAACCTCCTCCGGCACCTGGACGGCCGGGTGGTTACCGAAAAGGACCTGCGCCACATTACCGGATGGCGGAAACGCTACGACGCGCCGCTCGAAATCCCCCACCACCCGGCGCGGGTGTTGATGCAGGATTTCACCGGCGTGCCGGCGGTCGTCGACCTGGCGGCCATGCGGGATGCCATGGCGGCCAACGGCGGCCGGGCCGAGAAAATCAACCCTCTGGTACCGGTTGATCTGGTGGTGGACCACAGCGTCCAGGTTGATTATTTTGGCACCGTCGACGCCCAGCGCGGCAACGTGGAAAAAGAGTACCGCCGCAATGCCGAGCGTTACGGCCTGCTCAAATGGGCCCAGCAGCATTTCGATAATTTCCGGGTGGTTCCCCCCCGGGCCGGCATCTGTCACCAGGTGAACCTTGAGCATCTGGGTCAAACCATCATCACCGCCAAAACCGACGGCCGGCTGTTTGCCTATCCGGATACCCTCGTGGGCACCGATTCCCATACCACCATGATTAACGGCATTGGTGTCATGGGATGGGGCGTCGGCGGCATCGAGGCCGAAGCGGTCATGCTGGGACAGCCCTATTATATGTCGATTCCCGAAGTCATCGGGGTCCGGCTGGTTGGCAGACCGGCAGCCGGTATCACGGCCACCGACACGGTCCTGGCCATCACGGAAATGCTTCGCGCTCAAAAAGTCGTCGAAAAATTTGTGGAGTTTTTCGGCCCCGGCCTGGCCCATCTGGCCGTACCGGACCGGGCCACGATTGCCAACATGTCCCCCGAATACGGCGCCACCATGGGTTTTTTCCCGGTGGACGAACAGGTACTGGCGTATCTCACCCTGACCAACCGTGAGAAACAGGCCGACATTGTCGAGGCCTGCGCCCGCGCGCTGGGCCTGTTCAACGACGGCGGCAGCACGCCTCCGGACTATACTGATGTGGTGACATTCGATCTGGCTTCGGTCCGGCCCGCCATCGCCGGCCCGGCCCGGCCCCAGGACCGGATCGTGCTGACATCCGTCAAATCCGCCGCCGCACGGATTCTGAATAAAGATCTTCCGGCCGATACTGAAGCCGGAACCCCCCGCCGGCGCGACCGGATCGCACCGGTTGATGACCGCGAAGCAGCGCTGGATCTCAACGGCCGGCAGGCGACCATCGGCAATGGCAGCATCGTCATCGCCGCCATTACCTCATGTACCAATACATCCAATCCGTCGGTGCTCCTTGGCGCCGGTCTGCTGGCCAGAGCCGCTGTTGAAAAGGGCCTGCGTGTTCCGCCCCACGTCAAAACCTCCCTGGCACCGGGCTCCAAGGTTGTTGTCGACTACCTTGCCGCCGCCGGGCTGACGCCCTACCTCGAAGCGCTGGGATTTCACGCCGTGGGATTCGGGTGCACCACCTGTATCGGCAACAGCGGCCCCCTGGCGCCGGAAATCGAAAAGGCCATCGATGCCAACGACCTTAACGTGGCGGCCGTTCTTTCGGGCAACCGGAACTTCGAAGCCCGTATTCATCAGCGTATCCGCTCAAATTTTCTGGCCTCGCCCATGCTGGTTGTGGCGTTTGCCCTGGCCGGCCGGATCGATGTTGATTTCGACACCGAACCGGTGGGTATTGATCCCAACGGCCGGCCAATTTACCTGGACGACATCTGGCCAGACGATGACGCCATTCGGGATCTGGTCGGCACACGGGTCAAACCATCGTTTTTTGCCACCCAGTATGGCCGGATTTTTGAAGGAGATGCCCACTGGCAGCAGCTGGATGTCGCCGGCGGCACCACCTTTTCCTGGGATCCGGCATCCACCTATATTAAATCGCCGCCCTATTTTGAGTCATTCGGGCTTGAACCGCCCCCGCCCGAAGACATTATCGATGCCCGGGTGCTGCTGGCCCTGGGGGACAGCGTCACCACCGATCACATTTCACCGGCCGGCGCCATTGCCGCCGACTACCCCGCCGGCAAATACCTGACCGCCCGGGGCCTGTCTCCGGCCGAATTTAATTCCTACGGCGCCCGGCGGGGCAACCACGAGGTCATGATGCGGGGCACCTTTGCCAATATCCGCATTAAGAATCAACTCCTGGGCGGCCGGGAGGGCGGGTTTACCCTCAAGTTCCCTGAAAACCGGGAGATGCCGGTTTTTGATGCTGCCAGGGCCTACCGGTCCGAGGGCGTTCCCCTGGTGATCCTCGGCGGCCGGGAATACGGCACCGGGTCCTCCCGGGACTGGGCGGCCAAGGGAACCGGCCTGCTGGGTGTCCGGGCGGTGATTGCCCGCTCGTTCGAGCGGATTCATCGCAGCAACCTCGTGGGCATGGGCATACTGCCACTGGTATTCAAGGAAAATAAGGGGTATGAGGACTTTGGCCTGAACGGGACGGAATTATTTTCCATTTCCGGTATCGCCGATATCTCGCCGCGCAAGACCCTTGCCGTGACGGTTTCCCGTCCGGACGGAGACCCGATATCTTTTGAAGTCATTGTTCGACTGGACACCGCGGTGGAAGTGGCTTATTATCGTCACGGTGGAATTTTACCTTTTGTGCTCAGGAAAATGCTGGCCGCATAAAACGCAGGCCCAACCGGCCAGGAAAGGAAAATACGCATGGAACGATGTCGACTCGTTTTATCCGGATCAGGCGGCCAG
>Ga0256846_1000413_pt1 | contig 17614 bp, 13 predicted proteins | sample TevniametaG_FD_189098 | JGI IMG/M metagenome (GOLD analysis project Ga0256846, IMG submission 189098) | Tube worm associated microbial communities from hydrothermal vent at the East Pacific Rise, Pacific Ocean - Tevnia | ecosystem: Host-associated > Annelida > Integument > Unclassified ...
CTCGGTTTTTTAATAAAGATACATGGGATAAGACTACAGACCATCTTATTGTATATGTAGGATTAAAACGGCACAGCAATAATAGTGAAAATGTCTCTTTAATAAAGACCGGGGGCAATCTTAGCGGGCTTCAAACCCGCTATGTTTCTGATATCAACCCTGAAAAGGTTAATGATCTTTATAATGGCAAATCAGCTGCACAGATAAAAAAAATGAGTTATCTGTTAAAGATTTTTTTCCATACTGAGATATCAAAACTGAGCAGCTATGAATTGATTAAAATAGCAAAAATTGAACATAAGGATGAAAAGGTGCAGATTGTAAAGGAGTTTATTCCGCCATGTGTTTCACTCAAATCTTCACCTGAATTATTCGATCTTATTAAAGACATTCACAACCAGGCCCTGTTTAAGGGGCAGGAACTTGAATCCTATAAACAGGATCGCGGTGTCTATAATGCTGAATTCGGTTCAAAGGACATGGTCTATCTTTTAGCTTTAAGATCTTTTAACAGATATATACCTCTGCTTACACATATGGTTGAAGGCCACAATGTCCATCCCTGCGATGCCTATCTTGTTTTAAAACAATTTATAGGTGAACTCTCATCTTTTTCAGAAAAAATTGATGTTTCAGGCAACGATAAAAATAAAAACCCTTTGCTTCTCAAATATGACCACGAAGAGTTGTTTGCTTGTTTTACAAGTGCTGGAAATCTTATATCCACTCTTCTTGGAGAAATCACCGCAGGTCCGGAATATGTCATTCCTTTTATTTTATCAGAAGAACCCTATTTTTCAGCAGAGATAAAACCCGAGTCATTTCATGGAAATAACAATTACTATCTTGTTATTAATACAACAGATGAAGCAGACGATATACTTGAGGATCTGGATGTTGAAGTAAAACTCGGGACAGAGGAACATCTGTCAGGTTTTGTTGACCGGGCTCTTCCCGGAATTAAATTAACTTATCTTCCGGCGCCACCCCAGGAGCTGCCAAGGCGGAGAGGCTCAATATATTTTCGTTTGGACAGCCATTGCAAGGAGTGGGGACTGGTTGAAAAAGAAAAAAGTATATCGCTGTACTGGAATAACCACCCTGAAGATGTACGAATTGAAATGATGATTGTCAGGAGAAGATGATATGCGTTTGCGTGACTGTTTTATGGATCTGTTTGCCTATGGACTCTATTTTAAAGATGCAGAAAAAAAGAGCAATATACCAATAGAAGATGTTCAGCAGGAAGTTTCTGATTTAATAGTAAAAAGTGAACAGACAGCCCAGGAAAACAACTTGTCAAAGAGTGACTATGATCTTGCAAGATTTGCCGTACTTGTATGGATGGATGAAATTATCATGCGCTCTTCGTGGCCGGAAAAAATTAAATGGCAGAAAAAATTCCTGCAACGGCAGTTTTATAAAACCTCCAGGGGGGGAATAGAGTTCTATAAACATCTGAAGGAGCTGGAGCACGATCAGGACGAAATAAGAGAGGTTTTCTTTATCAGTATGATTGCAGGGTTCAGGGGAAAGTATGATCTCTCCGATGAGGACCATTTCGGGTATACTAATATTTTAACTAAAAATTTAAAACAGCTCACAGGTACAACAGAAGGGCTGTCAGCATCAGCTGATGAGAAAATTTTTAAGGAAGCATATGACAATAGTTCTGCCGACAGATCTGATTCTAAAAAGAAAATAGGCCGGCTCTCCTTTAGTTCAGCCATCATTGTCTACGGCTCTCTTTTCATCTTTGTATTTTTGTTTTTCTTGTACAGATATATTTTAAATCATGAAATGGGTATGGAATTGGTGTTTTAATTATGAAAATTTTATTAAAAGTTCTGAAATATTTATTATTGTTCTTGTTGGCAATTGCATTGTTTTGCACTCCAATCCTGATTACAGTATCCCTTGGCGAAACAGCTTTTACAGGATTGTTGATTTCCATTTCAATATTAAGTGTTATTCTGTTATTTATCCTTTTACGAGTGCTCTGGGCACGCTGGCGTGAAAAAAAATTCATTAACGGCCTGCTTAAAAAAGACAATAAGGATACCAAGGATAAAGAAGACCAGGTTGACGGGGCACTTTCCGAAGAGATAAGCCAGCGATGGAAAGATGCGGTTTCTGATCTTAAAAAATCAAATTTAAAAAATCATGGGAATCCTTTATATGTATTGCCGTGGTATATGCTGATAGGAGAGAGTGCTTCAGGTAAAACAACATCAATTAAAAATTCAGGGCTCACATCCAAATATGCTTCGCCTGAAAAAACATCGGGTATTTCAGGCACTAAAAATTGTGACTGGTGGTTCTTTGAACAGGCCATTATCATTGATACTGCCGGACGTTATGCAATACACCAGGATGATACTTCCGATGAAGAAGAATGGCGTTTTTTCCTTTCAAGCCTTGGAAAATACAGAAAAAAAGAACCTTTAAACGGCTTGATAATTACGGTTCCTGCTGACAAACTTCTTAACTCATCCCCGGATGAACTTGAGGATGAAGGCAAAAAAATCAGAATCCGTATTGAAGAGCTTATGCAGTCCCTTGGTGCAAGATTTCCGGTTTATGTCCTTGTTACCAAGTGTGATCTTATTTACGGCATGAAGCAATTTTTCGAACTTTTACCACAGGAAACCCATAAGCAGGCATTTGGCTATGTTAATAAAGACAATGTCAATGATGCCATTAAGATAGTTGAAAAAACATTTGTGTCGGTGAACAAAATACTGTGCCAGTTACGTCTAAGGTTATCCAACCAGCCTGGAAATGAGACCATGCCCAACGAAGTTCTTCTGTTCCCGGAGGAATTTGCCAGGCTGCAAAGCGGATTTAAAACATTTGTGGACAGCGCGTTTAATAAAAGTATTTATCAGGAGCAACCCTATTTCAGAGGCATCTATTTCTCAAGTGCAACCCAGTCAGGAGAGACATACTCACATTTCATAGAAAGTACTGATTTTGATATTCAAACAGATAACAGCAAATCAGATAACAGTTTTTTCCTTTTTGATTTTTTTACAAAAGTTCTGCCCTCTGACAGATATCGTTTCTCTTTGACCCAGAGGGCACTGCAATGGAAGAAAAAAATTAAACTCATTAAGCATTCAGCATGGATTACGGCCATGATAGCACTTTGCGGTTTTCTAAGCTGGTCCTTTGCAGTTAACCTGTCTACAATAAAAAAATTCCAGCAGGCCTATTCAAAACCACCGGTTCTCCAGGGGGAATTCATAACTGATATTAATACGCTGGATAGTTTTAAGCAGGTTATATTAAGTATTGAAAAACAGAACAAACAGAGCTGGTTCCCCAATTTCGGACTTAATCATTGTGAAAAGATCGAAAAGGAATTGAAAAAAAGATATTGCGATTTTATCAAAAATGATTTTCTGATATCCTATGATAAAAAAATGACCGAATTAATTATTGGTTATTCAAACTTAACTCCTGTTGGCGTTCTTGCAAAAACAGTCCCCCATTATGTAAGAAGAATTAACCTGCTTGCAAAAAGTCTTAAAACAGATGAAAAAGCTGTTTTAGAAAAAGCATACTGGCCTGATTTTAAAATTCTGATTGCTTCAAGGAAACAAAATACAATTCCAAAGGCCTTTGAGCTCTTAAACCATCAATATATGTGTTATCTCCTCTGGGCAGATAATGATCTCAAGGCAAAGGAGATGGAAAGGCTTAAAAAAAGGCTTGAATTCTTAGTTATTGAAAAAAAGCTCGACATGAAGTGGCTTGTGACCTGGTATAATTCAGAGCCTCAATCACAATCTCTTACACATAAAGATTTCTGGTTTAACAAAGAAAACCTGAAAGGCTCTGCTGTTATCAATCCTTCATATACCCTGGAAGGCTTAAAACAGATCAAAATCATGATAGGAGAGCTTGAAAAAGCTTTAATCACACCTTTGATGATCGGAGAGGCAAAAAGCAGATTCTATCAATGGTACGAAGAATCATATATCAATGAATGGAGCCTGTTTTGTAAAAATTTTAATCAGGGAGCAAAAAGTCTTTACAGTAAAAATGAAAAACTGACTGTAACAAAGATGATTGCAGCCGGGAAAGGCCCATATTTTACATTATTAAAAAGAGTTACCCAGGAGCTTGAACCTTTTAACAATACCGCTAAAAAACTGCCGGAATGGATAAAACTTTCCTATAAATTCAGTAGTATTCAAAAATATGCTGTTGCAGCAGCATCTGCAAAAAAGAATAAGGGTGTTGTTAAAAGAATGGCAAGAAGCGGTCTCAGTGTGTTCGGCAGGGTCGGAAGGTCAGCCGCAAGGGTAAATGTAAGCGATTCAGACAATTCAATGATACAGGGAGAAGCTTATCTGAAATATAAGAAATCCCTCCAGGAAATTGCAAAGGCAACCATTTCTCCGATATCATCATATAACCTTGCATCAATAGTATTTTCCGAAGACCCGGCTGTTGGAAATGCACCAGTCCATGTTGCAAAGCGGGGATTGGAAGATTTAAAATCCTCCTTAGAATGTTATGGTGCACCAAAAGAAAAAATATTTGTCACCCTGCTGAACGGGCCCCTTGATTATGTATGGGGTTATGTGTGTGAAAAAGCAGGCTGCCATATACAAAACCTCTGGGATGAAAAGGTGCTTGCAAAGGTTGCAGGAATTCAAAACAGAAGAGTAAAAACAGAGCTTTTATTTGATAAAAGCAACGGCTGTGTGACAAAATTTCAATCAGAAGATATCGGGGCTCTGATATCGCGCAGCAGTAAACGAGGATACTATGCCAAAACCATAGCCGGAAAAAACATTCCATTTACACGCAGTTTTTTTAAGTTTCTTGGCAGGGGAGCATTATCAACTCAAACTGAAAAGGCTGAATACAAGGTAAGATTAACAGGTGTTCCAACCGATGTTAATCCAAACGCATCAATACTTCCCCATGAGACAAAACTTGAAGTGCAATGTGCTGAAACCACACAGATTCTTGAAAACTATAATTTTCCTGCCACCAGGACTTTTAAGTGGTCACCGCAAAACTGCGGTGATGTGACCTTGACAATCTATGTTGGGAATCTGGCTTTGAAAAAAGAGTACACAGGTTACCGGCCATTTGCCCAGTTTTTAAGGGATTTTTATAAAGGAGAACACCATTTTCCAAGGCATAGTTTCAGGGAGAAAGCAGCAGCACTGAAGCGGTTGAAAATTGAATATATCAACGTGAAATATGAAATCTCAGGAGCAGGACCAGTGGTACACCTTTTAAGGTCATCATCTGGTAATGCCCCAAGGACTATAGTTAAATGTTCGGACTAATCAAACCAAAAAAAAGCTTTAAGTGGGCATTCTTTGGTAAAATTCCCATTGCAGGTGATTATCTGACCTTTGGAAGGCCAACCCCCCTTTTAGTCAGTTTTGCAAAGTGGATAGAAAAAGGCTATTTTGAGTTTTCGTCTGATAAAAAAAATAATTTATATTTTTCATGGCGGTTCTGGGCAAAAGGCCCTAATAAAGAACTGGTCTGCGGAATTATTCAATCAAGTGCTGATAAATATAACAGACAATATCCCCTTTTAATTATCGGATCCGGGAAAATATTATTGTTAAATAAGAACTGGGCCATAACCCCATATGCCTGCAATGGAACATGGGAACAGCTTGAACTTATCGCAAAAAATCATATTTGCAGTATCCGGGCGGTAAAACGAAGTTTAAAAACAATCAAACCACCTGTAAGTGATGTTTCAGATCTATCCCTGGCAAGTGAGAATTTTCAAAGCATTAAGATAAAACCAGGCAATACAATGAAACAATCCGACTTATTAAATAAAATGAATAATATTGAGGGTGTGTCACGACTGAAGGATTTCACAGTTCAGCTTGATGATAATAATATGAAGTCATCCCTTGTTGCAATAGTAAAATTACTGCTGCTTTTAAAGAGCAAATCACCTGTATCACCTGATGTTGTTTTCTGGGGTGGAAATAAAGAGAGCGAAAAACTTTACTGCCTGAAACGGGCACTGAATATTTCTGATTTTCAAAAAATATGCGGAGAAGTTTAAGTATGGGAATAGATTATGCACAGCTTGGAATTGAACCTGTTTCAGAAGAAATGCCTGCCGGCGATGACATAAGGTATGAAGACGAGTTTGAAAACCTCCAGGATGAAATTGACAAGCTTTCATCTCCTTCATTGCGGGAGTCATTCAGCTGGGCAAAGGTTGTGGAATATGCTGCTGAAATACTGGAGAATCAATCCAAAGACATTCTTGCTGCAGCTTATCTCTGTGTCGGACTCATCCATATTAATGGGAGTGAGGGCTTTGATCAGGCTGTAAAAATTTTTGACGATCTCATTGCAACATTCTGGGATGATCTTTTCCCATCAAAAAAGAGAATGAACGGCAGGGCAACAGCAATTAAATGGTGGGTTGACAGGACTCTTCTTGCACTTGAAGATGATTTTAATCTTAATGTGGAGCCTGAAACCTATACTGCAATTACAAAGAGGCTTGATAGAATCCAGACCTTTCTGGAAGAGAGCCATGAATTTGATATATCAGCTTTTGGTCTGATCAGGGCAGTTGAAAACATGGACCCTGCCAAAACAGCGCCAGAAACTACTGAAGCCGTTCCTGACAGCCTGCCTGACATTGAAATCACAAGTCCTGAAAATGCTGCCAGGCAGCTAAGTCCTGTATTTAAACAGCTTAAGCAGGCATCAAAAATTGTAAGAGAGAATGACACTACCAATCCGCAGTCATATAAATGGCTGAGGTTTGGACTTTGGGAATCAGTAAAAGCACTCCCGGTTGCAACGGACAATATAACTAAACTTGCACCTCCAAAGGAACAGATTTTCACACACCTTGAAACCTTAAAAAATGATGAAGAGTGGGAAAAACTTCTTTTAGCAGCCGAGAGTGCTTTAAACAATCCTGCCAATATATTTGCCCTTGATATTAACTGGTATTCAGCACAAGCCTTAATGAACCTTAAAGAAGAGTATAGACCTGCCCACACCATTGTGTGCCAGGAAACATTCATGTTCATCAATAGATTACCCGGTGTTGAAGAACTTATGTTTTCCAATGAAACACCTTTTGCAAGTGAAGAAACAAAGCAGTGGTTGAAAAGTCTTAATTCAGCTGAACCCGGCCGGGCAGAAAATAATTTATCAAATCTGAATGAAAATGAAGAAGATTATGTGACAGAAACAATTAAACAGGCAAGAACTGTTTTAAGAAAAAGAAATGGTAAAATAAATTCTGCAAACCTTTTACATCAAGCAATCAATAAAGCTTCTTCAAAAAAAGACAGTTTTATTTTACGACTGGAACTTGTAAGAATCCTTGCTGCAAAAAGAAGTGAAAAAGCATCTATTGGTCATTTGAATCAGATTTTAGATGATATTTTAGAATTTCATCTGGATATATGGGAACCTGAAATAGCTTTAAATGGTTTAAAAGCAACCTATAAAATATTTAAAACCCAGAAAGATATAAAATACAAACAAAAAGCAGAAGAGGTTTATAACATGATCGCAGGTATCAGTACTGTGGATGCCATGGGTTTATAGGAATATAACTGGAAGGGTATTTTGAATGAAAATATTAATATTAATATCATCTTTATGCCTGATAACTTTCTTTTTTGATTCAGGTAATAATACTTTGGAAGCAGGGCTTGTCAGTGTTGCCCGCACTCAAATAGGAAAGACTGTTATTTATGATCCGGGTTACCGGATATTAAACTATCCCAATGGTGATATACCAATGGATAGAGGCGTATGTACCGATGTAATCATACGTGCCATGCGCTCGTGTTTCAATCTTGATCTGCAGAGACTTGTCCATGAAGATATGAAATTACACTTTTCTGAATATCCACAGAAATGGGGTTTAAACTGCCCGGATAAAAATATTGATCATCGTCGTGTGCCTAACATTCAAGTGTTTTTTGAGAGGCAGGGATGGAGTTTGAATATTCCGGAACATGCAAAAGATTATGAACCGGGAGATATTGTAACATGTGATGTCCCACCTCATTTACCGCATATCATGATTGTCAGTAATAAAAGGAACCGCAGAGGAGTTCCCTTTGTAATTCATAATATAGGAGCAGGTGTACAGGAAGAAGATCGTCTGTCTGAATTTAAAATCACAGGCCACTACAGGGTCATTATACCCGGCAGGTTAAATTCAACAGATACAAACAACTGCGGGGTATATAAATAATGAAACAGGCACTAATAATAATTGCTTTATCATGGTCCCTGGTTTTCAGTGCCACTGGTCAAGCACGGTCAATAAATAAAGTAATGATTGGTGCTTATAATGAAATCAAAAACAAGACGCAATATAATACAGAAATGCTGGAGAAATATTTTCCGCCGACTTACAGGAATGGAAAAGATACAGGAAAACCAGTATACCCGGGTGGCGATGTAAACCCTAAGCAGGGAGTATGTGCTGACCTGGTTGTTCGGGCCTGCCGGAATGCCGGTATTGATCTTCAAAAATCAGTGCATCTGGATATAATTGCAAACAAGAGAGTGTATGGAGTAAAGGCTCCTGATAAATATATTGATCACCGCAGGGTCTGGATTTTAAAGACCTATTTTAAAAGAAAATGGAAAAATCTTTCAGTAAAACTTGACAACCCGGATGAATGGCAGCCAGGAGATATCATTATCTGGGATACCGGATCAAAAAATCATTTACACATTGGCATTATTGGTAAAAAGAAACGTAATGACGGATTTCCATATGTAATACACAATATGCGTTATATCCCATTTGTCTTTGCAGGAAAAACAATTGAACAGGACGTTATTGAAGGTCCAAAGTTCCTGGGGCTTTCAGTTAATGAGTGGAAGGTAATCGGGCATCATCGCATTAAATCGGTAAATAACAGGGAGAAAAGTTAAGAACACCATAATGATTATTTAATATACTTAAGGAGGTAAGGACTATGTCTATCAATGACGGTTCTGTGGCACCAAAAGAGAGAGTTAACATTGTTTACAAATCAAAAATAGGCGATGCAGAAGAGAATGTGGAGCTTCCGTTTAAACAATTAGTAATCGGCAGGTTTACAGATAAGTTTGCTGATCAGAGGCTGGAAGAGCGCAAGTCAACTTCTGTTACTAAAGACAATTTTAATGAAGTGCTCAATGCGTATGATGTAAAGGTGGATATGACTGTTGATAATAAATTGTCTGAAGAGCCTGATGCTGAAATGCACTTATCCCTTGATTTCAAAACAATCAAGGATTTCGGACCCGAAGCAATAGCAAACAAAGTGCCTGAGCTTAAAAAAATACTTGAACTCAGGGAAGCGTTAATAGCTTTAAAAGGGCCTTTGAATAATGTGCCGAAGTTCAGAAACAAAATTCAAAGCCTTGTGGAAGACGATTCCCAGAGAAAAAGACTACTCAAAGAGCTTGGCCTTGAAGAAGAATAAAGGAGGAAAACATGCCTGAAAAACAAAAAGATGCACCGGTTGCTGAAATCCAGGAAGAACTCACGGTTTCTCCTCTTCTTAATGAAGTAATAGAATCAACTCAGATAAAACCGGATGATGATGACTATGACCTGACAATGCAGGGACTTCATGCTCTTGTATCCAAACTTACAACTTCAGACGCTGTGGGGCAGAAAGTAAGCAAAGCTGTTGTTGATGATATGATAGCTGAACTTGATAAAAAGCTCAGCGCCCAGTTGGATGAGATCCTTCACCACCCTGAATTTCAGGAGGTGGAATCCATGTGGAGATCATTAAAATTCCTTGTTGACCGCACTGATTTCAGGGAAAATAATAAAATAGAAATCATGAGTGTAAGCAAAGATGAGATGCTTGATGATTTTGAAGATACTCCGGAAATAACTCAATCAGGGCTCTATAAACTTGTTTACAGTAAAGAATACGGACAATTCGGCGGTGAGCCCTATGGAGCCATAGTGGGTAACTATGCCTTTGGCACCAGTGCCAGGGATATGAAGCTTTTAGGCCAGCTTGCAAGTGTTGCTGCAATGGCACATACACCATTTTTAGGCGGAGTTGCACCTTCCATGCTTGGATTAAAGTCATTTGAAGAGATTACCCAGCTGACTGATCTAAGCTTAACCTTTGAAGGGCCTAAACATGCAAAATGGAGGGGATTAAGGGAAAGGGAAGATTCCAGATATCTAGGACTTGTAATGCCCCGGTTTTTGCTGCGCCTGCCCTATGGACCTGATACTGAGCCTGTAAGGTCATTTGATTATAATGAAACGGTTTCAGGAGGTCATGATAAATATCTCTGGGGCAATGCAGCTTTTGCCCTTGCATCTAAACTAAGTGAGAGTTTCAGTAAATACAGATGGTGTACAAATATTATAGGACCCAAGGGTGGCGGCGCTGTTGAAGATCTGCCAGTACATCATTTTGAGGAAATGGGAGAGATTCAGAACAAGATACCCACTGAAGTGCTATTGTCGGAAAGAAGAGAATATGAACTTTCCGAACAGGGTCTTATTGGTCTTACCATGAGAAAAGGCAGTGATAATGCTGCTTTCTTTTCTGCAAATTCTGTTCAGAAACCTAAAATTTTCCCCAATACAAAGGAAGGTAAAGAGGCTCAAACCAATTATAAACTTGGTACAGAGCTTCCCTATATGTTCATCATTAACAGACTTGCACACTATCTTAAAGTGATCCAGCGGGAAAATATCGGGTTATGGAAGGAAAAAACAGACCTTGAAAGGGAATTAAATGAGTGGATCAGGCAGTATGTTGTGGATATGGATAATCCTCTGCCGGGTGTCAGAAGCAGAAGGCCTTTAAGGCAGGCAAAGGTAACAGTGGAAGATATCCCGGGTGAACCAGGTTTTTATAAAGTAGGCTTGAGCACCAGGCCTCATTTTAAATATATGGGAGCGTCATTTACACTCTCATTGGTCGGTAAGCTGGATAAATCATAAACTTATTATTGAAAGGAGAAAAACGCTATGCCAATGACATCACACATGGAAGTAATCGGTAAGAAACAAGGTAAAATCAATGGCTCATGCCAGATGGAAGGAAGAGAAGATTCAATACTTGTATATGCCCTGAATCACAAGATTCATATTCCCAGGGATCCCCAGTCAGGGCTTCCAAGCGGAAAAAGAATTCACGGGCCTTTAGTTATTGAAAAAGAAGTGGATAAATCTTCTCCAATGCTGCAGCAGGCACTTTGTTCAGGCGAGCATTTAAGTGAAGTTAAAATCAAACATTATCGCATTGATGACACAGGGGTTGAGGAGCATTATTTTACAATAACCCTTGAGAATGCGATTATTGTTGAGATGTCTCCCTATGTTCCCATTGCTTTTCTCAGTAAGAATGAGCCCTATCGTCACATGGAAAAGGTAAGTTTTACCTATTCCAAGATTAAATGGAAACATGAAATTGATACAATAGAATCGGAAGATTCATGGAAAGCACCTGTTTAAGTAAAGCAGACATATAATGCAGAAAATATCTCTTTTTGATCGGATCAGGGACAAAAACAAAGACTATCAGAAAAGTATAAGGTCTGTTGTTTTAAACCTTCAAAAACTTTTAAATTCCAGGCAGGGTACCTGCCTGATGGATAAAGAGTTCGGGATGGTTGATTTTACCGATTTGGCAATCATGTTCCCTGATTCGGTCAGAGATATTGAAAGATATATTGCAAAAATAATACAGCGGTATGAGCCGCGCCTTTCTGATATCAAAGTAAGTTTTGATTTTCAGGATGACTATAATCTTTCAATTGGTTTTCACATTCAGGCAATGATGCGGACAGATGACAAGGATTCACCCATACATCTTCAAAGCACAATTGATTCAGGTGGAAAAACAATTATAAAAGGATAAAGCAGAAAAGAATAGATATGCTAAATAATTACTACCAGCAAGAGCTGTCAAATTTAAAGGATACTGCAAGAAGTTTTGCAAAGGAAAATCCTGCCATTGCACCAATGCTCGGAGAGTCTTCCTTAAATCCTGACATTGAACGCCTGCTTGAGAGTGTGGCATTTCTCACAGGCGGTGTAAGGGAGAAAATTGAGGATGGACTACCCGAGATTATACATAATTTTATAAGGCAGATATGGCCCCACTATTTAAGACCTGTCCCGTCCTGTACAATAATTGATTTCAAACCAATGGGCAGCACAACAACAGTGTCAATTCCTGCGGGTACTTATGTAAAATCCAGACCCATTGAGGGTGTAAGCTGTAAATACAGGACATGTTTTGATGTTGATATTTATCCTGTTAAAATCATGGATACAGCATATTATGAGCCGGCAAGTTCCAATCCTGTTATACGCATAACATTCAATACAAACGGCGGTGTAACAGCAAATCAGTTGAACAGTGATAAAATGATTTTTTATCTTGGCAGGGGTATGGAAAAAGCTGCTGATTTATACTTTGTTCTAATGAACTATTTAGACAGGATCGTCATAAGAAACAAAACCAATAAAAATGAAACCCTGCTTGATAAATCCTTTCTGCACCCCATGGGTTTTACAGAACCAGAGGCCCTGCTGCCCTTTCCTTCCAACGCATTTGACGGCTACAGACTCCTTCAGGAGTATTTTCATATGCCAGAGAAATTTTTATTCTGGGAGTTGTCAGGGCTTAAACAATGGACTGACAGAAAAAAGGTTACTGAGTTCTATATTGACCTTGAGCTTACAACACCGCCCCTGGATTTTTTTAAACTTACCAAAGAGAGTTTTATTCTTTACAGTACTCCTGCTGTTAATGTTTTTTCCCATCCAGCAGCTCCGGTAACTGTTGACCATAGAAAAACAGAGTACAGAATAAGCCCTGCAGGTAAAGATAAAACAAAATATCAGATATATTCCATTGAAAAAGTTACAGGTGTTTTTAAAAAAGTCGGTGCATCACCTGAATTTAAACCATTTCATAGTTTTCAATCCCACGAGGAAAACCTTGTCTATAATGAGACAATTCAAAAATCACCTGTGTATGACAGAATTGATTATACCATAAACCTTGCATACACAGAAAAGTTTACCAGGCATGATTTAAAAACCTTGTCCTTTGATTTACTCTGCACAAATGGCAACCTGCCTGAGATGATAGACAATGAAGGAATATCATTGCCGCCAATTTCCTATTCCAACGTTGTTAAATGTAAAAATCTTATAAAGCCTACAACGGCAATACTGCCGCCCCTGGGCTCCAATATATTGTGGTCCCTTATTTCCCAGCTGACCATCAACTCTGCCTCCCTTGCCAATCTGAAGAGTTTAAAAGCCATTTTAAATCTTCACCTCATGAAGCAGGGCAACAGAGATAAAAAAAGAATTCTTGCAAATGAAAAAAGAATCGATTCAATAAAGCAGATAAAAACAAAAAATATTGAGCAGCTGATTAACGGTTCAATAACAAAGGGGCTGGAGATCAGATTAAAAATCAGCCAGAGCCATTTTGCAGGTCCTGGTGACTTTTATCTGTTTGGCATGATTTTAGATATGTTTTTTGGACTATATTCCACCATAAACACTTTTACAAAACTTATTATAAAAGAAATTGACACTGGAGAGACTTTTTCATGGAATCCGCGACTGGGCAGCAGACAACTGATATAGAAAAAGAGCTCATAGAAAACGGGCATACTTTTTCATTTTTTCAGGCGTATCGTCTTTTAAAATCCATAGCAGAAAAAAAGAACATGGATGTAAGGGTAACAGCAAATCCTTCCCTGTCCTTTCCTGTTGCAGGAGTTGCAAGAATAAAACGTCAGGATTACAGGTATGACCTTATTTCCAACATACTTGGCATCTATGGAGCTTTATCTCCCCTGCCCACCTTTTATACAGAAGAGTTGATTGAGGAGATAGCCAATAATAATTATAATTCAAAAGACTTTCTTGATGTGATCAACCACCATTTATATAAGCTTCTGTTTGACGGATGGGCAAAATATAAAACCATGCTGAAAATTGTTGAACAGGCAAGTATGGTTGATTCCAACAGGTTCTTTTCCCTTATCGGTATGGGTGAAGAAAGTTTAAGGGAACACATTGACAAGCCCCATGAGCTTTTGCGTTATACAGGCCTTTTTATTGCAAACTCAAGGTCAGCATCGGGTCTTAAATCAATGTTAAAGGATGCATTTGACGGTATAAAAATAAAGATAGTCCAGTGTACAGAGAGAAAAGCTGTGATACCAGAGGATCAGCGGGCATTACTCGGGTGTAACATAGAACTTGGTGCCAACACACTGCTCGGTCAATACAATATTGATACAGCAGGCGGTTTCAGAATAGAAGCAGGTCCTGTGTCCCTGGACGATTATAGAAAATTTTTCCCCGGAGGTAAGCATAACAAAAAACTTGTTCTGCTTACACAATTGTACCTGTCCCAGCCTCTGGATTATGATCTTGAGGTGATACTCGATAAAAAAGAAAATCCAGAAACAGCACAGCCCGGCAATGGTGTCTGGTCAGGTCTTGGCCTTGATACATGGCTCTTTTCCGATGAAGGGCCTGAACAATACAAGGTCAGCTATAACAATAACATAGATTTTAATAAGGTATAACATGGCATCAATCAACATAAAATCACTGATAAGTCAGTTAAACAATTATTGCACAACAATATTGGAATCAGCTGCGGGTTTATGTGTATCAAGGTCCCACTATGAGATAACCGTAGAACACGTGATCTGGCAGATGATAGAAAACCCTGCTTCAGATTTTTCTCTTATAGCAAAATATTACGGAATAACCCATGAAGAGATGAAATCGGCATTGTCAAAAATACTGGAAGAGTTTCCCACGGGCAATACTGCAAAACCCGTGTTCTCTCCAAGGCTTGTTGAGTGGTATAAAGAAGCTCTTCTTGAAGGAACCACAGAACTTAACGAATCGGGTATACGTTCGGGCACGCTCTTTTTAAGCTTTCTTACCAAAGCTGACAGACTCTCCTGCCCTGAACTTACCGATATTTTAACCAGAGCAGACCATGGAGACCTGAAAATAAATTTTTATGACATTATAAAAACTTCTGTTGAACAATCAATGGCCGATAAAAAAGCTGATCCTGGCCGATCCGGTGAACAATCAGCCATACAAAAGTATTGCGAAGATTTTACAAACAAAGCTGATCAGGGTGATATTGACCCTGTTTTTGGCAGAGACACCGAGATTAGACAGGTAATAGACATATTTGCAAGGAGAAGAAAGAATAATCCCATTGTGGTAGGCGAGGCAGGGGTTGGCAAGACTGCAATCGTGGAAGGACTTGCCTTGAGAATAGTAAAAAAGGATGTGCCTGATTTTTTAAAGGATGTAAGACTCATAAGCCTTGATATGGGACTTTTACAAGCCGGTGCAAGTGTTAAAGGCGAATTTGAAAACAGGCTTAAAAATGTAATAAAGGAAGTAAAAGCATCGGAAAGACCTATAATCCTTTTTATTGATGAAGCCCATACCATGATAGGAGCAGGAGGTGCAGCAGGAGGCAGTGATGCAGCCAATCTTTTAAAGCCTGCCCTTGCCAGGGGAGAGCTCAGAACCGTAGCTGCAACAACCTGGTCAGAGTATAAAAAATATTTTGAAAAAGATGCTGCCCTGGCAAGAAGGTTCCAGGCAGTTTACCTTGATGAGCCCTCTGAAGAAACAGCAACTCTGATTTTAAGGGGGTTAAAACAGAAATATGAGCAGGCACATGGAGTAATAATCCGTGATGATGCAATAGTTGCAGCATCAAGCATGTCAGCAAGATATATTTCAGGGCGGTATCTGCCGGATAAAGCAATAGACCTGCTTGATACAAGCTGTGCAAGGGTAAAGGTACTTTTGACCTCCAAACCTGCTGCAGTGGAGAACCTTGAAAGAAAATTAAACGCCCTTAACCGGGAACATAAAGCTTTGATGCGTGATAAAATCTATGATGTAAAAGTCGAGCAAAAGCGGGTTAAGGCTTTGGAAAAAGAGATAAAATCCCTTGAAAAAGAGCTTGGGCAAACCAAAAAGAAGTGGAAAAACGAACAGGCCCTTGCAGCAGAACTGATTGAGCTTAAGCAAAAATATTATAATGCTTTTTTAAGTGAAGATAAGCCCGGCCCTGATTTAAAAACTAAACTTGATGCAAAAAAAGACAAGCTTGCAAAAATCCAGGATAAAGAGATTTTTGTAAAAACCGAAGTGGATCCGGAAATAGTATCTGAAGTAATAGCAGACTGGACAGGTATTCCAGTTGGTAAGGTGCAGAACGATGATGCAGGTAAAGTAATTAACATGGCAGCAAACCTTGAAAAAAGAATCAAGGGCCAGACAAAGGCCATAGAAGAGATAGCCCGCATAATAAAGAGTTCAAAAACAGGTTTAAAGGATCCGGATCAACCCAATGGGGTATTTTTTCTGGTGGGCCCCAGTGGTGTGGGTAAAACAGAGACTGGTCTTGCCATTGCAGACCTGTTGTTTGGCGGTGAAGACTCTTCCGTGTCAGTCAATATGAGTGAGTTCCAGGAAAAACACACGGTAAGCAGACTTATTGGGTCTCCGCCGGGTTATGTGGGCTATGGTGAGGGGGGTGTATTAACCGAAGCAATAAGAAAAAGGCCCTATTCAGCTGTTTTACTGGATGAAGCGGAAAAAGCAAACCCTGAAGTCATGAACCTCTTTTACCAGGTATTTGACAAGGGCGTATTAGCAGACGGTGAAGGCAGGAACATAAACTTTAAAAACACCATAATACTTTTAACAAGCAATCTTGCATCAGATATTATCACACAAATGGCAAAAGATCCTGATATTACATCGGAACAGATAATCAAGACAATACGGCCTGTATTAAGCGAACATTTTAAACCGGCACTGCTTGCAAGGATGACCATAATACCATATCTGCCGTTAAAACCGGATATTATGAAGGAGATAGTAAAACTTAAAATAGATAAACTTGAACAGAGGCTCAGCCAGACCCATAACATTAAATTAACCTATACTCCAAAACTGATAGACCAGATAGCTCTCCGCTGCCTGGAAGTGGAAACAGGAGCAAGAAATATTGACCACATTATGGAGGGAACGATTCTGCCGTTGCTTTCCCAGAAGCTGCTGACTTTGCTCAGCACTGGTAAGAAAGTAAAGCAGATCAAAATAAGCATATTAAAAGATAACTCATTTGCAATAAACTAACGGAGGTATTCCATGGGTATAAAAACAATAGAGGATTTTCCAAACATTAAAATCAAACAATTTGAGTTTTTTGCAAACGGCAAAGAGATTGATGTTTATAAATTTAAAGCCACAGAATCAATGTCTGCCTGTTTTAACCTTGAGGTTACCCTGGTGTCTGAACGTAAGCTCAACCCGGATGATTATGTTGGCGAAGATGCCTGCTGCTGCCTTGTCAACCGTGAGCAGGACAGGTATTTCCATGGACTTATATCAAGGTTTATTTTTATTAATGAGATGGGCAGGTTTTACCTGTACAGAGCCATTGTTGTGCCCCACCTGCACGAGCTTTCCCTGACATCGGATGTCCGTGTGTTCCAGAACAAAACCACAGAGGAGATAATTCATCAGATACTTGAAGACAGGTTTGAGTTCAGGGACCAT
>Ga0256846_1000415_pt1 | contig 17571 bp, 14 predicted proteins | sample TevniametaG_FD_189098 | JGI IMG/M metagenome (GOLD analysis project Ga0256846, IMG submission 189098) | Tube worm associated microbial communities from hydrothermal vent at the East Pacific Rise, Pacific Ocean - Tevnia | ecosystem: Host-associated > Annelida > Integument > Unclassified ...
CTGGCTTGCGCCGGGAAAAGGCGGCAACCCTGCAGTTTGACGCGACCAACCTGGGAAGCAGAGCCGCCCCGACCAGACTGGTCGCGCCAATCACACCGTATATCTTATCAGCCACGCCGTTTTCCCCTTTTGCAACTGACACTCTTCAACCTCAAAAAACCGGCAGCAAAAAAGCAGAAATGAGAATCGAACAGCACTTTTGGGCGCCCGAATGCATGTACTTTAGTTATGGTTTGATGAGCTTGTCATGTTCCGCATGTGTTCCAATCCAGAACCAAAGCAAACCATCTTCGACTTCTATCGCTTAAGCCCGATAGTGAATCCTTACACGGACAGACCAGAACCGGCTGATTTTTTTAAAATATAGTGATGGATGTTTCGGGTTCGTTTTAAGATTTCATGATTCCATTCAGAAACTCGATTTACTGTTGGCGGCGACGCCTCATAAGCTCACCAAAATGACGGGCCGGCAAAGTGGATCACAACTTTATTGTTCTTCCTGCTTTGTGATCAGCGATCGCCGCTTCCGTAAGAGCGTCTAGCTTTCCTGTCGCAACATCTTTTTCTATTTACTCATCCTATGCATAGGAATCAAACTTTTGCACCAGGCACGAAACTGTCTCAGCTGATCCTGTGGTAGTTGTGCTACAGCCATTTCTACTTCTTCTACTGTACTTGCCATTTCATGACTCCTATTTCTTTCGTGCTATATCGGCACAAAACCGCCGTCGTGTCGAATCTGACACCCAGTTAAGGGCATGCTCGGAGCACGCACTCAACCATTTGCCACCTTGCGATACAACGAACTATAAGCCTTTCCTAAGGCAGGCCCTGAGAACAACTGCTCATAGCGCACTCGAGCAGCCTGACCCATCTGATTGGCCATTTCATCATTACACTGTAATGCGTTCATTGCCTCAGCCAGCGCAACGGGGTCTGCCGGAGGCACCACCAACCCAGTCTCTTGATGCAAATTAATAAAAGATGTACCAGTCCCGATTTCGCACGAAATCATAGGCCTTGCACACATAGCTGCCTCTACCAGAACCATTCCAAAAGCCTCAGAACGCAGGTGAGAGGGCAACACCAAAGCCCGGCAACCACGGATTAACGCCATTTTTTCAGCATTACTCACCTGCCCTAACAAATGAATATTAGGGAGAGTGGCTGCCAAAGAATTCAGGTAGGCTTGCTCTCGCCCTGTACCTGCTATTGCAAGGGTAATGTCCGTTTGAGCAACCGCTTCAACAAGAGTTTTTAGACCTTTGTATGGTCTCAAAACACCGACAAACAGAATAAAACTATTGGGCTCAAGCCCAAAACGCTCTTGTAGAACAACATCGGCTGCATCCTGGCGGAACTTCTCGTAACTGCTCTCCGTGATGCCCAACGGAATAGTGTGTAAACGTTCCGCCTTAACCTGATTTTTTAGAATAAAGCTACTCTCTGCATACGCAGGAGAAGTGGCAATCACAGCATTCATTCTATTCAACATGAAGCGGGTTAATGGTCGATAAAGACGCCCTAACCATCCTTTACCTACCACGTCAGATTGGTAGGTCACAACACTAGGCTTGCCTGGCTTTACAAAATAATTAAGCACATCAGCAAAAGGCCATGGAAAATGATAATGAATGACATCGGCCCATTCTGCCTGAGCAGAAAATCGCGAAAAAGCCGTACTGAGTCCTAGATCGCATGAGGCAGGAGAGGCCCATGAACGCGCACGAATCACCAGGCCCTCAGGTCGGTTTATTTCATGGGGATGTGGATTTGGAGAGAGGGCAAAAATTCGGCTTTCAACATCAAATTTTTGGGTGCTAATAGCAATCTGACGAATCGCTTCCTGCAGACCTCCTGGTGGATCAGGAAAGTAGGTCCTATAGACGTGAAGAACCTTCATGAAGCAAGGCCCATCCGAGCTACTATCGCTTCTTCAAAAACATGGGTTATTTTTTCCGCAGATAAATCCCAATCAAAGTGACGGGCATTATCTTTCGCAAAAGCAGCAAGTCTCCCCCTGTATTTAGAATCAACAATCAACCGAGCAAGGCCAGTTCGAATCGACTCAACATCAAGAGGGTCCACCAATAATCCAGCATCACCGGCCACTTCTGGCATCGAAGAATTATTCGAGGTAAGAACAGGAACACCATATGACATCGCTTCAACCACTGGAAGTCCAAACCCTTCATACAGCGACGGCATAGCAAGAAACTTGGCATTTGCATACAATGCCGCTAAGGTATGCTCATCGACATATCCAAGCAAACAGACATAGTCATCCAAACCCAGACTGGCAATCGTATGCGCAACATTCACATCCCCCCATCCTTTACCGCCTGCAATAACCAGCATGGCTTTATTTTTCAGGGAAGTGGGTAGTCGAGAATAGGCCGTTAATAGCCTAAAAAGATTTTTCCTAGGTTCAAGAGTACCTACAAAAAGAAAGTAATCCATCTGAAGGCCTAGGTGCTGTAAAGATAGAGGCTTTATGTGGCTATCACAATGTGTAGAGCCAAGTGGTACAACGGCTACCTTTTTAGAATAGGCACTGAACTCTTTTTGTACCGCGAATAAAGTCGCATGCGAATCAACAACTATCCGATCGGCATTATGCATTGCGATAGGCACCTGATAGCTTTCTAATAATCGTGAGAAAGGGCGCATGGTCTCAGCGGCATATTTCCACACAAAGTCGTGGATAGTTACCACTCGTGCGATGCTTTTCGGAAGACACCTCGGCAACCGATGCGTCGCGCCCCAGAAAACATCGACAGCATCCTTTTTTGCTAATAGTGGTAAAGACGTTTCAGCCCAAATCTGTCTAGCAACACCGTTAGTCCATCTTCCTGTTCGGATTTTTTCTACATTGGCATCTGCTAGCGCTCCCTCACGAACAGGAGCAGGACTGTACAAATAAAGCTTAACATTTTTCCTTCTCGACAATGCCCGGCACATTTCCAACGTATAGCGGCCGATCCCAGTAATTGGCCTCGACAACAACCTTGCATCCACACCGATCTTCACTGCAAACCGACTCTACCATCATCCAGCATCCACCTCAGAGTTTCTTCCAAATTGCGTGGCTGCCAGTCGCAGATCACCCCCTTGAGTCGGTTGTTGTCACCCGTCAGCACGCGCACCTCGTTAGCACGAACAAACTTGGGGTTCACCTTGATTTCGATTCCATGCCCGCTAGTATTTTCACAAAGCACAACCACCTCTCGCAAGGAATAGGTCTGGCCCGTACATACATTCAGAGTCTCTCCCACAGGACAATGCTCCAAAAGCCTCCTGTAGATATCAGCCACTGCGCGTACATCACCGAATTCGCGCCAAACGTCCAGATTTCCTAGCTCAATAACCGGCTCCTGCTCCTTAAAATGCGAAACAATCTTAGGGATCAGAAACTTCTCCTCCTGCCCGACACCGGTATAGTTAAACGGTCGGACAATGAACAGTGGCAGCCGATCAATCCACAATCGTGCCATTTTTTCCATGGCCCATTTACTGACTGCATAATCATTGGTGGGATCTGGGGTAGCATCTTCGCTCAAGACACCCTCGGAACGATTCCCATACACATTGGCACTGCTTGCCAGCAGAATGCTGCGCACATCCGGAGCGTGCCGCGCCAGTGCCTCTAGTAGGTTGCGTGTTCCAATCAAATTAACTTCATAGAAGGCATTGGCGTTGCCATGGCCAACAAAAGAAATACCCGCCAGATGGACTACCGCTTCCGGCCGTACCTGGGCAATTTCGGCCGCGACAGCATTATGATCGGTCAAGTCGCTGGATAGACCTACGACGGTGTGCCCGTGCGTCTCCAGCTCAGATTGGACATAGTGCCCAGTAAATCCATCAAGACCAGTGACTAAAGTACGCATAATTTAGAATGAGACTCCCTGTTCAACTCTGCGCAAATCGGCCTCAACCATCATGGCACACAGCTCTTCAAGCGTAGTACTGGCCTGCCAACCAAGTTCCTTCTTAGCCTTTTCCGGATTGCCGATCAATAATTCAACCTCGGCTGGACGGTAAAACTGCGAATTAATCTTAACAATGGTTGCTCCAGTTTTTCTATCGACACCTGTTTCATCAATACCGGCACCCTTCCAGGCAATATCTATATCGAGTGCCTTACAGGTCATTTCAACAAAATCCCGCACCCTCTCGGTTCTACCGGTTGCCAGCACATAGGCATCGGGTTTATCCACTTGGAGCATACGCCACATTCCTTCTACATAATCTTTAGCATAACCCCAGTCACGTTTTGCATCCAGATTTCCCAACTCAATATGGCTTTGTTTACCGAGTTTCACCCTTGCCAGCCCATCGGTAATCTTGCGCGTCACAAACTCTAATCCACGCAATGGCGACTCGTGGTTAAACAAAATACCACTGGTACCAAAGATATCGTAACTCTCTCGATAATTAATCGTCATCCAATGAGCATAGACTTTGGCAACGCCGTAGGGGCTGCGGGGATAGAGAGGTGTTTTTTCGCTTTGGGGTACCTCCTGTACCTCGCCAAACATTTCGGAGGTGGATGCCTGATAAAAGCGAATCTTTGGATTTACGATTCGAATTGCCTCTAACAGATTCACCGGCCCCAGACCTGTAATCTGCGCCGTGGCAATCGGCTGATCGAATGAAACTGCAACAAAACTTTGGGCCGCCAGATTATAGACTTCATCAGGCTTAGCATTTTCCATCAAACGAATGCTGGAGGCCAGGTCAGTCAGGTCATATTCCACCAAATGCAGATTGGAGTTATTTCGAATCCCAAGCTCTTCAATGCGCCAAAAATTGGTTGAGGCTGTGCGTCGATAGGTGCCATATACAGTGTAGTCTTTTGACAAAAGCAACTCCGCAAGATATGCACCATCTTGTCCAGTAACCCCAGTAATAACAGCTGTCTTCATCTTCAAATTACTCCTAATTTACTCCAAAATTGTTATTTCAATAGCCTGCAATAATTGCTGTGTGCTTTGACTCCAAGTAAGCCAAGGCATTGAATCGGTTAGTGGATGCCGATTTTCTTGGTAACGTTTTAACCAATCATTGATTGCAGATGCTAAAGTAGCAGGTTCGTTCCCAGAGAAATAGAACGCATGCTCACCAGCCACCTCTCGAAAGACAGGAATATCTCGCGCAACAATTGGCAGATTATGTTGTGCCGCTTCTATAAGTGGCAACCCAAAGCCTTCTCCCTCACTGGCGGCAATAAGGCAACAGGAGGCAGCATAGATCATTTCCAGGTACTCATCACTGATTCCTTCTAGCCAAAACAGCCGTTTCCCTAACTCTGGATGCTGCCTAATTTTCTCGATCAGCGCCTCGACTTTCCATCCCTGATTACCAACAAAAATAAGATTGACCTCAAATCCACCAGCCCATAATTGTTCAAACGCAGCAAGTGCTTGGGAATGTCCTTTTCGTGGTTCAATGGTACCAACCGAAAGGAAACTAGGGCACTCTCGGATTGCATTAAGCACCATATCAGCATCATCAGGCACACCATAAGACGGGACTGAGTTCCTAACATCCGCCCCCAAATGAAACCAGGAAATATTGAAGGGGCGAAGCCTCGGCGGAGAATGCTCTTTCATCCAAGTATCTACTTCGTCCGCCACGGCCTTAGATATACATACCGCACCATCACTTTGCGCGACAACATTCATCCATTCGGAGTGTCCTTCAGATACGCCATCATTTGCATGTTGGGGAAGAAGTATTGGCAAAATATCATACACCACGAAAAATACTTTCGCGCCATAATTACGCAAAGACCGATAAAAACCTCTATTAAAAGATGCTATGCTTGGATGCAATAAATCGAGCCCCAAAAAAATATCATTTGCATGATATTCAACTGGGTCATCAATAGATTTACCTTGCTCAAATCCTAAAAGTTGTTGTGTAAACCGTCTAGCGTAACGGTAACCTTCATCATTTTTTGCATATACGGGCACCACTCGCCATCCATCTGGTGGATTATTCAGTAATTCGCATAAAACGCTACGCGTAACACGCTGTATTCCAGTTTTAGCATCGTGCTGGCTCAATTCTGAAATATCCACCAATAATTGACGTTTATCGTTTGCCCCTTGATTTTGTGCGATAGCTTCAGCCGCACTAAACAAATCATTATCATTAAACGGAAATGACAGTCCTGCAATACTTTCAATTAATGATTTCCGTAATGTATCACTATCATTTAATGCGACATGATTTCTTTGCGATGGACCAAACTGTTCATGGTGATTTTCCATTGCAGCTATTGAACGCTTAGCTGTGTCCCCCCAAGAAAACTTCTTCGACCTTTCAAAGCAATGCTGTTCTAGGTCAGCACGAAATTTATCGTCTAAAAGTACATGCGCGATTTTATCCGTCATGCTGTGTTCATCAAACGGGTCGAAGAGCGCGTCAGGGTATCCGACAACCTCTGGCAAGCTAGATGTATTGGAGGCAATTACAGCACGACCACAACTCATAGCCTCCAGTGCAGGAAGGCCGAACCCCTCATGCCATGAAGGAAAAACAAATGCCTTGCAGAGATTATACAAAGCAATCATCTCATCATCGGTAACACGCCCTGTGATGATCAACTCATCTTCTCCTAGCCCACACTGCGCAGCATGGTTCAAGAAGCTACTTCGGTGATCATCTGGTAACCCACCAACAAAAGCCAATTGATGCCTAGAACGAACCTCCTGAGGCAATTGTGCATATGCTTTGATGAGCTTGAGATGATTTTTTCTATAATCTGTTGCCCCGGAATACATAAGATAGTCTTTCAGCAATCCAAACTTTGATCTTAATTGTTCTTGTTGAGACACTGAAAGTTGGAGGGGTCTGAAATTTGAGTCTATAGCGGACGAAATATTAACAACTGCATCCTCCCTTGACCCCAAATACTCAAGAGCTTCCTGACGTGATGACTCTGAGATAGAAAGCAAAAGTTGTGCACGTTTGCAATGTGAAACCTTGTTCTGGTACCAAGCCAAGGTCGCAGGATCTGCTAGATACACCTCACGATTCATGAGGGGAATTAGATCGTAAAGAATAACTGCTGTTGGAATACAATGATCCAAAGTGCCCACACTAGCAACAAAGTCATCACCAAACCCCTCGAATAGAGTGGTTAGCAATATAAAGTCGGGCATTAAGCTTGCCAAGAACGATTCGCGAATACGCTCAGATGCCTCTCGACGCCATGTATTTTCCTGATGCATTTCTAGGACAGGCCCAGGTCCTTCCCAGACTCGAATGTTTTCTTGTGGAAGTAAACCTTCAAAAGCAGCACGAATGGTCTCAATCGTATCCGGGAAAAGACCATTCAGAGCCAGAATAATTTCGTGCTCTCCCCTGTTGCGCACAATGCCCTTAGCAAGAGAGAGGGTATAACGGCCAATTCCACGGTGACGGCTTCCTGTTTGCATTCCCTGCATGTCAATCACAATCCGCATCAATCGTTATCCTTATGGAGTTGTGCTCGCGCAGCAATAAGTTCTCTATAGATGAGGCGTGCTCTTCGCGTCAGGTGTGGTAATTCAGCAGTAAAGTCAGCAGCCTCATTCGATTCTGTTACAGGCTGGGGCAGCATTGGTGATGCCACCACCATCTGCGTAGTAAGTAAACCACTCTCCTGCGCTAACCTGCGCAGCTTGGTTTTAAGATTCGGATAGTTGCGCAGCCAAAGCATAGCCCGCCCCTTCAGCCCAGTATGTTTGAGAGCATAGAGCATGGACTTAACCAACAACCAGCGAGCTGCGCGCTTCGGCAAGCGAATAACCCAAAACATCAGACGACCTGGTAAACAAAACAGCCATTTGAAGAGCTGCATTAATTTGCGTAACGGCCAGGTAATGCGCCACGACTTGCTATTATAAACAGTCTGCAATTCTTTATTTAACCGATCCGCCTCCAACCACCAGTGATGGGATGATTGGTTAAGTTCATCAATCTTAGCTCTAACTTCTTCTAACTCTTTTCCCTGCTGCTCTGTCATGGACCACCAGTGGTGGTTTGATTGATGAAGTTCATCGATTTTTTGCTTTGCGGTTTCCCACTCGTTATTGAGCCAATTGATTAACCCCTCTTTCTCACGTAACTGCTCGTCACGCTGACCCGCTTCCGTTTGCAATCGCTGTACTTCAGTTTCCAGCTGTTGGCGCTGCTGTTTGGTCTCTTGAAGAGTTATCTCAATTGCTTGTTGTTGTGCTTTGCTGTCCACCAGAAAGGTCTGTAACCTATCGATTTCCCGCTTGTTGTCCGTGAGCGTTGTGGCGGCTTCCTGTAGTCTGGTCTCTTTTTCCACCATCGATAGCAAGAGCTCTTGCTGTTTAGTCTCTTTCTCACGCAGCCGCTCGTGATGCTGTCCCATTTCCGCCTGCAAGGCTTGCACTTGCTTTTCCAATTGCTGGCACTGCTGTTTGGTCTCTTGCAATATTGTCTCAATTGACTGTTGATGTACTTTGCTGTCCGCCAGAGAGGCCTGTAACTTATCGATTTCCTGCTTATTGACTGTGAGCGTTGTGGCGGCTGCCTGTAGTCTGGTCTCTTTTTCCACCATCGACAGCAAGAGCTCTTGCTGTTTAGTCTCTTTCTCACGCAGCCGTTCCTCATACTGCCCAGCTTCTGCCTGCAAACTCTGCACTCGCTTTTCCAATTGCTGGCGCTGCTGTTTAGTCTCTTGCAGGTTTGTCTCAATTGCCTGTTGCTGTGCTTTGCACTCCGCCAGAGAGGCCTGTAACTTATCGATTTCCTGCTTGTTGTCCGTGAGCGTTGTGGTGGCTTCCTGTAGCCTGGTCTCTTTTTCCACCATCGATAGCAAGAGCTCTTGCTGTTTAGTCTCTTTCTCATGCAGCCGCTCGCGATGCTGTCCCACTTCCGCCTGCAAGGTCTGCACTTGCCTTTCCAGTTGCTGGCGCTGTTGTTTGCTCTCTTGCAGGTTTGACTCGACCCGCTCAACAGTCTCTTCCATCTGATTAAAACTGGTCTTGGTCGCGTCCCACTCGCTTTTCAGCCATTGAGCATGGCGCTCTAACCAATCTTCACTCGCACGTTTAAAAAAATCAAAGTAATTGGGTGGCACCATAAATGCATTATCAAGCTCACCATGCTCATCAGCCACATAATATCGATTAAGACCATCAAAATAGACGTAGTGATACCCTCTCTCGACAACAGAATGCTCCCACTCCTCATGATTTTCTATTTGCGAGTTGGGCAGTGTCGATTCCACCAAAATAATCCATGGCCTGATTTTTTTTAGATCCAAACCTTGCAGCACTGACAGCTCAGCCCCCTCAACATCAATCTTGAGAAAGTGTATGTCCGAGCGTGAGTACTGCTCACAAATGGTTGTCAGCCTGACTACAGGGATTTTATATCTCTTTAGCTCAAAGCCATGTTCTTGCGCGTGCCGCTTCGCAATTGACTCATCCATGGTGGATAGCCCAGTACCGACAACTTCGTAAAAATTGATCTCGCCCTTTCGTGCCCCCACAGCTAACTTCAGATTAATATCATCCGGGCGACCCTGCTGGAGTTTTTCGTACCACTCACTCACCGGTTCGATATTGATTCCGCGCCACCCGGCATCGTAAAAAGCCTTTGTTACCGAGTCGATAATCGGGTCATTGGCGCCCACATCAATATAGAAGCCCCTATCTACATCTTTGAGGGCGCGATGAAGCATGACATCTTCATAATTTTGAGCATATGAAATAAAAGTCATTTTGTTAATTCTTCAATGGAAATCTTAGGTTCGTTCCACAAACACCCAGTAAAGTGTGTTTTATCGATATTGATGACATTGAACACCAGTGCCAGGTCGCGCCATTCGTAGTTGGCAGTAAGATGCGTATCACGATCCACCAGAGCAGTCTGTACCGAGTAGCTTCCAATCCCAAAATTCGCGGGGAATTTAATCCTGAACAGGTATTCATCACCAGACCGAGGATGATTAATGATCTGCTCAGTATGCCAAGTATTGGTGCCATACATCACTTGGCCGAGACGATCCTTAATGCCATATCCCAACACTAGGGATTCTACGGCTTGGTAAACCGTCACTTTGACGCACAGTTCAACCAGCTCACCCACTCCTACAACTTCAGCCACTTCGCCTTTGCTGTTGTACAGAGCGATCGCATCTACCCGCGCCTCTCCTGTGCCGGAACTCGTTTGCACTTTACCATTATCGAGTTGTGTGACTTCTACTGTACTGTTCTCTTTTTCCGCAATAATGGCATTGTAAAAGTCGAATACCTCTTCGGGATTGCCGTCTTTTATAACAGTGCCATTTTCCAACAGAACGGCACGGTTACACAGGCTTTGAATCGCCCCACGATCATGGGAGACGATAAGTAGTGTAGTGCCCTGTTCTTGAAACTCACGGATACGATTGAAGCTTTTGTGCTGGAAATAGGCATCGCCGACGGACAGGGCCTCATCAACAATAAGAATTTCAGGCCGGTAGATGGTGGCGACGGAGAAGGCGACGCGCATTTGCATGCCACTGGAGTAGGTTCGCACCGGCTCATCAAAATATTCTCCAATCTCGGCAAAAGCCTCGATATCTGGCATAGCCTGCTGGATTTTCTCATTGCTGAATCCCATCAACCCGGCGGCATGCATAACATTCTGGCGACCGCTGAGTTCCGGATTGAAACCCATACCCAATTCCAGGATGGCAGAAATACGACCATTGACGCGCACCTGACCTTCGGTTGGCAGAAGGGTACCGGTAATCATTTTGAGCAGGGTACTTTTGCCTGCGCCATTCTGGCCGATTATACCAATGGCCTCACCGGGTTGGATATCGAAGCTAACATGACGCAATACCCAGTGCTCCTCACTCGGTTTCACTTGTATACCGAACCAGCTGCTAAAGCGTTGCCACTCTGATCTGTATGTTCGGAACGCCTTGCCAAGATTTTGTACGCTGAGCAGGCTCACAGGGCGTCCACCATCTCCGCACTGGCACGGCGGAACATAAAAAGGCTTGCTCCGGCAAAAAGCAACCCGATAGCTGCAATGACAACTACACCTTTCCATTGAGGGGTGTTGCCATAGACCAAAACCTGTTGGTAAGCATCGGTGAGCGAGTACATGGGGTTGAGGCTCAGCCAATGACGATAGGCCTCAGGAATAATGCTTGCTGGATACACAATGGGGGTAAACCAAAACAGCATTTGCAAAATAATGGGGATAACCTGTCCAACATCGCGCAGAAAAACGTTCATGACCCCAAGAATCAGTCCAATACCCAAGGCGAGCTCTATCACGATAAGAGTAAGCGGTATAAGCCACAGCATTGCTGCGCTGAATTGATGACCGAGTAAAGCGAAGACACCCAGCATGGCAATGAACAACAGAATATTGTTAAGCACGCTGGAGCCAACGACAATGGTTGGAAGAGTAACTCGAGGAAATCTCATCTTTTTCATCAAATTGCCCTGCTCAATGAAGAGGTTTAGGCAACGGCTGATGATTTCATTAAACAGGGTCCAGGCAAGCAGGCCAGCCATCAGGTAGATGGCATAGGCATACTGGTTATCTATCCCTGGCAGCTTGGCCGCCAACACATTGGAGAGTATGAGTGCGTAGATGGCAACCTGAGCCAGAGGGTTAATAATCATCCATAGTCCGCCCAGTTTGCTACGGGCAAAGCGGCTAACCAGTTCGTTACGGATAGAGCTAAGGACGAAGTGGCGAAACTCCCACAGGCTGCGGAACATGCCGAACATCAGATGGCCTCTTTTATTTGGGCTTCGATCTCTGCTACCCGCTCTTTTACTAACCGGCTGTCGCCGCATGATTCAACATTGAGGCGTAGCAGGGGTTCGGTGTTAGAGGCGCGAAGATTAAGGCGCCAGTCAGAAAACTCGAGACTAATGCCATCGGTAGTATCAATGCCAGGGTACTCGTTCCCAGAGGGAGAGGAACTTGAATAGTGCGCCCGCACCCTCTCAATAGCCGTCTGGGGATCTTCTACCTTATAGTTGATCTCGCCACTACATGGGTATGCCGCCATGCGTTCACCGACAAGTTTTGATAGAGGATTACCCGACACACTGACGAGTTCAGCGACTAGCAGCCAAGGGATCATACCACTGTCGCAGTAGGCAAAATCACGGAAGTAGTGATGGGCGCTCATTTCACCACCATAGATGGCGTTTTCGGCACGCATTCGTTCCTTGATGAAAGCGTGACCGGTTTTTGACTGGATGGGTATGCCCCCCGCTCGATCAACGATGTCGACTGTGTTCCAAGTCAACCGAGGATCATGGATAATTTTCTCGCCAGGATTCTTCTTCAAAAAAGCCGCTGCGAGAAGCCCAACTATATAGTAGCCCTCGATAAATTCACCATTTTCGTCGAATAGGAAGCAGCGATCAAAGTCCCCATCCCAAGCGATACCCATATCAGCCCCATGGGCCTGGACGGCTTCTGAAGTCACCGCTCTATTTTCAGGCAACAAGGGGTTCGGAATACCATTGGGGAATCTACCATCAGCCTGATGATGAACCTTGATAAATTCGACAGGTACATTTTTCTTTATAAATTTCTGCTCAATAGCATCGATAACATGCCCAGCAGAACCATTACCAGCGTTGACCACCAATTTAAGGGGGCTCAATTCAGCAAACTTAATATAGCTGAGCAAATGATCAATGTAGGCATCGAGAATGGACTGTTGAACAAGTCGACCCTGGCGTTCCACTGACTTGAAATTATTCTCCTCCGCCAGTTTCTTTATTACATGCAAACCACTACTGCCACTGATAGGCTCTGCGTCCTTACGGACCAACTTCATGCCATTATAATCAAGTGGGTTATGACTGGCGGTGACTTCGATGCCGCCATCCACATCAAGATAAAAGGCTGCAAAATAGACCTCTTCAGTACCAGTCATCCCCAGGTCAATTACGTCTGCACCAGCATCCATAAGACCATTCGCGAGCGCACGTTTAAGTGATTCACTAGTTAGCCTAACATCTCCACCAACCACCACACGTTTTGCAGAGAGGTATTGAGCATAGGCGCGACCAATGCGGTATGCCACACCATCATTTAATTCATCGCCTAGTTTACCGCGAATATCGTAGGCTTTAAAACAAGACATATTTTTCATCAAAATTACCCATAGAACATGCAGACTTTTCCAAAACAGCCCTCAATAAAGTGCTGGTGAATAAGTATGACAATCAGACTAGCGCGTCTTCTCCTTTTCGTATGCTCTGACTGCAAGTGAAGACGTGATTTAATTAGGGAAACGCTGAACAAATTACCTCGGCATTAATCACTGGCACGCTCGTCTCTACAGAATCAAAACAGTTGCAGGGATAGGCTTGCTGTAGATTTGAGCAAGTGCTTACCTAAACTCCAAACATTTCCATTCCCCAAGAAAATCAATTACATACGCCCGTACTGATCTTCAAACCGCACAATATCATCCTCACCCAAGTATTCTCCACTCTGCACTTCGATCATCACCAAATCCAATGTTCCTGGGTTTTCCAAGCGGTGTCGGTGTCCGGCTGGGATATAAGTTGACTCATTAGTGTTTACAAATAACTCTTCCTCGCCATTAATTACTTTTGCCATTCCCCTAACAACGACCCAATGCTCGCAACGATGATGGTGCATTTGCAGGCTCAGACTAGCGCCAGGTTTAACTTCAATACGTTTAATCTTGAAACGCTCACCCTCTTCCAAAATAGTGTATGCGCCCCAGGGCCGGTGAACAGTACGATGAAGTTTATAGGCTTCATGTCCCTGAATCTTAAGTTCTGCGTAGATATGTTTGACGTCTTGCGAACGACTTTTATCAGCCACCAAAAGGGCATCTGGCGTATCAATGATAATCAGATTCTCCACGCCAACTGCGCCCACAATCCGCTCTTTACTTTGAATATAGCAATTTTCAGCATCAAGCAGCAGCGCCTCTCCTTCAATCCGATTATTGTTTTCATCAGGGGCAACAAGGTCACCTAGTGCGCTCCACGATCCAATATCACTCCAACCGATACTACATGGCACAACGGCCACCTCATTAGATTTTTCCATAACAGCATAATCAATGGAATCATCAGGCACCCGATCGAAGTCTTCTGGGTTGAGTTCGACTTGTGAAAAGCCTTGACCGGTGGCCTTGCGAGATCGACTCAAGCATTCACGCGTGGCTGCCAGTATTTCTGGGCTGTGCTGCTCCATCTCATTCAACAAAGTACTAACTGAGAAACAGAACATGCCAGAATTCCAAAAAAAGCTACCAGCCTCTAGATATTCCTGAGCTTTTTCTTGCGAGGGTTTTTCGACAAAGCGAATGACATTGTTGCCGTTTGCTTCAATATAACCATAACCAGTTTCTGGGGCATCTGGCTGAATACCAAAAGTCACCAGCTTTCCAGACTTCGCGAGGTCAGAGGCCTTAGCAACAGCCTCAGAAAAAGCATGCTGATCAGCGATCAAATGATCCGCAGCCAAAACCAAAAGAATCGCATCTTCACCATGTACTTCAGCAACATGCAGGGCAGCAGCCGCAATTGCCGGGGCAGTATTTCGCCCAAATGGCTCAAGAATAAAACGCATGGTATCCAGATCATCACAAGCGTCTGCAACCTCACGAAATTCGTCCTCAGTTTTAAAGAACAACTCACGATTTGTAACAGTCAGAATTTCTTTTACGCCAGAGATCGCCGCACCACGCAAAAACGCCTTTTGCAAAAGGCTCTGCCCATCTGCCAAGCGGATAAAAGGCTTTGGGTGCAACTCACGAGAGACAGGCCAAAGGCGCGAACCTGCACCCCCACACAGAATCGTAGGTATTAGCACTTTATCAGTTTTATCGTTCATAACTCCTCACAAAAACGTGTTTTTTCGCCATAGGCTGCAACCACCTTGTCAGGCGCACAACGCACAAAAATTCTCAGCTCAAGAAGCCTGACCCAAGCCTCTTAAAAGCCGCAATTGCAATGACAGAACCATTATCCCTACCACTCACTCTTTGCCCCCAGCATCTCCATCAGCACACGATCCATATACTTTTGCCATCGGGGTAATCTCACATTAAAAGTATTGCTTGTTTTTTCCGTATTAAGCCTTGAGTTTAAGGGACGTTTGGCGAGACTCGAATACTCAGAACTCAGGATGGGTAATACACTGTCAGGCTTTGCTTTTAGGGAGAGACCCAACTCCTTCGCCATACCAATAGCTAGCTGTGCAAATTGTTGCCAGCTTGTGAACTCACTAGCTGTTAAATGATAGATACCTGATAGCCTGCCACGCTGCAATGGATTGGTTGCCAGATGGTGCAGTGCAAGCGCTGTGACATCTGCTATCAAAGCAACACTGGTTGGAGCACCGATCTGATCCGAAACCACCTCAAATCTGTCTTGCTCTTTCGCTAACTTCAACATTGCCCTGACAAAATTTGAACCGCGAGCCGAATAAACCCAGCTGGTACGGAAAATCAGATGCTCTCCACCCACTTCACGCACAGCCTGTTCACCAGCGAGCTTGCTGCGTCCATAGGCATTGATCGGGTTGGATTCGTCCTCTTCGGTATAGGGAGTCGACTTAGTGCCGTCGAACACATAGTCGGTGGAGTAGTGAACCAGCAGCGCGTTGCGCCTTTTCGCCTGCTCCGCTAGTACGCCGACGGCGGTGCCGTTGATGGTGGTAGCGAGCACCTCCTCTTCTTCCGCCTTGTCCACTGCGGTGTAGGCGGCGGCGTTGACGATCCAGTCTGGCTTAATCGCCTGCACAATACCGGGAATCGTTTCAGGGCGTGACAGATCACACTGGGCTCGGGTCAGCGCAACCACTTCCCCAAGGGGCATCAGACTCCTTGCCAGCTCCCAGCCGACTTGGCCGTTGGCACCTATCAGCATGATCCTCATGGGAAGAGCTCCGCTGCTGCAAGAGTAAATCCCCGCTGATCTTTGGCCGAGAGCTGCGGCTCGCCGCTTAGCGGCCATTCGATGCCGATCTCTGGATCATCCCAGCGGATGCAGCGCTCGTGTTCAGGGGCGTAGTAATCGGTGGTCTTATAGAGGCAGTCCGCGCTCTCACTAAGCACCACAAAGCCGTGGGCGAAGCCTGCCGGCACCCAAAGCTGGCGATGATTCTCTTCGGTCAGCTCCACCCCCATCCACTGGCCAAAGCTGGGGGAGGATCGGCGGATATCCACCACCACATCGAACACCGCCCCCTGGACCACCCGCACCAGCTTGCCCTGGGGCTGCTGGATCTGATAATGCAGCCCGCGCAGGACGTTGCGCTGGGAGCGTGAGTGGTTGTCCTGCACAAATCTCACATCCGATCCAGTCGCTTGTTGGAACGCCTTGGCATTGAAGCTCTCGAGAAAGAAGCCCCGGCTGTCACCAAAGATCTGTGGCTCGATCACCAGCACATCAGGAATCGAAGTCGGTGTCACACGCATCGCTAATATCCTTCCTGCAGTAACGCAAGCAGATATTGCCCATAGCCGCTCTTCTTCAGCGGCTCGACCAGCCGCTCAAGCTGCTCGTCGTCGATGAAGCCGGAACGCCAGGCGACTTCTTCCGGACAAGCGATCTTCAGACCCTGCCGCCGCTCGATGGTCTCGATAAACTGGGAAGCCTCGATCAACGACCAATGGGTGCCGGTATCGAGCCAGGCATAACCGCGCCCCATCAGGGAGACGGTCAACTCCCCCGCCTCCAGATAACGCTTGTTGAGGTCGGTGATCTCCAGCTCGCCTCTGGCGGAGGGCTTCAAGTCACGAGCGATATCGACCACCTGATTGTCATAGAAATAGAGGCCGGTCACCGCGTAGCGGGACTTGGGCTGCTTCGGCTTCTCTTCCAGGCTGATCACCTTGCCCGATTTATCAAACCCGACCACGCCATAACGCTCCGGATCTTTGACCTGGTAGGCGAAAACGGTGGCGCCGGCTTCACGCTCGGCCGCATGCAGCAGATCGGTGGCCAGTTCATGGCCAAAAAAGACGTTATCCCCGAGCACCAGGGCACAGGGATCGTTACCGATAAAGTCAGTGCCGATAATGAAGGCCTGGGCCAGGCCATCAGGGCTGGGCTGCACCGCATAGGAGAGCGTCATGCCCCACTGGGAACCATCGCCCAACAGCTGTTCGAAACGAGGGGTATCTTGCGGGGTGGAGATGATCAGCACCTCCCGGATCCCCGCCAGCATCAGGGTGGTCAGGGGATAGTAGATCATCGGTTTGTCGTAGATCGGCAACAGCTGTTTGGAGACAACCTGCGTCACTGGATAGAGCCGGGTACCTGAGCCCCCCGCCAGAATAATTCCCTTTCTCACTCATCCCCCCGTCTGTCGTAGTTGCTTTCGATCCATTTTCGATACTCGCCATTGGCCACATTCTCCACCCAGCCGGCGTTGTCGAGATACCACTCCACTGTCTTGCGGATACCGCTCTCGAAGGTCTCGTCTGGCGTCCAACCCAGATCCCGTTCGATCTTGGAGGCATCGATTGCATAGCGCAGATCGTGACCGGGGCGATCAGCCACGTAGGTGATCAGCTCTTCATAG
>Ga0256846_1000416_pt1 | contig 17559 bp, 18 predicted proteins | sample TevniametaG_FD_189098 | JGI IMG/M metagenome (GOLD analysis project Ga0256846, IMG submission 189098) | Tube worm associated microbial communities from hydrothermal vent at the East Pacific Rise, Pacific Ocean - Tevnia | ecosystem: Host-associated > Annelida > Integument > Unclassified ...
TTTATTTACAACATGTTCATAAAAAATTCCAGCATTTCTATATTGAAGAAGATAAAATTTTAAAGATTTAAGTTCAATTATTTTTTTGTCGGGCCGGTATTTGATTATGATGCACCCATTGTCCGGAAGCCCTGTCATAGGGCATACAGAAGTGTATTCAGGTTGCTTTATTGTGATATCAATGCTCCTTTTTGATGCATAACCGTAGTCAATTGGATCAAGAATTTCTTTTTTTATGGTATCTATGTCTGTTATTGTGTAATTCGTTTCGTATTTATCATTAAATTTCATTTTTTTTTACCTTTCAAGTCTGATTGTTTTTATTCATGGAATGATGTATAGCATAACTATACAAGGGTTTCAATAGTTTTTTCAGCTTCCGTACTGAGAGCGAAAACAGTATATTCTCGTAAAAAAATACAAAATAAAAAAAAAATCGTAAAAAAGACTTGACAAACACCCGGATTTTTAAGATAAATATTTAAATTTTATAAGTGTATATTAAATTTAAAGCTGAATGGTATATAAATATTTTTTGCTGTTTATTATGCCAATTAAAACCATAAGGAGAAATAATCCATGAATGATTTTCTAAAGAACCTGCGATCAGCCCAGGCCGATAAGCAGCGTTCAGGCAAAAAACGAAAAAACTATGACACTTCTTATCATTATGCAGCCCAATCCCAGCAGCCCAGATTTCCATCCTTTACTGCCGGCGCCAGAAATCCAAGGCACCCCGGCGTGCACAACCGTAAGCGTGAGATCGATGAAATGCCCATGCCTCAGAATGATCCGGCAATGTCACTCCTTGCCGATGCCGTGGACAATCTCTCTTCCATGGTTGATGTGCTTGCAAAGAATCAGGAATATCTGATTGCGGTCCAGGAAAAAGCAAATGATACACTTGACCGTCAGGCAAGTGCCATTGAGGAGATAGTTGCCTATTTGAGTTTTGTAACCGATGGTTACCCTGAAGAGTCCTTTGAAAAAGAAGAGGTGTATGTTGAACCTGCGCCTGCACCAAGAAAGGCAAAATCCCAGAGAAAAGTTAAAGCAAAGGCAAAAAAAGAGACACCTGCAGCACCGGAACGAAAAGTTCTCAAGAGAAAAAAAGGTGATGAGAAATCAATTGGAGTTGTTGCAGCCAAATCTCCTGATAACAAACTCTTGAGCCGTGAGGCTGTCATGGATATAATCTATGGCATGCGTGAAAAGGGTGCAACCTATGATGAAGTTGCAAATCAATTAATATCCCTTGGTCAGCCTACTTTTTCAGGGCGTGGTGAGTGGCATGCCCAGACAATACACAGACTTTGTACTAAAAAATAGTACCTGCTCTTAACTGACACTGTCTGACCTTTAAAAAGAGCATGGAGCATTGTGGAAAACCACTGCTCTACGCTCTTTTTATTTTTGTGTAAGGGAATTCATATATTCCAGCCATTCAGCTGGCAGGAGCTGTTTCTTTTTTGTGTTGCACTCTTTGCAGCATGGTACTACATTGGATTTTTCAGTTTTACCTCCCCGGGCAATGGGTATGACATGATCCATTGTAAGCTCTCCCGGAGCAAATTTGTTATTGCAGTAATGACAGATACCAGAGGAACGTTTTCTTTTCCACCACTGGCTGTTTCTTAGGACTCTTGCCTTGTGCTTCTCTTTTTTTGAGAAAGTCTCACTGTCATAAAAATCAAAATCATTCATGGTTGTTTCAGTAGCCAAATTCAGTGAGATGTCTTTCATTTCTCATCCAGTCTTTGGTTACCCTTACAAATAGTTCCAGAAATATTTTTGTGCCAGTCATTTTTTCAATATCAATTCGCGCTTTTTCACCTATTTTTCTTATCATCGCACCTTTTTTCCCCAAAATGATACCTTTTTGGGAATTACGATTTACATGTATGGTGGCATGGATGTGGATAATTTTTTTCTTCAGTTTAAATGCATCAACTGTTACAGCTGTGGAATAGGGTATTTCCATGCCAGTCAGCCTGAAGATTTTTTCACGAATAAGCTCCTGGACAAGAAATCGCTCTGAAACATCTGTAAATACATCGCCCGGGAAAAGTCCAGGGCCGGGGGGCAGAAGTTTTTCAGTTTCTTCAAGGAGTTTATCGACCTGAATCCCTTTTTTTGCAGAAACAGGCACCACAGTTGCAAAATCAAACATTGATCCTGATTGTTCAATCATAGGCAGAAGTTCTGTCTTTTTAATAAGATCGATCTTGTTCAGTACAAGAATCACCTCTTTTTTTTCCAAAAGCAGCTGCCGGATAATCATATCTTCTGCATCTTTGTCTTTTTTTGAAGAGACATCCTGCATGAATATCACAAGATCAACCTCTTTGACTGCTCCCACTGCCATGGCAACAATCTTTTTATTTAAAAGGCCTGATGGTTTATGGATTCCGGGGGTGTCAAGGAATATGATCTGGGATTCAGGTCTGTTGCAGATCCCGAGAATCCTGTTCCGTGTAGTCTGGGGTTTTTTGGAGGTGATTGCAATCTTTTGACCCAGAATTCCATTAAGAAGGGTGGATTTACCTGCATTGGGCGCACCTATGATTGCAACAAAGCCGCATCTGAATTTTTTTTTATCATTCATATCTGATTTGTTATGTACTCTATTTTTTTTAATAATATCTCCTTGCCAAGTCTGGATTTTGCTGAAAAAAGGATTAAATCGTTTTTATCTATTCCATCAACATGGTCTGAATTGTTAACGGGTAATTTTTTTAATGAAACTGCAACAGCTTTCTGCTGCTTTGGCTTTGAGAGTTTGTCCGCCTTGGTAAATACAATCACAACATTTATCCTTCTTTGTTTGAGCCATTCAATCAGTTCAAGTTCCTCCTTTTCAGGACCTCTCCTGATATCGATTAAAAGCACGAGTCCCAGGAGATTTCTGCGCGTGGAAAGGTATAACTCTATCATTTTTCCCCAGGTTTTGCGGATTTTTTTTGATACCTTTGCATAGCCGTATCCAGGCAGATCAACAAAGGATATATTGTTATTGATTATAAAAAAATTAATAAGCTGGGTCATTCCAGGTTTGGAGCTTGTTTTAACAAGTTTTTTCCGGTTTACAAGGGTGTTGATCAATGATGATTTTCCAACATTTGACCTGCCTGCAAAGGCAATTTCAGGAAAGACAGGCTCGGTATACTGGGACGGTTTAACCGCACTTTTAATGAATTCAGCACTTTTAATAATCATCTTAATTTTGATCTGAAATAGGTTTCCAGGCGATCAAGCCCGGTTTTAATGTTTTCAAGGGAGTTTGCATAGGATAATCTTAAATATCCCTCTCCATTGGCTCCAAAGCCTATGCCGGGAGTGACTCCCACATGGGCTTTTTCAAGAATGTCAAGGGCAAGGCCAAAGGAGTCACTGGATATATGTTTTACATTGACAAAGGCGTAAAATGCACCTGTGGGTTCAACAGGAATCCCAAGATTCATCTTTTTAAGCCTGTTGATCATATATACTCTCCTCTCATTATACTGCTTATTCATGTATGCTGTATCTTTTTCAGCATATTTAAGAACTTTTGTACCGGCAATCTGGGCCGGGGCATTGGCGCAGATAAAAAAATTCTGGTGGAGTATCTGTAAAGGGCGCATGAATTTTTCAGGGGCTATAAGGTAGCCAAGTCTCAAGCCTGTCATGGCATATAGTTTTGAAAAGCCGTTAAAGACAAAAGCCTTGTCTGTAAACTCAAGTATTGAGTGCTCTTTTCCATCATAGACAAGCCCGTGGTATATTTCATCGGAAATAATATAAATGTCTTTTTCCCTGGCAACGGCGGATATCTCCTGCATTCTTTTTTTCCCCATAATATTGCCTGTGGGGTTGGATGGTGAATTTATCAGGACCGCCTTTGTTTTCGGGCTTATCTTCTCTTCTATTGCATGGGGTGTGTATTGGAAACCTTCATTCTCATGGACCGGAACAGTTACAGGAACAGCTCCTGAAAATTTGATGAAATTGGGATAGCATGCATAATGGGGGTCTGAAATAATAATTTCATCCCCGGGGTTCACAAGAACGGAAAAAAGGAGAAGCATGGCCGGAGATGTTCCGGATGTGACAAGGATATTATCAGGGTGTACAATGGTGTTATATTTATCCCTGTGCCACAGGGAAATCGCTTTTCTGAGTCTGATATCTCCAAGACTGTGGGTATAGCTTGTTTCATTGTTGTCAAAGGCTTCCAGAGTGGCATCCCTGACACAGGCAGGTGTGTTAAAGTCAGGTTCACCTATCTCAAGATGGATGACATCTATGCCCCTGGACTCCATCTTGTGAATTTTTTCCATAACCTCCATGACCATGAAGGGTGTTATGGATTCACACCTTTTTGCAATATCTGTTTTTCCCATTATAAAACCTTGTTTAAAGAATATTCTATTATGCCTTCGGCCCCCTCTTTCAGAAGCTTTGGTATCAGCCCTCTTACCTCATTGACATCAACAACCGTTTCCACGGAGTAATAGCTTGATTTATAGAGGGATGCAATGGTGGGGGCATTCAGGCTTGGAAGAAGACCTATGATCCTGTCCAGTAAGTTTTCCGGGATGTTCATTTTTATGCAGACAAGTTTTTCTGCCACCAGGGCACTTTGGAGCAGCATGGCAATCTGCTGGATCTTTTCCCTTTTGACAGGGTTTTCCCAGGCCTGTTTATTGGCAATGAACTGGGTATTGGTCTGCATTATTTCATGGATTACCTTGAGATTATGTGCCCTTATTGTGCTTTCTGTTTCCGTGATCTCCACAATTGCATCGGCAAGTCCTGAAACAATTTTTGCCTCGGTTGCACCCCAGGAAAATTTGATATTTACATTAATGCCCTGTTCCTTGAAAAACCGTTTTGTAAATTTTACAAGTTCAGTTGAGATGGTTTTCCCCTCAAGATCTTTCAGAGAATTGATGGGGGAGTCCCCAGCCACGGCGATCACCCACCTTGCAGGCCTGGCACTGGTCTTTGAATATATAAGGTCACTGACAACATGGACGTCTGATTCATGCTCTGCTATCCAGTCTTTTCCTGTGAGGCCGGCATCAATTATGCCGCTTTCAACATTGATGGACATCTCCTGGGCGCGGCACAATGCACATTCAATGGAATCATCATTAATATCCGGGAAGTAACTTCGACCGTTTACATTTATTTTCCAGCCCGACCGTTTAAAGAGTGATATGGTTGCATCCTGAAGGCTTCCCTTGGGAAGGCCGAGTTTAAGTATTTTTTCCATTATTGATATATACCTCTATTTATATACTTCATCTGGATTAAAGATCCTTTTTTCCACAGCTTTAAATGATCCATTATTATCTGTTTTTTTGAAAAAGCAGCTTTTAAATCCCATGTGGCAGGCAGCTCCGCCTTTCTGGTCAACTTTTATCAGGATGGTGTCATTGTCACAATCCAGCCTGATCTCCTTTATAAACTGCATATTACCTGAAGTTTCCCCTTTTTTCCAGAGTTTACCCCGTGACCTGCTGAAGTAAGTTGCCCTGCCTGATTTCAATGTCTCTTCAAAGGCATCCCTGTTCATGTATGCAAGCATCAGGACCTCGTTTGTCCCATACTCCTGGGTGATAACAGGGATAAGCCCGTTCCCTTTTTTAAAATCAGGCTGCCATGAGTTGTCATTTTCAGGCCCTTGTTCTGCCATGGTCGGAATCTCCCTGTGTATTTAAAGTAAAATAAAACCTGTACATTTATCGTTTTTATCCTGGTTTGTCAATTATTTTTCTTTATCATTTAAATCAAGGTTAAATATCTGCCTTGCAGCATTCAGATAGAAAGAGTTTTCCCTGTGGGCCCCGGGCTCCTTTAAAAACCGTATGGGATCATGCATAATCCTGCTTGCTATTGCCTTGGCCATTCTTTTTACGGCATCGGCATCTTTTCTGGAAAGATGATTAAGTGTCAGAAGGGTTTTCTCTGTTTCAATTTCAGTGATTCTCTCTATTTTTTCCTTTACTGCTTTAATGGTTGGTACAACTTCAAGCTCTTTGAGCCATTTTTTAAATTTTATTACAGCCTCTTCAATGAGCCTGTCAGCTTTGATGGTCTCCTGTTCCCTTTTGCCTATATTCTCATTTACAATGTTTTGAAGATCATCAATATCATAGAGGTATATGTTGTCCAGGCGGTTTACATCCGGGTCTATGTCCCGGGGCAGTGCAATGTCAATGAAAAAAAGAGGCTGGTTCTTCCGGGTGCGCATTACTTTTTTAACCTGGTCCATGGTCAGGATATACTGGGATGCGCCAGTGGAGCTTACAACAATATCAACCTTCCCCAGCATCTGGTCCATCTCTTCAAACTTCACTGCCTGACCTTTAAATTTTTCAGCAAGGTTAACTGCATTTTCAAAGGTTCTGTTGGCAATTATGATCGTTTTAACACCATGGGATAAAAGGTGTTCCACTGCAAGTTCCGCCATTTCCCCTGCTCCCAGGAGCATTACGCTTTTTGTGGAAAGATCGCTGAATATTTTTCCTGCAAGTTCTATGGCAGCATAACTTATTGAGACAGCATTGTCACCGATCCCGGTCTCTTTTCTGACCTTTTTTGCAATGCTGAAGGTCTTGTGTAAAAGCCTGTTTAAGATGACACCTGATGAGTTGAGTGTAGTTGCTGTCCTGAATGCTGCTTTTACCTGGCCGAGAATCTGGGGTTCACCAATTACCATTGAGTCAAGGCTTGATGCAACCTTGAAAAGGTGTGTTATTGCTTCATGATCTTTATAGACATAAAGGGCATTTTCAAATCCTGCAAGGTCGATATCTTTAAATTCAGCCAGGAATCTTTTTATTGTTTCAACATCATCTTTTTGTTCCGGGATGAATAATACTTCTGTTCTATTACAGGTGGAAAAAAGAAATACTTCTCTTATGTTTTTATGTTTTTTAAGTTTTTCAAGGGCTTTTACTGTCTCATCATCTGAAAAAGCAAGACACTCCCTTAACTCAACCGAAGCTGTTTTGTGATTTGCACCGATTAATATTATTTCAGGCACTCTGTTTGTAATTGTCATATTGTAATTGTCTAAACTTAAATTATCATAATATTATTTTGTAAAAATCTGATGATGGCTTCCGATCAAGAGATTAACCCCGAGAAATGTAAAAAGGAGTGCTGCAAAACCAATTATGGTCATTATGGCAGACTTTTTTCCCTGCCAGCCTGAAACCAGTCTGCAATGGAGAAGTGCCGCATAAAAAAGCCAGGTTGCAATGGACCATATCTCCTTTGGGTCTCCGCTCCAGAAGTTGCCCCATGCTGATTTTGCATATATAAAGCCTGTAACCAGACCAAAGGTTAACATTGTAAATCCGGTGATAATACACAGATAGCTTGTATTATCCAGCAGATCAAGGGAAGGAAGCCTTTTAAAGAAAAATCCTGTTTTCTTACCCTTAATGCCCTTTTCCTGGATAAGGTATAAAATTCCTGCACCGCATGCCAGGGCAAGGGCGGCTTCACCAAGGAAGATAAGGCTTATATGGGAGATAAGCCATATATTTCGAACAGCTGTGATATCTTTAACAGATGATGCAGGAACAGCAAGGGAAGAAGCTATAATTAATGATATAAGGGGTGTTGCAAAAACCCCCAGTATTTTTAATTTTGAACGGAATCTGAAATAGATAAAAGCTGCACAAAGGGCTAACCCTGCAATGGAAAGATTCTGTCCCATATTGTCAGCAGGAACTCTTCCATTTACAACCGTGTCCGTGACAATGGACAAAAAATGAAGAATTCCTCCTGCTGCAGCTGAGACCAGGGCATATTTTTCTATTTTTTCTTTTTGTTTAAAAAGGAAAAGAATATACCCTGTCGTACTTGTAAAATAGAGAAAAGCAGCAAAGTAGAGGAGCATGGCTGCGTTTTCAACACCCTGGGTTGTCATCTGGCATCTCCTGGAACAAGGTTTTCATAAGTATAATTTTTGCCAAGCAGTTTTTCGAGAATTAAATCTGCTTTTATCTGGTCTTTATTCCTGATTGCCTGGAGCAGGTCGCTTTGGATAAGCTGTTTAAATATAATTCTATGCTCATCCGGTGCATGGTTCTGTAAAAGCAGCCTTTTCCTGATTGCACCCATTAAAACAAGGAATTGGCCATACTCTCTGCCAAATTGGCCATCAAGATCCTGCCGGATTTTTTTTGCCAGGGCAGGGCTTTTACCGGATGTTGAAATGGTTATCATAAGATCACCTCTGTCAATGATCGAAGGCAGGATAAAATCACTTTTACCGGGCAGATCAGCAATATTGCACAAGATCCCTTTTTTTTCTGCATGGCAGCTGATTTTCCGGTTCAGGCGGGCATTGTCAGTGGCCCCGATAACAAGGAAGATATTTTCAAGATCATCTTTTTCATACTCTTTTTCCACAAGAATTGCACCCATGGCTTTAATATCTTTAAATTCTGTTGAAAATTCCATGCTTACAATGGTTGTTGCAGCACCTGCTTTAAGCAGTGTCAAAGCCTTTCTCGCTCCGACTGAACCCCCGCCCACAACAAGGCATTTTTTATTTCTAATATCTATGTTAACAGGATAATATTTCATATATTTCTTAAATCAGCAGTTGATCAAAAATATAATATATATAATAAATTCCAACTATTTTCAATCCTTGGGGAAAAACCGGCAATATGGTTTGTATGGTACTGAAACTGTTTTTAAGGGCTATAAAGTTTAAGCTCTTTCTTGACAAAAGGTTAAAAAGCATTTACTAATCTGTTATCCTTTGCAAAACAATGGTTTAGTTTAATTTAGGAGTACCAATGCAATTCATGGAAAAAGTTGTAACTTTTATTGAAAAACTCAATGGGAAAATCGGGTATATTGTAAGCTTAATCTGTACATTAATGGTTTTAACAGTTTTTTACGATACCATCATGAGATACGCTTTTAACAAGGGAAGCGTAGCACTGCAGGAACTTGAGTGGCATCTCTTTGCAGTGGTGTTCCTCATTGGAGCAGCCTATACTTTCAGGGAAGATGGTCATGTAAGGGTTGATATCCTGTATATGAGCTTTAGTGATAAGACCAAAGCATGGATAGATTTCTGCGGGACATTTATTTTTTTAATCCCCTTTGCAATAATGGTTATTTTATCGTCCAAAACCTTTATTATTAATTCATGGCATGTCAGAGAAGTCTCTCCTGATCCCGGAGGGCTTCCTGCAAGATACCTTTTAAAGGCAATGATCCCGTTGGGTTTTTCACTTTTAATTATCCAGGGAATTGCCGAGGCATTAAAAAATTTCATGGTTATTGTGGGATATAAGAAAAAAAAGGAAAAAAAGTAATGGAGTTTATCCAGGAGTTTATGCCTCTGATAATGTTCACAGCAGTGTTTGGTCTTTTGCTGCTGGGCTATCCGGTTGCTTTCACCATTGGAGGTGTGTCGTTATTTTTCGGGTTGTGGGGATTTGGCCCGGATTTCTTTAATCTCATGCCGCTTCGTATATGGGGGACCATGAAAAACTTTGCACTCATGGCTGTTCCTTTATTTATATACATGGGAGTAATGCTTGAAAAGTCAGGACTTGCTGAAGACCTGCTGGAAGCGATGGCTCTTCTCTTTGCCAAAATCAGAGGCGGGCTTGCCATTTCAGTGATATTTGTTGGCGCAATCATGGGAGCATCAACCGGGATTGTTGGGGCTACAGTTGTCACCATGGGACTGTTATCTGTTCCAACCATGTTAAAAAACCGGTATAATAAAAGCCTTACAACAGGTACCATTGCAGCCTCAGGCACCCTTGGACAGATTATTCCACCAAGTATTGTCCTTGTTCTCCTGGGAGATATCATGAATATTTCCATTGGAGACCTCTTTATTGCGGCTGTAATACCAGGATTTATTCTTGTCTTTTTATACATGCTCTATATTGTTATTATTGCCCGTTTAAAGCCGGAATGGGCACCGCCCATTGACCAGGCCTTTCTTGATAAGTTTACAACACAGGAGTTAATGACAAAAATATCCAAAGCCCTTGTGCCGATTTTATTGCTTATGATTGCAGTGCTGGGATCAATTTTTGCCGGGGTTGCATCTCCCACTGAAGCTGCATCCTTTGGCGCTGTCGGAGCAACTCTGCTGACAGTCATGTATGGAAGGTTTAATAAAGGTATAATCAGAGAAGTTGCAACCGCAACCACTAAATTAACCTGCATGGTATTTATTATCCTCATCGGTGCCACAACCCTGGGCCTTGTTTTCAGAGGCCTTAATGGAGATGATCTTGTCCGTGGATTGATAACTTCTCTTCCCTTTGGAAAATTCGGAATCCTTTTTATTGTAATGTCAATTATTTTCATAGCAGGATTCTTCCTTGATTTCATTGAGATTATTTTTATCCATGTACCTGTTCTTGCACCAATAATGGTCAGTCTGGGGGTTGATCCGTTATGGCTTGCAGTCCTGATTGCAGTAAACCTTCAGACCTCTTTTTTGACTCCACCCTTTGGATTTTCATTGTTTTATTTAAAAGGAGTTACTCCTCCGGAGATTAAAACAATGGATATTTATAAGGGGATTATACCCTTTGTGATAATTCAGATTATAGGGCTTATTATTATCTGTGTCTTTCCTGAAACAGTGACCTGGCTGCCAAAAGCTTTATATTGAAATCATGGTGCAGAAAAAAAGGCTGGAAAAAAGTTTTCCAGCCTTAAAAGTCAAATAATAATGTTAGAAATTAAAGATATTTTAATTTCTGGTAGGGCTCTTCAGTTATCTTATTCCATTCAAAGATATTTTTCTGGAAATCCAGGAATGAGTCATATACTTTCCTGCTCATTGGATCTGAAGCAGCAAGCTCTTCCAGAACTTCCCCGGATAATTTTTTCAATGTTTTCAGAACAGGCTCGGGGAAAAGCCTTGGTTCAACATTATGCTCATTAATAAGTGTCTTAAGCGCTGCATTGTTTTTAGCCTCAAATTCAGAAAGCATCCATAAATTACTTCTGTAGGTTGCAGTTTCAACTATTGCCTTAAGATCATCGGGCAGTTTATTCCAGGCATCAAGGTTAACCATTGCTTCCAGAGCAGTTCCAGGTTCATGCCAGCCAGGAGAGTAATAGTATTTGGCAGCTTTATAAAAACCCATTTTAAGATCATGAAAGGGGCCGACCCATTCAGTTGCATCAATAACTCCCCGTTCAAGATTTGTAAATATCTCACCGCCTGCAACATTGATTACATTGCCGCCAGCCTTTGCAAGGACTTTTCCGCCAAGGCCGGGAATTCTCATTTTAAGGCCTTTAAAATCATCCATGGTCTTTATCTCTTTATTGAACCAGCCACCCATTTGCACGCCTGTGTTACCTGCAACAAAGGGCTTTACATTAAACGGTTTATAAGCTTCTTCCCAAAGCGCCATGCCGCCTCCGGAATATATCCATGAGTTTAAGGACTGGGCATTGAATCCAAAGGGAACAGCTGCAAAGAATTGAGCAGCAGGGACTTTGCCTGCCCAGTAATATGATGCTCCATGGCCCATCTGTGCAGTTCCCTGGCTTACGGCATCAAAAACTCCAAGGGGAGGAACAAGCTCACCACCACCGTAAACTTTGATTTTTAATCTGCCGTTACTCATTTCATCCACCCATTTGGAAAGATTGTCAGCTCCTTCGCCAAGCATTGGAAAGTGAGGCGGCCATGTAGTAACCATCTTCCATTCAATAACTTCAGGTTTTGCCGGTGCAGGACTGGCTGCAGCTTTTTCTTTTTTTGCAGCTGGTTTCTGTGCCTCGTTTTTGCAACCGGTGAGCATGCCAATTCCTACTGTTCCAAGGGCAGCAGCCCCGATTCCAACATTTTTAATGAATTTTCGTCTGTTGTCATCTTCCATGCAAAATCTCCTTTTTCACTGTTTGAATTATTTATAATTTCCTACTTTAAACTAACCTGTATTGCCTTTTAAAAGAAGCCTGTCTTTTTATCAGATTAGAGTTTATGATAGGAATATCCATGAAGTCAAGGCAAAAAAACAGAACTATACCGATGAGATTATGAGACCTGTCAGAATAAGGATACCGCCAAGAATATGATATGTCAGAAGGGTCTCGCCAAGAAAGAAAAAGGCTATAACTGAAGTGAATACAGGCAGAAGATACATGAAAATTGAAGCACTGCCAGAGCCTGCTGTTTTGACTCCGAGATTCCATGAGATATAGGATAGAACCGACGGAAAAATACCCAGAAAAAGAAAGATGAAAAATATGGTTGGAGTAAATTCAAAACCGCCAAAGACTTTATACTCCCACAAATAAAAAGGGAAGATGCATAAACTGCCCATGATAATCAGAACGGTTAATAGTGATACCGGATGAATGTCCATCTCTTTTTTCCGCAGTAAAACCGAGTAAATTGCCCAGCTTAAAATTGCAAGAATAATCAAAACATCTCCCGGGTTGAATTTAAATTCTGATAAAACTTCAAAGGAGCCCTTGGCAATAATAGCCAGCATTCCGGCAAGGGAGATTACTGCTCCCCAGGTTTTAAGGATACCAGGCTTTTCCCTGTTAATGGCCCAGGCAAGAATAATCGTTATCCCGGGCATGGTCGCTCCAACCAGGGCAATGTTTGTCGCACTGGTATATCTTGCCCCGATATATAGTATTGAATTATAAGCTGCAACACTGAAAACAGATAAGATAAAAAGGAATTTCAAGTTTGCCTGTATTTTTGAAAAGTCCTTTTTAAGATGGCCAGGAAAAAAGGGCAGAATAACAATAAGAGCGCTTAACCATCTGAAAAAAGAGAGGGCCATGGGCCTGATTTCATAAATAATTCCCCTGGCAATGACAGTATTGATGGCCCAGTTGAACACTGCAAAGGAGAGAAGAGCATAGGCGAGAAGTAATTTTTTTCTGTCTGATCTTATTGTCTGTTTCCTTTTATATAATATCTCTATTGAATCCGGGCAATACCGGTAATATGTGGTCTCTTTGTAATATTATTTCTGAGTTCAAATGTGATGTCATTTTTATCCTGCTTTACTGCCAATAAAGCTTTGCCAGGGATAAAGATCGGCTGCTTAAAGGAAGCTGACACCGAAAAAACCTCTTTTCCAGGAAAATGTTTTTCCATGCCGGCAACAGATCTCGCAAGGCTCCACATGCCATGGGCAATGGCCTTTTTAAATCCAAATAATTTTGCAAAAAAAGATGCAAGGTGGTGGGGGTTATAATCACCTGATACCTTTGCATATTGTCGTCCGATATTTCCGGGTACATCAATGGTCGTAAAGGGAGCAAGGGGTTTGACATCTTTATTTCTCATCTTTTTTTTATATTTTTTACTTTTGCACAGTATTGTTGTAACACCCTGCCATACAAGTTCTGGCCCGCTTTTTATTTCAAGGAGAAATTTAATTTTAAGCCCCTTTGGGTCAATATCTGTTTTATCCAGTCTGAATCTGGTATTAAGGATTTCATCTGGATTTATGCTCCTTGTCTGGGAAATGCTCTGCTCTATATGAATAAGCCCCAGGGGTAAAAGGGGGAAAAAGGGTGATGTGATATACTTTCCAAATTGACCGATAAAAAGGGATTGTAAATAAAGCATGGGAACTGTTTTAATATCCCGGTCAAAGCAGCAGATCTTCCTGAACACGGCAATTTTCTTTGGGTCGAGTTTAATATTATTAAGGGATGAAGAATATTTTGTAAAACAGATCCTGTTTAAGGAGTCAACAGAGGGCCGGAGCAAAGATAGAAAAAGACCTTTTGCAAGAACAACGGGCATAAAGGGATCTTTGCCAAGTACGATTGTCTGCCCGGGTTCCTTAAGTTCAATTGATTCAGGTGTTGACATATTTTAAATTTTTTGACCTGTTTTTTTAAATTTCTTTACCTAAACTGTTATATTTAATCTTAACACATTGTCAAGCATTCAGCTGCTTTAAATTTCCTTGAATATTCCATTTTGATTGTATAATATATCTTTTTATATAATATTTTTTTTGTAATATATTGTTTTTAATATTAAAAATGGCCAGGGAGGTGCAAATGATGCGAAACTGTTTAAAAATTGTATTAATTATATTTGTTTTTCTATCCATGGGTTTTTTTAACTGCCAGGCAGAAGACAAGCTTTATACTGCTTACAATATTTGGAAATGGAGTGGATATAATAATGCATTTATTAATTTCAAGGGTGGAAGAAAGATGATTCCTGCTGGTACTGAAGTCAAAAATCCACCCCTGATTTTTGATAATCAACCCCAAAGCAGTAACCAGCTGTACCCCCAACATGTTTTATTTAAAACCCTGCCTGATAAGAAAAAGCATAGAATGCACTTTATTTTAAGGTTCCATCCGGGGGTAGCTATTCAGGACTATCTGAAAAAAACATTTACACCAAAGTCCTTTGAAGAGTTAACAGCAGGCATGACTGAAACTGAAATAAATGCCATTAAAAACGGTGAGATTGTAGATGGTATGAGTAAGGAGGCTGTACTTGTCAGCTATGGTTATCCCATAGAAAGAGACACTCCGGATCTTGACAATAATACCTGGGTTTATTTTATAAATTCCAGAAGGAGAAAAATAGTTAAATTCAACAGCAGGGGCAGGACAGGCCCTGAAATTGTTAAGACCCAGGACAGCGGTTCAGAATCCGGAAATCAGAACAGTGATGCAAGATTGGAAGAAAAATTGATACTTTTGCAAAAGCTTCTTGACAAGGGTTTAATAACCCAGGAAGAGTATGAAAATAAAAAGGCTGCTCTGCTTGATGAATTATAATTATGTTCATAGTATGTTATGGATAAAAATATAATCATCTGAAGATCATCCGTTACACAGCCTGGGGAAGAATTGTTCTGGTAATTGTTTTACTGGTACTGTTTTGCCTGGCACTTTATGCAAAGCAGATTGGCGGAATACCTTTCAGGAGCTGAGTTGTTTTGGCTGTGTCCTGATTGAACGGTTAATATTAACAAATTATGATTTCATTAAGCTCAAAAAATATTGCAGATCTTAATGCAGTTTCAAGGCTTGCAAACGAGTCAAAGAGTTCGGACAAAATGCGCCGGCGTGTGGTGAACCATGTGCACAGGGCTTTTAAATCAACCTCTACCATATTCTGGCTGACCAATAATGAAAAAATGATGATTGACCCTGTCTGGATGGATATACAGAATCAATTTTTTCTGCCCTATAAATCATACTATTTTAAACAAAATCCATTTGACCCTGTTAATCTGTCCTCCCTTAAAAAGACATCGGTTTCAATGGAACAACTTATTCCTGTATCAGATTTTCACAGGACAGAATACTATAATGATTTCATAAAGCCGCAAAACATACATCGACAGATGGCTGTTTATATTAAGCAGAACGGCAGGCTTAAAGGTGTGCTTGGCATGCACAGGTCATTTAAGAAAAGTTTTGATAAAAAATTTCTATTCATGGGTGACATCATTGCAGGCCAGCTTACAGCTGCATTTGAAAGATTAAGCTTAAAAGAAGAAATAGATAAAACTAAAGATCTGTTCAAAATGATGCATGGTAATAAATCCATTGGAATTATTCTATTGGATGCCACAAGAAAATATATCTTTTCAAATATCAGAGCAGAGCAGGTCTGCTCACGTCTTTTGAAAAAATTTGCCCCATTTGAGTCTTCTGCAAGTTCCAAATGTCTTGTACCAGATATTATCAGTGATGACTGCAGGCTTAATCCAGGCATGCCTTTTTTGTTTAAAGAGAGAGTATTATCAGTGAGCCTATGCGAAAGTTATCGTGTCAAATGCCATTTTCTGGATAAAGAGACATCTGGAAGCACCATGGATTTTTTTGTTGTCACCCTGGAGGATGAGTGTAATTGCCTTGATATCAATGCGGTATTTCTGGAAGATAAGTATAATTTAACAAAAAGAGAGATCGAGATAGTTTCATATATACATAAAGGATACACAAATCTTGAAATTGCCAATGATCTGTTTATAAGTGAAGGAACAGTCAAAAATCATTTAAAAAACATTTTTGCCAAAACCTCGGCCAGAAACAGAACTCATTTGATTCATAAGATCATGATGGGCATCTGATATCCAGGATATGATAGTCAATGCTACTGCCTGGATGTTATGAACACTTTCTAATTCCGGCTTGTTCAGGTTGTTCAAATAAAAAGGATTGAAAATTTATGACTCCCTGCATTAATATTGTTAACAAGGCAGGTATATTTTATAAAGTTCATGAGTATCATCATGAACCATCGGCAAAATCATATGGTGTTGAAGCAGCCGGAAAGATGGGAGTATCACAGAACCGGGTGTTTAAGACCCTGGTGGTGAATCTTGATGGAAAGGAACTTGGTGTCGGAATAGTCCCTGTATCAGCCATGCTTAATATGAAACGCATTGCAAAGGCAATGGGAACAAAAAGGGCTCAAATGGCAGAATCTTCAGATGTGAAAAGGGCAACAGGCTATGTTTTAGGCGGTGTAAGCCCTCTGGGACAAAAAAATAAGCTTAAAACTATAATTGATTCTTCTGCCCGTAAATACAGCACAATATTTGTCAGTGCAGGCCGCAGAGGAGTTGAAATTGAATTAAAACCACAGGATTTAAAGGAACTTACTAAAGGGGAATTTGCAGAAATATGTAAATAAGAATTATGAATATTTTGATTACAGGTGCTGCAGGGAATTTGGGCAGCCTGGCTGCTTTACATATATTGAATCAGGAAAAAGACCTGAACCTTATTTTGATGCAGCACAAAAAAGAGATATTGCCAGAATTAAGACAAAGTAAAAGGGTTGAGGTGAGAAATGCAGACCTTGCCTGCCCTGATACTTTGTATGCCTGTCTTGATGGTGCAGATATAATTGTGCATTTTGCAGGAGTGTTGTTTAAAGCAAATCCGGAAAAATTCCTCTTTGAAACTAATATTAAGTATTTTAAAAATCTTGTCTCAGTTGCAAAGCGTAAACAGATAAAAAAGATCATATTAATAAGTTTTCCCCATGTTGAAGGCGCATCTTCAAGAAAACAGCCTGCAAAGGGAACCCTTGACGGCAAACCTCTGTCCATACATGCAAAGACAAGACTTGAAGAGGAGAGATATCTTTTTCAGGAGGTTGAAAATCCGGTTTGTCTCAGGGTTTCAATGGTGTATGGAAAAGGTGTTCTCATGGTTGATGCAGCAGAATGGTTTGCAAAGAGGCACATGCTCGGTGTCTGGAAAAAACAGACTGAAATTCATCTGATTTCCAAAACTGATTTTGTAAGGGCTGTTGTTGCTGCAATCAGGAAAGAGAGTGCCAGGGGCATTTACCATGTGGGTGATGAGGGTGATGATACATTGCAGTCATTTCTTGAATTTGCCTGTGGTGTATGGGGATGTGGAAAACCATGGAATATGCCGTTATGGCTCATCTATTCAGCAGCAAAAGTATTTGAGTTCATATCAGCAGTATTTGGTGTTAAAAGTCCATTGACAAAGGATTTCATTGATATTGGGCGGGTGTCCTATTATGGTGATACTTCCCGTTTCAGGTCTGAACTTGTGCCGGAG
>Ga0256846_1000418_pt1 | contig 17474 bp, 11 predicted proteins | sample TevniametaG_FD_189098 | JGI IMG/M metagenome (GOLD analysis project Ga0256846, IMG submission 189098) | Tube worm associated microbial communities from hydrothermal vent at the East Pacific Rise, Pacific Ocean - Tevnia | ecosystem: Host-associated > Annelida > Integument > Unclassified ...
CATACGCTACAACCAAATATATAATGACAGAGTATATTTCCGCAGTTTTGCCACTCGCGGTAGTGCTAACGAGCTAAGCCACTCATTGGAAGATTCTATTAGTATTCTAAAATCCTGCGGTTTTGATATTATAATTGTAGAAACAAGCGGAATCGGACAGGGCGATAGTGGTATTACGGATTTATCCGATTTATCTGTTTACGTTATGACGGCAGAATACGGAGCGCCCACACAACTTGAAAAAATTGATATGCTCGATTATGCTAACTATATTATAATTAATAAATTTGAGAAAAAAGGTTCAGAAGATGCTTTAAGAGAAGTCATAATACATTACATTAGGACGCATAATCTAAAAGTTCCGCATACAACACCACTGCTTGAACTTGATTTACCGATTTTTGCAACGAGTAGCAATCAATTCAACAATCACGGAGTTAATAAGTTTTTCAAGAACTTAATCAAAGTACTTGAGGATAAAAAAGACGGAGATTTAGGTGTAAAACATCATTATATTGAAATCTTACCGACAGATATGCAACGAGATTTCGGTTTAATTGAGAATAAGCGTATTAATTATTTAGCGGAAATATCCGAAACAGTTAGGAATTACCACAAATATGTTGAAGAACAAGTTGAGCTGGCTTTAGATGTTCAAGCACTTAAAGAAAGTGTTAAGCAAATAGACGAACCCGAAGTAATGGAAAAACTTAAACAACTCTTTGAGGCAAAATGGGAATTGCTGTCAGAAGATTCCAAAAAGAAATTGGCTCAATGGGACGAAATCAAAGAACAGTACAATCAAGAGGAATTAAAATATAACATACAAGGTCGTGAATACTCTTTGGAATTATTCAGAAAGAGTTTGTCCGGTACAGCGGTACCAAAGGTTTCATTACCTAAATTCATATCATGGGCTGAGCTGCTGAGATTTTTATATAAGGAAAATCTACCCGGCTATTATCCATTTACAGCAGGGGTTTTCCCATTCAAGCGAACAAGTGAAGACCCGAAACGCCAATTTGCTGGCGAAGGTGGTCCCGAGAGAACAAATAAACGCTTTCACTATCTAACAAAAGGCGATAAATCCAAACGCCTCTCCACTGCATTTGACGGAATAACTTTGTATGGCGAAGACCCTGCAGAAGAGCCGGACATATACGGCAAAATTGGAGAAAGCGGTGTATCAATTTGCACTATTGACGATATGGATATTTTGCTTAAAGGATTTGAGCAGACAGACCCGTTTACATCGGTTTCAATGACGATTAATGCACCTGCTCCTATTATGGTTGCCTTCTATTTTATGACTGCATACAAGAGGCAACTGCAAAATGCGGAAGCCGAACGCAAAAAGTTAAGTGATGAAGAAAAAGAAGCCCTTAAAATCGGAACTTTCCGTAAACTGAGAGGTACTGTTCAAGCCGATATGCTAAAAGAAGACCAAGGGCAAAATACTTGTATATTCTCAATTGATTTTGCTATGCGTTTAATCGGCGATTTGCAGAAATATCTGTCCGAAAACAAAATTAAGAATTATTACTCATTGAGTATTAGTGGTTATCACATTGCGGAAGCAGGTGCTAACCCTATTACACAGCTTGCTTTTACACTTGCTAACGGATTTACTTATGTGGAATATTTCCTGAACAGAGGTATTGATGTAGATGACTTTGCACCTAATTTATCTTTCTTCTTCTCGAACGGAATGGACCCGGAATACAGTGTGATTGGCAGAGTAGCAAGGCGTATTTGGGCTATTGCTATGAAAGAGAAATACGGAGCAAATGAGCGAAGCCAAAAGTTGAAATATCATATTCAAACATCAGGTCGCTCACTCCATGCACAGGAAATTGATTTTAACGATATTCGCACAACATTGCAGGGTTTGCTGGCATTCTATGATAATTGTAATTCATTGCATACAAATTCGTACGATGAAGCAGTAACGACACCGACAGAAGAATCAGTTCGCCGTTCAATGGCAATACAAATGATATTAAGCAAAGAATTCGGTATGCTATATAATGAAAATCCTAATCAAGGCACATTCATTATTGAAGAGCTAACGGACTTGGTAGAAGAAGCCGTTTTAATGGAATTCGAGCATATTTCCAGACGCGGCGGTGTACTCGGTGCAATGGAAACCCAATATCAACGCTCGAAAATTCAGGAACAGTCGCTTTATTATGAATCACTGAAACAGAGCGGTGAATATCCGATTATCGGTGTGAATACTTATTTACCCGAGGAGCCGAGCAATCCTTACGGACAAATGGAAATAACAAGAGCAAGTGAAGAAGAGAAGAAAACAAGATTAAAACAACTTGCCGATTTCAAAGAGACACACAAAGATAAGAGAAGAGAAGCATTGAGGAGATTGCGCGAGAAAGCTCTATCGGGCGGTAATATTTTTGAGGAACTACTAAATACTGTGGAAGACGTATCTATGGGTGAAATTACTCAGGTACTTTATGAAATCGGCGGTAAATACAGAAGAGGAATGTAAAATATGAACTTGGATTTTTTGATTAAATTATTTATAAATGCTCTCAATAATATCAATGTGAACGATGGATTTAAACTCTTTTTTGAAGAGCCGAAAAATCCCGAACACGGCGATTTATCCACAAATATTGCTATGCAATTGGCAAAGCAACTAAAGCAGCCGCCACGCAAAATTGCAGAAGCAATCATTGAACATTTGGACTACGACCGTTCGATTATTGATGATATTAACATTGCCGGTGCTGGATTTATTAATATCAAGTTCAACGAAAAGTATTATCAGGATTTGTTTGTGCAAATAGCCGACAAAGCTGATGACTTCGGCAAGAATACAATCGGCAAAGGTAAAACCGTAAACATCGAATATGTCAGCGCAAATCCTACCGGTTTATTGCACCTCGGACACGGCAGAAATGCCTGCATAGGTGATACTGTTGCAAATCTATACGAATGGAATGGCTGGAAGGTATCACGTGAGTACTATTTCAATAATGCCGGCAACCAGATGAACATTCTCGGCAAATCCGTTTATGCTCGATATATGCAAAAAATCAAAGACGAGAATTATCCATTCCCCGAAGACGGCTATCACGGAGAATATGTAAAAGAAATTGCCGCTGAAATAATTGAAAAATACACAGATAAACTAATAAACGGGGCTGATGAAGATTTATCATTATGCCGCAAAGACGCCGAAAAATGGTGCTTTGCCCGTATTTCGCAAACAATGCAATCGCTAAATGTTAAGCACGATGTATATTTCAACGAAAGCACTCTTTACGAAAAAGGAAAAATCGAGGAAGTAATTAACGAACTCAAAGCCAAAGATTTGGCTTATGAAAAAGACGGAGCGCTATGGCTTGCTCTTTCAAAACTCGGAATGGAAGATGACCGCGTAATTGTCAAATCCACAGGTGAGCCGACCTATCGTCTCCCGGACATTGCCTATCACATTGATAAATTCAAACGCGGCTATGATTTGATGCTTGATGTTTTCGGTGCAGACCATATTGCAACATATCCCGATGTTCTTGCCGCTCTGAAAGCACTCGGTTATGATGCTGAAAAAGTCAAGGTGCTGATTTATCAATTCGTAACCCTTTCGGAAAACGGCAAACAAATAAAAATGTCTAAACGCACAGGCAAAAGTTATACACTTGACGAACTGATAGAAGAAGTCGGCGCCGATGTGGTGCGATTCTTCTTCATTATGCGAAGTGTTTCCACTCATTTGGATTTCGATTTGGCATTGGCACGCGAGCAAAGCGACAAAAATCCCGTTTTCTATCTGCAATACGCTCACGCAAGAATTTGCTCTGTTTTGGACAAAGCAAAAGAACGCGGCGTTACAATAGAAGACACATTCGACTCTGCCCTACTGCGTGAAAAACAGGAAATCAAGCTCATAAAGACGCTTTCCAAATTCCCCGATGTTGTCCGAACAGCAGGTGAAAAATCCGAACCGCAAATTCTTGCAGATTACCTGCGAGATTTAGCGGCTGATTTTCATATTTTCTATCACGATTGCCGCATTATCGGCAGCGAAGAGAATTTGCAGAATGCCCGCTTGCATTTAATTATGATGACACGCACGGCTATGCGTAACGGACTTGCTATTTTGGGTATTTCCGCACCAGAAAGAATGTAAATGATTGCAAAAATTGAGGCAATAAAGAAGTTGAAAGCAATTCCCGGTGTTGGGAAATCCATTGCCGATGATTTATATTCGCTCGGTTATAATTCTCCCGAAGAATTAAGAGAGGAATCACCGGAGCAAATGTATGAGCGCCTTTGCGAAATCACAGAGACCAAACAAGACAAATGTTTGCTTTATGTTTTCCGCTGTGCCGTTTACTATGCAAGCGAACCAAACCCCGCCCCCGACCTTCTAAAATGGTGGAATTGGAAAGACAGGAAGTAAATTTTATACCTTAAACAATCGCTTTTCAGCGTTTTAACATTCAATAAAAATAAATTGTGGAAATATTAGTAAATTTTGTTACATTTGCAATATGAATCCGATTGAAAGAAATATTGACAAATTGATTGAACTTTGTAAAAAATACAAGGTTACCAAATTATATGTTTTTGGTTCGGTAAGCAATGGGAATTTTACAAGCGAAAGTGATATAGATTTGCTGGTACGCTTTGATGAAATTGAATTGCGTAATTATGCCGACAATTATTTTGATTTCAAATTTTCATTAGAAGATTTATTTAAGCGAAAAATTGATTTACTTGAAGAGAAGGCAATTAAAAATCCGTTTTTTAAAGAATCTGTCAATAATTCAAGAGTTTTAATTTATGGATAATGAAATAAAAAGTTTGTTATTTGATATTCTTTCGGCAATCAACGAAATCGATAGTTTTTTTAATGAAGGAGAGAGAATCTTTAACGATTATATTAAAGATATTAAAACAAAACGAGCAGTCGAGAGAAATCTCGAAATAATCGGTGAAGCTATGAAACGGATTTTAGAAAAAGATAGTGAACTAAAACTAACAAATGCATGAAAAATTGTTGACACTCGAAACAGAATTATTCACGGATACGACACGGTTTCCGATGAGGTCATTTGGGGTATTGTAATAAATCATTTACCAAAACTAAAAAAAGAAGTTGATAATTTATTAAACAAATAGTAACAATATTCTTATTGTTCAAGATATGTAGAACCTGTTTTGCTCACGCCACTACCTGCTCAAATAGTTATTTATTTTTTCATAAACAAATTGAAACAACAAATAAAAATGTTCGTATGAATAATTGTTACTATGTTCAAATTTGTTGTATTATGAAGGATATTTGTTATGAAAAAAACTCTGATTGTAATTACGTTTTTCTTACTATTCTCACACCTGTCTTATTCGCAAGAAAAGAATGATTCTACCACAATAATTGATAGCAGTTTATCCGCACAGGTTTCTGCAGGTTATTATTTCGGTGATAATAATACTAATCTATATGGTTTGGGTTTTAACTTTTTAATACCTATTAATCATAACAACGGATTATTCTCTTTCTCTGCTATATTTGAAATCAATGGTTATGCCGGCAAATATTTAGATGAGAAAGCTTGGGGTTTAAATTTGTTACCCGGTATCTCGTGGCAAATAAATAGTGAAAATATTAATCTATTTGTACATACTGATTTACTAATAGGACTTGGTACACTAAAGCTAGATTCGCAAAATGATAATTACCAAGGTATTAGTGCAATTGGACGAATTGGCTTAGGTTATAAGAATTTTTCCATTGATTATGGTTCTACATTATTCTTCAGTAAACAATTGATTTTTGATAAGCCAATACATTCAATAATATTTCGATATAGATTTTAATAGAATGATTCAAATTGTGGTTTACGATTTATTAAATATGGTGAATTCAGAATTCTTGAAAGAATATTATTAAGTACCATTCTATTCTTTTATGAACTGACTATTAAATTACCTAAATAGTAATGAAGTGCATCGTCAAGATGTTCGGTTGTTTGTTAAGAGAGATGATGCACCAATGACAGACACACATCGCCATCCTCTTGCAGATGGGAACTGAAAAGAAATACAGCTGACCCCTCACCAAAATCCTCTTCCAATGGACGAGGGCGGGAACAGCCAAAATATTCAGCACCATAACCTAAAGGATACGATTAGAAAAAGCTGAACACTCTGGCAGAGTGCGTCTGTATGTCTCTCATTAACCCACCCCCAAACCCCCTCCCGAGAGGGGGCTTACAAGACAAAACCGCACTCTGCAATATGCCTTAGTTCTTTAAAAAAAAGAGGCTGTCATTTTTTAGACAGCCTCTTTTTAAATTAAAATTGTGTTTAGAATTATTTATATTGGCGTAAATATTCCAATCGAGCCTGTAATTGAGCAATTGGAATTTCGAGTTTATCCTTACCAAGAATTGCTTCCTCTTGAGTCTGAAATACTAAGTCGTAGTCTTTGCTCATAACGATAGCCTCTTCGGGACAAGCTTCTTCGCAGAAGCCGCAATAAATACAACGTAACATATTGATTTCAAATTTTTCGGGGTAGCGTTCCTTTTCGCGTTCGGTTTCAGCCGCTTGCACTTCGATAGCAAGAGCAGGACAAACACGGGCGCAAAGACCACAGGCAACACATCTTTCACCGGTCTCTTCCTGCACTAAAACCGGTCTTCCGCGATAAGAGCCATTAGGTTCAAATCTTTCTTCGGGATACTGTCGGGTAAATTTAGGTTTAAAAAGTTCCCTAAAAGTCAGCCCCATACCGCGAGCAATTTCAGGAAGATATAATCTTTCCCAAAATGTCATTCTTTGAGCTTCTGTATTTTCTTTTCTATTCATAGATTATTATCGCAATTGTTCCAAAATAATTAGTCAAATAACAAGAGGAAAATTCCTGTCAAAACAACATTCAAAATCGCCAAAGGCAAAAGCACTTTCCAACCGAGATTCATTAATTTGTCGTAACGGAAACGGGGAACTGTCCATCTGACCCAAACAAAGAAGAATAATAGTGCAAGTACCTTGAACATAAAGACTGCAAATTGCAAGAGAACAACAAAGATAGTACCGGACTCCAACCCAAGCGTAGTTTCGGAAATAGGTAAATGCCAGCCACCGAAATAAAGTAAAGTCATAATGACCGAAGCGGCACCCATATTGGCATATTCCGCAAGGAAGAACATACCGAATTTCATACCGGAATATTCTGTATTGTAACCGCCAATAAGTTCCGGTTCTGCTTCCGGCAAATCAAAGGGTGTACGGTTAGTCTCAGCAAATGAAGAGACGATAAAGACTAGAAAACCGAGCGGTTGGAAGAAAATATTCCAGTGCCAATTAGCTTGTCCCAATACAATATCATAAATTGAGAAAGTACCTGTAACCATAATTAAAGCAACAATAGCCAAACCCATAGAGAGTTCATAAGAAATCATCTGTGCAGAGGAGCGAAGCGCCCCAAGCAGGGAATATTTATTATTGGACGACCAGCCGCCGAGAGTTATTCCGTAAACAGCGACAGATGTCATAGCCAAAACATACAGAACTGCAATGTTTATATCCGGCGCAAGTCCCATACGTATTATTCTACCGTTGATGTGTAAATCACCGGCAACAGGAACAACAGCAAACACGGATATAGCAATACCCAAAGTAATAATCGGAGCTAATCGATGAATTTGCTTGTTTGCGGCATCAGGAATTAAATCTTCCTTGAAAAAGAGTTTGAAAACATCTGCAAAGGGTTGAAGTAATCCGAAAGGTCCTACCCTATTTGGACCAATACGCATCTGCACCCAAGCGGAAACTTTCCTTTCGAGCCAAACGCCGAAAGCACCGAAAACAACGAGAACCATTGTGAAAATGGCAAGTGCTTTAATCAGCGATTCAATCAATATCCAAAAAACTTCATTCATAAATAAACTATATATTGTTAATTTTTTTTATTCTTAATAATTTCAAAATATTAATTAGGTTTCAATTTGTGGGACTTATATTCAGGAATTTTCGGGTCGGGCGTAGCCGCCTTACCGAGAGTCAAACCTTGATATTCGTCCAAAAGTGCATAGGAGAAACCTTTTAATGCTTCAAATTTTCCTGTAATCTCTTTGAAAACATCTTCGCTGGATTTGAATTGCCAAGAAGCTTTCATTTTATTTGCAATCTGCTGAATAATCTTCCAATCGGGTTTCGTATTCCTTACTTCGTTTTGGTGCCATCTGTCATTATGATGACCAAATTGAGCAAGGCGTCCCATCTTAAGTCCCATTAAACGTTGATTCTCATTAGTAATGAGAACAGGCTCAAAATGTTGAACACGTCCGTCAATGTTAATCCACGTACCTTCACTTTCGACAAAAGCAGAAGCGGCAAAAACAATATCGGCTTTTTCAGTTAGTTCCGAATGATTATTTGCATGGACAATAAGCAGTTCGAGGCTATCGAATACAGATAATAATTCGGGATACTGTTCAAAGTCATCATCAAGAGAATAGACAGCCTTAATACTGCCGATATTTATCTTATCAGCGAGTTCATCAAGAGAAACAGCATATTTTGATGGCGAAATACCGAAGAGTTTTGCACCTGCGGCATTTGGTGTCCTATCATTAGTTTTTAGGAAATCATCTTTGAAAATATCATCATTCCAAGATTGGAAATCCATATTATCTGTTTTCAGAACTTTTTTAGCAAATTGGGAAAGTAAGTAGCTATCTTCGTTTGTGGCATAAGCGGAACCAATTACCATAATCTCGCTTCCCTTGTATTGAGAAAGACGAGAAGCGGCTTCTTTAAGGGCTTCGTCCCATTTAACAGATTCCTGCTTACCGTTTTTCTTTATGATAGGTTCATTTACTCTGTTTAGATTATACTTTTCGTATTGAGTTAGCCGTCCGTAATCGCACATCGAGAATTTATTTACATAAGGATTTGCTTTAGGCTCGAAACGCAGAATTTCGTTACTTCTGGTTCCAATCTTAATATTGCAACCACGTGAACAGCCCGGACATATCGAATCATTAAAAGCCATATCCCAAACTCTTGCTTTAAATCGGAAATCCTTGCTAGTCAAAGCGCCAACTGGACAAAGGTCAATAACGTTCATACTGTATGAATTATCAAATTGGGCGCCATCAGAAACCTTTATTGTAACACGGTCTCCCCTATTAACAAACGAAAGGACATCTTGTTTTGCAACTTCTTTTGCAAAACGGATACAACGCGAACAAGTGATACATCGCTCTGCATCGTAAAGCACATTAGGTCCCCATGACTGTCTTTTTTCAGCACGATTTTTAATATCTGTAAATCTGCTTTCGCCACGTGAATTAGTAAAGGCATATTCTTGCAACTTGCATTGTCCTGCTTCATCACAAATAGGGCAATCCAATGGGTGATTGATAAGAATAAATTCCATTACAGCTTCTTGCGTATGCTTTACGTTTTCAGTTTTTGTTTTGACATGCATGCCGTCAGCAATTTGTGTTGCGCAGGCAATTTGCAATTTAGGGAAGAAATTGATTTTTGTTTTTCCGTCAGCATCTGTTTCGAAAGAGCCGTCCGGTAAACGTCTTGGCAAACCAACTTCAACAAGACACATACGACAATTACCGGAAACGCTTAATTCCGGATGCCAACAAAAATGCGGAATATCGACACCATTCTCGTAAGCAACTTGAATAATTGTCTTGCCCGCTTTTGCTTCGTAGGTCTTCCCGTCTATAACTATATGAGGCATTAAGTATTTGCTCCTTTCTATTTCATCGCCGGTTATATCTTTTATTCAATTAAAAGAATTGTTCTATTTATAATTCTTTTAAATGTTCATAATAACTTTTCAAAATAAGAAATTTACCTGTTATTGACAAGACAGAATTATGATATTATATTATTTATTTTAATAAATAATAAAAAATTAAAAGTAAAATTGGAAATTGAGTCAATCGGCAGTGATTTTGTTTTTCGGAGCATCTAATCGAGCTTCTGCAATACGCCAAATTTTTTGGCAAGGAAAGTTGTAGCCATAGAATGATTCGGCAATGACCAAAGAATCCATATTGTATTCTGTAAGGATTTTAATTTGTTCCAATTCCGAATAGTTTATTGCATTATATTGATATGTCCATTTCGGGAAATAATCTCTTAGTAGGGTTATAGTATTCTTATCAGGAATAATTTCAGAATCACTATCCAAAATAGAAAGCACTACTCGGGTAGCTCCGAGAGATTTAAGATATTCCAAATATTCGATTAATCCGTATTCCTGACTTGAATACTCAAAATAAACTTTACCTGATTTAATAGGCAGAAAAAATATTATTCTTCGGTCTGAATACTCTTTGATTAATTCTTTGACCTCTGCCGGTTTATTGGCGGCGTAATCAGCGAGAATAATCCTATGCACACCGTATTCAAGAAGTTTGCGGCAGTCTTCTTTAGTTTGACAATTGCTCAATGCTTGGAATGGCAAAAAGGTTGCTTCTGTCATCAAGCATATATTGTCAATATTATTATTTTCATAATCAATAAAAGAATCAATATCTGTTACTTGTATTGATTTTACATTTTCAAGACGAAAGAGTTTGCACAAATCTTCCGGAATGTCGCTGAGTTTGCCGTAGAAGTCCTGCGTGCCATGTTCACCGTTTACTCTACATCTGCTTTTATGCTCCAATAATTCTATAGAAGGAATGACAAGATACATATTTACTTTGACGAATTATTTAAAACCAAACGAATAAGAGATTCAACCGAAAGAGATTCATTATTTGATTGAATCACTTTCTTAACTGCTTTTTCTGCCGATGCGTTCGAGAAGCCGAGTGCAATAAGAGCCAATATGGCTTCCTGCTTAACAACATTTGAAATATTACCGGGAATATCAGTTTCGCCTACTTGCAATTTAGAGATTTTATCTTTTAGCTCAAGGATAATACGTTCGGCAGTTTTCTTGCCGATACCTTGCATTTTTTGTAAAGCAAGGCTATTACCTGCTAAAATATATTCCTGCAATTCGGCAACTGAAAGAGATGACAAAACTGCAATTGCAGTTTTCGCACCTACCCCGCTAATTGAGATAAGTTGCTTGAACGCATCTCTTTCGCTTTCATCGTCAAAACCGTAAAGATTGAGAGAATCCTCTCTACTAATCAATAGTGTTTTCAATTCGACATCTTCACCCGGCTCCGGAAGTCGGGCATAAGTGGAAAGAGAAATATATGCAGAAAAACCAATACCATTGCAATCAATAACTACTTCCGTAGCTGTTTTTGAGAGCAATTTCCCACGCAATCTGCTGAGCATAATCCCTACTTTCTATTTAATTGATTAATTTATTGTTTGATTATTCTTCTGAAAATCGTTTTGTTAGCACAAATAATCTTAATAAAATATACGCCTGCATCGAACTCGGACATATCAATATTAAATATTTCCGTAGCGGCAGATAAACTTTTTCTGTAAATAATATTACCGATTAAGTCACTCATAATTAATTTCGTTTTACCTAAACCGGAATTACTCAAATCAATAGTTAGTTTGTTATTGGTCGGATTGGGATAAAGAGCTATAGCATCTTGTGTTTTATCATCAACACTCGAAATAATCTTTAAGGAATCCGACATATTAGAGCATTTGTTTTTGTTAAAAACTTCTACTCTATAAGTACCGATTTTTGTAATATTTAATTCGCGTTTTGTTTCACCGGATAATTCTGCATTATCAAGATACCATTGGTAAGCATCAGCAGGCGAGGAAATAAGTTTTGTACCACTCCATCTAGTAATAATTGGCTTTGCCGGTTTGTCATAAACTTTAATAACTATTTCCACATTAACAGTGCAACCGTCTCGTGTAGTTGCAACGAGTGAATATTTACCCGGCGTTGCGATTTTAATTTTTCGTTTTTTTTCACCTGTTGACCATACATAAGACTTGAAGCCGAACGATGCTGATAGAGATAAATTAAACTCATCGCCTTTGCAAACAGGATAATTACCGAATGGTTTTATTTTTAGATTAGGCACAGAAAAAACTTTTATAATAACCGACTTCGAGCGAACCGGACAATTGCCAATATCCGGTAGAGAATATGAATAAATGCCCTCTTTACGAACAATGATTGATTTCGTTTTCTCACCCGTTGACCATAATATATTATTGCTATTTGTCTCGGCAGTCAATTTAACGCTTGTACCCTTACAGATTTCCGTATTACCCTCAACTTGTATTTTTGGCTGGGCAACATTGCAGGTGTTCAAATCTGTTTTCCAAACACCTCTTCCATAGGAGGAAGCATATAATTTGCTGTTGGCATAATCAATTTCAATATCTGAAATAATTAAATTGGGCATACCGGAACCCCAAAACTGCCAATAACCTGAATTATAATCACTAAACATAAGCCCTAAATCAGTTCCGATATATAATCTATCAGGAGAATTATTTTGATAAACGATACAATTCACAGGAACATTAGGTATATTGCCAGACATATTTGTCCATTTCTTACCGTCATACATAAATACTTTACTTGACTTACTGAAGCCGCCGACAGCTATCCAAATTCTGTGAGGATTATTGTCATCAATTGTTATACCTTTAATAGGTGAATGCGCTCCGGGTATAGTGGTAAAAGTAATACCGCCGTCAGTTGATTTGCTTAAAACCGAAAAAGTAGAAACATAAATAACGTTAGTATCTTTTTTGGATATAGCCATATTAAGTAAAGTACCAATATTTAAATTGGAACTTTTCGACCAATGTGAACCACCATCAACAGATTTCCATAAATTTTTAAAGCCTGCATAATAGCTAAATGGGTTTACAGGATTAATAAGCAGTGGTGTAACCCAAGCACCCTGTTCGTGTGTTTTATTCTTATCCAATACTTTGGAAAAGCTTCGCCCGTTTCTTGTCCTAAAAAATGAACCGTAATACATAGAAATAATAGCACGCTTGTAATCTTTATAATCAACAGCGCAATCCATACCGTCTCCACCGTACACACGTTTCCAAGTACCTGCATTATACTGATGAGTACCGTTATCCTGACTTCCACCATAAATAAAATCAGGTTTATTTTGTGCGACAGCAATTTTGTAATATTGAGTAATGGCAAGACCTTTATTCAAATTAATCCATTTTGAAGCAGGATTATCTGAATAATCAATACCACCATCACTACCGCAATAAAATTTACCGGTATTAATATCAAATTCCAAGCAATGAATATCAGCGTGAACGTAGGGTTTATGATAGCCACCTGTCCAATGTGTAAGCATAGAAAAAGTGATACCACCATCAGTACTTCTCCAAATATTAACACCTCCGGTATATATTTCGTTCTGATTTCCGGGTGAAACTGCAAGAGCCAAATCGTACCACCCCTGCCCTACTGTTTTATCTTTTCCCTTACCTAAATCACGCCCGAGGATATTAGGAGTATTGTTAATAGAAGCCGTCCTTTTCCAAGTCTTACCGGCATCAACCGATTTCCAAACGGAACGGAAAATAGTTCCGCTGGTGCATAGAACATATGCATAATCAGGCTCGGAAGCGGCAAATTTAATTTCGGCTCTTCTTACTCCTGATAAAGCCTGAACCTTAGTCCAAGTTTCTCCAAAATCTGTGCTTCTGTAAATAGCGGCATTTCTAGAACCGGAAAAAGTAGTAGCCAGAATAATATTTGGATTATCAATATGCTGAGTAAATTTTCTGAAATATCCGGCAGATGATTTGGCATTCCAAGTTTTTCCGCCATCAGTTGTTTTATAAATACCGTTACTTGTAGCCGCTAATACTAAATCGGGATTTTTGGGATGAACTGTAATTGCACCTACGATTTTTCCATTAGCAAGAGCGTAATTAATATTTGTAAAATTCCACGTTTTTCCATCATCCGTGGTTTTAATAATACCCGAAGAATATGTGGAAAAAGCGGCACCTATACCATCGGCATCACCGGTTGCTACATAAGCAACTTTTGGATTTGATTCGCAAAACGCAATATCTGAAATCCCAATTGAAAGTGCTTCCGTAAAGTCGAATACGTCCCAAGTTTTACCTCTATTGCTCGAATGCCAAACGCCGCCGGATGCGGCACCCAGCCAAATAACATCATAATCATCAGGTTTAATTCTGATGACATTGACACGTCCGACTCCACTTTTATATGCTTTTGGATTTGAATTGGGACCGATATTTAACCACTTTGGTGCAGTTTGAATTTCGGGTGTTTGCTTTTTGAATTCAGATAATTCGTTAATAATGTCAATAGCATCAGGAAATGAGCCGTCCGGCATTACCCTTGTTTCCCAAAAATATTCCCAGCGTTTGAACTTTTTCCAACCGCTTTCATCATTTGATTTTTCATTAACCCAATATTCGTTATATTTCTTCCGAATATCAAAGAAATTCGTATTCTTATTTTTTGTGAAATCAATAGCCGGTTGAGCCGATAATTCCGCTCCAAAAACTATTAGAAACAATAATAAGCTGACAACTTTTGTGAAATTCATAAGCAACTCCTTATTCAGTATTCTTTACAATTTTATAAAATGACGTTTTAATACCTGAATTGATGTTGATAAAATAAATTCCGTTCGGTTCGGCAGACAGGTCAAAATTCAATTCATCATTATTTAATTGCGTAATTGTCTTATCCATGATAATACGACCGGTTAAACTTGTAATGACAACGTTGATACCGGTAATTGAATTATTGGAAGAACGCCAGACTAATCTAAACTGCCCGTTAGTAGGATTAGGAATAATTTTTACTACTTCGTTAACAGCATCATCAACATCACTGGTAAATTCATAAGGTTCGGACATTGCGGTACAGCCCGTTTCATTAGTAATTTTGACTTTATATTTTCCTGATACAGTCGGTTGTAACTCTCTTCCGGTTTCACCTGCAATTTTTTTATCGTCAAGATACCATTCATAAGATTTTGCTTCCGAAGAAACAAGTTTGTTCCCTACAAGTGTAATAATAGGTTTTTTAGCGGCTGGCTGTGTGGTTATTACCAAATCATTTGTAGAACGCTTTTTGCAACCGTCCCTTGTCTCACAGATAACCCAATAAGTTCCGGGTTTAGTAACTTTAATACGCTTTGTATCTCCACCATTAGACCAGTGATAACGCTTATATGAAAAAGTAGAAGCAATTAATGTGGAAGTATCACCCTCACAAATTGGATTATTACCGATAATTTTAATAACAAAAGGAGGTGTTTTTGTAACAGTAATATCCACAGATTCAGAATTTGCAGAACAGTTCTGTGCATCTGTAACTCTGACAGAATAGCGTCCGCGTTTCTTCACCCATATTGATTTATTCTTGCTACCTGTGGACCACTCATAAGTTTTATAAAGTCCTTTGCAGGTTAGTTTAACGCTATCACCATCGCAAAAGTCGGTATTACCTTCAATTTCAATTTCGGGACTTGATAAGTTGCAATTAACTACGGATACCTCCCATAAACCTCTGCCATAAGTACCCGCACGTAGCATTCCGCTCCCTCTGTGAATTTCCAAAGCATTGATAATAACATTCGGTAAACCGTTATTAAAAGTAATCCATTTACGGTTAGCATTATCTCGAGTGAAAACCCCCGCATCAGTTCCACAATATAATCTATTCTGTGAATTTCCCTGTGCAACCAAGCAATTGACCGGTAAATTAGGCAAACCATCAGAAATATTTTCAAATTTTTGACCGTTATAAAACATTACTTTACTTCCGGCACTATAACCGGATAAAGTAACCCAATATCTATTTGCAGATTTCGGGTCAACAACTATTGAAGTAACGTATTGACTCATAGTAGCAACAGATTTCCAGAAGCCTCCTCCCATAGTTGTTTTATAAATTTTATTCGCAAAAGAAAGATATAGGGTATTTGGATTCTTCTCGGAAATAGTTAATGTCCTTATTGTTGTTGGCGGATTTGTCCTTTGAAAATTAGAAATTCTCGTCCAATTCTCACCTTTATCAGTTGATTTCCAAACATTTTCAAGGCCAACATAAATAATGTTCGGGTTTGTAGGATGCAGAACATAAGGTGTTACCCAAGAACCTCTTTCCTGTGTATTTTGAGTTCCAATAATTTCTTTAAAATAATTACCTCCGTCAGTTGACCTGAGTACTCGTCCATAATACAAAGAAACATATACAATTTGTGGATTGGTATAATCAATAATAGTTTTCATGCCATCACCACCGTAGATATTTTTCCATGTGCTACCATTGTAAATATGGCTTCCGTTATCCTGCGCTCCACCTGAAACAATTTTATTATTCTGACGTGAAGAACTAATTGAATAGAACTGAGTAATATTCAATCCGTTACTTAAATCAGTCCAAGAAGTTCCAAAATCAGATGACCTGTTCAATCCACCATCTGTACAAGCGTATAGGTTTTTATCTTTATCGAATATCAGTTGGTGAATATCTGCATGAACCCAGGGAAGGGAGTATCTTCCTGTCCACTCTGCTATCGGACTGAATTTTACGCCGCCATCAGTGGATTTAAAAATATTAACGGCACCCAGATATACTTCATTCTCATTGTCAGGATTAATGGCAAATGAAAGGTCGTATAAGCCCTGTCCCTCTACACCCAGACCATTTGCAAGAAAATGAAGATAATTTCGGGAATTAGATTTATCAGCACGCTTTACCCAATTGGTTCCGTCAGTTGTCCGCCATACGGAATGGAAATTGTAATAAGGATATGCGCTAGCCATTAGGGCATACATCGTATTCGGTTTCTTTTTATTTGTAGCAAGAACTATTCTGCTAACTCCTGTTTGTTCCAATAATTTCAAAAAACTATTGCTGTTTGCGTTATATTTTTCGATGCTCAATTTATTATGTGCATATCTCATAACGCAATAGATGGTTTTTGAATCGTTCGGTTTGAACTTCATATCACGGCAGAAAGTAGTAGTAATACGTCCCCAATTAGTGCCACCGTCAGTTGTTTTGAAAATACCTTTATTTGTTGCGGCATATACAAGGTTTGCATTTTGCGGAGCTATTAAAATTCGATTAACGAGAGCTTTTTCCGGTACTTGAAATGCAAGATTAGTCGGTATCCAGCTATCGCCTGCATCAGTTGATTTTAAAATTCCTACACTAAACGAGAAGTTTGCACCGAGAAAACCAGCGGCGTCTGCATCACCTGTTCCTGCGTAAACAATATTATTATCCGATTGCGCTACTGCTATATCCGAAATACCAATTGACATAAGAGCCGATAATGGTAAATTAGCCCAATTAGCACCTCTATCAGTGGATTTCCATATTCCACCTGTGGCAGAACCTGCATATATAACTTTTGGTGAATTTGAAGCAAAAGCAATACAACTAATACGACCAACACCTGCTTTCAATCGAGAGTTATTGGGAGTAGGTTTATTAATTGGTCCTAATGAATGCCACTTTGGTTGGGCAAGCATTTTAT
>Ga0256846_1000419_pt1 | contig 17461 bp, 14 predicted proteins | sample TevniametaG_FD_189098 | JGI IMG/M metagenome (GOLD analysis project Ga0256846, IMG submission 189098) | Tube worm associated microbial communities from hydrothermal vent at the East Pacific Rise, Pacific Ocean - Tevnia | ecosystem: Host-associated > Annelida > Integument > Unclassified ...
GGTCCCGGCGCCGAAACCTGGCTGGAAAAAATGACCTGCCAGCGAATCCCCAGAACCATCGGCACCATTGCCCTGGCCCCCATGCTGGATCACAACGGCGCCTTCAAGACCGACATGACCATCTCGAAAATAGACGAAAACGAATACTTTCTGGTGACCGCCAGTGTCGGTAAACGGCATGACCAGCACTGGCTGCAGCTTAACCTGCCCGCGGACGGTTCCGTTCAGATGAAAGACGTCACCTACCAGATGGGCTGTTTTGTCATCGCCGGCCCCAAGAGCCGGGATCTGCTGGCCAAAGTCGTCTATGGCGATGTATCCGGCACGGCTTTCCCATTTGCCACCACGCGCAAGCTCTATGTGGGCCGGACGACCTGCCAGGTCAACCGCATGAACTACCTCGGCGAACTGGGGTATGAAATCTTTCATCCCATCGAATCCCAGATCGCCGTTTATCAGGCCCTGATGTCTGTTCAGGCCGAATTCAATCTCAAGATGATCGGCATGCATGCCATGGAATCCATGCGTCTTGAAAAAGGCTATCTGGCCTGGAAATCGGAGATGAACGTTCATCATACGCCCCTTGAAACCGATATTTCATGGGTAATCAAATGGGACAAGGATTTTATCGGAAAATCAGCCCTGGAAAAGGTAAAGGCCGCCGGCATTGCACAGAAACAGGTGGCCCTGGTTGTCGAGGTGAAAGATACCGACCCCTGGGGGTACAATCCGATTTTCAAGGAAGACCGCCTGGTCGGCATGACCTCTTCCGGTGGATATGGCCACCGGCTCGAAAAAAGCATTGCATTGGGCTATATACCGCCCGATCTGGCCGAGCCCGGTACGGCGCTTGAAGTGGAGATATTGGGCAGGAAACGGCCCGCCACCGTGGTTGACATGCCGCTTTACGACCCCAAAAACGAGCGGATGAAAGGCTAAGTCATGTGACACGGTCAAAATTTTCAAGAATAGCTTCTGCCGGCTGAAAATAATCTTGAATTCTTTGACCGTTTGTTTTATGAGCATTTTCCTTTTATTAACCGGACAAATTAAGAGCAAAGGAACCGATCATGCAAACTTACGTCTGTGTCAAACATGTTCCCGATACGGCGGCGACCATCAAAGTCGTCGGGGAAGCCGGGTTTAACGACACCGCCTGCAAGTTTATCGTGAATCCTTACGATGAGTATGCCATTGAAGCGGCCGTTCAGCTGTATGAAAAGGAAAAGGCCGGCGAAGTAATCATTGTCGCCGTGGGGCCTGAAGCCGCGCTTTCCACGATCCGAAGCGCCCTGGCCATGGGCGGCCACCGGGCCATCCTGGTCACGCATGAGGGTCAGTTTTTAAACAGTAAAACCACGGCAGCCGCATTAAAGGCCGCCATTACCGCAGACGGCCAGCCGGACCTGATTCTTGGCGGCAAAGGCGCAGTCGACACGGAAGGATTTCAGACACTGTACCGGCTCGCGTCCGCACTCAACATGCCGGTGGCCAATGAAATCGTCAAACTGGATATATCCGGTGACAAAGCCATTGTTGAGAAAGAGATCGGGGGCGGCACCCGCCAGGTTTGTGAAATGGCACTGCCCGGCGTGATCGGTGCGACCAAGGGCCTGAACGAACCGCGATATCCCAAGTTCCCGGATATTATGAAGGCCAAGAAAAAAGAGGTCAAACAGATTCCTATTTCTGAGTTGAATCTGGTCGATGGGGCCCACACGGCCGAAGTCGTCAAGCTCGATGCCGTGCCCGAGCGGTCTGCAGCTAAAATCATGCAGGGCGAATTACGGGATCAGGTGCTTGAACTGGTGGATACGCTGAAAAATCAGGAAAAAGTCCTCTAATCCGATAAGGAGAAATTTCAAATGGCCAGAATAGGTGTGTTAATCGAAACAGGTGCCGGCAGCGTCAAAAAATCCAATTTTGGCGTCATCACCGCCGCACGCGATGCTGGAAAAAATGACGTCGTGGCCCTCCTGATCGGCGAAAAACCGTCGGATGCAGCCGTCCTGGGCGGGTATGGGGCCTCAAAAATTGTGGTTATCACGGCCGGCGATGATCTGGAAAAATCCCCGGACCGTCAGGCGCAGGCCCTGACCAAAGCTATCGAACAGCTGAAGCTCGACGGGTTGCTGGGGCTGGCCAGTACCCGGGGACGGGATATTTTTGCCCGCCTGGCGGCCATCCTGGACCAATCGCTGGTGTCCGATGCCGTCGGCATTGATTTTGACGCCCGGACCGCCCGCAAGTCTCATTTTTCGGGCAAGACCTTTGCCACCATCGCTTTCAATTCGGATACAATTCTCTGTACCATCCGTCCCAATGCCATCGAAGCCGCTGAAGCCTCCGCCGATTCAACGGAAGAAACGCTGGCCGTTACCCTTGATGTACCGGTACAGCTGACCGTGATCGAAGAAAAGAAAGGCGACGCCGACAAGGTTGATCTCACCGAGGCCGACACGATCATCACCGGCGGCCGGCCCATTGGATCGGCTGAAAACTATCAGATGCTGGAAGAATGCGCCCAACTGATGGGCGCCGCTGTGGGCGCTTCCCGGGCCGCTGTGGATGCGGGCTATGCCTCCCATGGCATGCAGGTGGGCCAGACAGGCAAGACCGTCAGCCCCCGCCTTTACATTGGCTGCGGGCTCTCCGGGTCGGTCCAGCATTTTGCCGGCATGAAAACGTCCAAAGTGATCGTGGCGGTGAATACCGATAAGGATGCGCCGATTTTCCAGAAGTGCGATTACGGAATTATCGGAGATATGTTTGAAGTCGTACCGTTGCTGACCGAGGTGTTAAAAGAACAGAGCGCCTGACTACAGGCACGATTATTCGGACAGCGGGCGGATGTCTGACGCAAACCGAAATCCGCCCGTCCCGTTTGCCGGTATGCGTCACCCATCCGCGGAGAGGCCGCCCCGTGTCGACTGATCGATGGAATGCCAAAGACTACGAACTGCACTCCCGGCCGCAGCAGGACTGGGGCCGGGAGCTGATGGCCAAGCTGGCGCTTCAGGGCGCCGAAACGGTCCTCGACATCGGTTGCGGTGACGGCAAGGTCACTGCTGACATCGCCGCCCGGCTGCATCGCGGAAAAATAATCGGAATCGACAATTCCGAATCCATGATCCGCCGGGCCCGCGAGAAATTTCCGCCGGCCGATTATCCCAACCTGTCGTTTACAAAAATGGACGCCCGGCGTCTGACTTTCTCAAATACTTTCGATCGGGTTTTTTCGAACGCCGCCCTGCACTGGGTTAAAAACCACGAACCGGTGCTGCGGGGAATTTACAACGGGTTGAAACCCGGCGGCAGGATGTTGCTGCAGATGGGCGGGCGGGGAAATGCCGGGCAGATTCTTTCCATTCTCGATTCACTCCTGGAAGAAGCGGCCTGGAAACCTTTTTTTGATTCTTTCCCTTTTCCTTACGGCTTTTTCGGGCCGGAAGAATACAAATCCTTATTAGCCGATACCGGTTTTGAAGCCAGACGCGTGGTATTGATCCCCAAAAACATGGAACTGAGCGGGCGTGCCGGCCTGAAAGGATGGCTGCGGACGACCTGGCTGCCGTATACGCACCGGATACCTGAAGATAAACGGGACGCATTTATCGACGCCATCGCCCGCCGGTATATCAAGCGGTTTCCCCTTAAAGCCGACAACGTTGTCCATGTTTCCATGGTCAGACTGGAAGTGGAAGCACGGAAAAGGTAGCACCTGAAAAACAGTGCCCGCCTTATTTTCTTCCCCTATTTTCTAATCTTCGTCCCAGTATTCCCTGGGCATATCTTTTGCCAGCGCCAGAGCGCCGCTGGCGCCGGAAAACAGGGGATCTTCCACCCGCTGGACCCCCACCGGACCATCCGCGCTCAGGGCCTCCTCCAGATAAGAACAGAGTCCGTTAATCTGGCTGCCGCCACCGGCAAGGATAATATTTTTCCGAATATCATCCTGAAACTGCGGATCAAAATTCGCGATCATCTCCTGGGTGGTTTCGATAATGGCCGGTAGAATACTTTCGCAGGCACTTCTCATTTCGTCGGTAATATCGTGTGGTGTCTGTTTTGAGGCCACTGGCATAAATGCCTCCACCGATGCTTCCGGTTCGCCGACAAAGCTGAAATCTTCCTTGAACTGACGCACCATCTCGATATTGAAATCCGCTTCCGGATAACGGGCCTTGATACCGTTGAACAGCTGCTCATCCACGTAATCGCCGGCGGTGACAATCGAACGCTGATCCTCATCCGAAGGGACGGTGCCATGCATGATGCAGAAATCAATGGTACCGGCGCCGATATCGACCACCATGGCGTTGTTGAGCGCTTCCACGCCGTAAGCCACGGCAAATGGTTCGGAAACCACCATCAGAGAGGTTGTCTGACCGGAGAACGCTTTCTTGATGGCGATTTTATTCGCCTTGAGCGCTTCGGCCGGCACGCCCACCACCGCGCGGATACTGCTTTTTTTATCGGCGCCGGCCAACTCCAGCAGATGTTTAAACAGAGCCTGAACCGCTTCTTCGTCGCGCGCCATGCCTTCCTTGATTACTCCGTAAGCCAGCGGCCGGGACAATTCCAGTGACAGGCGGTTGTCCAGCGCTTCCCTGCCGAAGAGAATCGGTTTACCCACTACTTTTCTGGCAATAAAATCCCTGGGCCACCCCACATAGCTATCCACCCATCTTTTTTTACGGTTATTGGCACAGATCGCGCTTCTCGATGTGCCGAGGTCAACCCCCACGATCAAACTGCTTTTAGCCGTTTTTTTTGAACGCATGTGCTTCTCCTCTTTGAGTCTGAACGCCCTTTTGGGTCAGATAGCCGATCACTCCTTTTTCGATAAATGATGCGATCTTCTCCCGATAATCGGTCGTTTTCAGTTTTTCTTCTTCTATTTTGTTGGATATACACGAAATTTCTGACAACACCGCCGGCGCCTCCACATTTAAAAGCACGACAAACGGCGCTACCTTCACGCCCCAGTTGTGCACGTCTTTATCATACTTCCTGATATTAGAAAAGAGGCTGCGCTGAATGGCTGTGGCCAGGGCGATGGACTCCTGCTGTTTCATGGTATCGCCGATTTTCTGAATCAATTTTCTGAAATCCCCGGATGAATACATGGACGCGGCATTCTCCCGCTGGGCCAGCTGCAGGGTGACTTCGTCAGCGGTCGGGCCAAAAGAGTATGTCTCGATAATATTCAGATCCTTCCGGGGAAGCGCATTGACATGAATCGCGATAAAGAGGTCCGCTCCGATCGCATTGGCGTATTTCACCCGGTCGGATAAAGAAACCGTTTGATCGGTATCCCGGGTCAGATAAATGCGTAACCCTTCGTTCCGTCCCAGCCGCTGTTTGAGCCGCCGGGCCACGTCCAGGGTAATATCTTTTTCCCTGGTGCCCAGCGCGCCGACGGCCCCCGGATCCCTGCCGCCGTGACCAGGATCGATTACCACCGTATGAATGCCCAGACCGAACAGTGTCGACAGGCGTACATGATGATTTTTCAGCAGCCGGTCATAGTCGCCCGCATTGATGGTTACCTGTGGCCAGGGCTGCAGGATCGGATTGTTTTCCGCAGCGGGGACGCTGAAATCAGCCGTTGTCGCCGATTTTTCTTTCAGGGGGATTGCCGTTGTCGCCGATATTGATGCCGGTTTTTTAATTTTACCCGATATCTCGTCCATTGGCGGTTTCGACGCCGGGGAGCGTTTTCCCATTCCGCTCAGCACGGAAAACAACACCACGCCCGCCAACGCCACAAACACCAGGCCAGTCCGCCCGATATGCGTTCTCTTTCCATCCGGAACCGGCGCGCCGGCCGGTTTTGGCCCTGCCTTACGCGGCAAAGCGCTGCCGGGCTCAAAAAGGCGCTGATTATCTTCCCGCACCTCTTTGAGCATCGTTTTCTTCAGATCTGTCTTTATTTTCTGTCTTCCCGGCATGAAATTTTCCACGACTTGAACCGATGAAAAGACGCATCGGCCATTCAGATCACCATCCGGTTCTCATTGAGCACGGCTCAACCAGTTAACAGCGGCAGACATAAACTGCGCTTGATGAGCGGGCAGACTCAAGCGATGATCGCCTTTCTTCTGGATAATGATTTTTTTGGGGACACCGGCCAGGTGATGGATCTCTTCCCCGTGGAAAACAGGAACAGTGACATCGGCATCACCATGAACAACCAGCAGATGATCGACGGCGGCGATCCGGTCGGAAATATCGAACCGCAGATTGTCTTTATAGAATGACAATTTAAAATTCCCTGTATCTTCCATATTTTGACGACTGATTGTTAACGTTGCACTTCTAATTGGTGCCGCCAGTGTTACCACGGCCGCCGGCTGGATGTCTCCTGCCTTGGCCAGGCAGACCGTCCCCCCCAGGCTGCTGCCGAACAGACAGATGTCAAGGTTCCTGTCGATATTGTTTCGGACCCATGCCACTGCGGCCATCAAGTCCCGGCAGCGGCCCGCCAGGGTTGTCACCGCCAGAAAATCACCGTCGCTTTCGCCGCACCCGCGGTGGTCAAAGGCCAGGTAGGCAATCCCGTGGTCATTACACCGCCGGGCCAGGGATGCCTGTTTGGGAGACGTGCGGTTGCTGAGCAGGCCATGACAGCCGATAACAATACGATTGACATCCGGCACCGGCGGCAGGTACAGCGTGCCGGCCAGCTGCATGCCGTCGGCGGTAAACGTTATTCGGGAATGGCTGGCGGCTTGCCCTTGACGATACAATGCGTTACACATGAAAAAATCCGGTAGAATGAATTTTATCCGTAATCCTTTCATGATATCTGGAATTAATCAAGAACCGCGCAGATTGCCCCCATCCGGCAGCCCCGTTCCGGCAATATATCTGTGAAAATCGAAAGGCACCTCTGACCATGAAAAAAGGCGACATCATCGAAACCACCATCACCGACCTGGCTTTCGGGGGACGGGGACTGACGCGGATTGACGGGATGGCCGTATTTGTCGATCCGGCCGTGCCCGGGGATCACGTCCGGGCACGGATCGTTAAAAAACGGAAAAGCTATGCCGAGGCCCGGGTGATGGAAATAATCACCCCGTCCACCGACCGGGTACCGGCCCCCTGCCCTTATACCGGCTGGTGCGGCGGATGCAAAAGCCAGTTTCTCGACTATGACCGGCAGCTGGCATATAAACAGCGTCAGGTCGCCGACACGCTCATCCATATCGGTTCACTGCCGGATATTCCGGTTCACCCGGTAATCCCGTCTGAGAAAAAATTCGGCTATCGCAATAAAATGGAATTTTCCTGCTCGGATCGCCGCTGGCTGCTGCCGGAAGAGATGGCGGCCGCCGACCCGGTCGATGCCGGCTTTGCCCTGGGCCTGCATGTGCCGGGCACTTTTTACAAGGTCCTGGATATCGACGCCTGTCTGTTGATGCCGGCACTGGGCAACCAGATTATGTCCACGGTGCGAAATTTTATAAAAAAATCGCACCGGCCGGTTTATGGCCTGCGCAGCCATCAGGGATTCTGGCGATTTTTAATGCTGCGGCATACGGTGGCCGCCGATCAATGGATGGTCAACATCGTCACCGCAGAGGAAGACCGTCCGGTGGTTCAGCCCCTGGCCGATGCCCTCCGGGCCGATTTCCCCCAGGTGGCCGCCGTTGTCAATAACATTACTTCCCGCAAAGCCGGTATCGCCCTGGGAGAGTATGAAATTCAACTCGGCGGCAATGCGGCGATTATCGACCGGATCGGCCGTCGTGATTTTTCCATTTCGGCCAATTCTTTTTTTCAAACCAACACGCGCGGCGCCGAAGCCCTGTACCGCGTGGTGGAAAAATACGCGGCCCTTGACGGCAGCGAATCGATTCTCGATCTCTACTGCGGCGCCGGCACCATTGCCCTGACCCTGGCGCCTTCGGCCCGTTCGGTCATCGGGATCGAAATCAGCGCGGCGGCCATCGCCGATGCCGATCAAAACAGCCGCCTCAACAATATCGACAATTGCCGGTTCATCCAGGGAGATATCCGTGACCGGCTCCCCGGGCTGGATGTCGCGCCCGACCTGATGGTCATCGATCCGCCCCGGGCCGGCATGCACAAGGATGTCGTGAAACAGGTCCTTTCCCTGGCGCCCGGGCGGATCGTCTACGTCTCCTGCAACCCCGCCACCCTGGCCAGGGATCTGGAGATGATGGCGGATGTTTATGAGGTCAGGGAAGTCCAGCCGGTGGACATGTTTCCCCACACCTGGCACATCGAAGCCGTGGCCCGGCTGATCAAACGCTGAAAAAGGAGATATATTGCCATGCAGATAACCCTGACCGCCATTGGAATGGTACGCACGACCGCCCGGGAGCTCCCCCGGCACTGCCGGGTCTCGGACGTTCCGGGGGTACTCGAAATTGACGCCCCTTATGTCGACGGACTGTCAGACATACAGCCCGGCGAACGGCTCGTTGTTTTATTCGGTTTCCACGAGAGCCCGGCGTTTACCCCTGATCTGCTCAAACAGACGCCCCCGCACCAGAAACGCCCTTTCGGCGTTTTCAGCACCTGCTCCCCCCGGCGGCCCAATCCCATCGGCATGTCGGTCGTCACCGTGCAGGATATTCAATCCAACCGGATCCATGTCAACGGCCTGGATATGCGCAATGGCACGCCTATTTTTGATCTCAAGCCATACATGGACCTTTCTCCGCCCGATGATTCCGCCGGTAAGCCGGACCGCCGGGGCTGACACTTGTCAGCGGGTTGAATATCCAGTAAATTATAATGACACCGTAAAACAGCTGATAGACTGAAAGGACGCGCCATGAAAGTCTGCACCGTATCCCGGATGCGGCGGCTGGACCAGACCGCCATCGATACCTACGGCATTACCGATGCCCTGCTCATGGAGAATGCGGGGCTGGCCGTATTTGAAGTGCTGCGGAACCGGATCGGCATCCCCTCCCGGCGGTTTCTGGTTTTCTGCGGCGCCGGCAACAATGGTGGAGACGGGTTTGTGATCGCCCGCAAGATTCACGCCGCCGGCGGCCGGGTCAAAGTCATGCTTTGTGGAAATCCGGAAAAATACCGGGGCGCCGCCCGGTTGAACTGGGAAATCGTCAACCGCCTGCCGGTGGAAATGCAGCCCATCGAAACAGCCGATGATCATCTGGCCGGCGATCTGACGCGTTGCCACGGAGTCGTGGACGCCATTTTCGGCACCGGGCTGACCCGGACGGTGACCGGCCGGCATGCCCGGGTGATAGACGCGATCAATGCCGCCGGCCGACCGGTAATCAGCGTCGATATCCCTTCAGGTGTCCAGGGGGACACCGGCCGCGTGATGGGCACTGCCGTTAAGGCCGATTTTACCGTCAGCTTCGGCCTGCCCAAATACGGCAATCTTCTCTACCCGGGTTTTGCCCATAACGGCGAATTATTCGTCACCCATATTTCCTTTCCACCGGCCATGTATGCCGGCGATGCCATCCAGACGGCCGTCAATACCCCTCTGGCCCTGCCCGGCCGGCCGGCGGCCGGGCACAAGGGATCGTTTGGAGACGCCCTGGTTATCGCCGGGGCATCCACCTATTATGGCGCGCCCGGCTTTGCCGCCCGGTCTTTTCTCAAGGCGGGCGGCGGGTACTGCCGGCTGGCCTGTCCGGCGGACATGATCCCGGCGCTCTCCATCCCGGCCGGTGAAACGGTTTTCATCCCCCAGCAGGCCACGGCCGCAGGCAGCATCGCCGGCAGCAATCAAGCCGCCCTAGTAGACACAGCCGCCCGTGTCGATATCGTTATTCTGGGGCCGGGCATGTCTCTGGAGCCGGAAACAGGGGCGCTGGCCCGCGCCCTGACGGCGCAAATCAGCAAACCGCTGATTTTAGACGGCGACGGGATCACCGCCCTGTGCACGGATCTGTCAATCCTTCGGCAACGCACCGCCCCCGTCGTCCTGACGCCGCACTACGGTGAAATGGCCCGGATCATCGGCCGGGACGTGGCCGCCATTGAAGCCGATCCGGTGGCCGTTCTGCAGCATGCCGCCCGGGACCTCGGGGCGGCAATCGTATTAAAAGGCGCCCATTCCCTCATCGGGTTCCCGGACGGGCGTGTTTTCATCAATCTGAGCGGCAACAGCGGCATGGCCACGGCCGGCGCCGGCGATGTTTTGACCGGCACCATCGCCGCCATGTACGGCCTGGGCCTCCCGTTTGATGATGCCATTCGCCAGGGCGTACTGGTCCACGGCCTGGCCGGTGACCTGGCCGCTCAAGACATGGGCAGGGACGGCATGACCGCCCGGGATATCCTGAACAGCCTGCCCCGGGCAATGGACATGGTCAGAAAAGGGCTGCCGGCCGATCTGGCACAACGGTACCGAGGCGCCCGGATATTGTAATTGACCGCCGGAAAAATATCCGCTGGCGGCACACAAGTGGTCGGGCCATTTTCTCCCCGGCGTCCCGGTTCTGTTCATCTTGACTTACGTAAAGTTCGTCTTACCATATGCCAGCATTTAATCATTCTAATTACCCATATGACATAAATGGAGAGCAAAAAATGGCTGAATTATTTGACAACATGGATGACGCCCAGAAAAAAAACGATCCCCAAGCCGAACGGGATGCCCATATCAAACAATCTCTGGGCAAAATCAAACACAAACTGATGGTCATGAGCGGCAAGGGCGGCGTCGGCAAAACAAGTACTTCGGTCAACCTCTCCATTGCCCTGGCCAATATGGGCTTTAAGGTCGGCATCATGGATGTGGACCTCCACGGTCCGGACGTCCCCCGCATGCTCGGCCTGCAGGGCCTGCTTGATCTCAATAAAAACAACAAACTGACGCCCATGCCCTACTCCGATAACCTGTCGGCCGTCTCCGTTGAATCGCTGACGCAGAACAAAGACGATGCCATTATCTGGCGCGGCCCCATCAAATATTCTGCCATCCAGCAGTTCATCGCCGATGTCGAATGGGGAGAACTCGATTTTCTGATCATCGATTCTCCGCCGGGGACTGGAGACGAACCGCTGACCGTTGCGCAGATGATCCCGGATGCCCGGGCCATTATCGTCACCACCCCCCAGGAAGTGTCCCTGGCCGATGTCCGCAAATCAATCAGTTTCTGCCGCACCGTTAAAATGGATATTTTCGGGCTCATCGAAAATATGAGCGGCTTGGCCTGTCCGCACTGCGGTGAGTCGATTGCGCTGTTTGGTGCCGGCGGCGGGGAACGCATGGCCGCATCGCTCGACATTCATTTCCTGGGACGGATCCCCATTGATCCCAACATGGTCAAAAGCGGCGACGCCGGGGTTCCCTATCAGGAGAAATACACCGACTCACCAGTCTCAACCGCCCTTGCTGAAATTGCCGGAAAAATCGGGAATCTTATCGAGCGCTGAATACATCCTTAAAAAGTATATTTTTTTCTTTACATCAGCAACCGATCGAAGTATGATGGCGGATAATTTTCCAACAATTCGAAAGGTTTTCGGTTCTCATGCCCAATGTGTTCATCCTGGATAAAGACGCCAAGGCACGCCGCTCTCTCACCGATTCGCTGTCTGATACTTTTGACCTTGAGTTCTATTTCAACGGCTCGAAAGTTAAAAATATTTTCAACGATCGCCACTATGATCTGATTATTCTTGATCTGCCGTCGCAGCCGGAGCCTTTCAAGCTGCTGCGACAGATCAAATCGGATCTGCCCTATACGCCGGTCATTGTCACCAGCCGTTCCGAGCCCACTGAAATCGTCGTTAAAACAATTAAGGAAGGCGCCTCTGATTTTATAACCAAACCCTATTCGCCGGAACGAATGAACCTGGCCGTTGAGCAGGCACTGGAAGAACGCAGCCTTAAAAATGAGATCGACTACCTGCGACGCAACCAGGACGTCATTTACGATTTCAATAAAGTCATTGCCGAAAGCGATGCCATGAAAAGCATCATCGGTACTTTAAAAAAATTCGCTCAAACCGATGCCACCATTATGATGACCGGCGAAACCGGCACCGGAAAAAGCTTTTTATCGGGATCCATCCATTTCAACAGCAAACGCGCCAGACGCCCATTTGTTAAAATCAACTGTGCCAATATTCCGGAAACCCTGCTGGAAAGTGAATTGTTCGGCCATGAAAAGGGATCGTTTACCGGTGCCGACCGGCTTCGCATCGGCCGGTTCGAGCAAGCCGACGGCGGTACGCTTTTCCTCGACGAAATCGGCGAGATCAGCATGTCGCTTCAGTCGAAGCTTCTGCGCATACTGGAAGACAAAGCATTCGAACGGGTCGGTGGCAACCGCACCATCAATGTTGATGTGCGGGTCATTGTGGCCACCAACCGCAATCTCGAAAAACTGATTGAAGAAGGAAATTTCCGGGAGGATCTGTTTTATCGGATCAACATCCTTTCCGTGGGCCTGCCGCCTTTGCGGGAAAGAAAAGCCTGTATCAAGCCCATGGCCAATATGATGCTTCAGAAAATCTGCCGATCCCTGAAAAAAAAGATAGAAGGATTTTCCGATCCGGTTATTGAACGGATTATCGCTTATGACTGGCCGGGGAATATCCGTCAGTTATCCAATATCATCGAACGGGCGGCCATTCTTCAGGAAGGCCCCATTATCCGGATGGAAAATATTGCGATTCCCATGGCCAAGTCGCCAACGCCTCTGGAACAATCGGGCGCGAACCTGTCTCCTGCTCAGGCCACCGAGAAAGAATTGATTATCAGCGCACTTGATGAAAACCTGTGGATCCAGAAAGACGCCGCTGAAAAGTTAGGGCTGTCGCCTAGAACCCTGAATTACAAAATCAAAAAATACAATATCACCCATTCCCGCTGGCGAAAAAACAAGTAACCCCATTCACCCCGGCACATAATGGCGTCATATCAACCTTTAAAATTGATGTGCGATATCCGTGGCGATCAAGAATGTAAACTGCGATATATTCCTTTTTACGATTTTATTTTTTTATATATCGAACTTTCGAGTTGACATTGATTCCGAGGTAATATATCCGGGTCTTCTTCTGCTTATGACAACGGGAAGAGGCGGTTTATACTTTTTTTATTCTCAGGAGGACATCCAATGGACATTTTAGACACGATCAAAGCAAGGGACCCAAACGAGAACGAGTTTCACCAGGCGGTAATGGAAGTCACGGAGTCGGTTCGTCCGGTTCTGGACCGGTATCCCGAATTTCGTAAGGCAGCCATTCTGGAGCGAATTACCGAGCCGGAACGGGTGGTGATGTTCCGGGTGCCGTGGATGGACGACCAGGGGCAGATCCATGTGAATCGGGGGTACCGGATCGGCATGAACAGCGCCATCGGTCCGTATAAGGGGGGACTGCGGTTTCACCCTTCCGTCACACTGAGCATTTTGAAGTTTCTGGCCTTCGAGCAGGTGTTTAAAAATGCCCTCACGACTCTGGCCATGGGCGGCGGCAAAGGCGGTTCCGATTTTGATCCCAAAGGGAAATCGGACAATGAAGTCATGCGTTTCTGCCAGGCGTTCATGTCCGAACTGTACCGCCACATCGGCCCGGATACCGATGTTCCCGCAGGTGATATCGGCGTGGGTGCCCGGGAAATCGGGTTCCTCTTCGGTATGTATAAAAAACTGAAAAACGAATTTACCGGCGTCCTGACGGGCAAGGGTCTTGGATGGGGCGGCAGCCTGATTCGACCTGAAGCCACCGGGTATGGCGCTGTTTACTTTGCGGCGGAAATGCTGGCCACCCGCAACGAAACATTTGAAGGTAAAAAATGTCTGGTCTCCGGTTCCGGCAATGTGGCCCAGTATGCCGTAGAAAAAATAATTGAGCTGGGCGGCAAGGTCCTCACCATGTCAGATTCTTCCGGCTACATTTTTGACGAAGAAGGTATCGATGCCAAGAAACTGGCCTTCGTCATGCGCCTGAAAAATGTCCGGCGGGGCCGTATCAAGGAATATGCCGAAAAATATCCCCAGGCGGTCTATACAGCCGTGGATTCGACGCTCAATTATAACCCGCTCTGGAATCATGCCGCCGACTGCGCCTTTCCCTGCGCCACGCAAAATGAAATCGACCAGAAGGATGCGACCCACCTGGCCGAAAACGGCGCCATGCTGACCTGTGAGGGGGCCAATATGCCATGTACGCCGGCAGCCATCGACGTCTTCCTGGACAAGAAAATCCTCTACGCGCCGGGCAAGGCATCCAATGCCGGCGGCGTTGCGGTTTCCGGCCTTGAAATGGCACAAAACAGCATGCGCCTGGCCTGGACCCGGGAAGAAGTCGACAACCGTCTGAAAACCATCATGAAAAGCATCCACAGCACCTGTCTGGACGCCGCAGCGGATTTCGGACAGGATGGCAACTACATGATCGGCGCCAATATTGCCGGATTTGTAAAAGTAGTTAATGCCATGCTTGATCAGGGACTTGTATAGTATTACCTGATCTCATACATTAATATTCATCACAGGCCGTGGAAGAGACCGTCTCTCTTTTACGGCCTTTTTTTTATAGATTTTCAGCCAGCTTGAACAGGCTCTTGGGAATGCCCAGGGTCAATTGCGGCTGGATCAGATCATGATGACCATCATTGAAAGGGATATAGACCAGCAGGGACTCACGCACGGTAAACCGGATCTGAGCCAGTTGCGGGAAAACCCGCCACTTGGGCCTGGCGAAATCGGCAAAAACTATTTTCAATGTCTGGATGGCCTCTGATACCGGCAGATTGACCGGTATCATCGTTTCCCTGGGCAGCTGGCGTTCACCGTCGTCGGCCTGAAACTGGACCGCTGTCAGCCGCCGTAAAAGGTTGATAAACATTTTGGGCTGGACCTTGAACGCCGGTACCCAGAAATGGAATCGGGAATCGGTACCACTGTCTTTCGGCGGCCGGGTCAGGTTGGCCATACGGATAAAATCCGCCACCGTGTTCAGCGCCGCTCCATCAACATCGGCCGTAATTCGCCAGAATGGTAGATGAGTGCCGCGGGCGCCCACATCCACCAGGCTGACAAACGACCGCTTTTTATATCCTTTCAGCGTCGGCTCCCAGGCCGTCTGACAATTGGGACACAACAGAACAACGGCATCCTTTTCGCCGCTCATATCCCAGCCGCATCCCGGGCAGATCGTTGGAAAAAACCGTGTTTCGTTATCGATCGTCCGGGTTGTTTCGAGCATGGCGGCGAGATCTTCGGGGATCCTGCTGCCACGGGTCAGCGGCTGATTGAGCGCTGCGTTATACAGGCGGCCGTCGGCAACGTAGAACGGGGCATAGAGCAGACTGACAACATCACCGATATACGCCTGATGATAGATCGGTTTGGGCACAAACCGGGCCTGTGAGTCCTTGAACCGGTCCACCGCGCCGTCGAGAGAAATATCAGACCGGAGGAACCGGCCGGGCGATTTCCGGGTGGCAAAAGTCAATTTGTCAACCTGGGGCCGGATACCGGCCGAAAACGGAAAGTAGCCGGATTTCACGGCCTGCTGGCTGGTATCGACAAATCGCCCGTCAATCCTGTTTTTGACACAGGAAAAAAGCAGCCCTTTGATCCGCCAATAGGGAAAATAGATCAATTCCCGGGTTTCGGCAGCATGGTGGGGAAGCAGATAACGAAAATATCCCGGCGGCATCAGGTAGGACCGGACCCGGCAATACGCGCAGGAAAAAATCCGGTCATTTTCCGTCAATTCCGCGGGCGCGCCGCACTGGGGGCATTGATATTCAATGGAAAGTTTAATATTTCTCTCCACAATGGTTACAGAAAACAGCGCTTTCCAGGTTTCCGGCCCCGCATTTGGGGCATATTTTTTCCTTTGCAGCGGTTTCCACCGCCTGCCCGCAGCGGGAACAGAATTTCGCATGTGGCGGCAGATTTTCTCCGCATTTCAGGCATTGTTGAAACACGAGGAGCTGGCAGCCGCAATGGGGGCAGAATTTAGCGTCCAGGGGGATTGTCTGGTGGCATTCCGGGCAGGCGGCCGTTTTGTCGTCAGCCACTGACGCGGTGGCCGGCCCCCCTTTTTTGTTGAAGTACTGCGCGAACATGGCCGGCATCATCAGCCCCAGCCCGGCTCCCATCCCGGCCCCGGCGCCGCCGTCAGACTCGGACGCTTTCTCAAGAGCCATGGCCGCCTTCATCTGGGTCAGTTTATCCAGATCCTGAAACACGCCCAGACGGCTGCGATCATCAATGGCCGTCTGAACTTCCGGGGGCGGCGTAATGGAATTGATATACAGATTTTCCAGGGCCAGGCCAAAGTGACTAAAATCTTTTTCCAGGCGCTCACAGAGGCCGTCTGACAGCTCATCGTATTTGGCGGGCAAGTTCAAGATCGTATCGATGGAGTCACCCATGAAATCATTAAACCGGGAAACAATCACACGGTTAAGGTACTCTTCAATCGCTTCGGTGGAAAAGATCCCCTGCGTTCCCACCAGGCTGTTGATAAACAGCACCGGCTGAACCACCTGAAGGTTAAAGATACCGAACGCCCGCAGGCGGATCAGGCCCAGCTCATCATCCCGGAAAGCGACCGGATCCCGGGTTCCCCATTTCAGGTTGGTGAAAACCTTCATATTGACCATGTAAACTTCGGCCCGTAAGGGGCTGGTCAGTCCCCACGGCAATGACGCCATCTTGGTCAGCAGCGGAATATTGCCCGTTTTCAACGTATGGCGTCCCGGCCCGAACGCTTCGACGGCTTTTCCCTTATAAAAGAAGACGCCGGCCTGGCTTTCCCGAACGGTTAACTGCGCCCCATACTTGATCTCCCCGGATCCCTGCTCGGGGATCCGATGGACCAGTTCCTTGCCTGTATCGTCAAACCATTCAATGACTTCCAGAAAAAATAGATTGTTGGTTCCCATGGATCATATCCTTTCGGCTTAAAGGTTGGTCGCGCCTGGATGGCTGGCTTTATATCATATCTACGGCAATACACAAGGATCCCGGTTCAAATTTCGATTGACAGAGGCTTGAACGATTCGGTATTCTTGATTTTTTGTAACTATTCAGCGAAAAAGTGAAAAAAGCAGAAAAAAAGCTTGACAAGGTTTTTATGAAAAATCTGTGATCTCAGTCTTGTTCTACGATTTATCATATTTCATTAATCAAGCCGCCACATTGGCTGACAGGAGGCTCTTTTATCTAAAAACGGTGTGCTTGCAGTTGAAAAATATTTAATGCGATCTATCTGATTTCAGGGCGAAAAGCTTCGGTATCAAAACCTGTGCTATAGTGGCTTTAACCAAACAGCATAGGGAAAAAACCGGATGAAAATCGAGAACATTGATATACAGGCCACGATTGAAAAGGCGCGGTTACTTGTCAGTGAAGATAAGCAATTATCGGCGGCCACGAAATCGATGTTTGAGATCATGATATTGATTATCACGCTACTTGCCAATCGTTTGAATTTGAACAGTGCTAACAGCAGCAAGCCGCCATCG
>Ga0256846_1000420_pt1 | contig 17428 bp, 19 predicted proteins | sample TevniametaG_FD_189098 | JGI IMG/M metagenome (GOLD analysis project Ga0256846, IMG submission 189098) | Tube worm associated microbial communities from hydrothermal vent at the East Pacific Rise, Pacific Ocean - Tevnia | ecosystem: Host-associated > Annelida > Integument > Unclassified ...
GACCCGGCGGGTTTGCTGCGGCCATGCGGGCACTGGATCTGGGCAAGCGGGTCGTAATTGTGGAAAAAGCGCAGATCGGCGGCGCCGGCGTGATGTGGGGCGCGCTGGCATCTAAAACCATGTGGGAGCTGTCCCGGGATTACAGTGTCGCCGCCCGGACAGACCGGGGCTACCGGGCCGACGCGCTGGACGTTGATTTTGAAGCGGTGCGCCGGACGGTTCTGACGGCGATTCGGGAAAAACAGAACCAGATGCGGCGCCAGCTCAGATTTTTTTCTCCGGACAGATGGCCGGGACCCGGTTCGATCACTCTCAAGCGGGGGCGGGGAGCGTTTCTTTCTTCCCACCGGCTGGCCATCATATCCGGCCGCCGGAAACACGAAGAGATTTCGGCGGATTATTTCCTGATTGCGGCAGGGTCGAAACCCCGCTGTCTGCCCGAACTGGCCGTTGACCAGAAACAGGTGTTTGATTCCGATGGTGTTTTACGGCTGCGGGATTTTCCCCGGAGGCTGATGATTGTCGGGGCCGGCGTGGTCGGATGCGAATATGCGACTGTTTTTGCCGGTTTCGGGCGTACCAAAGTCCTGCTGCTCGATCATCAGGACCGGATTCTGCCCTTTGAAGATGCCGATATCAGCCGATTTGTTGCGACCCATCTCAAGCAAAACAACGTCATCATCCGGCATGGCGCCCGGCTGTGCCGGGCGGTACCGGGAGAGGGGGGCCTGACGGTTGACATTCGTGAGGCCGACGGCGGCGTTCATACCCTCGGCGTCGATGCCCTGCTCCTGTCCGTGGGCCGCGTTCCCGATTTGTCGGATCTGGGGCTGGACAAGGCGGGGATCCAGATCGATGCCAGCGGTCGCCTGCTCACCGATAAGAACGGCCGGGTGCGGGATCATATCTATGCGGCCGGCGACGTGACGGCCCATCCATCCCTGGTTAACCTGGCGGAAGCCGAAGGCCGGTATGTGGTTAAACACATGTATGGCGTGAACCGCTGGCCGCTGCGTTACGATAACATGTCGACGGTGATGTTTTTCTCCCCGCCCGTGGCGGCCGTGGGGCTGAACGAAAAGGAATGCAGGGAAAAAGGTGTGGCCTACCGGGCGGCATATTACGCCAATGCCCTGGTCAACCGGGCCATTGCCATGCGATCGGTGGACGGATTTGTGAAGATTATCGTTACGGATGACGCCGAACAGAAAATCATCGGGATGCGGGCGGCCGGGCCGCAGGCGTCAAGCATCATCGTGGCGGTGGCCATGCTGATGGATCAGGGCAAGGGCATCCGCGATGTGCTCAAAACAGTGTACCCCCATCCCACCATGTCCGAAGGGATCCAGGAGTGCCTCCGGCTTTTGTGCGGCAAATCAATCTACAAGCCCCAGGCGTTTCCCGGTCAGATCCGGGTGCATGACTGGCGGCCATAATGTTCGGCAGCGCTGAGAGTCAGTAAAAACAGGCAAACATCGGGGGGGATCTTTTGGAAATCGGGTAAAAGCGTGGCCGGCATCCCGTTACGGGCAATGCCGGGACACGTTATTCAGATTTATCGGTCACGTTATCGTCACTGCCCGCAGTGGCATCGCCACCCTCTGTTTTGACGGATTCATCAGGAATTACCTGGGGGCGGATTTTGACCACGGAAAAATTTTTTGGAAAGGGCGAAGTAATCAGTTTAATCCGTGCCCGGGCCAGGCGTTCACCGCCCATCTTCAGGTAGAGGAGGACGCTTTTCTGGAGGTCGATATCGTCCCGCTTGTCAGCGGGCAGACGGTGCAGCATGCGTTTAAATGTCATTTGAAGCGATTCCGGAATTGTCAATGCCTCGGGCATTTGGCCTCCTTTGGCTAAAGGCGTACAGATTGTCAGGATAATCCTGCTTCAGAATAAACTAACGCATGTGTGCTGAAAGTAAAGGGCCGGCAACGAATTTTCTGACTTGAATTTTAATGAGAATGCCGCATATTGATGGGAAAACCACTTCAACAAAAGGGAAAATGCGATATGCATTACGAAGGCAACATTATCCGTCCGCCCAGTGAAGCCAACAGCATTCTGCTGCAGGTCACCGTGGGGTGTTCTCATAATAAATGCACTTTTTGCGGCACCTACATGGGCGAACGGTTTAAAATCAAATCCAGGGAAATCATCGACGCCGATATTGATTTTGCCGCCGAGTTCTGCCGGCGGCAGCGCCGGGTGTTTCTCTGCGATGGTGACGCCCTCATCGTTCCCCAGAAACGATTGCTCGGTATTTTGACGGCCATTCGGGAAAAGCTGCCCTGGGTGACGCGGGTGGGTGCCTATGCCAACGCCAAAAGCCTGAAAATGAAAAGCCCCGAAGAACTTGAGGCGTTGCGGGCGCACGGCCTGGGGATTTTATACATGGGGATTGAAACCGGTGATGATGTGACCTTGAAGAAAATAAAAAAAGGCGTGGATTCGGAAATGGCGATCCGGATGGGAAGAAAGGCCCGCGCGGCCGGGATCAAACTGTCGGTGACCGTGTTGCTGGGGATTGCCGGCCGGCAACGGTCCCTGGTGCATGCCCGGGAGACCGGGCGGGTGCTGTCGGCGATCTCGCCTGATTATATCGGGGCGCTGAGCCTGATGCTGATTCCGAATACGCCGCTTCACCGGGACTATGAAACCGGTGCATTTCATTTGATTGAACCCGCGGATACGCTGCGGGAACTCCGTGAAATGATAGCCGCCACCCATATTACCCGGGGGCTGTTTCATGCCAACCATGCGTCCAACTATCTGCCGATCCGGGCCCGGTTGCCCCGGGACAAAGAAGCGACCCTGTCCCTGATCGACGCGGCCCTGGCCGGGAAAGTGGCATTAAAGCCGGAATCGATGCGGGCGCTGTAAAAACAGCCGGCGGCGCGTGATGATGGCATCGCCGCCGGCCCGCCCCTTTGTTCGTTATTGTCCGGCCACTTCCCGGTTGCAATGCTTGCAGATTTTAGCGCGTTTTTTGATAATTTCGGCGCAGAAAGGACATTCCCGGGTAAAAAAGCGTTTGTGGATCTTTTTGACAGCGGCATCGGCTGTCTTTTGAAGCGTGGTGTTGCCGAATTTTATGTTTCGAATCGGTTCAAGCGCTTCCATCTCTCCGAAATCGCCGATCATTTCCACCGCTTTAATCCGCACCCGCACAGGCTGGGTCGGGTCCAGCAGCATCTGCATCACCGGCATCATGTCCCGACGATTGTAACAATCGGTCAGCACGCTGAATCCCCGTTTGGTATTTTCTTTGAGCGCTTCCTCCGCGGCGAGGGCTTCTTCATCCACAATCTGGCCCTGGCCGCCCTGGGCGCTGAATACCGGCATCAATTCATAGGTTCCTGAATCCGGATAGCAGATACAGCGGTAGGAGGCGTTGTGCGCGTAATTTTCCTTGAGATGGTCCCACCCGCTCTGGTAGGCCGAACACGCATCGTTGTAGCAGACATATAAATAGGCCGATCCCCACCCCAGCCCGTCTCCAAAGGGGATGGGGGGCGGTTCCCACAATTTCATTTCCTGATCGCAGTATTTACACCTGGGTCTGGGGCTTTCAAGGATTCGTTCGAGCACTTCCGCTTTGGTTTCAAAGGCCATGGATCGCCTCCTGTGTGAGTATCTGTCGTTGTGGTAAAATTAACGCCTGTCCGTGAATAATCAAGGCAGGGGCGGTATTTATTCTATTTTTCAGCGGTGGCATTTTGAAACCATCCGTCTGCTGACGGAGTTGCTGTGGTTACGTATTCAGGTCTTTGGTGGAATAGACATCGTCGGCCAGTTCACCGGTTTTGCCGGCCCGTAGTAAATGGTACCCGGCGGCAGCAATCATGGCGGCATTGTCACCGCACAGATCGACCGGCGGCATAAAGACCGATATCTCTTCCTGATCCGCTTTGTCCCGCAGCGTCTGCCGGAGACACTGATTGGCCGCAACGCCCCCAACGACGGCAATGCGGCGGCATTTTCTGGATCGGGCGGCGCTGAGCAGTTTAGCGGTCAAAACGTCGACCACCGCCTGCTGGAACCCGGCGGCAATGTCCGCAGTTTCTGACTTCCAGGTTTGCGGGTGCGTTTCGACATACCGGCGAACGGCTGATTTCAGGCCGCTGAAGCTGAAATCAAATGCCTGTTTGTCCAGATAGGCACGGGGAAAAACGATTCGTCCCGGCCGGCCCTCCTGTGAGATCCGGCTGATAACGCCGCCACCCGGATACCCCAGCCCGAGAAGTTTGGATACCTTGTCAAAGGCTTCCCCGGCGGCATCATCCCTTGTGCGTCCCATCAGTTCGATGGAAAGGGGCGATGTGACATAATAAATACTGGTGTGGCCACCGGATGCGAGCAGGGCGATAAAGGGGAATGCCGGCGGATCGGATGACAGGAAAAGCGAGTGAATGTGACCGGTCAGGTGATTGACGCCTACCCAGGGTTTGCCCAGGGAATAGGCATATGCCCTGGCAAAGGAAAATCCGACGAGCAGCGCGCCCACCAGTCCGGGCCCCCGGGTTACGGCAATGGCATCAATTTGCGTGGCGGTCAGTTCTGCCCGGGCCAGCGCCTGGTCAACGACCGGGACGATCGCTTCGATGTGCCGGCGGGATGCCAGCTCGGGTACCACGCCGCCATAGGGGCTGTGAACCGCCACCTGAGAGGCCACGACGGATGCCTGTATCCGGGTACCGTCGGCCACCACGGCGGCGGCGGTCTCGTCACAGGACGATTCAATGCCCAGGATAATCATTATGCGTCAAGGTCGACGGGCGCAATCTGCACCCGGAACTGTTTGAGGTTGAGGGCGTTTTTGCGGCAGAACCGCCGGACCCGGTCTTCTTCCAGGGCATGGTAATGGCTGAAGGATACCAGCAGGGTTGTCGCTGGATGGCGGGCAAGGATGCCCGGCAGATCGGCGAATGTACCCAGAATGGGATATCCCTGCAGATTTTTTCCGGTTTTGACGGCATCATCGTCAATGAACCCGATCGGTTTTAACTGCAGGGCCTTGTTATTTAATATTTCCCGGAGCAGGATTTCTCCGCCCCGGCCGGCGCCGTAAATAATCGTGGTGTCACCGGTCAGGGTTTTGCGTTTCATTAAATCGCCGGACAGGCGGAAAAATCCCCGGGTACCCAGCAGCGCCAGGGTGGTCAGCAGCCAGTCGATTAAAAAAATACCCTTGGAAAAATCCTTGAAACGGTAGAAGTAGGCGACCACGGCAACAATCAAAACCGTGGCCAGAGTGGAGGATTTGATGTAGACGCCGACCTCGTCGCTGCTCATGTGGCCCAGGATATTGCGGTAAACGCCGGTAAAATAAAAGGCGATCAGTTTGCAGATGATGACCGCCGGCAGTGATTTCAGAAAAACACGGAAATAAAAGCCGAAAACAGCGTCGTCAAACCGGAGCCGGTAGGAGAGGTAATAGGCAAAGGCGATCAGACCGAAATCGAGTATGACCAGCACGATCTGGCGCTTATATGTCAGCTCGATCAGCACCGGGGTAAAGGTGCGGTCCCGCAGCAGTGAAAATTCCTTTTCCGGATAGACGCGCAGCTGAGAAAGATAGATGCCCATCAGGAGCACCGACAGCAGCAGCGGGATAATCACCATGGGTGAGGTCATCGAGTCGCTGCGGACGACAAATACAGCCGCCAGACCGGAAATCAGGCCGATGCCGTAGAGGGACAGTACGGCGCCGCGTTCGGTGAATCCCATCAGCACCAGGCGGTGGGATGTATGGTCCCGGCCGCCGGTGGAGGCCCGGCGGCCGCTCAGCACCCGCACGAAGGTGACCATGGTGGTATCGAGAATCGGTACGAGGATGACCAGCACGGGCACGGCGTACACCGCCAGCGGGTGTGTCAGAGATGAGTGGCAGGTGAAGAAGAGACCGAAAAGCGAGATGGAAAAGCCGATCACCAGGCTGCCGCAGTCCCCCATGAAAATGGACGCGGGGTTGAAGTTATAGATCAGAAAGGCGGCCAGCGCTGCCGCCAGTATGGCTGGCGCCACCGCGGCGGCGGGGTACAGCGGCCACAGGATGACCGCCAGGGTGGCCGAACAGATCAGACCGATACCGGCGCACAGCCCGTCCATGTTGTCGAGCAGGTTAAAGGCATTGGTGACACCGACAATCCAGACCATGGAGACCAGCGTGTCCAGGGTCAGGGATGAAAACCAGTGGAGCCGGAATCCGAAAAAAACGACCAGTGACGCGACCAGCATCTGGCCCATCAGTTTTGCATGGGGTTTGATGCTGAAAAAATCATCCACCATGCCCAGAATGAATAAAAGAGTCGCACCAAGAACCAGCATGGCGTTATCGGGAAGGCGGTGGGCGATCAGGCCCCGGCCGCTGAAATGCGTGATTAATGCGGCCAGATCGGTAATGGGCAGCAGGGGAAGGATGAGGCCAAGATAGATGGCAATGCCGCCGAATAATGCCGTTGGCCGGGTGTGCCAGCGTTCGGCGACCGGTTGCGCAATCCAGCTGCGGGTAACGGCCACGGCACGAACCACCGGCGTTAAGGCAAGGCACAGCAGGAAAGCGGCGACGACTGGGAGATACGGCATATATACCTTTACCGCTTTTTTGAAACCGTTCGGGGTGTCCGCCGGACACCAGTGACCTGAGGCCCTCAGGAGCGGCAGGGGGGGGCGTTTTCCGCTCCCTGTGCCAGCCAGTTGATTAATCGGTAGTACCAGGGGCGTCGGGGCGATTCGGAATGGGCGGTTTTTTCTTTCATGATTTCCAGGTCACCCGCTCACCGGCAGCGTCGCCTTCCAGGACGCGGCCGATGAGAAAAACTTTTTCATTCATGGCGGTCAGTCGATCGATGGCTTCCTGGACGAAGCGCTCGGGGATCACCAGGACCATGCCGATGCCGTTATTGAAGGTACGCATCATCTCCATGTCGGTGATGTTGCCGGCGGATTGAAGGAATGTGAAGACCGGCGGAATGTCCCAGCTGCCCGGATTAATTTCAATATGACAGGCCTGGGGAATCACGCGAATGATATTTTCGGCAATCCCGCCGCCCGTGATGTGGGCCAGCCCGTGAACCGGCAGATCGCGCAGGAGAGAACGGACGACTTCCGAATAGATCCGGGTGGGCTTGAGCAGCTCTTCTCCGATACTGGTGCCCAGATCCGGCACGTAGCTGCCAATATCAAGCTGCAGCTTCTCAAAGCAGATTTTTCGTACCAGGGAAAAGCCATTGCTGTGAAGTCCTGTTGACGCAATACCGATGAGCTGGTGCCCGACGCCGATATCAGATCCGTCCACGATTTTGCTGTTATCGACCATGCCCACGGAAAATCCGGCCAGATCGTATTCGTTCTCGGCATACATGCCGGGCATCTCAGCGGTCTCGCCGCCGATCAGTGCGCATTTGGCCTGGCGGCACCCGTTGCCGATTCCTTTGATCACATCCGTGGCCACGTCGATATCCAGCTTGCCCATGGATATGTAATCCAGAAAAAACAGCGGTCGGGCGCCCTGAACGGCGATGTCGTTAACACACATGGCCACCAGGTCGATTCCGATGGTATCATGTTTGCCCGTCATGAAGGCGATTTTCAGCTTCGTGCCGACGCCGTCGGTGGCGCTGACCAGAACGGGGGTGTCGGTGCCGGTGACATTCAGGGAGAACAGACCCCCGAAACCGCCGATGTCCCCCATGACCCCGGATCGGTTGGTTTCCCGGGCGATTTTTTTAACGGCGGAAACAAATGCATTCCCCTTGTCGATATCTACTCCGGCGTCTGAATATGTAAGGGACTCTGACATTAGATTTCTCCTCAGGGGCAGCGGTATTCGGCGGTGAACATGGCCTGTGGTCACGATATTTTCTGGGAAAAAGTAATCTGATTCCGGCGAAATGTCAAAACAATTTTTGACAACAACCGGGAACTGCTGTATGAAATGCGCACTGATGCATCAACCGTGCGGGAGAAAGTATGACCACGTTTGCCAGGCTTGATCGATTGCCGCCCTATGTTTTTGCCACGGTCAACGATCTGAAAATGTCGGCCCGCCGGGCCGGAGAAGATATTATCGATCTGGGCATGGGCAATCCGGATCTGCCCACGCCGGATCACATTGTTGACAAGCTGGTCGATGCTGTCCGCAATCCCAAAAACCACCGTTATTCCGCTTCGAGAGGGATAACCAAACTGCGGCTGGCCATCTCCGACTGGTACCGGCGGCGATTCGATGTGGCCATCGACCCGGAAACCGAGGCGATCGCAACCATCGGCGTCAAAGAGGGAATGTCCCACCTCGTCCTGGTGGCCGTCCGGCCGGGCGATGTCGTTTTTACGCCCAACCCGACGTACCCGATTCATCCCTACTCGGCCATTATTTCCGGCGGAGATGTGCGGGGCATTCCGGTGGGACCGGGCGAAGATTTTTTTGACAATTTGATTACCGCCACGAAACAGACCTGGCCCCGGCCCAAGATCCTGATTCTTTCCTATCCGCATAACCCCACGACCGAAGTCGTGGATCTGGCGTTTTTTGAAAAAATTGTAGATTACGCAAAGGAACACAAGGTTCTTGTTATTCACGATTTTGCCTATGCGGATCTCGTATTCGACGATTATCAGGCGCCCAGTATCCTGCAGGTCAAAGGCGCGAAGGATGTGGCGGTGGAATTTTTCTCCCTGTCCAAAAGCTACAGCATGGCCGGCTGGCGGGTGGGGTTCTGCGTGGGCAACCGGGAGACCATTTTTGCCCTGCAGCGAATCAAAAGCTATCTTGACTACGGAATTTTTCAACCAGTGCAGATCGCCGCCATCATTGCCCTGAACGGGTCGGCGGATTGTGTGCGCGACATCCGGAATGTTTATCAAAACCGTCGGGATACCCTGGTGGCCGGTTTGAATCGTGTTGGATGGGGCATTGATCCACCTAGGGGAACGATGTTCGCCTGGGCGAAGATTCCGGATCAGTACCAGAAAATGGGATCGGTTGAATTTTCGAAATTTTTGATCAAGGAAGCCAGGGTGGCCGTTGCCCCGGGGCTGGGGTTTGGTGAATACGGGGATCAATTTGTCCGTTTTGCCTTGATTGAAAACGAGATGCGGATTAATCAGGCGGTGCGGGGTATTCGTAAAGTCTTGTAAGGAGAAACAGATGAAGGAAATTAATATAGGCCTGCTGGGGTGCGGAACGGTTGGAACCGGCGTGGCCCGGCTGCTTCTGCAGAATGCCGATCTGATTTCAGCCCGGGTCGGCGCTCGGTTGAACCTGAAACGGGTGGCCGATGTGGACATCACAACGGATCGCGGAATTGTTTTTCCCGACGGCGTCTGGACCACGGATGCCGAGTCCGTGATCCGTGATCCCGATATCGATATTGTTGTTGAAATGATCGGCGGCACGGGCATTGCCAGAGACTTGATCTTAAAGGCGATTTCCCGGGGCAAACATGTGGTGACGGCCAACAAGGCGCTGCTGGCCGGCCACGGCAATGATATTTTCCGGGCCGCCCGGGAAAAGGGTGTGGATATCGGCTTCGAAGCCAGTACCGGCGGTTGCATGCCGGTCATCAAGACCCTGCGGGAATCCCTGGTGGGGAATCGGATTCAATCGGTCACGGGGATTTTAAACGGCACCTGTAACTATATCCTCACCCAGATCACAACCCGGGGGATACCCTTTGAAACTGCCCTGGCCGAAGCCCAGGAACAGGGATACGCCGAGGCCGATCCGACCCTGGACGTGGAAGGGCACGATACGGCCCACAAGCTCGCCATTTTAGCGTCTCTCTCCTACGGGATGCCGCTGAACCTCGATGATATCTATGTGGAAGGTATCTCGGCCATCACGCCGGGTGATATTCATTTTGCCGAAGAGTTCGGCTACCGGATCAAGCTGCTGGCCATCAGCAAGAATAACGGCGACTCGATTGAGGCCCGGGTGCATCCCACCATGATTCCCATCACCAGTATTCTTGCCAGCGTGAGCGGCGCGGTCAATGCGCTCATGGTTAACGGCGATGCCGTGGACGATGTGATGCTGTACGGCTATGGTGCCGGCATGATGCCCACGGGCAGCGCGGTGGTCAGTGATTGTGCCGATATTGCCCGCAACCTGATTTATGGCCGGGCCGGGCGGGTTCCGTATTTATCCTATCAGGAGGATCATGTCAGCGATATTCCCATCACTTCCATTGATGAGGTCACCACCCGCTACTATTTTCGTTTTTCCGCTCTGGACCATCCGGGCGTACTGTCCAAAATTTCCGGTATTCTCGGGGATTACAGCATCAGTATCCAGACGGTTCAGCAGCGGGGACGTAAAACCAGCGGATCGGTGCCGCTGGTGATGCAGACCCACCGGGCCAAAGAGGCCAGCGTGCGGAAGGCGCTGAAAAAGATCGAAGATTTAAATGTCGTCAGCGCCCGGCCGGTGCTGATCCGGATTGAGGATAACAGCGATCTGGAATAACGGCAGAATAGCTGGGAGGCTGATGGCCGACAATGATTTTTATAAGAAAGGCAGCGTATGTTTATTGTCTGTACCGATCTGGAAGGGGTGTATACGCCTGAGGTCTGGGTTAATGTGGCCAGAAAGACGGGGATTGAAAAGCTTCGGCTGACCACGCGGGATATCCCCGATTACGATGAACTCATGCAGGGGCGGCTGGCTATTTTAAAGGAAAACGGGCTGACTCTGGCGGATATCCAGGCGGTGATTGCCACCATGGCACCACTGCCCGGTGCCCGGGCGTTTTTAAACTGGCTGCGGTCGACGCTGCAGGTTGTCGTGGTGTCGGATACGTTTATCGAATTTGCCCGGCCGCTGATGCGGCAGCTCGACTGGCCCACCCTGTTCTGCCACGACCTGAGCGTGGACGAAACCGGTACAATTACCGGCTACAATCTCCGGCAACCCCAGGCGAAGAAACAGGCGTTGCTGGCCCTGAAAAGCCTTGATTTTGAGACCATCGGTATCGGTGATTCTTACAATGATATCGCCATGATCCAGGCGTCCGACCATGGCATACTGTTCCGTCCCCCCGGGAATGTGATTGCGGAATTTCCGGAGCTGCCGGTGACCACCACGTATGACGAATTAAAAAACCATATTGAACGGATCATCCAGAATGGAAACCCCCGACGTGGATAAACCCTTTGCGCATCGCTTCACCTGCCGGGTGATTTATGGCGATACCGATAATATGGGCATGGCCTACCATGCCAACTATTTCAGATGGTTTGAAATGGGCCGGACCGAAATGTTCCGGGCCCTGGACCTGCCCTACCGGGAAATCGAGGCCCGGGGCGTGTTTTTGCCGGTATCCGAGTGCCAGTGCAAGTTTCTCGCTTCGGCCCGCTACGACGATCGGATTACCATCGAAACCCGTATTGATCCGGGGATGCGGGCCGGTGTTCAGTTTAACTATACCATTTACAAAGCCGACGACGAAACCCCTCTGGCCAGAGGCTATACACGGCACGCCTGTGTGGATTCCGACGGGCGGGTGATCCGGCCGCCGGCGTTTCTCGCCCGGTGTATCGCGAAAACAAAAGAGCAGGCGTGACGGCTGGCATGGCGTTTTACCTGAAAAAACACGCCGATGGCATCAGTTTTAAAATACGTGTTCAGCCCCGGTCCAGGAAGAATATGGTTGTCGGCGTGCTCGACGATGCCCTCAAAATCAAGTTGACCGCGCCGCCGGTGGACGGGGCCGCCAACGCCCTGTGTGTGAAATTCCTGGCCAAACAACTCAACGTTCCCAAGTCGTCTCTGTCAATCGTCAGCGGCGAGACCGGGCGAATAAAAATCATTCGCCTAACCCTCTCAAAAGAAAGGGATTTAAACGAGGTTATTCGGCAATTGAATTCCTTGGCCGGTTTAACCAAAGGAAAAGCTTGACAATCAAACCCGATGCCCTATATTTATGCCCATCAAACAAAACGTGATGCGGGGTGGAGCAGTCTGGTAGCTCGTCGGGCTCATAACCCGAAGGTCGGTGGTTCGAATCCGCCCCCCGCTACCAAATTTTAAAAGGGGTCAGATTCCATGCTGACCCCTTTTTCTATTTGCTGGCCAGGGCCAATAATCAGAGCAGAGGAAATGACTGATATGGGAAGTACCGCACAACTGGTCTGGGGAATGCTGTTCGGGGCGATCGGTATGGGGTTTTTTGTTTACGGCAAACGGCAAAAAGCGTTTGCTCCCCTGTTGGTCGGGATGGCCCTTTGTATTTTTCCCTATTTTATGCCGAATGTATATGCCCTCGTCATTGTCGGTGCCGTTTTGATTGTACTGCCGTATTTTATAAGGGCATAATCCCCAATGCGCATAAACAGCAAGGTGTGTCTTTGTCAAAAGCCAGATCATTTCCGGGCTGCCCGTTTTGCGTTGATCGTTTAGCCGGACAGATCGTAGACGCATACGGTTGTGCGGTTGCCATCCTGGACCGATCTCCGGTCACGCCCGGGCACCATCTGGTGATCCCCCGGCGGCATGAGGAAGATTATTAACAGGGCGACCGCATTTGGAATTTTTTATTGTTGTTTTCAATTATCCAGTCAAAAAAATATACTGAAAATTCAAAATAGCGATCATTTTGTAAGCGCTTCAATCGTATTTAGCACAAAAAATTGGAATCTAAATCCAAATACGGTTGCTCTGAGATTGTTAACCGATTAGATTGACAATGGTAGCAGTTTTTAGTAAATAATATTAAATTCTTAAATCAATTCCAATGGCAAAGGAATACATGGCTGATGACACTGAAATCCGTTCCAACCCGGGGTCGGACTCTGGATTATGCCGCCCTTGTGTACGATACCTTCGAGCCTGTTCTGCTTCTCGGAAAACAGGCCGAGTATGATCGAAAAATTGTCTCTGTTCTGGCACTCAGCGGCGTCAGCCGGGTGCTGGATCTGGGGTGCGGTACCGGCGTATTGACCCGGACAATTGCGGATAAGGTAAAAACGGGGGGGGAAGCCGTCGGTATCGATGCGGCGGCCAGGATGATTCAGGTGGCCCGCAAAAAACGGACAGCAGACAATTGCCGTTTCGAAGTGATGGCGGCCGAATCCCTTTCTTTTGAAGATGCTTCGTTTGATGCCGTGGTATCGAGCCTTTTCTTTCATCACGTGCCCCTGGATCTGAAAGAAAAAGCCCTCACCGAATCCTTTCGTGTCCTGCGTCCGGGCGGCCGGCTGGTCATTGCCGATATGCACATACCAACCACCTGGATGGGGGCACTGGTCTCTCATGTTTCCAGATGGTTCTTCATGCAACCGCAGATCGGCGAAAATATCCGCGGCGTTTTACCCGGTATCATAAAAAAAGCGGGTTTTGTCGCACCGGAAATCGTAGCGACCTATTTCGGATATATCAGTCTGTTCAACACGTGGAAGCCTGACGCGTGAAAATGGACGGTATCGACACTTCCTTATCTGCTGCTGGCCGAATGGAAACCCTGCCACCGGTTCAGGCCCTGATGGCCGAGATGAAAATGGGCCTTTCCACTTATCTGGACGCTGCCGATGAAATTCTTCGGCAGAGCGGGGTTCAACTCAAACCGGTTCCCGATGATTATTTTTCGATGGAAAAGAATTTTTTTTCCATGTTGTTTTTGTATTCCTTTTTCCGAGCCGGGATACCGAAATCCCGGCGCTGCCTTTATGCAGCCATTCTGCAATGCCTGCGGGGAATGGTTACCGGTTGCGATAACCTTTTGGACAATGAGTACAAGCCCACGCTGGACACGGATATCCCTGAAGCCGGGATCCGGTTTCGCTCGGTCGTTGATATCATGGTCTCTGACCGGGTGCTTTTTCAGATTTTGATTGATGCCCGGCGCCGAAACGAAATCACCATGGAACAGGTCCGGACGGCATCGGCGACATCGATGAAGACGATGACCCGCAGCGGGGTTCAGGAAGCAACCGAAGAAGCGGGGGTTTCAACCATCCTGACACCGGCTGATATTCTCGAAACGGTTCACCATTATAAAACCGGTATCCTGTTTCAGTGCCCGTGGGATATTCCTCTGGTTATTGAAAAGCCGGATATGCCGGATATCGAACCGTTGCTGGAAGGCCTCTACCGGGTCGGCTTGGGGTGTCAGGTGATGGATGATCTGGTGGATTTTACATCAGACCTTGCGCGAAAGCGGCATAATTTTATGGTGTCTCTGGTTTACCATGGCTCGGCTGCCCGGGAAAAAAAACGACTGCGAGAATTTGGCATCACCACTGAACAGGAGATGGACGGGGTGAATCTGGCAACCGATTTTCCCGATGCCCTTGGTCAAGCTGCCGATATTTCCCACCGGTTTCTGGAAGAGGGTCTCAATCTTCTCTTATCTGACCCGCACCGATTTCTCGTCGAACCGTTTATCCGGTTTCTGCAGCAGAGAATCGGTGCCGCTCCTCTCATATCCGCGATCGAGCGATGAAATTTGGGAATATCGGATTCTGGGCACGTATCGCCGGGCTCTTTCTTATCCGGTCCGGGCGTTCTACGGCGACGCTGTCCATGATGGTGGTCACGGCTGTATCTGCCCTGGTTTTTCTTTCCGCGTTATCGGTTGGGGTCAACGATGCCATGCTTCGTAATACGGTGGGCCTGTTTTCCGGCCATATCACCGCCCGCCAATTGGCCGCTGAAATCCACCCGGACGACCTGAAAATTACCGGTGTCTCGGCGGTTTTGAGACGCATCTATCTGCCTGGCATACTTGAAAACGGTCAGATCCGCCAGCCTTTGACGATTTGCGCGATCACCCCTGATCTGGAAACCGCCTCTACCCTGCTGCATGAAAAAATAATCGACGGCCGCTATCCGCAAGCGGGTCAGCCTGAGTTGTTACTGGGCAAATCCCTTGCCGATAAACTGGGCGCTCAAACCGGAACCACCTTATTATTTGTGTCCCAATTCCATCTTCTCTTCCCGAAATTGACCGTTTCAGGCATTTTTCACACGGGTATCGATCGACTGGACCGGGAAATCGCATTTTTCCCGCTGAACATCCTGTCGCAAAAGGATATCCCCTGGTCTGCCGCTATTTTTCTTCAAAACGACATCAACCCCCGGGACATTATTACCATGTATAAAAAAAAATGGCCCGGTACGCACCCAACCGGTAAATACCGGTTTGAATCCTGGGAAACCCGAATGCCGGACTTGCGGCAGCTGATCGATCTTCAGACCATCTCAATGGGGATCGTTATTGCTCTGGTGTTCGCAGTGGTTGCCATTGGCATTTCGTGTGTATTTGTCATTTTCATAATCAGAAACATGCATGAATACGGCATCATGAAAGCGATCGGAGTAACCACTCGGGAAATGTCGCTCTTGATTGTGATTAAAATTGCCCTGATGAATGGCGTTGCCTGCGGCATCGGCCTGCTCATCGGCTGTGTCGCCGTGTGGGGGGTAACCCATTTCGGTGGCATTGATATCACTGCGTTCACCTCGCACAACCGGTACTTTTCAGTGTCGGGGATTATCTGTCCCCGGCTGACTGTTTTTTCTCTTTTGACCCCACCGGCCGTCTCTTTTTTGTTCAGTCTGGTGGCGGCCATATGGCCCGTCGCACTCCTGGCCAGGAAAAAAACCGCTGATATTTTGAGGATGGTATAGCCCATGGTCAGGATAGAAGGCGTGACAAAAAAATTTCAATCCGGGCGGGGGACGGTTACCGCGCTAAGCGATGTTTCCTTTTCAATCGGGGCAGATAAATTTGCCGCCATTATCGGAAAATCCGGTTCCGGCAAGTCGACCCTGCTGAACTGCCTGGGAGGGCTTGAACCTCCGGATAGTGGCAAAATCACCTGTTTCGGGACATCGCTTTATTCCCTCAGCAAGCGTGAGTTGAGCCTCTTTCAGCGGCAATACATCGGCTTTGTTTTTCAACGGGGTAATCTATTGTCCTATTTAACTGTTTCTGAAAATATCGGTTTTCCTCTGACCTTAAAAAATATCAGGGGAAAGGCCCGGTTAAAACGGATCGATGAACTACTGGATCGAATTGGCCTGGTACAAGCAGCAAAAGCGCTTCCCCACGAACTCGCCAGTGGCGAATCCCAGCGGGTGGCCGTGGCCCGGGCAATAGCGCATCATCCCAAAATATTACTGGCGGATGAGCCCACCGCCAACCTGGATACGATCACCGGCCAGCGTGTGGTACAACTGATGCACGAGATGGGACGGGATGATCATTGTATTACGATCATGGTTACCCATGACATGGAGGTCACGGAAGCCGCAACACCGATTATCCATCTTAAAGACGGTTGCATACAGGGGAATTCCTATGTTGCCTAGATCATCAAATGGAGTGAGAGTGCCCGAGTTTGTATAAGCGGCCAGAAACGATTCAAAAATACGTGTGGAGATCCAATGTCAATAGAGGGCCGTCAGCCGATACTGTTTGATACCGGTTATCGACATGCGTGTGCCCACAATGCGCGGGTAGCCGGCATCCGGCTTTCAAAAATCGAAAAGATTGTTCTCAGCCATGGTCATGCGGACCATACCGGTGGACTGCAAGCGGTGCTAGAATCCATCAGACACGAAAACCCAGACCGTGAGTATGTTGATATTATTTGTCATCCTGCAGCAATCGAGCCTCAATATGTAAAGGACGCTGATCACTATTTTTATAGCGGGTGCCCGTTTCAGATTGATGAGCTGAAACGATTGGGGCGCGGTTTATTACCGCTTCGGGACCCACCTGGATTGACGAAAATATTCTGACTAGTGGCGAAGTACCGATGAAGACGGATTTTGAATCCGTATCCGATATTTGTCAGCGCAAAAGAAACAATCGCTACGAAAACAGCCCTGTTGAAGATGATCAGGCTATTTTCATTATAACGGATAAAGGTCTGATCGATATTTTGGGGTGCGCCCATCGGGGGATGATCAACACGGTCTTGCATGCCAGGGAAATAACCAGGGTCGACGATGTTTACATGGTCATCGGGGGATCCCATTTGATTAATACTTCTGACCGTCAACAGTAAAAAACGCTGGAAGCCATCATGGACCTGAAAATTAAAAAACTCGGGTTGTCACATTGCACGGGGATGCGGCCGGCGTGTTTTCTTGCAAACGCATTGGGCTCGAAAATATTTTTTTTTAACCATGCGGGGACGGTTATTACTTTTCCTGAAAAAAAGATTCATGTGGGCGGCTTTGAGGAGTCAGACGTATAGCCGGTACCGTGCATCAAAGAAATCTTTTTTACCAAAACGCCGCCCGACACGGCCCACCTGAGATGATTCGCGCACGACTCAGGACGGCCGAATATTGATAAACTGTTTCGGATTGGTAAAAATCCGACCCCAGAGGGGCCGGCTTTGAGTTAAGCCCAGAGGGCATGGTTTACTGAACCGTAAAGAATCGTTTTTAATTTCTATTATAGGCAGATACCTAAAG
>Ga0256846_1000421_pt1 | contig 17418 bp, 14 predicted proteins | sample TevniametaG_FD_189098 | JGI IMG/M metagenome (GOLD analysis project Ga0256846, IMG submission 189098) | Tube worm associated microbial communities from hydrothermal vent at the East Pacific Rise, Pacific Ocean - Tevnia | ecosystem: Host-associated > Annelida > Integument > Unclassified ...
ATTGACTGCCCCGATTCCCGAAGAGGGAAGGAAAAAATTCCTAAAAGAAATTGAGATTCACGGCTTCCCAAAAGATATTGATTCGGCAAAGCAACTGGCAAAGTCCGATGAATTATTGAAAAAGAAAAGCAAACACGGTGCTTTCGATTTCCAGCATTGGGTTGTTGAATTTCTACTCGGTGGTGTGCGTAATCCGTTGGTAGTCGCTGATGGAGGTTGGGACGGTTACATCACATTTCCGAAGAATGACAAAGATAAAGGCAGAATGCTTATAGAAGTAAAAAGTGGCAAAGTAAGTGTTAAAAATATTCGTGAATTCATTAATGTAATTAATCGTGAAAAAGCTGACTTTGGTGTTTTTGTTTGCTTTGCCGAGCAGGTAACTAAACCTATGGAATTAGCCGCAAAGCAAGATGGCAAGTATAAGCCTTATGATTTCGACCGCATACAAATATTAACAATAGAAGACATCTTTGAAGGAAAGGAAATCAAAATTCCTGCCGGTGTAGCACCCTCGACCTTCAAACAATCTACAAAAGATGTACGCAGTATCAATCAACAAGACAAAATGTTTGACTAAGGCTCTTTACGTTTCATTGGATAATAATATTAGAGATAAAATTGAAAAAGATTTATAGATATATACGATTTGCATTCCAAGTAACTATATTACTAATTGATATAATTGCAGAATCATTATTTTTAATTTTTACATTTACATTCTTCAAGAACAAATATAATTTTGCCCGCCATTATCATCGCTGGGCTAAGCGTGCATTGGCTATTGCCGGAATAAAATTGACAATTATAGGTGCAGAGAATATCAATCCTAACGAAACTTATGTTTTCGCTTCCAATCATTCCAGTCATTTTGATATACCTATTATCTACTCTGCAATTCAATCAAAGGTGGCGATTATTTATAAAAAGGAATTGGAGAAAATTCCTATTTTTGGGTGGAAATTAAATAAATCTTTCTTTGTTGCAATTGATAGAACCGATGGACGCAAAGCAATGGCAAGTGTCATAGAGGCTTTAAATCTTATAAAACAAAATGTTAGTATAATTATTTATCCGGAAGGGACTCGCTCCAAAGACGGTAAAGCGCAGGAATTCAAACGAGGGGCTTTTGTTCTGGCGGCTAAGTCCGGCAAAGATGTAGTTCCGGTTACAATTGTCGGCTCTAATGAAATTATGCCGAAAGATTCCTTATTCTTCGAGCCGCGTGAAGTTCAGATTGTATTTCACAAGCCTATCGGATTCCCCGCAAAGATGAGCAAATCAGATGAATTGGCACAAGTAGAAACAATTAGACAAATTATCATATCAGGATTTGACAAAGCAAAAAAACATTTGGCTATCTCATAAAATACTCTTAATTTTGTATTCCTATTGAGCGGTCAGGTAGCTCAGTTGGTAGAGCAGAGGACTGAAAATCCTCGTGTCGGCGGTTCAACTCCGTCCCTGACCACAATAAAAGCCGTATAAACAAGTTTATACGGCTTTATTTTTTTCAAGCATTGAGAGTGAAAACAAAATTATTCTACACTTGTATTGAATTTTGGATAGAAGAAGGATTCAATAAATGTTGTCTTGCCTGCTCCAATATTAATTTTTAGGAATACACCGCTTATTCTCGGTTCCTTTTCCGCCATCTCGAACTTATGTGGTGTCTGCAAAGTAAACCGTCTAATGGCAATATCTTTGCGCATTCCAAGAACAGAATCATAGGGTCCGGTCATACCAACATCAGTAATAAATCCTGTACCTTTCGGCAGAATGCGTGCATCATTTGTTTGCGTATGAGTATGAGTACCAATTATCGCACTCACTTTGCCATCAAGAAACCAAGCAAACGCCATTTTCTCGGCAGTTGCATCAGCATGGAAATCAATAATAATCTTATTGGTTCTCTCTCTAATGCTTTTCAGTGCAAATTCGGCAGACTTAAAAGGACAATCAATTGTTTGCATAAAAGTCCTACCTTGTAAATTCATAACTGCTACTTCCTCGCCGGTTGGCAATTCAATAAATGTATATCCCAAACCCGGATTACCTTGCGGATAATTTAGCGGACGCAATACCTTATTCGATTTTGCCAGTAATGGTTTGCCTTTCCAGTTATCCCAGACATGATTACCGGTTGTAATAATATCAGCGCCGAACATTAGAAATTGTTCTAATTCGGCATTAGTAATACCCTTACCGTCAGCGGCATTCTCGCCATTGAAAATCACCAAGTCGGGTTCATATTTTTCATTGTACATAGGTAGGAAATCATCAACCGCTTGTATCCCGGGTTTTCCGACAATATCTCCGATAAAGAGAACTTTTATTTCATCATTCATTTTTTTGTCTTTTATTATTTTTTTTTGCAAGTTAATAAAAAGAAAACAAACGTAAACGAAAGTTTTTTATTTGTAAACAATAGTTGAAGGTATGATGAGCGGCAAAATATATACAAAAACCGGAGATGACGGCACAACCGGACTATTTGGAGGGAAGCGTGTAGAAAAATACTCTATGCGTGTTGAGTCTTATGGTACAATTGACGAACTTAATTCGTATATCGGTCTCATACTCACAAAGATTGATAATGAAGAATTTAAAAAAACACTAAGCAAATTGAATAACTTACTTTTAATTGCAGGTTCCGACCTCGCCACACCATTGGTTCAAAACGAAAAAATTAATATTGAGCGTATAAATGCAGGCGATATCGAATGGTTAGAGGAAAAAATTGATGAATACACTATCCAAATGCCACAATTAAAATTCTTTATACTCTCAGGGGGGACGGAACTATCCGCTCTTCTGCATATCGCCAGAACGGTATGCCGCCGTGCCGAACGGCATTTGGTTGAACTTGCCACTAATGAAGACTTAGGTGATTTTGTCTTAATGTTTTTCAATCGTCTTTCCGATTTTCTGTTTACTGCGGCAAGATATGCAAATTTTATTGCAGGTGTAGAAGATGTAAAATGGATAGGCAGATGACTTATAATAATTTGTTTTTGTTTACAACTATTTCTTAATATTGTATAATAGATTTTTGTTAATTAATTGAACGAATAAAATGGAAAATATGAGAAGACCTGATTGGGACCAATTATATATTACAATGTGCTATTTAGTGGGTATGCGTAGCCGAGACGACAAAACGCATGTCGGCTCTGTAATTACCGATGCAGATAACGTATTAGTCTCCACCGGATATAATTCCCTGCCGCGTGGAATAGAAATTGACCGTGAAGGGAAACGACTATCACGTGAGAACGGGGAGAAATACTATTGGATTGAGCATGCCGAACGTAATGCTATTTTCAATGCGGCACGCAGAGGCACTGTGTTAAAAGGGTGTAAAATATATGTACCTTGGCTACCCTGCACCGATTGTGCGCGTGCAATTATTCAGAGTGGTATCTCGGAAGTGATTATTCATCAGAACGGGCAGGACTTCTACGAAGAGCATACAAACGGCAAATGGGCAGACCAACACCGCCGCACACAAGAAATGTTCCTTGAGGCAGGTGTACGGCTTCGTTTTGTTACTTGCAATGTTGTCGTACCGGAAATATATATGAATGGCATTATTCACGATGCAGTAGAATATTTAAATAAGAATAATTAACTATTTATTTATTATTTAATAATAAAGCCGCTTTCTTATAGAAGCGGCTTTTTCAATTACGATTTTGATATTTAAAACTTCAATTTAAACTTTCCGTTCAGGAAGAGCGAATCTTTCTTTCTTTTTTCTTCTTCTAATTTTACAGTTACAGTCTTAGGAATTTTCTCCTTAACCTCTCTGACAATTAGTTTTCCATTGACATAAGACGAATCCAAGCGAATAACAGTAATATAATCAATGTAAGTAGAGTCTCTATATTCAATCCAAATCTTATTTTCATAAACTTTACTATGCAAGAACATTAGAAGTTCACCTTTTTCTTTATTCAAATTGAAAGTAATCTCGGCACAATTAGCACTCTGTCCCGCATAGCTTGTAGTATCCTTCGAGGCATCTACACCACGTGCAATTTGAATGCCGCATTTACTTGTACCGGACAATCTCCCGTCAAATTTATATGGCTTATTAAAACAAATCGAGTCCAAAGTAATATCTAATTTTTTAATACTAATTCTCTTTAATTTAGAGGATTCAGCCGATACGTCATCAAGCTTCAAATGCATCCAAATATTATTTGTGCCAAATGCAGTATCAAGTTTAAAATATGAATGATTATCAGTAAACGATTTGACTGTACCGTTTTCTTCAAAGAACATTTCGGAGATTTCACCTGTCATCTTATAATCCTCACCAAATACAGGCTTTTTATCACGTGGAGTATCCACATCCATAGGAGATGTGCATGCCTGCATTAGCAAGAGAAAAATAATTCCGGGAATAACCAATAACTTAAAATATTTCATAATTCACTTTCATTAAAATTGTATTGACATACCATAAACTAAACCAATTTTTTGCGATGTGTACCATACACCTTGATTCTGATAAGCAAGGAGTGTACCTTCAAGACCGAGAAAAGCACCCAAGCCCCAAGATGATTTCCAATTGAAACCAGCCGAAATTTTTCCTAAGGGACCTAACTCCGAAGCACCTAAAAATATTTTGCTGTAAGGTCTGGCGCCTGAAAGGATATTTATATTTTTCCCAAACTCCGTAATAATTGAGGCACCGCCCCACCAAATATTAGGTCTTTGCTCATAAAGATATTTATGCCCGTCAGGGTCAAGATTATTAAATTGCTGACTAAATGGTTCACGTCCACTTTCAATGCCAATATAAACATCTTTGTATGGAGCAAGGAAATACAGCCCCATAGTAATATTGGCAAATTCATCGGGCGAATCAATATTAACAAGCGGGAATGTTAGTCCGCTCAATCCCCCGAATCGCAGGGAGTATTCATTAGCGCCGGTATTAACTCTATTGGGCATTAACGAATATCCTGAATTATTAGTAATAATTGAAAAACGATTTCCCCGCTGTAAATGCAAATTGTCATTTGGAACAGCGGCAGTACTATTATTACTGTTAAAACTATGACTGATTGAAAGCATAGCCATATCGTCATTATTATTATTCTGTATTATTGAACTATTGCTTACTGTACTATTTGCGTTGTTTGCACTACTAAGCTCCTGTGCAGATACAGCAGGTACTTTAATATATCGAACAATCTCACGAATTTCAGATTTCTTTGTAACGGCAAATCTTAGTTTAGAATTTTCCGCTGTAAGTCTATTAATTTTAGACTGCGAAGCCAAGACAGTATTCTTCATTTTCCCCATATCTGCTTTTAATTTAGCAAGTTCCATATTATGGTTATTCTTCATAATGGAGAAAGTAGTAAATCCCGTCAAAGCGGCAACTAAAAGCGGAATCCAAGAATACTTTAGCAGCAATGTTTTCAAACCGATATAATAAGCACCGGGTAAGGCAAAACCAGCCTTTGTGAAAACAGCCGCAGTCGCCGCAAGCGGTGGCACAAAAGCCTCGGAATCGCTATGTACGGCATTCTTAATGGATAGCATATCCCTCATTTCCGAACGAAGTTCGTCATTGATAGACAACTCGGAAAAAAGCGATACTTCCTGAGAAGATGACAACTCACCGTCAAGTAGCATACTCAATTTTTCGGAAGCACTATCACCGTTTATTTTACTCATACCAATCAATAAAAATTATTACTAATTATACTTTTCAATTTCTTTCATATATGGAGCTAGAACATCTCTGATTTTTTGCTTTGCCCTAAAAATTCTTATTTTCACAGTGGACAGTGGAACTTCGAGCATTTCGGAAATTTCCTGATAAGATAATCCGTCATATTCACGCAAAATAAAAATATCCTTATATTCTTCCGGCAAAACGTCAAGAGCCATTTTGATAAGCGTTAGTAGTTCGCTTTTGTCATTCTCGTGATTGTCCGGCACCATATATTCTTCAAACGACACAGGATTTTTATCTTTTCTCTTGACATTAACGCAAAGATTACGTGCAATTCTAAGCAAGAAAGCGGGTACGTTTGTCATCACCCTGTCCTGCTTTGTACTGTCAAGAAATCGGATAAAAGTCTCCTGAAAAACATCCTGAGCATCTTCTTTGTTGCCCAGGAACCTACGGCAATATGCAAAAATACGCGGAGAATGCCTGCTATATAATTCGGCAAAGGCTTTCTCTGCCGTCTTCTTATCCGAAGTCAGCATATAATACAAATCATTATCACTATATTTCTCAATGCTTTTTGCCATCAGATACAATAACAATAACTTATATAAAAAGTTTCAACTATTTTGAAATTATTTTAAAAGATGAACCGCAAATCCGAATACTTCTTTTTGATATTTTGTTTTTCTTCATCGGAAAACATATTTTTTCTCAAACTTACTAACTTCAAATTCGGTATTGTATTTAACAAATCCGGTAGAGATGTTAATTTGTTAAAATTAGCATAGATTGCTCTAAGTTTTTTTAATTCAATGATTTCCTTAGGTAGTTCAATTAATTTATTGGAATTGATTTTCAAATTGGATAAAGAAAGAAGAGCGGAAATCTTAGGAGACAAACTAGTGATTTTATTTTTTGAAACATCTAAATCTCTTAGTTTCGATAGAGAATATATAGTTTCCGGTAATTTTTCCAAACCGCAATTAGTCAAATTAAGCAAACGCAAATTTACTAATTTTGAGAAATCATAGTTCAATGATTTCAAAGGATTAGAACCCAATTTAAGTGATTGCAGTCCGGACATTTTAGAAAAATCAAATCTAATTGCCGCTAACCGATTGCCGGATATATCTAATTTTCTTAAATTTTGCAATTTAGTTATATTTGGCGAAAGATAAACAAGCCTGTTTCGGAATAACAACAGACGCCGAATACCCGGAATATTGAATAACTTTTCGGGCAAATATTTAAGAAGATTGTTGCCCAAATTCAAGTCCGTAAGCTTCTGCAATCTTCCGATTTCAGGCGAAATGGAGTCAATCTTATTATTTTGAGAGTTTAAATATCTCAATCCAGATAAGTTTCCGATAGAAGCCGGTAAAACTTTAAACTTATTACCTGATAAATTCAATTTATCTAATTGTGTTAGTTTGGAAATACAGGGTGGGAAAACCTCAAATTTATTATAGGCAATATAAAGGATACTCAATGAACGCAGACTAGCAAATTCCTTAGGTAATTGCGATAAACCGTTTTTCATCAAATTCAAAAAATGTAGATTGGATAATTTGGAAATATCGGGCGAAATAACAGTTAATTTATTTCTTGATAAATCCAGCTTAGTTAATGTTTTAAGTGTAAAGATTGCATCGGGTATTGATTTTAATCCGTTTGAATTATATTTAATTTCAGTCAGCTTAGATAATCCTGCTAATTCCTTAGGCAATGATGTGATTTTATTATTTGATAGAACAAGAATTTTTAGTGATTTAAACGATAGAACTTCGCGGGGAAGAGCAGTGAGATTCTTACCGGATAAGTCAAGTTTGATTACAGTTTCCGGGTGCTTCAATGCTTCTTCCAATGAAAAGCGTTTTTTCGGTCTGATAGGTTTCGTCCGTTTTCTCGAAATGTTCTTTTGCTTTGTAGTACCACTAACAACCTGCATCGGCATAAAAAAACCGGCAATTGCCAATAAAAATATGCTTAACACTATTCTCGAAAGAATTATTTTAACCCTCATTACACCCTTATCAAACATTAATAACACATACACTATATATGTAATAATACGAAATCATTCTATAAAATTTCTCTTGCTTCATCTTTGCTTGTTTTAACAATTGCAAACTTTTTCTCCACATACTTAGACAGCTTGACAAATGGAAGACCGAGAAGCAAATAAATAATTGCAACAATTATACCCGTACCGACAAAATCAAAATACATAGATGATACCTGAAAATAGACTTTTGTAAGTTCAATTATTGTAATTATCGACACCAAAGAAGAATCTTTAAGAAGAGATATGAAATCATTAGTCATTGGCGGAATAACAAGTCTAATCGCTTGCGGCAAAATAACATATCTAAGTGCCTTCTTACGAGTCATACCCAAAGATAAAGCCGCTTCCATCTGTCCGCGCGGAACGGAAAAAATTCCTGCACGATAATTCTCCGCTTCGTAAGCCGCATAGTTCAAGCCAAGCCCGACAATTGCGGCAACAAGTGGTGGCATATATATTCCGATTTTCGGTAAGCCGTAGTATATAAAATATAATTGAATTAATAGCGGTGTACCGCGTATCAATTCAATAAATGCTATTGACAATATGGATACAAACTTTGGTCCGTAAATCTTTGAAAGCGCAAGGAAAAGACCGACTACAATAGCCACAACCATAGATAGAATTGAAATAAACAATGTAAAAAATGCCGCTTTGCCAAAACGCGGTAAAGATATGATATAGCGTTGTATGTAATCGGAAACAGAATCGGGGGAGCGAGTAGAACTTAAAAAATACTGATATTTAGTCGGTAAAACATTAGACGGACCTCTGTCATTGAAATACAAAGCCATAGTATAGTTCCATAGGTTCCATTCTTCGTATATTTTACGAAGTTTTCCTGAGTTTGCCAAAGAATTAATCGCCTTGTTAATCTTATTTAATAATTCTTTATCGTCTTTCCTAATGGCTATACCGTATTCTATTTCACCAATAGGTTGCCCGACAAGTTTATAACGCGGGTCGGGCTGTCCGTAATAGCTAGCAATAGGGGCATCAACGAGAACTGCATCAAGTCTGCCGTTTGCCATATCATCTAATGCGCTTACTTCGCCATCATAAGTTAAAACATTAATTCCACCCTTTGCTTCGAGGATACGCTCGGCAAGCGAACCTTTTAATGCACCGGCAGTTTTCCCAACCAAATCGGATAATGAATTTATCCCCGTTTTTTCTTTTAAAACAATAAGCTGTTCGTAGGTAATGTAGTAAGGAATACTAAAATAAACAGCTCGTTTTCTATCCTCTGTAATTTCTATACCGTTAATTGCAACATCATAATTTCTATTTTGCAGTCCGGGAATTAATCCGTCCCATTGATTCTGCACGAACTCTGCTTTCATTCCAATTTCGGTGGCAATTGCATTTGCAATATCAACCTCGAATCCTATATACTCGGTCGGATTTTGTGGGTCGGGGATAATATACGGAGCATTACCTTCGGCATCTGCCGCCCAACGCAATATTTTCTTTTCTTCATTTTGCGCAGTGGCACTTAGCAACTGTGCCATTAATAAAAACAGAAAAGAAAAAATACGTAAATATTGTAAATGCAATCTCATATATTCTTAATCATTTAAAATTTTAATATACTTCTTAGTACTATCATTTTTCGGATTATTGAAAATTTCTTCAGGAGGAGCAATCTCAACAATTTCGCCATCTTCCATAAATATAACACGGTTTGAAGCATTCTTAGCAAAACTCATCGCATGAGTAACAACAATTTGCGTCATACCGTCATCATGCAGTTTGTTCATCACTTTTATTACTTCGCCCACCAATTCGGGGTCAAGAGCTGAAGTCGGTTCATCATAAAGCATAACGAGTGGCTTCATAGCCAAGGCACGTGCAATAGCAACCCTCTGCGCCTGTCCGCCGGAAAGTTGTGATGGATAACGGTCTGCGAACTTACTCAATTCAACTTTATCAAGTAGCCTTTTTGCTTCCGCATTTGCTTCAATTTTATTTGTATTATTAACTAATACCGGAGCAAGGGTAACATTTTCGAGAACAGTAAGATGAGGGAATAAATTCAAATTCTGGAAAAGCATACCAACCCGTTTACGTAAAGTCAAAGCCTTTATCTGAAAATCTTCATCAACTGCTTCTTCTTCATTGGGTTCGACAAAAGGCTTCACGGACGTTCCGGTCATCTTTTTAGTCCTTTGTATTATATTCGTTTTCTTTTTATCGGGCAACTTACGATTAAGAGTAATACCGGCAATCCGTATTGTTCCCTCGTCAAAATATTCTAACAAATTTAAGCATCGCAATAAAGTCGTCTTACCACAACCGGAGCGACCAATCACGGAAATCAGTTCGCCCTTTTCGATACTGAAATTCAGACCTTTAAGAATATGATTATCATAAAAATACTTATGTAAATTCTTGACATCAATGATTATATCTTTTTCCGGTTGCATTTACTCAAATAATAATTAATAAGATAAATTAACGAACATTCAAATTGTAATTTATTACATTTGTCTTATATAAACAAAATAAAAAAATCAAAAAAAAGAGCCGCTAATGAACGGCTCTTTTTAAATCGGATAATATAAATTAGAATTTTCTACTACCGTCAGGTTGATATACATACTCGAAAGTATAAAAGCGTGCCTTACTTTTCATATCGGGATTTACCGGAGCATCTTTGTAGTAGCTGATAATTCTTAATTTCGCATATTTGCCATCGGCAGTTTTCAACAAAATAACATAACCGGGTTTAGGTGAAATAACGTGTTTTGGGGGTCCACTGTAGTTATACCATTTTTCTGTATTGCTTTTATTGATAGCCATTGGGTTCAATTTGTCCTCTTGAAAATATCCTTCTTTCAGTGCCGTTTTCAAATCTGCAAAATTTGTACCTGATATTAATTGGATTGCGGCATTTCCGGGACCGCGAACACCACTGTTACAAATAATACTCGTCTTGAAAAAAGCAATATCCCATTTCTTTGTTGCCGAATCCTTTCGGCTTATTTCCTTATTTTCGCTCAGACTGAAAAAAGTCCAAGTTTTACCGCCGGAAGCTGTATCCGCATTTAAATTCTTCACAATTTTAGATACGATTGGCTTGTTGTCAGCCGGATTATTCGGACTATTGTCATCGCTACAAGAGACCGCAAATAGAATAAAGCTTGCCGCTAAAAAAATCAATAGTTTGTTCATCAAACATCTCCTTAAAAAAATTAATGATAAAAAGTTAATTAATAATATATTTAAAAATCAGCCTTCCATATAAAGTTCTGCCGGAAGTTACTAATCTCGTTAATTTGCTTGTATAATCAAATAAATTATCTACACCTACTTGCAAAGTAAAATAATCAAACAATTTCTTGGAAGCCGTCAAATACCAAAAAGAATAGCCCGGTGCATATTCACTGTCATCGTCAAGTATTAAATTCCCATTCAAATCCGCATAGCCATACCTTGATTTGAATACTGCCCGAAGCGAAAAAATAAAATCTAATTTTCTGATATTTAAATCGAACTTAATTGAACCGGAATGAAGCGAACGATTAAACAATCCGCCATATTCATCAGGGCGAACCGGACGGTCATTATAACCTTCTCGTTTCCAATACTTGGTTTGCTTATTATTTTTGAGTGAATTAAGTACATTAATATCGGCTGTATTCAGCAATTGATAGTGGAACTGAATATTCAAGAAATCAACAGGTTGAATACGCAAACGTGTTTCCAAACCTTGTGTATAAATCTTATCCAAATTAAAATAAGTATAAACAAATTTCCCGTTTGTTTTCACCGCAACAGGAAGGAATTCTATTAACCCGCTTACATTGTTGCGGAATAGATTAAATTTAATTTCCAATATATCGCTAAACGAATAAGTAGCACCAATATCAATCGCCCAAGATTTTTCAGGCGATAATTCTTTGATTTTATTAAGATTATATAAAGTATCGCTAATTTGTCCTGTTGCACCCAGCTTGCCGAATTCTTCAGGGAAATTTTTAATACCAAAAACAGAATAACCCTCGGAAGCCAAAGTCCAATTCAAATACAGTTGCTCGAATGTCGGCGCCTTAAACCCCGAACCGAGTGAAGCCCTGAGATACAAATCGGGAATAGCCTGCCAAGTTGCGGCAATTTTCGGACTGATATTATTTGCATATTCACTATGTCCGTCAAAACGCAAACTGCCAATCATATCAACTTTATTGGACACTTGCCAATCATCTTGCAAATAAGCATAAAATAAGCTTGTATTACGTTTGCCTCCGGACACAGCGGCACTGGATACCTGCTCAAATTGTCCACCGAAACCACCGATAATCTGATGTTCACCCAATAGTGATGTTGATTGCACTTCCGCTTTTCCGGTTTTATGTCTAAATTGATATGTAGAATATAATTTGCCGCTTTGCTTATATGTATCCACTGTTTCGGTTTTATAATCGGAAGCATAAAACCTTGCATCTAAACTATAATGATTAGATAGCTTATGCTCAGCCTTAAAACCTATATTGTTCTCATAATTCCTTACAATAGTATTGATATAATTAGTATCGCTATTTTGATGAATGAAATATGTGTTTTTTGCCTCTTCAGAATAATGCCGCATATTTAATTTCGAATTTACTTCATTTGAAACATCATAGAAAACTTCACCGTTAATAGTCCAATTATTATTTGGTGGCACAGTCTGCTCAATAGCAGTTGGAATAAGCGAAAATCCCTCTGTTCGATAATTATCGGCAAATATTCTCAATCCTACTTTTTTATTAAAAAGAGCAGAACGGATTTCACCCGCCAAATCATAAGTATTATGCGTTGCATATCTTGCAGACACACTCATATCCAATGGCCTAACCGGCTTTTCCGTAATCAGATTAACAACACCGGCAAGTGCGGAACTGCCGTAAAGCGAAGACGAAGGACCGCGAACAACTTCAATCCTACTCATATCACCGACTGAAAAGCGGGAAATATCAAGTACACCACCTGTTCTTCCTGACAAAGGCTCACCATTTAGCATAACGAGAGTATAATCCGAACCAAGCCCCTGTACCTGCATTCCTCTACCATGATTTGATGATAAGGGAATACCCATTTCTTGAGATAATACTTCATCTAATCTCAAATAGCCTTGCTTTTTTATTTCGTTTTCAGCGACAACTTCCACAGGCATTGGTAAATTTTCTATATGCTTATAAGTCCGCGTACCGGTAACAACAATATCATTTGTTATAACGTCTGATTCTTTCAAAATAAATCTGAGTTTAACGTCCGAATTAACATTTATTATTGTATCCAATGTCCTATACCCGATTCGAGCAATATGAAAATGATAAACACCCGAACCAATCTTTCTAAAAACAAATTCACCTTTTGTGTTTGTGAAAATTTGCTTTTTTAACTCATATATAACCAATCTAACGGAAGGGACAGCGTTTGCATTGTTATCAATAACCTTTCCGCCTACTGAAAATTTCTTTTCATCTGCGTTTGCCGGTTCCGAAAAACAAACACCAAGCAAAACGATAAATACTAATATCAACAATAGTGATTTGAACTTCAAAACAAATACCTATTAAATTAAAAAAACAGCTTTTTAAGAAAAAATAAAAAGCCGCTCACATCACTTCCAAAATTAAAACATTTCGGAATAAAAACCAATTCTACGCTATATCGTAATAATTGTCCTTACTCTTGAGAAATCCGAGATAATATTTTACAATTTTATTATCTGCATTATGCAAAGTAGGGTCTTTCCTATTCAGTAATTCGGCTTCATTTTTCGCCAATGTGATAATATCCAAATCGGAAGTTAAATCAATGAAGTGAAAATCCGGAAGACCGGATTGGCGCGTTCCCATTAAATCACCCGGACCACGCAGTTTTAAATCAACTTCTGCAATCTCGAAACCATCACTAGTACTTTCCATAGTTCGTAATCTGACAATTGCCGCCATTTTTTCCATATCACCTTTATCAGTCCGTTTCAATTCGTAGCTGAATTTGTCTTTGGTAACAAGCAAACAGTATGACTGAAGTTCACTTCTGCCAACACGCCCCCGCAATTGGTGGAGCTGCGATAAACCGAAACGCTCCGCATCTTCGATAACCATAACAGTAGCATTCGGAACGTCTATCCCAACTTCAATAACAGTTGTGGCGACAAGTATTTGATACTCTTTTTTAAGAAAGGCATTCATTACGTCTTCCTTTTCGTACCATAATAACTGACCATGGAGCAAGCCGCATTTAATTTCGGGAAAAATCTCTTCGTTCAATTTCTCGTAAAATTCTACAGCGGATTTTAATTTCATTTTTTCGGATTTTTCTACTAATGGATAAACAATATAAACTTGCTCACCCTCATTTATTCGCTTACGTATGAAATCATAGACTTGATTAATATTGCTATCAAATACTATTTTAGTCTTTATCGGTTTGCGATTAGCAGGCAGTTCGCGAATCAGTGAAACATCTAAATCTCCGTACAGTGTAAGCGAAAGTGTACGCGGTATTGGTGTAGCCGACATCACAAGAATATGCGGCACTTTGCCGTCCGATAGAGATAACTTACTCCTCTTGATTAAATCAGCCCGCTGGTCAACGCCAAAACGATGTTGCTCGTCAATAACAATATATCCTAAATTGTGATATTCGACAGATGATTCAAACATTGCATGTGTTCCTACAATTATATTCGCTTCGCCGGAAGAAATTGCTTCGAGTACTTCCAGCCTATATTTTTTTCTTTGACCACCTGTTAGCTCGATAATATTGGTTTCAAGTCCTTCTGTAAACTTTTTTATAGAATAATAATGCTGTTCTGCAAGCAGTTCGGTAGGTGCCATAATTGCTACTTGATAGCCGTTATCAATTACAGCAAGCATAGTCAGCAGGGCAACAATAGTTTTACCCGAACCGACATCACCCTGTAATAGGCGATTCATAGGCTCGCCACTATGCATATCGTTCATTATTTCACGAATTACTTTTTTCTGATTGCCGGTAAGTTCAAAAGGTAAATTCTCGTAAAGTTTCCTTGCACGTTCACTTTTGGGATTAATGACAAGCGATTGCATTGACATTTTCTTTGATGTCCGCCGCTGAGCTAATACTAATTCAAAATAAAAAATCTCACTAAATTTCAAACGATAGCGTGCGTGGTCAATATCTTCAACGGTTTCAGGAAAATGTAATCTTTTTATCGCCTCTTGCAAACCATATAGTTTGTATTTATTGACAATCTCTTTCGGAAGATTTTCACGTATCGCCGGTAGAGTGAATTCAATGATTTTAGCAACAATTTTTCTAATTAGGCGAGTATTAATACCGACTTTCCTCATCTTATCACTAATGGGATATACAGGCAAGACAGCACCTGCCTTGATATTATTCTCGTCTTCTTCGTCCATTTTTTCAATTTCAGGATGATTGAAGACAATTTTATTATATTTATCAATTTCAGGACTCCCTGTAATTGATAGCAATATACCAAGCGGATACATCTTTTTGAAATATTCTGCATAAGACCAGAAATGCAAAAATGCTCTACCGCCGCTTCCGTCAGCAATCTCGATGATTAACAATTTTCTGCGGCGGGCAAAGCCATGCTCTTTATGATTTATTACCCTGCCCAGTACCGATACTTCACTACGAAAATCCTCGCCAATTTTCAGTTCCTCTTCAAAAACAGACTTATCGCGTCGCATCTTGATTTGCAAAGCGGCAAGCGTTGCTACCCGCTGATGCGAAACATAAGTGCGAGGCAAATACAGCAGTAAGTCGCGGGGTGTCAATATGCCGCTTGCCGCAAGTGCTTCGGCTCGCTTTGGTCCAACACCCTTAATATATTGCAACTCGCTAATTTCAATATTTGATTTACTATCAGGCATAATCCCAAATTATATAAAAGCTCAATTTATTCAAAGCATAAAAAAAGAGGCTGTCCTTTTTTTTAGAACAGCCTTTAAAATACAAAGATTAAACTCACTTATTATGAACGAATTATAGTATCGTCCCTGTCCGGGCTAACTGATACTATGACAACTTTTGCGCCCGTATAGTCTTCAATCTCTTTAAAATAATCCAAAGCTTCTTGTGGTAAATCTTCCCATTTTTTAATACCCGCAAGAGATGTATTCCAGCCTTTGATTGTCTTATAAACTGGTTCGACTTTCTCAAGAGTATGAATATCCGATGGGAATGATTTCAATTTTTTACCTGCTATTACATAATCGGTACAAATGTTAATCTCTTCCATTTCGTCAAGCACGTCTAATTTAGTAAGAGCAATTTCACGAATACCGTTAATCATCACCGTATATTTGAGAGCAACCAAGTCGAGCCAACCACAACGCCGCGGACGCCCTGTTGTTGCGCCGAATTCAGCACCCGTCTTGCGTAAGCGTTCTCCCATTTCATCAATTAATTCCGTTGGGAACGGACCATTGCCTACACGTGTCGTATATGCTTTGACCACACCGACTATGCGTGTGATTGCTTGCGGTGGAATGCCAAGACCTGTACAAGCACCCCCCGATGTCGGATTGGAACTTGTAACAAAAGGATAAGTCCCATGGTCCACATCAAGCAAAGCACCCTGCGCCCCTTCTGCATAAACCTTTTTGCCTTCCCTGATTGCTTCGTTTATCATAAGAGTAGTATCCTTGATATAGGGGTCAATTATTTTATCAAATTCAATATAAGAATTTATTACTTCATCAATATCAAGAATTCCCGAGCCATAAATCTTTTGGATAATATCATTTTTCTCATTTACATTATACCTGACTTTATCGGCAAAAACATCACGGTCGAGCAAATCAATAATACGTATGCCGGTCCTCTGTGCCTTGTCAATGTATGCCGGTCCAATACCCCGTCCTGTTGTCCCGATAGCTTTTGAAGAACGGCTTTCGCGGATTTGGTCGAGCAATTTGTGGTATGGCATAATCAAATGTGCTTTATGGCTGATAAATAAACGTCCCTTAACATCAACACCAAGCTGTTCGAGCATTTTAATTTCTTCCATCAGAGCAATGGGGTCAATCACAACACCATTACCAATTATACATTTAACCCCGGGCGTAAGGATACCCGAAGGAATTAGATGCAGAATAAATTGCTTACCATCAAAAACAATTGTATGACCGGCATTTGCACCACCCTGATAGCGTGCCACATAATCGGCATCTTGGCTTAGCAAGTCCACAATTTTTCCTTTGCCTTCGTCCCCCCATTGAGCGCCGAGGATAAGAGTCAATCCCATATTCATTCCCAAATTAATATTTGTAAAGTTCTATCGTAAATTTGCAAGAATTGCATTATCTTACATATTAAAATAATGAAAACTTATCTGTTATAAAAACAAAATATTTTCTCCTGTTCATTTGTTGTTGCTTTTGTTATATTTATTATACAAAAGCCCCGTCCTTTCGGTGGGGCTTTTACTTTGCTATCGCTTAATAATAAACTTCTTACTAACTGCGGCGGGTGGGCGCTTGCCGGCGACTTCCGCTCGGATTATATAAACACCGGCGGGATACTTCTCCAATCGTATTGCTTTACGCACACCCGATTTAGCTGTAAACGTTTTCAGCTCGGTACCGGTGGACGAAAGCATTTTCAATTTTATTTCCGCATAATTATTATCACCTGTACGCTCGCTCAGTTG
>Ga0256846_1000422_pt1 | contig 17341 bp, 16 predicted proteins | sample TevniametaG_FD_189098 | JGI IMG/M metagenome (GOLD analysis project Ga0256846, IMG submission 189098) | Tube worm associated microbial communities from hydrothermal vent at the East Pacific Rise, Pacific Ocean - Tevnia | ecosystem: Host-associated > Annelida > Integument > Unclassified ...
GAACGAAAAATTTATTTGATCTACCGATCCGTTACCGGTCAAAATGATCGTATTGAAGTTGATCTGAATTACATGTTCCGATTGCCCCTCACCGGTATTATGTCGCAGGAAATGTGGCAGCCGGGTGATCTGGATCGGCCGATTGTCCGTACTGTCAGCTCACAGGAAGTTCTTGTGGGTAAATTGCTGGCCTATTTGGATCGTAGCGCTGCCCGGGATGTCTGGGACCTCGCTTATCTACCCGACCCAATGCAGAAGGTGTTGGCCTCGGAACGATTCAGATCATGGTTTATTGCACTTTCGGCAATCCTGAATCATCCTTTAACGGCATATACACGGGATAGAATCGAATTAAATGTGTGTTTCAGCTGTTCTCCATAAAAAAGCCCGAGGCTTTCCCTCGCCCCGGGCTTTCGAAATCTGTTCTGTTTTTACGGCTATATGGATCCTAAATATTGACTCACCACATCATCCCGGTCCGGGCCGTGGCCCAACTCCGCCTTGATGATTTGACGGGCATCCCGGTTCAATTTCCGCCAGTCTTGGCCGGCGATCCTTTCCGCGTTTTTCCTAAACGCCGCCTTGGTTTTAAATTTACAGGGCGCTTTAAAACCCGTGAGCGTTTCGTAGCGTTCCTGGGTATAGGCATGCCTAAAACAGACGGTTGCGCCGGCCGCACCGGTTCAAATCCGGTTGGGGACGCCAAAAAATCAGCCCGCTCAGTGAATTGGAATTTGCTTTGATTATGGGATTGAGGGCGGGGTATGGATAAGATCAGTAAAACGTTACGGCTCTTTTTTTAACATGCAATGGTTTTGAATATCTTACCCCATTCACCTGGATGCAGGCATCGAAGTTTTGTCCGTTTGTTCTCTGCTACCTGCCATCCATATCTATTTTCAGAAAATTCACCAATCAATTTTATCCGGTTGAATTATTTGCCTGCGTGATTAATCTATATGAGTAATGGCCATTTAATCGGGCTGCCATTGACGCTTATAAGTCCTTGCCATTCAGGTCTGTCTGTAATTGGCGAATAAGTTTTCCGATTATAAAATGGCGCAGACACCCTGAAATAAATACTGAAGGAGGCTCTCATGGGAAAGAAAGTGGTTATCGACCAGGAAGAATGTATTGGCTGTGAAAGTTGCGTCGAGCTGTGCGCGGATGTATTTGAATTCAATGAAGATGAAGAAAAAGCCCAGGTGATTCAGGCTGAAGGCGGCCCGGAAGACTGCATTGAAGAAGCCATCGAGACCTGTCCGGTGGAATGTATTCACTGGGAAGAATAAGAGTCGGATCAGCAGCGAATCCTGTCGAGGCTGTTGGCCTGTCCGATGGCGACCAGTTTGTCGCCCGCCTGCAGCCGAAGATCGGCGCGGGGGATAAAGAGATAATCATCAGTTCCCGTGCTTTTCAGCGCGATCACCTGGACCCCGTGCCGATTGGTCAAATCGAGTTCCCGCAGCGTCTGTCCGGCCCATTTTTTAACGATCAGTTTTTTAATGACGATATCCCGGCCAAAGGGCAGGTGTTCGATAAACCCGGGTTCGGCCATCCGGCTGGCAAAGTCGCGTGCCGCGCTGTGTTCGGGGATGATTACCTTGTCGACCTTAATCATTTCGAGCAGTTTTTTATGGTCGGAATGAATAGCCTTGACCCAGACGACGGGAATTTTTAATTCTTTCAGATACATGGAAATCATCACGCTGGCCGAGATCGACTGCCCGGCGCTGACCAGGGCGTGGGTACAGTCGTTCAACCCGATCTGGACCAGGGCCTGCTTGTCGGTGGCGTCGGCCTTGTATACATGGGGCAGAATCTGCCGGGCCTGCTGGATGTGCCTGTCGTTTTTATCCACCGCAATGACATCATGCCCCATTTCCACCAGGGTCTCGGCGAATTTAAGGCCGAATTTGCCCAGCCCGATGACACCGGCTTGTATTTTTGCCATGGATAACTCCCGTCAGGGTCACTTCAAACGCATAATGCTTTATTATAGAATATCCGGAAAACAGGGTCAATTGCTTTCTGTAGCTTTCTCCCGCCATTTTTTTTCAGCGATCGCTTTTTCAGCCGCTGACATCTATTGCCTGCGCGAATGCACTGGTTCTCCTGCTCTTGGCTGCGGTTGCCCTGCTGCGGTTGTCTTAACTCCTTTACCTGGCTGTCTTTCTTTGTTATTCTTTTTTACCTGTTTTTACCACCTGTGCACTTTCTGTTTTAATTGTGTGTTCCCGTCCGGTCCCGTTACTATCAGGACCTCAAGATGGTTTAAGGGTAATATTCAGAAATGAGTAAATTATTGAAAAAAACGATCATTATCAGGGGGGGCGGGGATCTGGCGACAGGCGTGGCGTGGCGGCTTCACCATTGCGGATTCACGGTCTTGGTGACCGAAGTGGCGCAACCCATGGCGGTTCGCCGAAAGGTCTCCTTTTGTGAGGCGGTCTACGAAGGGGAAATCACCGTAGAAGGCGTTACAGCCGTGCGGATCAAATCGGCCCCGGCGGCCGATCGTGTCTGGAAGCAGGGCGGTATCCCGGTGCTGGTGGATCCGGCCGGTGATTGCCGGAAGACGATTCAACCGGCGGTCCTGATCGACGCCATTATTGCGAAAAAGAACCTCGGGACCCGGGTAACTGATGCCCCGCTGGTCATCGCCCTGGGACCGGGATTTGAAGCCGGTGTGGATGCGCATTTCGTGGTGGAAACCAACCGCGGGCATCAACTGGGGCGGTTGGTTGTATCGGGCAAGGCCCAGGCGGATACCGGGATTCCGGGAACGGTATTGGGGCATGCCGCCGACCGGGTGCTTCGCGCCCACACGGATGGCCGCTGGCAGAATATTCTCGATATCGGAGATACCGTTCAAAAAGGCGACCGGGTCGGTGCGATTGACGGCGATCCGGTGGCTGCGTCAATTGACGGCATCATCCGGGGGCTGATTCACACCGGTATCCCGGTGCGCAAGGGCTTGAAAATCGGTGATATCGATCCCCGGCCGGAACGGGAAAACTGCTTTACCATTTCCGAAAAAGCCCTGGCCATTGCCGGCGGGGTCCTTGAAGGGATACTGCGGCGATACAACCGGTCTTGGCATCGTCCTGAACTCGTTAGCGCCTATCCGGCTGATTCCCGAATCGACATGTGAGTAAAGTACCCGTATTACAACCTCATTGCTTCCTGCCCTCCAGGCCTCCCTGCCGATTATAATTAGGGGCAGTTCCAGGTGATATTCTGGTACGGGCCTTTGATTTCACAGGTTTTGCAATACAGAAAAATTGGAAGGATTGAGTTTCAGCTGGCGATTGCCCGATGGGATGCCAATGATTTAATAGATCGAATTCAGGGATGCGGGAAAAAGGAGTGATCGAACCATGCGGGGAAAAAAGATCGACGAACTGAAGATCGGAGATTGTGCCGAATTTGCCAAAACGGTGTCGGAGTCCGATGTATATCTTTTCGCCGGCATAACCGGTGATCTGAACCCGGCCCATATCGACCAGAACTATGCGGAAAAGACCCATTTCAAAACCCGTATTGCCCACGGCATGCTCGGCGCCGGATTTATTTCGGCTGTTATCGGCACCCGTCTGCCCGGGCCGGGCACGATCTATCTGAATCAGACACTGGCGTTTCTGGCACCGGTCAACATCGGCGATACGATTACGGCCAGGGTCATGGTGACGGAGATTTTGCCTGAAAAAAAACATGTTCAACTTGAAACCACCTGTGTGAACCAGCATGGCGAAAAAGTGCTCAACGGCCGGGCCATGGTCAGTCCACCCAGGTGACGGGGAAACGGTATTATCATGCAAAAGGTGAAAGTGGAAGATGCCGTCGGAATGATCTTGGGGCATGATCTGACCCGGATCGTTTAGATGATTCTGGTTCCCGATGGCCCGCTCAGATCGGTGCGGCCATCACCCGGCTCAATTCGGTCGGCTGCGACCTGATCCTGATCCCCCCCGCCAATCCAATCTATAGCAAGATATCCCGGACAACATCCGGGTTTTCCGGGTCGTAGGCCACTGTATTAAAGGCAAGAAGAAAACCGGCATCCGGACCGGTATGCTTGACGGCATGGGAGATGCCGGGCGCGATGGTCAGACGGTAAATGGACTGGCCGGGAATGACAATATCCCGGAGACGGCCATTTTCGCGGATCCTGACCGTGGCCGGGCCCGCGACAATAAGAATTTCGGTGCCCCGCCGGTGGTAATGGTTACCGCGAACGGCCCGTGGCTGGCTGATGACCATATGAAAGTTCTTCTGACCGGTCAGCGCCGAAACCGGCAGCGGATTAAAAACGGTGCCCCGGTGATCGGAAGATACGGTCATTTCTTCAATGGTAACGGGTTCGGTGATTTGATTCAAGGGAGAATCCTTTAATTATATCGCCGGACAGGGTAACCGCCGCCGGTGCCGGCATCACCCCCTCCAAGTATAAAATTGACGATTCGCTTATTGACAAAAAATTCCATCTAAAATATCCTCAAATGTTTAAAAAGTAAATACGATTATTTATCCAAATCAGTTGACAGGGAAGGGGAGCAATGCTCAATTTAATGCGTAAAAAAGCCGGTTCCTGGATGATCAAGGTCATACTGGCTTTGATTGTTGTGGTCTTTATGTTCTGGGGGGTGGGTAATTTTCGTAACCGCCAGGCCACGGTGGTGGCCAGTGTTGATGGTATACCGATCGGATACAATGAATACAACCGGGCCTACGATGATTTACAGGAGCAGTTTAAACGGCAATTCGGTAACAACCTGAATGACGAAACCATTAAAATGCTGGGTATAAAAAGAATGGCCCTGGACCGGATTATTAATCGCCGGATCATGCTGGCCGAAGCCAGGCGTCTGGGATTTAAAATATCTGACAAAGAATTGAGCGAAACGATCCAGACGATTCCGGCGTTTCAGCGCAACGGTGCTTTTGACAACAATGCCTACCAGCAGACAATCAACCAGTTGCGCATGACCCCCGAAGCCTTTGAAAAAGATTATCGGGATTCCATGCTCATCGAAAACCTGCGCCTTTTCGTCACCGACCAGGTAAAGGTATCGGAACTGGAAGCCCGGCAATGGTACGACTGGCAAAACACCAGCGTGTCGATTAATTATCTGATGGTTGATCCGAACCAGTACCAGGGGCTTAAACCGACGGCATCCGAATTGGCGGCATATTTTAAAAAAAATCAAGAAAATTATAAGACAGATCCCAAGGTAAAAGTCCGATATGTGAAATTTGATGCCGGCAAGTACCTGGACCCGGTAAAAATATCAGACGATGAAGTCCAGGAATATTACGACAATCATGCGGAGGCGTTCAGCACGCCCAAAACCGTTGAAGCGCGCCATATTATCATTAAAGTTGACCCGGACGCCGACAAAGCGGCTGTGGAAACCGCCCGCAAGAAAATTCTGGATATCCTGGCAATGGCCCGGGAAGGTAAGGATTTCGCAACGCTGGCCAAAACGTATTCCGAAGGACCCAGCAGGGCCCGGGGAGGGCTGCTGGGGGCATTTAAAAAAGAGGACATGGTGGCGCCGTTTTCCGACAAGGCATTTTCGATGGCCGAAGGTGAAATCAGCGACCCGGTCCGGACGCGTTTCGGGTGGCATCTGATCAAGGTTGAAAAAATCAATCCCGCGAAAAAGCAGCCCCTGGAATCGTCTGCCGATAAAATCAAAAAGACGCTGGCAGAGCAAAAGGCCAAGGAGATGGCCTACGACGATGCCGAATCGTTTCTCGATCTTGTTTTTGAAAATGATGACATGGCGCAGGTGGCCCGGGAACGGAAAAAGACCGTTATGACGACCGGCTATTTTGATCGAAAAGGGCCGTCGGAAATCGCTGCGGGCAGAGATAAGTTCACCACGGCGGCATTTGCGCTTAATACGAATGAAGTCAGTGATATTCTTGAACTGGGCAATGCCTACTATCTGTTGCAGCTGGCTGAGCGAAAGCCGGCGGCCATTCCGCCGCTGGCCGATGTCGTCCAGCGGGTTCGCCAGGACTGGGTCAAAATGCAGCAGGATAAAAAAGCAAAAGCAGATGCCACCGCGCTGCTGGCTGAGATTAAAAAAGGCACTTCCCCGCTGGCGGCGGGAAAGACCCGTGGGTTAACCCTGCAAACCACCGATTTTTTTAATCGGAATGCACCTGTTCCAGGTATCGGCTCCGAGCCGGGCATTTCACAGAAAGCGTTTCAGCTGACGCAGGCCAAACAGATGGCCGACCAGGTGATCAAGGGACAAAAGGGATTCTATGTGATCCAGCTGAAAGAACGGCAGCTGCCCGACGCAGAAGGATTTGCCAAACAGGAAGATGCGATTGTCAAACGTTTGAAAAACGAGAAAACCCGTAAACGATACAATACTTTTCTGGCCCGGCTCAAAGAAAAGAGCGAAATCGAAATCAAACCGGAATTTAAGCAGCTGTAAGAGGCAATGATCATGGCAGGAAGTTCAACAGGAAACACCCGCCGATTCGATTCGAAAAAATGCCCGGAATGTCTGGTATATCTGGCGCCCGATGCCAAGGAATGTTTTTCGTGCGGCACCCGTGTCAAAGAGGCCGATGCCATGGGCATTGCCAAGCGGCATTTTAACTGGAAGGCATATCTGTACAGCCTGGTGACAGCGACCCTTTTTGGGCTGTACATCTGGTGGGCCTTTTTTTCTGAATGATTCAGGCTGTATCCGTAAAAGAATACTTTTCTGTCGGCGTTCCGGGGCCAGGGAAAACAGGGTGCCGGGGCGCAGGTTTGAATTTTCAGGTGACTCCGGCCGATTCGGCGATCAGACCCTGGTGACAAATCGCATTGATACCATGGCGCCCGTGATACTGCTCGTGACCTGTGTACTTTCGGTGATTATTGTCACCCCCCGGTAAATCTGATATGGCTGTTCATTCTTGGGTCCAATCCCCGAAAGGTTGCCGTATGTCCAAAAAACCAGTTTCCGCCAGTCCCCTGCGCCGATTATATCAATTTTTTGCATCGGTAGTACTGACAATCACGTTGCTGCTGACGCTGGCGGCCACATCTATTATTGGTACGCTGATTCCCCAGAACCTGGCCCCCGAAACATATCTGCGTGCTTACGGTCAGGGCCTTTTCCGACTGTTTTCCATCCTTAACCTGGGTGACATGTATCATTCGTGGTGGTTTCAATCCCTGACGATTATTCTGGCCGTCAATATCATCGTCTGTTCCGTTGATCGTCTGCCCGGGATCTGGAAAATTGTTTTCGGTGTGCGCTCCCGGTTCAAATCCGGAAAATTCAAAAATAAACCGGGAACGACGGAGTTCCTGTCGACCGAATCGGCGCCGGCCATGAAGACAGCCGCCGAAACGCTGATATCAAAGTCTTACGGGCACATCCAGGTATCGCCCAGTGATAAAGGTTTTATTGTTTATGGCGAAAAATGGCGCTGGTCCCGCCTGGGGGTCTATATTGTCCACCTGAGCGTGGTCCTGCTGCTTTTGGGTGCGGTGATTGGCTCGCTTTTTGGTTTTGACGGTTATGTCAATATCCCGGAGGGAGAAACGATTGATCATATTCGATCACGCGGCACCGGCCAGAAAATCCCGCTTCCCTTTAAAATCCGCTGCGATCGTTTCTCTGTTACTTTTTACAAGGACGGTGCGCCGAAAGAATTTCGTTCTGATCTGGTCATAATTGAAAAGGGCCGGGATACGTATAAAAAATCGATTATTGTCAACGATCCGCTGCGCTATAATGGGGTCAATATCTTTCAATCCAGCTATGGCGAAACGGAAAGCCCCTCCCCGCCGGCAGCAAAGATTGAAAAACCGGAAGAAATCGTCTTGAGTCTGGCGGTCCGGGACAGCGGGATGACCTATCAGCAGAAAACCCGGATCGGCGAACCCTTTGATCTGCCCGAAGGCCTCGGAAAATTTGTGGTGACGGATTTTGTATCGGATGCCAAATTCATGGGGCAGGCCATCGGGGAAGCGATCGTGGGAATCCTGAGCGGAAAAGGGGCCGAGCCGGTGGAGGTGACCCTGCCGCTGCGGTTTGCCAATTTCGATAAAATGCGCCGCGGCAAGATAATTATTTCTGTGCTGGAACCGAGCGCCCGGAAAAAGATGCCGGCCGCAAACGGGAAAAAGCGGTACTACACCGGGCTGGAGATCACCCGGGATCCGGGCGTATGGATCGTTTACTGCGGGTTCCTGTTGATGCTGGCCGGTTGTTTTATTACCTTTTTCATGGCCCACGAGCAGGTGGCGGTTGAAATTACAGCCAAAGGGAAGAAAAGTGTGGTCCGTGTGGCCGGGACAGCGTATCGCAACAAAATGGCGATGCAGCGAAAAGTTCAGCGGCTGGCCGACAGATTATCGGCGGGCCGGGAAAAAATATGATGCCGTCTGTCATGGCAGGCCAATATAATCTTTTGGCACGACTATATAATCAATCCCATTTGATATGGGTGGACGTTTAAAGAGGTATCACGAATGACAAATTCGACGCTGCTTTCCATCATCACATTTGTATATGGTTTTTCCGCCTTTATGTATCTGGCGGCCTGGGTGTTTAAAAAACCGGGGGTGGCCCGGCTGGCAACCTGGGTCGCGGTCGTGGGGCTGGTGGGGCATGGCGCGGGGATTATGATGCGCTGGTCCGAATCCTATCGCCTGGGAATCGGCCACGCTCCGCTGTCGAATTTTTACGAATCGCTGATATTTTTTGGTTTTTCGCTGGCATTTATTTATCTGGTCATCGAATACAAATACAAAAACCGTGTCATCGGGTCATTTATCATGCCTCTGGTATTTCTGGCCATGGCGTACGCCTCGCTGTCGCCGCAGGTAGATGACCGGATCCGGCCGTTAATCCCGGCCCTGAAAAGCAACTGGCTGATTGTCCATGTCATGACCAGTTTCTTCGGTTATGCGGCATTTGCCGTCGCTTTCGGCCTGAGTATCATGTATCTGGGCAAACAAACAGCGCCCGTGTCGGCCGGTGGCGGCAGCTGGCTCGATATGTTTCCCGACCTGCGGGCGCTGGATGAATTGACCCATCAGATGGTCATGTTCGGGTTTATTTTTCTTACCGCCGGTATAATCACCGGCGCCGTCTGGGCCAACTCCGCCTGGGGGCACTACTGGCAGTGGGATCCCAAGGAAACCTGGTCTTTGATCACCTGGTTTGTCTATGCGGCGCTGCTTCATGCCCGGGTACGGTGGGACTGGCATGGCAAACGGAGCGCCTATCTTTCAATTATTGGATTTGCGGCCGTGATGGTGACCTATTTCTTTGTCAATTATCTGCCGGGCCTGCACAGTTACGGGAGCGTCTGAGCCGGGTTTTCTCTTGACAAAACCGCCCGTGCCAAATAGAAACCAAAGCCTGACAAGCATTTCGGCTGACTACTTTTTATAACAACATTTTCCAAAAGATATCGGAGTTTGCATGAGTCATTCCAGTGATCCCGGCGAGCCCGAAAAGAGAGAATTTCCGGCAGTTGCCGCTGACACGGAATCAAACGACGGCGCGGTCATCGTCCTCTTTTTTATCATCGGCCTGGTCGCCAGCATGGTTGTCGGCTGGGTCGTTTTTCCCACCCTTTTATATTCCAGGAAAAATCAGCCGGTGAATTTTAACCATGCCCTGCACGTGGGGGAAGTGGAAAATGGCTGCGAGAGCTGTCATTTCCTGCGCAAAGACGGGACTTTCTCAGGCATTCCAAGGCTCGACAACTGCAGAACCTGCCATCAGACCCTGCAGGGCGAAACGGAAGAAGAGGCCCGTTTCTTTTCCAGCTACATTGCAAAAAAACGGGAGGTGCCCTGGCTGGTCTATGCACGGCAGCCGGACTGCGTTTTCTTTTCGCATGCCGCGCACATAGTGTCTGCCGGGATGGACTGTGTCGCCTGTCATGGCCATATCGGCGAATCGGATCGTTCTCCGGTCTACGAGGTCAACCGGATCACCGGATACAGCCGCAATATCTGGGGAAAAAGCATTGCGGGGATCAAACACAATTCCTGGGACCGGATGAAAATGGATGACTGCTCGGCCTGCCACATACGGGAAAATGTTCGCCAGACCAGTGTCCAGACAAAGAAGGGCGGTTGCTTTGTGTGCCATAAATAACAGCGTATTTTTTCAGGCAGGGGAGATTGCCTGCCGCCAGAATCCGAAAGGGATGGTATGAAGGTTGACCGTAGAAGTTTCCTGGCGCTTGGCGTTGGTGGCGCCGCCGGTACGGCGCTCTCGCCACTGCCCTGGAAACTGACCGATGATTTGTCCATCTGGAGCCAGCGGTGGCCATGGGTCCCGGTGCCAGAGGATGGTGAGATCCATTTTGAAAAATCGACGTGTACGCTCTGCCCGGGCGGTTGCGGGATTGATGTCCGCATGATCAACGATCGGCCCGTTAAAATTGAAGGACAGAAGAGGCATCCGATTAACCGGGGCGGCACCTGCCTGCTCGGCGCCGCCGGCCTGCAGTTTCTCTACGGCCCTTCCCGGGTACGGTCACCGCTTCAGCGCGTGGGAAAACGGGGGCAGGGGAAGTGGGCGCCCATCAGCTGGGACGCCGCCCTTGCCATTGTTTCCAAAAAATTAACGGCGTTGCGGGCCGACGGCCGACCACAGGCCCTGGCCTGCATTGCCGGAAAAAACCGGGGAACCGTGCCGGCGCTTTTAAAACGCTTTCTCAAGGCGTACGGATCTCCCAACTTCATCGGACCGTCCTCGGCGTCGGACTCGCTGGAAAGCGCCGCGAATCTCATGACCGGCCACACCGGCCCGGTTGGTTTCGATCTTGAAGCAGCAGACTATGTTGTCAGTTTCGGCTGCGGGTTGCTCGATGGATGGGGATCGCCCGTGCATACCTTCCAGGCCGTCAGCCATCGCGGACAGCGCGGGGCTGAACTCGTCCAGATTGATTTTCGTCTGTCCAACACGGCGGCCGCGGCAGACCGCTGGGTGCCCGTTAATCCCGGCACTGAAAGTGTTCTGGCGCTGGGAATGGCCCATGTGATCATTGCCGATTCTCTCTACGACCCGGGCTTTGTTACCGAGTTTGCCTCGGGATTTGATGCGTTTAAACATCTGGTCATGACACATTATCCCCTGGATACCGTTGCCGGCATAACGGGAGTGTCGGTGGCGGCGATCAAGGAACTGGCCACCCGGTTCGGCCAGGCCAAACGGCCGCTGGCTCTTTTTGGCCGTGGCCGGGGGCTGACAGCGGGTACGCTTTCCGAAGCAATGGCCATTGTGGCGCTCAATGCCCTCACGGGACGGATCAACCGCGAAGGCGGTTTGTGGCTGCTGCCCGATGCGTCCGGCGGCCAGTGGCCGGAACTGCCCATGGATGCCGTCGCCGCAAAGGGGTTTGGCGCGCTCCGGCTGGACGGCGTTAAAAATGATGCCATCGGTATTCGGTCTCTCCCCGCCCGATTTTTCAAAAGCATATCGGATGGTAGCGCGGATGGCCCGGATATCCTTCTGGCAGCCGGCGCAAACCCGGCGTACACGCAACATGATACTGCGGCCGTGCAGAAGGCCCTGGCCGGGATTCCATTCATCGTCAGTTTTTCCTCCTTTTTTGATGAAACCACGCAGCAGGCCGATTTGATCCTGCCGAATCATACCTTCCTGGAACGGTTTGAAGATGTTCCGGCACCCGCCGGTTTTCACCGGCCCTATGTCGGGCTGACGCGACCGGTGGTATCCCCCCAGCATGACACCCGCCATCTGGGAGACACCGTCATGGCATTGGCCCGCCGGCTGAAGGGCCCGGTGGGCGCTGCGTTTCAATGGCAAGATTATCATGCCTGTCTGCAGGAGACCATGGCCGGAAGGTGGCGCGACATGGCCGCGGACGGTCACTGGATGGATACCGCTTTTTCACCATCATCGTGGAAAGACGCTTTTAAAACCGGTTCCGGGCGGTTTGAATTTAATGGCGGTTCTCCGTCGCCGGCCCTGTGGCAGGCGGTTTCCCTGGACGCAGGCGGCAAAAGCGGGGACTTCCCGCTTCTGCTCGTGCCATACGATTCCATGCGTCTGTCCAGTGGAAATATTGCCAATCCCCCGTTTGTTACCAAAATTGTGGCGGATACCGTGTTGGTCCACTCCGATATTTTTGTCGCGGTCAACCCGGAAACCGCCGGCCAATACAAATTGGGCGAAGGATCGGCCGCCGTGCTATCCACGCCCAAGGGGCAGGCAGCTGTACGAATTCATCTGTCCGAAAGAATCAAACCCGGGATACTGGCCATGCCGACAGGACTGGGGCATACGGCCTTTGATGATTACCTGGCCGGCAAGGGCGTCAATGTCAATCAGCTCATTGGCCCGATGGAAGATCCGGTTTCCGGCTTTGACGCCGCCTGGGGTATCCGGGCCAAAGTGACGGCGGCCTGAGCCGGCAGGACGAAATTTACCTGAAAAATGGGATCAGGTTGACGTGGATCCCAAGGACCACATGAGGTCTTCATGAAATACGCGCAAGCAAAAGCCAAAAAATACGGCATGGTCATCGACCTGGATAAATGCACCGGTTGCGGAACCTGCATGGTCGCCTGTATGGCCGAGAACAATGTGCCGTTTAAAAAGGATGAAACCGATAAACGGTTGAGTATTACCTGGATGCGGGTATACAAACTGACCAACGGCAAATCCTATCCCGACCATGATATCTGCTATCTGCCCCGGCCCTGCCAGCATTGCGAGGGCGAGCATACCGGCCATTCTCCCTGCGTGTCTGTCTGTCCGGCCACGGCCACCGATTATGACCGCGAGACGGGCATCGTCAGCCAGATTTACACCCGCTGTTTCGGATGCCGATACTGCATGGGGGCCTGCCCGTATCATGCCCGCTATTTCAACTGGTGGGATCCGGTCTGGCCGGGCGAGATGGAAAAGTCGCTTAACCCGAATGTTTCCCCCCGGATGCGGGGGATCGTGGAAAAGTGCAGCTTCTGTTATCACCGTGCTCAGCTGGCCATGGAAAAGGCGCACCTGGAGGGGCGGCAAGAGCTGGAGGAAGCCGAATATCAGACGGCCTGTACCCAGGCCTGCCCGGCGGGCGCCATTGTCTTTGGGGATCTGAACAATCCCGAGCATCAGGTGCATCAACTGGCCCAGCCGGATCCCCATCACCACGGGCGGCCACGAAATCCCAAGGCGTTCCGGCTGCTGGAAAGGCTGCATACCAACCCAAAAATTTACTATATTTCCAGCCGGGAATGGGTCCGGCGGGCCGGAGATCATTATTTAAATGACGAAACACCCGCTTCACATGAATAATGTCAACCAACGACGATTGAACCAGAGGTAAACGATGGATTCCGCACTTTTCCCCGTCGGTGTAAAACGGTGCCACATTAACAAATTCCTCCTGGGCCTCGCCATTGCCGGCGCGGTTCTGATCTGGGGAGTGGTGGGCCTGATCCTCTGCTGGGTCAAGGGGCTCAATCAAACCAACATGAACGATTACTACGGGTTTGCCATCTGGATCTGGGCGGACCTCGCCGTTATCGCCCTGGGCGGCGGTGCCTTTTTTACCGGGCTGCTGCGCTATATTTTCGGCATTGATGAACTGAAAAACATCATCAATTATGCCGTCCTCATCGGATTTATCTGTTACAGCTCGGCGCTGCTGATTCTGGCCATTGATGTGGGCCAGCCGCTGCGGAGCTGGTTTATTTTCTGGCATGCCAATGTCCATTCCATGCTGACCGAGGTGGCTTTCTGTCTCTCCTGCTATTTCGGGGTGTTGACCATCGAATATGTGCCCCTGATTCTTGAAAACCGCCAGATTGACCGAATTCCGTTTGCCCACCATCTGGGCCATAACATGCATCACATCATGGCCGTTTTTGCCGCGACCGGCGCCTTTTTGTCTTTTTTCCACCAGGGTTCACTGGGCGGGGTGGCCGGTGTCCTCTTTGGCCGGCCGTTTGCCTATCGCGAACATATTCTTGTCTGGCCGTATACTTTTTTTCTGTTTACCTGGTCAGCTGCGGCGTACGGACCCTGTTTCACGCTTTTTATTACCTGGCTCACGGAGAAAATCACCGGCAAGGAACTGGTCAGGGATAATGTTAAACAACTGCTCGCCAAAATATCCGGCTGGATGATCCTCACGTATATCATCGCCAAAATAGCCGATACGATTTACTGGGCCACGGTGACCGCTCCGGCCAGGGGATTTACCCTGAATGATTTTTATTCCCATAATCCCCTTTATGGTATCTGGATTCTGGTGGTCGAAATCGGTGTCTGCGGAGTGGTACCGGCAATTATTCTGGTCAGCCCGAAATGGCGGGCCAATCCACGGATCCGGATTGTCGCGATTGTCCTGGGCATCATCGGCGTCTGCCTTAACAGATGGGTCATGGTATTGCAGGTCATGGCCGTTCCCGTGTTGCCCTTTGATACCTGGGCCATGTATATTCCCAGCTGGCAGGAAGTGGCCACCACGGTCCTGCCGGTTGCTTATGGCGTTATCTTGATAATGATATCTTATCGTTATCTGCCAATTTTTCCACAAGAAGTTGAACTGAACCCGGTGGCCCCATCGGCCCCGGCGGCTTTGCCTGAAGATGAAACAGACACAGAAACAGCTTCAGACGCCGTGATCGTGGACGGCGCGCCGACACCGGCCTAATCGATTATATAAGGAGCATTATTTATGTTTCCGTTTTCTTTTGAATGGATCTGGGACATGGGGCATATGGTTTTTCATGGCGGGCTCTGGTACGCCCTGTCCATGATTGGCATCGGGATGACGTATTGTATTGTCAAGACGGTGATTGACACGACGCGGGACGGCGGAAACAATTCACATTCCTGAAAAAAATAACATGATTGACGGTCTCAGCGCCTGCCCCGAACAAAGCATCCGGGCAGGCGCTTTTTCATTCTGAACCCGGCACATGACGGCGCAATACACAACCTGAAACAGGTAACAGACAGGAACGGGCATGGATAAAATCATTATCAACGGCGGAAACCGGCTGACCGGCGAAGTGGCCGTCAGCGGCGCGAAAAACGCCGCGCTCCCGATGCTGGCCGCATCTCTTTTAACGGAAGGCGTCAGCACATTTACCAATGTGCCGCAGCTGCAGGATATTCACAGCATTAAACTGCTGCTGGCGCATCTGGGGGCCCGCATTGAAACCGACGGTGACCGGGTACAGATCGATACCCGGGAGGCGAACCATCACGTGGCGCCATACGACCTCGTCCGGAAAATGCGGGCGTCGGTACTGGTGCTCGGTCCCATGGTGACCCGCCTAAAAAAGGCCCGGGTCTCTCTGCCGGGGGGATGCGCAATCGGTGCGCGGCCGATTGATCTGCATCTGCGGGGTCTTGAACAGATGGGCGCCCGGATTAACCTTGCGCATGGCGATGTGGAAGCGGTGACCGACGGCCTCAAAGGGTGCGAAATCAACTTTGATGTGGTCACCGTCACCGGTACGGAAAACATGATGATGGCGGCCGTACTGGCCAGGGGGACAACCGTGCTGAGGAACACGGCCCGGGAACCGGAAGTGGTGGCCCTGGCCAAAATGCTCAACCAGATGGGCGCGAAAATTCTGGGCGCTGGAACGGCCGTGGTAACTGTTGAAGGGGTTGACCGGCTCAATCCTGTGGAAGTGCGCATCATCCCCGACCGGATCGAAGCGGGAACGCTCATGGTCGCGGCGGCCCTGACCCGGGGAGATGTGCGCCTGACCCATTGTGAGCCTGAACATCTGGGAGCGGTCGTCGATAAATTAAAAGCAGCGGGCGCCAGTATCATTGTCGGCGATCGTTTCATCCAGGTGACGGGGCCCGACACGATTCTCAGTGCCGATATTCAGACCATGCCCTATCCCGGCTTTCCCACCGATATGCAGGCCCAGTTTATGGTATTAATGACCGTGGCCAATGGATCGAGCCTGATTGCTGAAACGATTTTCGAGAAACGGCTCATTCATGTCAGTGAACTGCTGAGGATGGGCGCGGATATAACCATTTCCGGTCAGACGGCGATCGTCCGGGGCGTTCCCCACCTGTCCGGAGCGCCGGTCATGGCGTCAGACCTGCGGGCCAGTGCGTCGTTGATATTGGCCGGTCTGGTGGCAAAAGGAGAAACAGTGGTCAACCGGGTCTACCATCTTGATCGCGGATATGAGGCCCTGGAGAAAAAACTGGCCAGTCTGGGCGCCAATATCCGTCGGGAAAAATAACCGCCGGGCGAGGCGGTCACCAAAACGGGACGACCGGGCGGCTGGATATTCATCCGGCGGGAAATACGTACCGGGGCGGAGCTCGAAACCATGGGCGCGAATCTATTTGCCCGACCCATTATTCCAATTCTGATTACCGTCATGGCCGGCATTATCTGCGGTGACCGGCTGCCTGGATACGATAGCTGGATTTTATGGGTAGCTATGCTGGCCGCAGTCGGGGTTGCCGGCGCATGGTGGCGAAAACGGGAAGCGCTGGCCCTGCCGTTGACGCTTTTTCTCGCCATCGGATATCTGTCAATCCAGCCCTGGACGGCTCCGGTGTTTCCCGTACAGCATGTCATTCATCACGCGGATTCCCGTAAATGGGCCGTTACCGGGGTGGTCACCGATACGCCGGTGATCCGGCCCAAACGGATCCAGTTCACCCTGGCAGCCACCGGGCTGAAACGCGGCAAAAAGGATTTTCCCGTCTGTGGCCGGATCCGGGTGAGTCTGGGCGACGAAAATACGGTGCGCATTCGGCCGGGCGACCGGATTCAGGTGACGGGCCACCTCAAGCGTGTCCATGGGTTTCACAATCCGGGCGGTTTTAATTACGAGCGGTATCTCGCGTTTAAAGATATCTGGTGCCGAATGTGGGTGTCTCCCCGGCACCTGATCTTTCTGGAACGCCCGGCAGCGCCACCGGTCACCCGCTGGATCAGCCGGATACGGGATGCGGTCTCCGGACAGATTGACCGGGCCGTTTCCAGCGACAGCCGCCCGATCCTTAAAGCACTGATCATCGGCGACCGGTCCGGGATTTCTCCTGAACTGCGACAGATTTTCAGCCGGACCGGTACCGGGCATCTGCTGGCCATTTCAGGCCTGCACATTGGTATCGTTGCATCGGTTTCTTTTTTTCTGTTAAAATGGCTGCTGGTTTTCAGCCGATTTTTGCGTCGCCGGGCCTGGGCCGGAAAAACGGCCGCTTTTTTTACGCTTGTCCCTGTCCTTGTCTATGGGGTTCTGGCCGGCATGTCGCCGTCGACCCAGCGAGCCGTTGTGATGATATCCGTTTTTCTGCTGGCCTATATCATCGGCAGGCGTCATGATACGGCCAAT
>Ga0256846_1000423_pt1 | contig 17321 bp, 14 predicted proteins | sample TevniametaG_FD_189098 | JGI IMG/M metagenome (GOLD analysis project Ga0256846, IMG submission 189098) | Tube worm associated microbial communities from hydrothermal vent at the East Pacific Rise, Pacific Ocean - Tevnia | ecosystem: Host-associated > Annelida > Integument > Unclassified ...
TTTGTCTTTCCCTTTTCACTCTACCTATAAGGAATTGAAACGATGGCATACTTGAATTTAAGTTTACATCTAAAGGGCTTTTCACTCTACCTATAAGGAATTGAAACAGAATTGCCGGAGCAATGAATGTTGGTTCTTTTTCACTTTTCACTCTACCTATAAGGAATTGAAACATAACCTTTTGTGGACTTTTATTTTCATCACCCGTTACTTTTCACTCTACCTATAAGGAATTGAAACTTTGTAAGATCGTGTATTATTTTTTTTAGAGCAGGCTTTTCACTCTACCTATAAGGAATTGAAACAAAAGATAGTGGTTAGTGGAAGTGGTCAGTGTGAGCAGATTTAAATATAATAATAAGTAGAAATTACAAAAAATACAACACATAATATATTATACAAAATGAAAGTTAAAGATTTAACAGTATTTAAAAAATCACATAGGTTGGTATTAGATATTTATAGAATTACAAATGGATATCCCAATGGAGAAAGATTCGGATTAACCGCTCAAATGAGAAGAAGTTCCGCCTCAATTCCAACGAATATCATGGAAGGATCAGGCAGGTCGGGAACAAAGGAATTTATACATTTTATTGGAATTGCACTGGGTTCATGTAAAGAGATTGAATACCAATTACTACTTTCAAAAGACTTAGGGTATTTATCAAAAGAAACTTATGAAGAATTTTTTGAAAAATATAATGAAATAGGAAAAATGCTATATTCACTTAAGAAAAGTCTGATAGTTAAAACTACCACTTAACACTTAAAACTAAACACTTCCTCGCCTATAAGGAATTGAAACGAAAGATAGTGGTTAGTGGAAGTGGTCAGTGTGAGCAGATCTAAATATAATAATAAGTAGAAATTACAAAAAATATAATACATAATATATTTTACAAAATGAAAGTTAAAGACTTAGGGTATTTATCAAAAGAAATTACTACTATTGATCAATGCTATACAAGAATAGATACAGAATTGAAAACAATCGTTTGAAAAATTGGGATTACAGTAGTAATGGTTCTTATTTCGTTACGATTTGTACGAAAAACAGAGTTACATATTTTGGAAAAATAAAAAATAAAGAAATGGAAAAAACAAGAGCCGGAATAATATCGGAAAAATTTTGGTTAGAAATTCCAAATATGTTTTCAAATATCGAATTAGATGAATATGTGATTATGCCTAACCATATCCATGGCATTTTGATTATTAATAATACCAATACAACAAAACAAAATATATACGAGACAATAAAGAAAAATAACAATAGATATAAAAATGATCGAAATTTACCCCGTAGAGACGCGATTAATCGCGTCTCTACCATTAAAAATAACGGTGGTATAACAGGGGCAAAAAATCCGATGTTAAATCAATCAATTTCAAGAATTATCAGATGGTATAAAGGACGCTGCACATTTGAAATCAACAGAGATACAAAGAGTGTTTTATTTTTTTGGCAACCCGGATTTTATGATCACATAATCCGAAACACAAAGGAATTAAATAAGATCAAAAAATATATAAAAAACAATCCGAAGAAATGGCAAAATGATAAATATCGCAAATAAACATAACGCCTATAAAGAATTGAAACGGAAGGCAGTATCAATAGAAATTCAGTTGAATTAATTATCCCCCGTTACTATTTCTGTTATCTCTTTTATCTCTTTAAAAGTTCTGATTTCAGCTTTTTTCATCCTCATCGTCATAACACCGTTATCCATTACTATATCTATGACAAAGACATTACCTTCAATCCTTCTTATTTTTCCGTTAAAAGATTTTCCATTGAGCAATTCGATTCTTACAATTTTATCAAGGTACTTATCCAGCCTGTCAAAAGGGATCGATGTAAACACTTTTTTTTTTACATATTTAGTCTCATTCACCGGGACAAGAGTTTCCGGGACCGGTTTGATTTTCTTTTTTTTTACAAACTCTATTTTCGGACTTCCTTCACTCTGTTTTTGTCTTAATTCTTCTCTATTTTTAATTTCAAACAAAGTATACTGCAATTCAGGCACTACCAATTCAACCCATGTGCGATTAATTCTCTCCAATGTTTTGTCATCCGGCTTGTTTTTAATGCTATACTCCAAGTATCCACTCGTCTGAAAAATGATATAATCCATAATCTTCTCTATATCACTATCAGAAAGAGAAAGATTATTGTATGCAATCTTTTTTATATCCTTGATTTTAACCACAAAATCTTCATAAATCTTTTCCTGATCATTCGGATTTAAAAGATTTTTTTTCAACATTCCTTTAGCTCTTAATGCTTTAACCGAATACTCAATATATTCATCAAAAAAATCAAGAATCTTCACTCTTGTAACCTCTTTCGATTTCCAGTTGTGAGCGTCATAAGTCTTTTTAAATTTTTCAATTTTGTCTAAAGTTTTTGCTTTAACGGTTTCATCAACAGTAAAAAATATAAAAACAACAATTAAACCACTAATAATCAGGAATATAATCAAAAGTTTTTTTAAACTCATCTCAACCCCTTATTATTATTGATATTTAACTGTTTTATACCTTTTGTAGATGGATATTGCATATTGTAATTTATCTCTCAGTTTGTAAATCCCTTTCCCTTTGAACTGTTTTAAGATACGCAATTCTATTTCCGATCCTATTATATTATCATTTCCAAGCAACATAACTCCTTTAAGGAAATGTAATTCCGGAGAATTCGCTTTTTCAAGAAGACCAATGTTTAAATATCTGATTCCCTGCCTCCAATTTTCCACTTTAATCAGGACATTTGAGATACCGATATATGATTCGATATTTGTTTTATCCAGATCAATCGCCTTCTCATATGCATTAATCGCTTTCATGTTTTTCGACAAGGCAAAATAGGTCAATCCTAATAAATTATATAATTCGGAGGATTCATTTAATTCTTCAGCAGCTTCAAGAATATTTTTTGCTTTTCCGTACATTTTATTAATGATATAGATAGAACCGAGCTTTTCCATTGCCTTAAAATTATCCGGGTTCTTCTTCAATGCAGTACGAAATGAACTGGACCCATCATCCAGCATATTCATAGACATATAGCTTAAACCCATTTCGTAATATATGTTTTCCAAATCCGAATCTATATCAATAGCTCTCTTAAATTCCAAAATGGATTTTGAGGATTTCAACTCTCTGTAACAGATCCCTAAATCAAAATGTGCTTTTGCATTCTGTGAATCCTTCAAGAGAGCTTCTTTCAAATAAGGAACAGCAGATTTAAAATCTTTTTGTCTAACTAAAAATTCACCGCGTTCGAAAGGGTCATTGATCAATTGAAATTCCTCGCTTCCCAAAGAATTCATTTTTGATAGTAACAATTCCTGCTTAGATTTAAGTTTAACAGCCTTTGAAATAGGTATCGCAAAATTCAAGTTTTGTCCCTGTCTCATCTGAAAAGTAGCAATCCCGATAATCTCCCCTCTCATATTCAACACAGGACTCCCACTTGAACCGGGAGATATCGGAGAAGTGATCTGTATCACCGTTCCGAAAGGCTTTCTTTTTCTTATTGCTGATACAATTCCGTCCGAAGCAGACAACTCCAATCCCATCGGATTTCCGATAGACACAATTTTCTCACCGATCATAGGCATACTTTGGGCTATTTTTATTATCTTTTTTTTTAACACTTTTCCTGAAAAAGTAGTTTTAAATAAAATTATATCACTGTTTTCATCAGAATCTAAAAAACTAGTTACCTGAAAGACTCCGAATTTTGTTTTTATTTTAGCCTTTACAGAACCGGCAAAAACATGGAGATTTGAAACAATATGACCTTTGCTATTTATAAAAAAACCACTACCCTGAGCAAGCGGATTCCCATCTTTGTCAAACGTAGTTATTGATACTATAAGAGGTTTAATAACCTTAATTAACTGAGGAACCGTTAATCTTTTTGCCATTAAATTATCATTTTTTAATGCAATTTCAGAAATTCTTTCTTCAAAAGTGGTTTCCTTTTCTTTGACTCCCTTTGGCATAAACAAAAAAACCAGGATCAAACCTAAGGAAATTGAAGATATTAATATTAATAAATTCTTTTTTCCCCTTTTTTTCTCATAGTCTTCTTTTTGAAATCTCATTCACTCCCTCCGAATCAATTAATATAAATTATAGATAATCATTTTTTATTTCGCAAACATAAAAATAAAATTTTATTTTTTTTTACATTTTCTTTTATATTTATATGTGTTGACTTGGAAATTTAAACTGCTAAAATTGGTTTTTAGCTTAAAAATTTAAAGATACGAGGTGAAAAATGAATAATTACAGTTCTAAAACATTGATGGATATGGAGCATAAGTATGGGGCTCACAATTATCATCCGCTTGAAGTCGTAATATCAAAAGCAGAAGGTATTTGGGTTGAGGATCCCGAAGGGAATAGGTATATTGATATGCTTTCCGCCTATTCGGCAGTAAATCAGGGACACAGACATCCCGCAATAATTAAAGCATTAAAAAACCAGGCTGATACATTGACACTTACATCAAGAGCTTTCTTTAACGATAAGTGGCCTGCATTTGCCAAAAAACTCGCTGAAGTTACCGAAAAAGATATGATCCTTCCTATGAACACCGGAGCGGAAGCTGTTGAGACTGCAATTAAAGCCATGAGAAAATGGGGATATAAGGTAAAGGGAGTTGAACAAAACAAAGCCGAAATAATTGTTTTTGAAGAAAACTTTCACGGCAGGACCACAACAATAATTTCATTCTCAACCGATCCTCTGGCTAAGGATAATTACGGTCCTTATACACCGGGATTCATAGTTGTTCCGTATAACGATGCGGAAGCTGTACGAAAAGCCGTCAACGAAAATACGGTCGGCATCATGGTCGAACCCATACAGGGTGAAGCCGGGGTCGTCGTTCCGGATCAGGGATTTCTAAAAAATCTTAGAGATATTGCAACAGAAAACAATATACTTCTATCAGTCGATGAAGTTCAAACAGGATTTGCAAGAACAGGGAAAATGTTTGCTTTTATGTACGACAATATCATCCCTGACATTATCATTATGGGTAAAGCCCTCGGCGGAGGAGTATTCCCCGTAAGTGCAGTAGCTGCGAATGAGGATATTCTCGGAGTTTTCGAGCCCGGATCACACGGCTCAACCTTCGGAGGCAATCCTTTGGGATGTGCTGTTGCCCTTGCTTCTATTGACGTCATCCTTGATGAAAATCTCGTTCAAAAAGCAGAAGAAATAGGGAAATATTTCAGAGCGAAACTTGAAGAGATGAATTCGGACAAGATAAAACTTATAAGAGGAAAAGGATTGCTGATAGGAGTGGTCTTAAATGAGTCTGCAGGAAAAGCAAGACAATATACAACTGCATTAAAGGAGAAAGGACTCCTCTGTAAAGAGACCCACGACTGGATCATCAGATTCGCACCGCCTTTAGTGATCACAAAAGATGAAATTGATTATGCTATGGAGAGGATTAGAGAAGTCTTAGGCTAAATGGTCATTTTCAGGACTGAAACTTTTTCGGATTGCAACAACAGTCATTTTAGAAGAACATTTTATCTTTATTCGCTTATAAAAAATAAAAGAGATGTCTCTCTCGTTGTCGACAATCCGAAAACAGCCCGATCTAATTTAAAAAAAAAAGATATAGAGATTTTTCATCATGAAGAGAAAAATATATTAAAAGAAAAACCTCTCACTATTATTTTTGATCTTAAAGATATAAAAGAAAGTGATCTTCAACTTGCAGACAATGCTGTAAAGAACGGTGTAAATATAGTCCAAATAATCGAGCAGCCACAGAGAATAATAGACAAAGCTTTTTACATCCATCAAGATATTTCCTTTACACCGGAAAAACTTTTTAGAGAAAATTCTCTTTTCGGTCCCGACAATATTATTCTCCACAACAGATTTATTCATTTTAACAGTGTTGAGAAAAGATACGGAAAAAAAATCAGAAGGCTCTTCCTCTCTCTAAACGAAATATTCTCATATAGAGAAATAAGAGACATTTCAGACAATCTTATAAGACACGGATTCCTTGTAAAGATAGCTTCCGGTACTTATCTTAAAAAATTCAACAAGAAAACTTTAAAAAGAATCTATCCCGGAATAAAATTCACAGGGAAAAGAGATAATCTTGCAAGACCGTTTTTTGAAGCTGATATTTCAATCACACCCGCAGGTCTTAGTTCATATGAATCAATTGCAACGGGAACTCCATCCATATCTCTTTTTAATTCAGAAAATGAAAAAAAAATATCATTGGAACTTGAGAAAAAAGGAGTCTGTATCGCTGTTGAGAAGGGAGATATTCTCTACAGTAAAAAATTCATTGATCTTATCCGTGAAAAGTTTTCTCCGGATAGAGTTAAAGAGATGGGAACAAACGGTAAAAATCTAATTGATGGACAAGGTATTTATAGAGTTATAAAAACCCTGACTGAAAAAAAATTTATCTAAAAAAAAAGATAAAAAAAAGCCTCCCGGAATCCCGGGAGGCTTTTTTATTTTAAGACTTATTCTAAACTATTTTTAGAAAAAGTAACGAATTCCAAACTGTGCTTTCCATCTGGAAAGAAGCTGGTTTATCGTATATCTTGCATCAGCAGTATCCGTTTTTCCCCAGAATTCCAGAATTGGTTTACCTGTAGTGGAATCAATTCCACACCATGTCAAAGGAGCTTCATCATATTGAACATATCTGATAACTCCCCAATCCTTATTGAACATATTAAGGAAATTCTGAATTGTGAATACAAGCTGAAGTCTGTGTCCCTTAAAAGGCATTGGAACATCCTGAGAAATTTTAAAATCAACAATATGAGACCATGGGTCTCTACTTGCATTTCTCGGGAGGATCTTTCCTCTGTTAGAATCAAGTGCCGGATCATCTTTAATATACTGATCAAGCTCAGCCCATGTTCCGTGATTAAGGATTACATCGCTCTCTTTTTCAGGAACCCAGATCGAGTCATTAGTGACACCATCACCGTTAAAATCATTATAGAATCTTGTCGAATAGGGGCGACCGGATCTTCCGTTGTAAAAGAGAGAGAATGCTGTTGCTGCTTTTTTAATAAAATTAAACTTCTTGGTTAGAGCTAAAACAAATCTGTGGCGAGTATCATGTGCTGAATAAGCAAGTTTCGGATTATTCGGATTTCCGGCTGTTATATTATACTTCCAGTTTGAAATAGCTCTTGAAGATGTTCCACTGAAAAGAGATTTTGCCTCACCATAAGTGTAAGAAGCATTTATCATATTTCCGCTCCACTGTTTCTGAAGCTGGAATGAGAGAGAATACTCATAACCCTGATTTGTATTACTGAGCTTAATTACATTCCAGAAACTTTTATCAATAAGATTGGGATGACCATATTTGTGCCTTCCGGAAGTACTCGGAGAACCATAAAGAGATCTTCCGTCAAATGCCTTTACTCCGGTTTCCGCTATATTGATATTCTGGAATTTCACTTCGTTAATATTCTTTGTATAGATGAATTCAACTGTTCCCGTAAAACCCCATGGGAGTTTTTTATCAACGGCAATATTTGTTCTTAAAACCTGAGGAAACTTAAAGTTTTTATCAATCAGGTTAATATCTCCTGAAGTTCTTGCATACGGGTTGTCGGGTTGATTGTAAGGATCTGTAATGAAAAAATCGGGATGATAAGTTTTATATCTTGCTATCTCCATTCCCGTATTTGAAAACTGGTTTGAGATCCAGACATAAGGAGCTCTTCCTGAGAAGATTCCGATTCCGCCTCTTACCTGCATTTCATTATCATTTTTAACATCCCAGTTAAATCCTACTCTCGGTGACCATAACGGATTTCCACCGGCATTTTGATCCGTAGGAATACCAAAAGAAGCTTCAACAGCAGGATTTGCCACCGGAGTATCACTCATTAAAGGAACATCCATTCTCAATCCATAAGTAAGAGTGAAGTTATCTTTCATTGCAAATTCATCACCTGCATAGAGACCTATCTGACTTACATTAAATCTTGCAGGAGCATTCGGATCATTTGTTGCCGAATAATATCTGTCAAACTTGTATGGTTTTCCTGCTTCGAGATCATCAATGCTTCCGAATTCATACTTTCCGAATTCCCTCTGAATAAAAACATTGTAGAATTTAAAGAATTCATTGTGGGTACCAATGATAAATGTATGCTTCCCTGAGAAAATCGTCATATTATCAGTTAATTCGAAAAGATCCTGATCAAGCTGGTTCCTGTGCCTGTACTCTTCTGATCCTGCATAAAAAGTAACACCGGTATTAGTTCTTACAGATATTCTAGGGAAAGCCTTTCCCATAAATGTCGGATTGTCTCTGATAGTTGAATAGTTCAGGATCAACTCATTAAAGAGCTTTTCTGAGAAATTACTGTTCAACTGCAAAACAGTTGAATTCGTCTTATTCAAATATAGAACTCCGGCATTACCGAAATTAAAACTTCTGCTACTGCTTCTATAAAGAGATTCTCTGCTGGCATTTACATAGTTATGTCTTAAGGTCAGTCTATGTTTGTCATTAATATTCCAGTCTAACCTAAAAAAGAGTTTATCACTCTTTGTTTCATTTGCGATCTGATCATAACCACCTGCATCATATCCGTATCCGTTCAGGACAGAGAGAATTCTGTCAGCTTCATCTTTATGACCGAAATCATTATCACTTCCGCTTCCGTCAATAAAGTAGTCCTGAGGTGCTTTTTTATTTGATTTTTCAGCACTTAAAAAGAAGAACAATTTGTTCTTAATGATAGCACCGCCGATTGTAGCACCGAATATTGATTCTGAAAATTTTGCAAATTCATAATCGCTCGGTCCGTTTCCGACAAGATTTTCATCTCTTCCATAGTAGAATGCAGATCCGTGATACTGATTTGTTCCACTTTTTGTTATGACGTTAATTCCGCCTCCCGTAAATCCTCCGTAACGAACGTCATACGGGGCAAGAACTATCTGAAATTCCTGTACGGCATCGAGAGATATCGGAGTAGTATTAGCCTGACCTCCGGGAGTTCCCGAAGCGTCGAGACCGAACAGATCGTTATTCTGAGCACCATCAACCTGAATGTTATTATACTTTGAGTTTCTTCCTGCAGCACTAAATGCTCCCGAATCCTCTCCGCTGGCAAACTGAGGAGCCAAGCGGGTAAAATCGCTGAGTGATCTTGAGATTGTAGGAAGTTCTTCGATTGCAAGCTGATCAACATTCTGAGATGCTCCGGTCCTTGACTTATTAATGATAGATTCGGTCGCTGTAACAACCACTTCACCGGCATTTACCGTTGCCAGTTCAAGAGCAAAATTCACATGCTCCTTTTCACCGAGACTTACTTTGATACCCTTCTTTGTCCGGGTGGCAAAACCGGACATTGCAGCTGAAACCTTATAAGGTCCTCCTGCTCTGACCGCGGGGATAAGATATTTCCCATCAGCTCTTGTGATTGATGTAAACACAGTTCCGGTAGGAATATGAACGGCCTTTACAAAAACACCGGCTAACGGAGTTCCGTCATTGTTGACGACAACACCTGTGATAGCACCTGTTGTAGCACTCTGACCCATAATAGTAACGGGTAGAAGCATCAGGAGTATCACCGAAATGAAAAGAATTCTTTTCATGAAATCCTCCTTTTAGATTTGATTGATTTTTTTCAAGGAAATTATAGCAAAAAAAAAAAAAATTTTATATTAATTATCCGTTAATTTTTTATTTTTTACTTCCGGGTTTTGCATTCCATATTCTTGTCAGCAAGAACAGTCCAATAAACCCGAAAGGCAGGAGGAAAATCGGCCATAAAGTCCAACTCTTGCTTGTTATTATCCCGAGAGAAAATGATTGAACTGCAGTTCCGAGATATACAAACCCATCTATTATTCCGACAGCTGTTGCAGCTCCTTTTCTCCCACCGAAATCCATTGTTGCAGTTCCGGAAAGAAGACCGTGTGTCCCGATTACTGCAAAAGATACAACAAAGATTATAACGGCAAGGACAAATCCGTTTGTAAGAAAGGGAATCATTATAAATAAACTGATTATTAAAACTCCGTAAAGAAGTGCAGCGGAAGGAGCCCTTCTTGACTGAAAGAATTTATCACTGACATAACCGGCAAGATTGCCGCCGACGATTCCTGCAATCATTAAGATAAGCCCCCAATTATTCAGAGCAAATTCCCACCCATGCTTTACTCCGAGTAATACCTGCTCCTTCGCATAGATTGGGAACCAGTGCATTACACCGTTACGCAAAACACCGGTACAGAATTCAATTCCAGCCACCGTCAGGATCACGGGATGCGTCAGAATCCTCTTCATCAATTTAAATGTCGGAATCTTTTCATCAAGATCTTCTCCGCTGGATGCATCACCGGTATCAAAATCTTTAAATCCGGCTTTTCCCGGAGAATCACGGAGAATAAATATTTCAACTGCAAAAAGAATAAACAGCAAAAATGCAGGAGAAAAGAACACCCACCAGAGTGCATCTCCACCTGCAATTCCCTTCCCCACAACTATGGGAGATTTTAGTATTCTTCCGGTTACATCAAAAGCAAGAAAAATTCCCGATGAGATCATAATTCCGAAAATACCTGAAAAAACTCCTCTCTCGTTAACATGAAACCAGTGTGCATTGACTTTGACAATGGATACCGCTCCATAGCTTTGGAAATACATATTCAATCCGTATAGAATCGAAAAAACAGTCAATAAAGGGGCTGAAGAGGGATCCTTCATCGTGAGGACCTTGTGCAGATAGATCCCCATAAGAAGATTCATGATACCCGCACCTAGAGCCGCAATCAATATTCCCTTCTTTCCTCCTATTCTGTCGACAAGAGGACCGTTTACAAGAAAAGACAAAGCGTAAACAACCGCACCTATACCGAAAATTATTCCAAAATTCTCCTTTGTCATGAGCGTACCAAGTGCATTTTTCGAAACGGTAAGATTATATCTGCCCATATACAGGAGAGCATATGTAAGCCCCATAGGGAACCAGTTCCAGAAACGTCTTGTTTTATACTCTTTTGAATGTATCATTTTACTTTCTCGTATAACTCTTCCAGAGTTTTGCAGTAACTTCACGAAGATACTTCCCTAAAACTTCAGGTTTATCGGTTTTTTCCGGCATATTTTCAAAAACACCGTAAGGAACTTTTATACCTTTTACTTCAATAAATTCAGGATCCTTTGCAGTAAGATCCTCCCAGTCGGACTCTTTATAGAGCATCTCAAGTTTAATATCCTCAAGTCCGTGTTCCAGGATTGAATCGGGTTTATCCGGATTAAACCTCCTCCTGTTTTTCATCAAAGATTCTTCAAAAGTAACATTGATATAGAGAATAGCTGCATTGTTTAAGATATTTTTTGAAAGATGTTTATAAGCTTCATAAAAACCTCCGTGTTCGGATCCTCTTGAGAATTCTATGATTGCAGTATGATCTTTATGATATTCCGGATTGTCCGCTATCTTTTTTTCATATATTCCGTTGATCTTCTCAATAAGAAAATTCCAATACCATTTTTCCTTAAAAATATACCCGTTATATTTTTTCCCCTTGTAGTCAAAATGATTTTCCGATATCAATCTTTTCAAACCCATCTTTTCAAGCAGATCATCATCTTCAAATTGTTCCCAGAGAATAGGAAAATCATCAATCTCTTCAAACTCACCGATATGAAATTGATCTATCCTCTCTTTGACCGGAACTTTTTTTAAAAAATCTATCACCTCTGATTTTCCCGCAGCCGGTCGACCGTTTAAGATTATGATATCAAAAATCTCTCTATTCACAACTCCTCCTGTTAACTGAATTAAAAATAATAGAACAATTTTGAAACAATATCAAAATTTTTCCGTACTTTTTAGTAATGGAAAATATTATTGAACTTGAACATATAAGTTTCAGCTATGGTAAAACAAAAGCCATAAACAACATCAGCGGAAATATAAAGAGCGGGACATACGGACTTCTCGGACCTAACGGAGCAGGGAAAACAACACTGATGAAGATCATTCTCGGATTTTTAAAACCCGAATCCGGATTCGGAAAAGTTATGGGGCTGAATATTACATCAAAAGATCCTTCGGTAAGAGAAAAGATAGGATATATGTCCGAAAGAGATTCGATTATCCCGGGAATGAACGGCGTGGAATTCACATCTTACCTCGGTAGGTTGAGCGGAATGCCGCTTCAGGAATCCGTAAAAAGAGCACATGAAGTTCTCTACTATGTCGGACTTGAAGAATCAAGATACAGAAATGTCGAAACCTATTCGGCAGGAATGATCCAGCGTTTAAAACTTGCATCCGCACTTGTCCACGATCCCGAGCTCCTTTTCCTTGATGAACCGACATCCGGAATGGACCCTAAATCAAGGAATGAGATGCTTGAACTTATCAATGATATTTCAAATAAAGGATCAATGAATATTATCATATCTTCGCACATACTTTCCGATATTGAGCAGACATGCAAAAGCGTAATAATTATGAATAGAGGAGAATTTATTGCCGAAGAAGAAGTTGACCGGATAAAGAACCGTGACACGGATATATATGAGATGAAAATTGCGGGAGATGAACATGCTTTTCTTGAGAAATTTAAAAAATTTAGGGCTGAAAAAAACTATAAGGGAATGATAAGAATGCATTTACCACCGGATTTTTCATCCCGGGCAATATTTAAAACCGCAATGGAAACAGGGATTCAGATCAGACATTTCCTCAAAAAACAATCAACATTAGAAGATATATTCCTCTCCGCAATAGGTGAACAGAATGCCGATTAGAGAGAAAGGTTATTACAAATGGTCAGGTACTTTACAGAATAGTAGAGTTAGATGGCTTCCTATCTTTTTTGTAGGAATTAAAAATATATACAGAAAAAAGTTCTCAAAACTTTTTTTCACATCCTTTGCGTCTATGTTTTTTATTTTCCTGCTCGCACTCTATGCATCATCAAAACCGGAATTAAAAATGCTTTCAAGACTCGTAAGCATCATCAGAACGGATAATATGCTCTTCCGATCATTTTATACGAACGGATATATGATATTTATGAGTGCAATATTGTGTCTCTTTGCCGGTTCGGAACTTATATCTTCCGACCTGAAACACAATTCGGTATCACTCTACCTATCCAGACCGTTGAAAAAATCCGATTATATTGCCGGAAAATATTCCATTATTTTATTTTACCTTCTTCTCTTCTCGCTTCTACCGGGACTTCTCCTCATTATATTTAAAATAATATTTACAGGGGATATATCCGCCGGACCTTCCCTGCTGATAAAATCATTTGTTTTCCCTATTGTGATCTCATTTTTTTGGTCATCATTGATCCTCATGTTTTCATCATTAAGTGAAAATGCCCGATTTGTAAAACTTGTTTTTTTTATACTCTATTTTTTCTCGGATTTTATTGCCAAAGTTTTTTTTAACGTATTCAATAACGGCAGATTCCTATATCTTTCCATAGAAAAGAATATCAAACAGTTCGGTTCCTTTGTCTTTGGGACTAAAGCGGAATTTAATGCACCGGAATGGATATCCGGCTTAATACTCATTTCACTTACCGTTGTATTTATAACCGTCCTTTACTTTAGAATGAAAAAGGTGGAAGTATAACATGACTTATATTATTGAAGGAAAAGACCTTTCGAAATGGTATGGGAATGTTCTTGGTGTAAGTGAAATCTCAATTAATATTGAAAGCGGAATTCACGGTATACTCGGACCTAACGGTGCCGGTAAATCAACACTTTTAAAACTGCTTATAGGTCAACTTAAGCCTAATATAGGTACAATAAAAATTTTTGGCGAACCTGTTTTCGGAAACTATAAACTATTCGAAAAAATAGGCTATTGCCCTGAATTCGACACATATTACTCCGGCGTAAAAGCAATAGATTTTATGATATTTAAAGCAAAACTATTGGGATTTGAACAAGAGAAAGCAGAGAAAGAGGCAAAAAAAGCTTTAGTTCGTATAGGATTGGAGGGAGATTCGAATCGCCTTATTTCAGAATTCAGTATGGGAATGAGACAGCGTCTAAAGTTTGCATCATCTATTATCCATGAGCCCGATCTGCTAATACTTGACGAACCCCTAAGGGGAGTCGACCCTCTTTGGAGAATAAATATAATAAAGATCCTTAAAGAGTTTGAATCTAAGGGAAAAACGGTAATAGTATCTTCCCATATTTTATCGGAAGTTGAATCTCTGACAAACAGAGTAATCCTCATTCATCAAGGGAAAGTATTTGCACAAGGCGATATCCAGGAGATAAGAGGATTAATCGATTCTCATCCTCATAAAATTTCCATTCAGTGTAATAATCCGAGGGAGTTGGCGAGAGAGATGATTTTTTACGACTTTGTAAAAAATATTTTATTCAACGACAAAGAACAAAAAATTATTATAGAGACGGATAACAGGGAACATTTTTTCAGTAAACTCATGGAAACTATTGTAAAAACCGATTCGGATATCAGAGAGATCATATCTCCCGATGACAATTTACAGGCGGTTTTCGACTATCTGATAGGAAGGTAACTTATGCGGGAAATAAACAATATTAAAATTATCTTCAGCTTCTTTGTAAAAAAACTTTTAAGATCATCTCGAACAAAAGTTTTCTTCTTTTCTTCACTAATTCCATTCATCGTTTTTCTTCTTATTCGATTTATAGAATTAATTAATAACACAAGTGCTCTTTCCGGTCCGGAATTTTTCTCAAAAGCAGGTATGTCGTTTTTCTATCAACTTTTCATTCAACTTATTTCACTACTTTTCGGAACATCAATTATCGCGGACGAAACAGATAGAAAGACACTTATTTATCTTATATCATCACCGATTTCTCGCTTTTCTATTCTAACCGGAAAATTTTTGTCATACCTGTCAATATCATTTGCAATCTTTTTTACAGGCTTATCTTTACTTCTAATAGCGACTCATACGGAAATCCTGTTTTCCTCAATTTTCGCAGAAAAATTCATTCTCTTAACTCTATCGGGATTTCTTTCTATTATTGCATACAGTTCTCTATTTCTGCTTTTCGGAACTTTACTTAAGAAATCTACAATAATCGGATTGTTCTTCATATTCGGATGGGAATATATTGCCATATTCATTCAGGGTTCCGCCCAGAAACTGACAATCATTCACTATATCCGTGCAATAACACCTGTTAGAATAAACATGGGGAACAGCCCGTTCGCTTCACTTGCAGGGACAGTCCCGACGGTGGAAGCAATAATTGTACTAATCCTTTTCTCTTCGGTCTGTATCTATATTTCATCACTTATATTTAAAAACAAAGAGTATATAATGACAGGGAATATATAAATCCGGCTTAACAACATTGTCAAAAAGAGTTCCCGATTCTCAAATAAAAAAGCGGATTATCTTTTGAATTTATTCCGAATCCCACTCCGGCAGAAGCAATAAATCTCTTTCTACCTATGTATGCAATCAAATTAAACTCACCACCGAGAGATATTGACATTTTCCCCGAATTGAATTTATCCCAAATCTTACCGGTATCTGCAAAAAAAGAAAAATATATTCTTTCAATACTTTTTATAATCAGAAAAGAGCTCCCGATTTTTTTTAAGTGTATTCTATACTCGGCATTAACAAGATAACCGCCGTTCCCCGCGAAATATCCTGCAGGAAAACCTCTCATAAGATCAAAATGATTTTCTCCGGCATACTCTACCTCATTATTACTGTGAACTCCACCCATATAAAATCTTTTCTGTCCCTCTCCCCACGAGTCTGCAATTACAAATCTTAATGCAAGTAAATTCGGGCGGAATATCGGTATAAATTGTCTGAATTCCAATGAAGCCGTATTAATATTATGTTCACTCCCGAGAAATTTTAACTCTCTTGAATAAGAGAATGCCAATTTCATTCCGTCCGAAGGTGAGATCGAATCATAATAACGGGAAGTTGAGTCAAATGAAACACCTGTCCGGAAACCATAATAGTGATCCTTAACAGTTTTAATATATTCAGAGGGTGATTCACTCTCATTTTCAAAATGGAGGTCGGAATAAAACGACAGCTTTCCTCTATTTGTTTTAATAATCGGATAAAGAAAGGAAAACCTGAGTTTTTCTCTGTTTTTAAAATATTTTTTTCGAAATTCATCACGATTCATATCGGTATAATTCGTATATTTGAAGCTGAAAGTTCCGTAATTCTCATCATAAAGATAGTTTAAATATGTATTCCAACTCTTGCTTAGGAATCCCCTCAGGATCTTAACTTTAAAATAGTGTTTTCTGATGGAGTCAAAACCGGAAAAAACAAGTCCGGACTGGATCTCATTTCCACCCATCCTAAAGGCAAGTGTAAAATATTGCGGGAGAAAATCCCTGAAAGGATTATAAGCAGATATTTTTTTTATACTATTCTTCAATTCTAAAGCCGTTTTTTCGATTTTCTCCGAATGAGCCGAGCAAACTCTTTCTTTTAAATTTTTTAAATCTATTTTCTCAAGTTCAAAACCGTCTGCACTTATAACAGATGCAACAATCTCCCTTGTTGAAGCAGCATCAAAATAACGGATCATATCGACAATTCTTCCCGAATATCCGATTAATCTATCTTCCGATATTTTATATTCCGCTATCATAGAAACCGAATTGCCATGTGAAATAAATATCAATTTATCATTATTAAGCCATTTGGGAGAAAAATCTTTAATACTATTATTTCGTATTAAAAACGATCTGTTATTTTCCGGATCTATTACAAATATCTTCCAGCCGAGTTTATCTGTTTTAGCAGCTACAGCTATCCTTTCCCCATTAGGTGAAATAGATAAACCTGACAAAAAATCAAAATAACCGGAAATATCTTCTATATTCCCATTGTTAATATTTAATTTTACGACTAAAGATTTTGTCCCGCGTCTCTGAATACAATAGAGTATATTCCCATCGGAAACCGGAGAAAAAAGCCTTTTCCCCTTTGTAAGACGCTTTACACTTAACATATCGGAATCAAGTGAATAGATATCCGAATATCTATAAAATGATCTGAAATGATCAATAGCTGAGAAATATATTTTCTTTTCACTTTTACTATAACTTATTCCCGTAATATCCACATTTGTCAGCAAAATTCTTTCCTTACCGGTTTCAGTATCAAGAAGAATCAAAGATGCTGCCGACATGAGATTCTTTTTAAAATAGACAATCTTTCCTCCGGGAAGAATTGTTGGAAATCTTTTAACATATCCGGTATTCGTCAGTAATTTTATATTTTTATT
>Ga0256846_1000424_pt1 | contig 17304 bp, 8 predicted proteins | sample TevniametaG_FD_189098 | JGI IMG/M metagenome (GOLD analysis project Ga0256846, IMG submission 189098) | Tube worm associated microbial communities from hydrothermal vent at the East Pacific Rise, Pacific Ocean - Tevnia | ecosystem: Host-associated > Annelida > Integument > Unclassified ...
TATAAATATGTTTATCTTTATTTTTATGAATGGGTGATGTGTTCATTATTGTGTATTTTAATTATAATTTTCTAACATTTCGATTAACTCGTCTCGAATTTGTTTTCTCAGCCATTGTGGTTCTAAAACCGTAATTCCTGCTGCTCGCATCATTAACATTTGAAACAGTTCATAATTTGGTTTTAAAGTGAATTTAAATATTTTTTCTTTTATTTCTTGTTGACTTTTATGCAATGGTTGTGTTCGCAAATATTTTGCTTCTATTTCTGTTGCCCGAATTATTACTTCTTGAAGTTCGTGTTCATCATAATTTAGTCCTACTATATTATCAAAAAATCCAACAGTATCAACATCCTCTTTTTTAAAAACATTATTTGTAAATTGGATATTTTGCATTCTATCAATTCCAAAAGTAGAATATCGCTGCTTATTAGGGTTATAACCAAAAACATACCAACGATTTTGATACTCTTTCAACAAATACGGTTGTAATTTATAAGTGCTTAATTTATTATGATTAAACTTTTCATATTCAAATTCTATCTCCTTATTATTTTTTATACTATCTAAAATAGGTTGAAGATATTCAAGACCTCGCTCTAATGTAAAATCGGAAAAATGAATATACTTTGTCAAAGAATGTAAATCTTTAATATTATTTATAACAAATTCTGCTTGCATTGTTGAATTAATAAAATGCAAAAAAGTATTAACAAGTTCTGTATTATCTCTATTGATATAATATGTGTTTGTGCCTCTGTCACAAACAATATCAATACCGAAATCATCACGTAAACTTTCTATCAGTCTGAAAAATGTCCGTTGTGTTATGATAAAATCATTTTTCTCGAAATAGTCTGTTATTTCGGCTTTTGTCACATTCGGTTTTTGCAGTAAATAGTTGATTAACAAATAATACTGCTTTATTTTTCCTTGTATTGATGACATTTTATTATTATTTTAAATTTTTCTGTTAACTAATATAACTATTACTTGTGCCAAAACCTGTCATTTTACAAATTAATAATACGAAAGAATAAATAATGCAATAAGCCATACCCAAAAATAACTTTTTGACTGTTTTGTCAATGTTGCACGTTTCCACAAATAAACGGGCACAAATATTACTCCCCACAAAATATTTGATTTATAACCTGCTCGTTTAAGTTTAAAACCGTCTAATATTACAAGTATTGTATTCAATATTATCCAATATAACCAAGATGAATTGTAAAGCACCTTTGTTCCTACTATCATCACACTAAATATCGGACTCAACGCAAGTAACCAAACAAATATGTTTCCTACTTTATTTCCTGTTAATGGCGGTGGTTGATGATTTGGAATAAAAGATACAAATTCAGTATCTTTTAATTGTTGCCATTCACCGTATCCTCTTTTCCATATTAAACTATCAAACGACAATGTTTCATCATTTATTAATCTAATAATCTCAGAATACATAAATGGTCCTTTTCTCTTTTTGCCAAATTCATAATACCAGTCTTTATCTGTATTCAACTCTTTTTTTAAATTATCGCTCATCTCTATCAAACCTCGTTCAATAGCAATATTGATAATTGCTGTTGCCGCTTCTACTTGATAATCTAATCTATTATCAAATAATTGTAATATTTCTTCATCCGATTTTTTTGCAAACTTTTCGATAAACTCTTTTACTGATTCATTAACTAATTTTTCCATATCAAAATAATTTTAATTTTTGATAAATATAAAATATAAGTTGTGCCAAAACCTGACATAAGCATTTTTATTATCAAATAGAAAGTTTACCGAGTTTAATATTAACAACCTTAATCAGAATGAAAGTATTAATGTTTATCAAACAAATTTATAATATGTAAAATAACAAAAGATAAAATCTGCATTAAATAAAAAATCTAACCTTATCTATATACAAAATAGAAAATCAACTATACAATTTAATACCCTCCTATCTTTTTCGTTTCAAATGCAATAAAATTGCACAACACCGGCTACTATAATTTAATTTTTTTTAGAAGAGAAACATCTGATTTTCAGTATTTAATTAAAATGTGCTATGCTTTTGCTAAGGTAAAAAAAATACCTGCTATGTGTTTGAGTAGGATACTTAACAACTAAACTCTTGTTTTTAGTGCTAAAATTGTGAAAGCATTTAAAATAAAAATAAAGAACTATGAAAAGAAGATTTATGATTACTGTTGTTATTGTATTGTTTGTAATAACACTTAATGCACAAAGCAATGTAAAATCTTTTATTTTATCGGAAGATTTTAGCGGTCAAACACTTCCTGACGGATGGAAAAATATTGACAATACTGATAATGAGGCGGGAGTATGGTTGTTTAATAATCCCGGACAAAAAGAGATACACACAAAAACAGCGGGAAACGGATTTGCTATTTTTGACAGTGATTATCTTGGTAATGATGATAAAGCAGAAGATGCAGATTTAATTACTCCGGTTATTGACTGCTCTTCAAAAGAACATGTAACTTTAATTTTTGAACATTATTTTAAAGACGGATACGGAGGAGCTTGTAAATTATATGTAAGCAGTGATGGAGGAACAAATTGGACTCTTGTAAAATCATGGGATAGTAGCACAGAAAATGCTGCTACCGAAAAAATTGATATTACCGAATATGCAGCCGGAAAATCAGAAGTTAAAGTTAAATGGAACTGGCAAGGTAATTTTAGTTATTTCTGGGCTATTGATGATATTTCTATTTATGAACCCGAGCAACACGATTTATCGGTTACTGATGTTAATCCTGATATGTTGTTTTATCATGAAGATACTACGCCTTCTGTAATTATTCAAAATATAGGTTTATCAAACGAAACAGAATTTACGGTAAGTATTGAAATTACAGGAGAAGTATCAAATGTTTCATCAACTGTTTATACAAGTGAAAAAACAATATCAGGTGTTGACATTGTTCCCGATGAGTATTATACGGTTTATTTTGATAATGCTTGGTCGGCTCCCGATGGATGTGCATATTTGATGAAAGCATATGTAACCCTTGCCGATGACGGAAATAAAGTTAATGATACTTTATTATCAATTTGCGAAGCTGTTGATTTTGTTTATGATACAACCAAAATTTACGGATATATTGCTTGGGACCCTGAAGATTTAATGAAATATCATATTGTTGATATTGATAAAAATGATGGAATGATTAATGATTTAAAATTGTCTGCGACAACAAGTTTTATAGCAGGAGGTGATTTTGTTGACGGCATTATTGCAGCAATGGAATATGGAACTCGTAATATATATTATATAAACGGTAATGGTGACGGTTATCTGGTAACAAAAGCTAACTATGAAGGAGGACTTTCAAATCCGGGAAGCATTACTTATGATCCTACTACCGATTCCGTTTATTTTAAAGATTGGGATAGTTATGAGCAAGCATCATATTTATATAGAGCAGACAAACGATTTAAAAACTTTACAAAGATTGGCAAAATTGGTAAATTGGTTTGTGCGGGATTGGCTTGCGACAGTAAAGGTAATCTTTATGGTATTTCTACTGCTAATATTGATAATCCTGAAGAAAGTTCATCATTTTTATCTATAAATAAGCAAACAGGTGAGGCTACCAGAATAGGATATCTTGGTGATACTATATCATATATTCAAGATATCGGCTGCGATAGAAGCACAGATAAAATTTATGGAACACTGTATATGGGTAACGGTAACGGCGGATTATATGAAATAGATAAAGAAACAGGTCATGCTAACCTTGTGGAAACATTCCCATACGAAATATCAATGTGTGCTATTCCTTTCAAAAAGACAGGAGATGCTATCTCTTTTAACGGGAAGAATCATGTTAAGGTTTATCCTAATCCTACAACAGGATTGCTTAATATTTATGCAGACCAAAATTATTTTGTTGAAATTATTGATATCACAGGAAGGGTTATCAATCAAGCTCAAATGTTTAATAAATTCGGTTCTATTGATATTACAAATCAAAAGGACGGTGTATATTTTGTAAAATTGACTAATAATAAACGAACTTATACGTATAAGGTGGTTAAAAATTAGTGTTTAGTTTTTTTTTATTAAGAGTCGTTCTTTTCAGAACGACTCTTTTTTTTACGTTTTTTTAATGTTTTTTATGTAAAATAATAAACAGTTAATTTAAATAATAGAAATAAAATACACCTTTAAGTTTGATATTATAACTAAAAGTCTATAAATAATTACATTCTTTAAAAAATATTAATGTTTTTTATATAAAAAGTTATAAATACTTTTAACTTTGTATTCTTAAATGATGTTATATTTTTTACATACACATTTAAGCCGACATTTGAATATTTCTGTTCAAACACTCTTTCATTTTTTACAAATCCGGTTTGTTATTTTTATGAATTTAGAATGCTTGGTATATATAAATATGTGTATTGAGAAATATGAGATAGAAAAATAAATTAAAAAAAGACGAATATGAGAATTGTAGGGAAATCAAAGTTAAAGTTACGCGAAGATGTCCGCGATTTTATTGATTTATACAAATCACTTGGTCAACGTGCCGAAAACTTTTTGCCACGCGATGTTATCGACAATCTCAGAGCATTTACTCAATTGTGCTACGAAGAACCCGATGACCCTGTATTGCAACAAAAGGCAATAGACCGCAGACTGTTGGAACTTAAAGAGGCAATACCCGGATATACCGATATTTCGTTGATGATTTTTCCCCACGAAGAATCAAAAGCGTTTGAATATCGCACAAAAAAGAACAATTTTCATCAACGTTTGATTTCACTTATCGACACCGAAGCTATTAACGAAGAAGAGCAAGAAAATGCAAAAAATATTCTCAACTGCCACGACTATTCTGTGGGAACACCGCCTGTTACTCAAACAAATCTTAATTTCAGATATTCGGTTTTACTTGGCGATCAAGTTTCCGAACTAAAACGATTCAGAGAAGTTTTGGGTATTAAAGATGATGTGGAAGAGGCTCAATGGAACTACCTGCTCGATGTGCTCGACCAAATGGTAGTGCAAAGTTCACATTATACAACGTCTGCCGAAAAAACCGATTTTTTAACACGAACCGAACAGGTAATAAATTTTAAGGGACTCAACGGATTTTTGAAAACTGTTGTCAGCGGTAGTGCCGATACTGCTGTAAAATTAATTAAAGAGGAGTTGTTTAATCCTGCTATTGTAAAAGATATTGTTTTTACCGATGAACAATCGCTGTTTGAGCAAGTTAACAACAATACCACATCGGTATTTACAATTCGCATAAGCAGTATGCGTAAAAATTTGTTTAACAACCGCCGTTGGTTTCCGTTGCTTACGCGAATGATTTTTATTGACGATTCTCATACTTCAAAAAGTACAAATACATCATTGGTATTTTGTTTTCACAACAAAATTATTCAAACACTCAACAAAGTTCACACAAAAAAGCTGGGTGCATTGGCAAACAGTCAGCTCAATTTACGCCTTATTCTTGAAAAGGTAAGTATTAAAAATCTGCAATATTTTAAATCGTTGATAGAGATAAAACTTGCCGATTATCAAGATGAGTTGAACCAGCTGAAAAAAGAGCAACTCGGCACAACCGACAATCTTGAAAAAGATATTGTGCTGTATAAATTCGATGAATTTTCGCGTCAGATTCTTAAAGATAAATATTCGCTTGAAAAACTCCGCGATTATATTGATATGATTCTCAATTGCACAAATCCCGATAGTTTGAAAAAGCAAAACAAATGTTTTATTCAGGAATTTGAAGAGAGAACAAAAAAATATTTTTATTCGGAAAACGATAATGTGCAAATTGCTACAATTGTAGAAGGTGGCGGACGTAATCAGATAAAAACTTACGGCGAATATCTTTTGCAACGGAAAATAAAAGCCGTAGATAAAAGCATTGTCAAGCGTTGTAGGATAATTCTTGATGTTATTTCCGATACTTATCAGAGAACATTGAAAAATCATTTTCATAAAAATTTCGGAATAAATCTGTTTCTCGAAAAATATAAGGAGTATCTTATAAAAGCCGAAAACGAAGCCGACAACAAGGGACGTTTTACCAACTTTTTAATTGATTTGGGTATTTACGAAAAGTATAAGTCGTTGAACTCAAAAGAACAGGATATTATAAAAGAGTTTATCAGTAATCTTGCTAACCTGAACAAAACATCAATATCGGACGATGTGCAAATGATAATTCGCGATGTGCTGTTCGGAAAAGAGGATAAGGTATTAAAGCCATATATACTTTTCAATAAATATTCATCGTGGGAATATATGGATTTATTTCCTACCGACAGGTTCGATATCAATCCGTTTGATATGGAAATCGGCATCGACAGCGAAGGACGAATTGATTACGACAGGCTTACAACCCGTCTTGAAAGAATGAAAAAAACCTTTCAAGTGTTTGACGAAACAGGAAACTTGTGGGACAGCTTTTGCGAAAATCTGACTATAGTAATCAACGACCCCGCAAATCCGTCGGGATATTCCGATTTCAATAATCAGTCGCTTTTGCGTTTTCTTAAATTTATCGGCATAAGCCGCATAACACTGTTTTTGGATGAGGCATACAACGACTCGGTAAAAACCACTGACGACAACGAACCGAAATGGCGAACCATTTCGCGGTATATAATGAACAACTTAAATCAGCAATATGCCAGAATAAATGTTGTTTCGTCAATTTCCACAACAAAAAATTTAGGTGCCACAGGCGACCGCTTAGGTTCACTTATTGCAACACCTGCAAAAAAGGATGTTATTGATTTTGCCCGCAAACAAAACAGTGTAGAGAAAGGAAATATCAACTCTCTGTTTATGCTTGTGAATATTCTTGAAAATGCACAGTTGGCAAAATCAATAAAAGACCATCTTGAAGAGCGATTGCCGAAAAACGCATCCAGAAATAAAATTAAACAACGGATAGAAAAATATATTATTTCGGAGATTGAGAGTTATCGGAAAAAGCAAAACTCAAAAAACAGTCGCGAGTTGTTGCGATTTTCACCATTTGAAGGCAGTCCGCTTCATATATTTTTGCTCAATGAGCTTGTGGCTCTTGATAAGCTCGATGTGCTTGAACTGCCCGACGATTTTAAATATAAAAACGAACCGTTTTTTACCTATTATCAAAAACAGCTTGTAAAAGATATTAATGCTTTCAGAGTAAATAAAAATTTCAGAGACGAAGCGTTACATAGACTTAAAATAGCCAAAGAAACCGCTACCGAACTGTTGGAAGGAGAATTTAATGAATATGCAAAAATCATAGCATCCGACGGCTCTTACCTGTTTAATATACAGTTGAATAACTTTTTCTCGTATCAAGATTTAGAGAAGTTTACAAAAAAACTTGCCGAAATGCGAGGAATTGCTGTAATTCCTTATCAAACGGGCTTTTTACGCTTTTCAATGGGCGACTATCTCGATGGAACAGCAAAAGGTTATGACATTTTCCGAAAGGAATTTAAAAATGCTTTGGAGATTGTTCTTAAATATTGGGTAAAGTTTTACAATATAAAAAGTGCTCCCGAAAACAGTGAGTTGAGTTCTGATGATGTGCTGGATAAACTGTTTTATGCAAAATCCGACCGCGAGTTTATTAAGCAAGTTTTAGACGATTTTTATATCATAAAAAATCTTACAAAAACACAAAACAATACTTTGCGAATAAACAACAAATGGACGCTGTATCATGCATCACCCACAATGAGCGGTGTAAGCATAAACACCATTGATGATTCCGAAAATTCGGTGATAGAGTTCTCAAATGATGTGGGTAAATGCACCAATTTAAACGAATTTATCAGCAGTGTGGCGTTTACTTCCGTTTATGAAAATTTGCTTCCGCAGATATACAAAAACATACCGATGATTAAGCATTTTGATTTTGAAACGGTGCTTTCGCGATACGGAAAAGCGGCTCTGCTGAAATATATTCATAACAAACTTGATTATCAGCCGACTGATTATGTGCTTGACGCTCCCGAGGATAATATTATTATGGCGGAGATTCTTCTTGAAATGGAGAACATTCTGTTTTCGCCCGCTAAAACAAAAGTTTTGGCACTCAACAGCTCAGGCAAACACGCTGATGACATTGCCCGTCTTGAAGGATTTAATATGATTATGCGTAAGCATATTCAAGAGTTGATGTTGCATTTTAATTTACCGTTTGAACTGAATCCGGTAGAACCGGCTCTAACCGAATTAACCGGAAAAACCATTGAAAAGTTTGAATTTGTAATAGGCAAAAAAACATCTGACATAAATGCAGCCTACTTTTTAAAACGGCTGTCTGCCGATATTTACAATAAACTTATTGCCGAAAATATTGAAACGGGAATTAAACTTTACGGAAAAATTGAAGAGATAATCAATCAAAAGGTTCTTGATACAACTATATCTCCCGTTGAAAAGATAAAACGACTTTATCTGTTAAGCAGAAAAGATTTCTTTAAAATTAGAGTTATTGCTTTGGCAGAACGATTTAACACATCGCTAAAACAACTTGGTGATATGGAAGTTGAAGCTGTTGTAGGAGACTTTCTACAAAAAACTCTTCCTGCCGAAATTGATGCAATTTGGGAACAAGTTGTGGAATCGGGCAAACAAAATATTGAGAAAAAAGATTTGCACAGCGAAATACGATTGTTTACTCTGTTTTTGATTAATTTAATTAATCAAACCAAAAATAACGAACACTACGACCGTTATACCCATTCGATAATTAAACTAACCGAAGCGGAGTTTGCACAACAAAATTCGGCAATAAACGAAATGGTGCAGCACGGAATAACTGTTTACAATAAATTTGATATTGAAAACCACCCGCTTGCAAAATACAATAAAGGCAAATTAAAGTGGATTGCCGAACTTATGAGCGAATGTGGTGTTGTGGGAACTGAAAAAAATGTGCAAACTCATACACGTATTGCTACCGATGCTAAAAAACGAGAATATCCGTATTATAAAATTGACCGCACTGAAAACAAAAACGAAAAAGCTGCAAAAGAAAAAATAATTGCGGCATCGGGCGAAAACTCCAATGAATATATCAAAATATTGGATACCAGACCGTTGGGACATTTCTTCGTAAACAGGCTAAGTAAGTTTGTTGAAAATATGGATATGGGTGATTATCGCTGTAAAATATTCAATGGCGGTTTGCTCAACGAACTGTTTGTTTATCACAAAAGTTATATGAAATATATGGCGGACAACTACCGTTTGCTTGATATTCAAGATGTAAGCATTGAGCAGGTAAAATCGTTTGTGCCCGATACAATTTGTTTTTACGGAGCACCGTCAAAAGTTATTTCGTTTCCGCAAGTGGGATATTTCGACATAAAAGGACCAAACGGAAATATAAAAACTATTGTAACACCGCTTACGCAAAAAGGCGATTATTACGGAAATATTAAAAAACCGCGATTAACCGTAATGAACGAAAAGGTTAAGGAGATGGGCGGAATTCCCGTTCACGGTTCAATGTTTGCCGTAGAGGAAGAAGACGGAGCTGTGTTTGTAGTGCAAATAGCAGGCGACAGCGGAGTGGGCAAATCGGAGATGCTTGCCGCAATGATGCTGAAATGGATGAAAAAGAACCTTACGGGAGTTCGCTCGCTAAAAACCATTGCCGGCGATATGTTCCACGTATTTCCCGATACCGAAGGCAACCTTTACGGAATAGGAACCGAAGTGGGCGATTTTAGTCGCGTAACCGATTTCGACCCCGAATACATTAAGTTTTACTATTCGCTGTTTGAAAGCAGTGCCGACAGTAATGTTGACGACCTTAACTCGCGAAGCACCATCAGCGTACTATGCGATGTGAAAATGCCGTATAAAATTGATATTATTCTTACGGCAAGCAACTACGCTGTTGAGGAAGCCGGAATTACACGATACGAAAATCCCGAAAACTTTATCCTTTATCGCGATTCGCACGGTGAACGTAAAGAGAAAGCCACAAGCGGTGATAATCCTAACTTTCAGCGAACTTTGCTTCGATACACAAGCGATAAAAATATTGTTGAGGTTATGGATACTCACGGCAGTTACATCGATGATATTCTCGACTGGGAAAAAGATGAATTTACAGGCAAATTTTATTTATGCTCATCATACAAAATGATTGATAAAATTGATATTGATGACGTTGTAAATAAAATATTTACAGGTAAAACATTTGTACAAAATAACGTTGAATATACAATAAACAAGGTTGACTTTGATATTATTAAAAACAGATTTATAGCTGCCGGCAATAACGACACTGAAACTGTTACAACTGTTATCGACCGTAGTTTGTTTAATCAAATATTTAATGCACTTGCAAGCACCCCAAGCGGACAACCTTTTATTGACGAAGAGGGGCAACTTGAAGGTAAAAAGCATTTGGTAGAGGTGTTAAAAACAGGAGAAGGTAAAAAAATACAGCTTGGTATTTTAAGCACCGACATCGGACGCAAAGGGAAAGAGATTTCAGGTCCGCAAATTGCCGCCGAAGATATGCGTAAACTTATTCGCGAGGTGCGTATTGCCCGCCCCGAGATAAATGAAAATAAAAACAAAGTGAAAAAAATTATTCACTCTTGCTATAAGCATATTTTCAACGGATACAAAGGCAACAGCGAAGTTTACCGTTACAATTTTTGGTTGTGGCAAATGGAACAGATGCAAAAAGCCAAGTTTGTAAGAATCGATGATAAAAGTAAAGAGGTGGATTTATCGAAACTTAAAGGGTTTAATCCTGTGGATAAAAATAAAGAGTTTAGTCCGCTGTTGATAAACCCGAACTTGAATATTGAGTTGTCGAGTTACAGCGAAACATATTTACAACTGATGAATTTGCCCGACATTGCGGAATTTGCTGTTGAGTTTGCTTCTGTTGCCGACCAACTGTATATTGCCGAAGGATATAGCAAAGAGACTGTTGTAAATAATATGATTATTCAGCTATTGCTGATGAACGGCTATGTTATTCCCGAAGACCTAACCCGCGGTAGCATTGTGGAGAAAGTAAACAGGGAAACAATAGCAGCGGCTAAATATGCAGCATTGGAAATATATAAAGAAGTTGAAAGTTGAAAAGTTTGTAAAGTAGAAAGTTAGTGTGGAGTATAGTGTCAAGTCAAGCATACTATCATCATACCAAGTTTTGTAAATTTTTAGTATAAGTTTGTGTAATAATAATAAAATATTTTACATTTGCATCAATGATTTGGTTTTCCAAAAGGATTTAACTCCTGAGGAATGAAAAGGGAATGCCGTGAAAATCGGCAACAGTACCCGCTGCTGTGAACTCCGTAAGAGTTTATTACAAACCCTGCCACTATCCCGAATTGTTATCGGGACGGGAAGGCGTAATAAACGGAGTAAGTCAGAAGACCTGCCAAAATCATAGTTTTATAGAACCTTAGCTTTCGGGATAAAAGCAGCTGTTTCTTTCTGAAAAGATAAATAGTTTTTAAATCCGTTTTTAAGGTGTGTTAAATGTATTCACATGTGTGAATTTATGTTTGCTTTTGTAATTATATTGTTTAACTAAATATTTTATAAAAAATGAAAAACAACTATTTTTATCTGTTGCTGATAGGTTTGGCAATAACTTTTAATGTAAATGCTCAATTAACAGCTACATTTGAAGATTTAACATTAGAAGATACAACATTTTGGAACGGTAGCGATGGCTCGGGTGAATTTATCAGCGGACCTGCAACTTTTAAGAATCATTATAATTCAACTTATAATTCGTGGTCGGGGTTTGCTTATTCAAAAGTGGTAAATGACACTACTGCCGGTTGGACAAATCAGTATGCAAGTTATGCAAATTCGGGAGTTTTAAATTCTGAAAAGTACGGAGTAGCTTATGTTTTCGGTAAAGATACTGTGATATTTGCAAACACATCCGATTTGTCGGGATTTTATGTTTCAAACTCAACTTATGCTGCTCTGTCAATGAAAAACGGTGATGCTTATGCTAAAAAATTTGGTGGTGAAAGCGGTGATGACCCCGATTGGTTTAAACTTACAATTGAAGGGTGGAATGCCGACAATACAAATATTGGAACAGTAGAGTTTTATCTTGCCGATTATCGTTTTGATGACAACTCAAAAGATTATATTTTAAATACATGGGATTGGGTTGATTTATCATCGCTTAAAGGAGTGTCGTATCTTACATTTTCTCTTTCGTCAACCGACAATAGTTCATGGGGAATGAATACTCCGGCATATTTCTGTATTGATAATTTAACTGTAAAAGGAGAATCGGAAGAAGCTGTTTATTTTACCGAAAAAACATTGGATGCCGATACTTGTTACAATGGAGTAGATGGTAAAGGCGGATTCGGTAGTCAGAATTTATTCTTCAACAATAGTTATAATCCCACATACTCATCGTGGTCGGGTTGGAGTTACTCAAACAAAACCGATGTTACTACTTCAGGATATACAAACCAATACAGTGCCATTACAGGTGGCGGAGCAAACGGAACAGATATTTATGCGGTAGCATTCACATCAAGTTATTATGCAAGCACAATAACATTAAGCAGCGAAGGTGTTGTTTACGGAACTTATATTACAAATTCTACTTATGCCGCATTGTCAATGAGAGACGGAGACTCTTATGCTAAAAAATTCGGTGGAGAAAGCGGTGACGACCCCGATTGGTTTAAACTAACAATAACAGGATATAATAACAACAACGATTCTGTTGGAGCAGTAGAGTTTTACCTTGCCGACTATCGTTTTACCGATAACACAAAAGATTATATTGTAAACTCTTGGGAATGGGTTGATTTGTCGTCAATAGGAGCAGTAAGAACTCTTAAATTCACTTTATCGTCAACCGATAACGGACAATACGGAATGAACACACCTTCTTATTTCTGTTTAGACGGATTCAAATATGCTACTCTTCCCGAAAAGCAGATTGTATTTAAAGTTAACGATGGAACCAATGCTGTTGAAGATGTTGCTATTGCATTTAACGGTGAAACTCTTAATACCGATGTAAACGGCGATGTTGTATTTAGCAGTGTGTCACCAACAGTAGATATGGCTGCTTCACTTACAAAAGAAGGATTTATTCAATTGGATACTGTAATTAACGGTTATACTGTTGATACCATTAACTTAACAATTATCCCTACAGGTATTGCCGACAATAGTGTAAACGTAAATTTCAACGTTTATCCTAATCCTGTTGTTAATATGATTAATATTGATGCTGATGCTGAAATTATTTATGTAAATATTTATAATGCGTCAGGTCAGGTAATTAAGCATACTTTCGTAAATGAATTATCAACTGTATTGCCTGTTTCAGAGTTAAAACATGGATTGTATATTATTGAAATACAAACAGAGAAAGGAATAATCAGACAACAAATTATTAAAAGATAAATCAGATTTGATTTCTGATTTTCTGACGGTGACAAAAGGGATTTGCCTAAAGGTAAGTCCCTTTTTATATACTATTTATTATCCGTTTTTTTTTCAAGCATTTCTTTAATTGCAGGTATATTATCTATAGCTTTACGAAGCAATCTGAAATGAAGAGTAAAATATAACAACAGGTTAAAAAACCAAATAACCCAAACATTTACAACATAAGTATCAATCATTTTACCGAAAACAGCTTTATGCGGAGAGTAAAAATGAGCTTTAACAAATTTATGTTCAGGTTCAAGATATATAGGGTCAATTTTTTGATATAATCTGTTTTTATATTCAATAATTCTTTCCAGCGAGTTTGTGTTTCTAACAAAAGAAATCAGGTTTTCATTTGTGTATATCTTTTTTATTCTGATAAACTCTTCTTTATCCTTTTTTGTTTTTTGTAACGATAAAATAAATTCATCTTTAAGATTATTTGCCTTGTTATACCGTTTTTTATAATAAATATTTAACAATTTCAAATAATCATTAGTTGCCTCAAGAACTTCGGGTGATAATTTATTAATCTGTAACTTATCTAAATATTTGAATTTCACTTTATTATTACTTTTCATTTCTTTTTCAATTTCGTTTCTAAGTAATAATAACTCTTGTTTGATTTTAAGTTGTTTTACAGGGTTTTTATAATTTCGTTTACAATAAGATACTTTATTTAATAATGTTTTTACCCAATAATTCTTTTTAAAATCGGCGTTGCTCATAGCCTTATCGTAAACATAAAACTGTTTTTCAAATTCATTTTCTTTAAACTGATAAACAGCTAAAGCTTCATATGCCCATCTGGCTGTAATTATTTCGCCATACCACGGAACGTCTGATGGTGATGATATTGCAGGGTTCAACCTATCAAAAGATACTATTACTCCGCTTAATATCAACTGTGGAATAACCAAAAACGGTATTAATATATAAATTGTAACTACAGTATCGAAACTATCGGATATATTGAGACCTAATAAGTTTGCAAAAAACCAAGTGCTGAAAAGCACCAGCCAGTATTCAAAATACATACCTTTAATTTCCATTATTGTATTGCCAATCAATACAAAAACAAAAGCCTGAAATGCCGATATAAAAAACAATATTGCCAATTTACTAAACAGGTAGCTTGTGCGGCTAAGGTTCAGAAATTTTTCCCGTTTAATAATTTTTCGGTCTTTAATTATCTCTTCGGCACTAACAGTAAGTCCGATAAACAGAGCTACAATTACCGACATAAATATATAAACCGGTAAGTTGGGATTACCCCTTAAAGTATATCCACCACCTGAAATACTGTAGTATTTAATAATAAACGAAAGTAAGAATGCTAGGAGAGGAGCTTCAAGTGCATTTATAATAAGATACTGTTTGTTTGAGAGTTTTGATAAAATATCACGCGAAATAAAAACAAAAAATTGTTTTATTTTACCTGGAACTTTAAATAATATTTCGGGTAATTTATCTTTTATAAGATATTCCGGTTTATTGTTTTTATGAGCTTCTCTAAAATATTTATACCAATCGTAGGGTGTTTTTTTACGGTTTTGCGTAACCATTCCGTATTCATCAAGTATCTTTGTTTCAACAATATTAAATACCTGTTCGGGATTAACGTTACCACATAACCGACATTCGCTGTCGTTCCAATTTGCCTGATGAACTTTCGATTTAAAATATATTATTGAATCAATAGGATTTCCGTTGTAAATTAAATATCCGCCTTGGTCGAGAATAAACAACTTATCGAACATCTTAAAAATATCGGACGAAGGTTGATGAATAACCGTAAAAATAAGTTTGCCCTTTAAAGCCAATTCTTTTAAAATATCCATTATATTTTCCGAATCGCGTGATGATAGTCCCGATGTAGGTTCATCAAGAAACAGTATAGCAGGCTCACGAATAAGTTCCAAAGCAATATTTAATCTTTTGCGTTGTCCGCCACTTATTTTTTTATTTAGCGGACTACCCACTGTCATATCTTTAATTTCGTAAAGCCCTAAATTGTGCAACACTCTGAATACCTTACGATTAAGAATGAAATTACTTACATTATCGTAACATAATTTTGCATTATAGTACAAATTTTGATATACGGTTAACTCTTCAATAAGAAGGTCATCTTGCGATACATATCCTATGAGTCCTTCAATTTTATTTTTTTCGGTGTGGATATTTATTCCGTTTATAGTAACGCTTCCGCTCGATGGAGCATAATTACCGTTTAAAACATTTAAAAGAGTTGATTTTCCTGCTCCGCTGGCTCCCATTATTCCTACAAGACTTCCGCCTTCTTGAACAAAACTGATATTATTTAATCCTTTTTTGCCGCCTTTAAATTCATATTCTACATTATCAGCTATAAACTGTATGTGTTCTTCAGTTTCATTTACATGAAATGCACTGATAATATCAGAGAAATATATGGGTTTCATTTTAGCATCTCGCAAAGCCGACCCTTGTGTCAACACATAAACTCTATCATTTATTACAAGTTGCCCGTTTAGGTAAAGTTCATGTTCGCCAAATCCTCGAGCTAAATACATATCGGCAGGATAAAAATACATTACCCATATTTTATCTTCAAATGAATCTTGTGTAAGATGTTTTACTTGCGGTTTGTCAGTTGTTTTGTTTCCGTCTATTAACAGCATATACGCCGAAAGCGGCATATTGTCGAAAGAGCTGAGAACAAAGTTTTTAAGTATCTCAAAATTTTCTTTTGAATAGTGAAAAATATCAGCAACAGTTAAAACAAATTCAAGTTCTTGCTCTTGAATTTCAACATCTGATTTAATAAATTCGAGTAAACGAATAAGGACAACTACTTTTTGGCGTAAATCTAATTCTTCGTTTATTTGAGTGCATATTTTTAAAACCTTTACTGAACTTAACGATATATTTTTTTGTTTTTTTCCTTCACGCGACTGTTTTTTTTGATATAGTGCATAAAAACCGTCAAAAACTGTTAAATATTCGTCAACGAGGTCGCCGTTTAGCTGTTGGTTTAAAAAAGATTCTACAATATTTCGTCTGCTGCGGTTATTGCTTTGTGGTCCGGCAATAATAGCAAACAATTGCATCAATGCTTTAAGAATCCTTTCACTCATCTAATTTTTGAACAACTATTGTTTAAAACCTATTAATAATACTGCTATTCCCGAAGATATATTTTTTGTATCAAGTTGGGCTTCTATAATGCAGTCGAGGGTATAATCAAATTCAAAATTCCAATACGGTGTATTTTCATAATCATTGTTTGTAAATAGTAAATTATGTTCTTTGTCGTAAACAGAGAAAATAATGTTACCTTCAGAAGTGCCCGAATAAGACACTATTCTATAAGTGCTTCCGCCATAAAAAGTAGCATGAAATTCTGCAATCTCATCACCATTCAATAGGGCGGTATATGTTTGTCCATCAGAGATATATGGCATCTCCATTTTTGAGAGACACATTGTTATTGTTGAATCTAATTGTGCTTTTGCATTAAATCCAGTTATTAATACAAAAAATACCATTAGAAGTTTTATATGTTTTCTCATCTGTTTAAAATTTTGTGCTCTATTGCTTATTTTTTATCGCAATTATAAATTTTATTTTAATGTGCGGTTAAATATTATTGTAGCCAAGAGCTTGTTTTTTATTGTTTATCGTATTTTTTACTTTAAAAATTTCACAAAAGAACTATTTTATAATCTTATTTCTTATTTTATCAATTTTTTCTCCAATTATTGTTAATACATCATCGGGTATAACAATTTCAGAAACAGAATGTATTTGAGTCAGATGTAATTCAGGTTTTGTTGTAGGTTCTTTATATG
>Ga0256846_1000425_pt1 | contig 17301 bp, 8 predicted proteins | sample TevniametaG_FD_189098 | JGI IMG/M metagenome (GOLD analysis project Ga0256846, IMG submission 189098) | Tube worm associated microbial communities from hydrothermal vent at the East Pacific Rise, Pacific Ocean - Tevnia | ecosystem: Host-associated > Annelida > Integument > Unclassified ...
TAAAACCACATTACCAAACACATCATACATTTTAATCGGAGCCTTCAGGATGCGGTTAGCAAACAAAAGCGTTCGTCATATTGAGCCAAAGGCGAATTATCCAGACGAATATGTCCCCCTTCGGAGGGGGTGCCTGCGGAGCAGGCGGGGGAGGATAAAACCACATTACCAAACACATCATACACTTTAATCGGAGCCTTCAGGGTGCGGTTAGCAAACAAAAGCGTTCATCATATTGAGCCGCAGGCGAAGACCGCCAAAGACAGCGGCGAAGCCAATCCATAAAGAAGGCAACGGCGAACCTAATCTATCCCTTTTACCTTTCTTGCTGACGCAGGCAGGACGGGGTGATGAATTTATCGAAAAATTTATTTGTTTACATTACTTATAATATTACCACACATTGATTACAGATATACTTTATTACTTGTCTATTTGTGACTATGTTTGTAATTTCATATAAAAATACTTTAAACATTTTATCATTTAAATTTATTTTATTATTTTATTTGTGAGGATTTTAATGAAAAAGTTAATTATTTTTTCGAGTTTGATTATTGTATTTGTATTTTTCTATGGGTGTGATAAGGATAAGGTTTTTAATCATAAGGAAGATGCAGGTAATCATAGTAATGTTGTTTATTCATCAAATCCTTATGACTGGATTGGCGTTGAGCATAATAAAATAATTGATAGTCTCATAAATAATATGGATTTAACAAAATTGCCGCGAAGTTGCGGAGAATTAGAAAATAATAATTTATTTAATAATTATATTTCAGAAACAATTTATAAATATATTGTTAGAATGAACATTTTTAATTATGAACTTGTAAAGAATGATTTAAAAGAATGTACAGTGAATTTAAATTGTAGTTTGGATACATTGTATAATAAATCTTTAAATACATTAAAGAATATAAATATTTCAACATTAGATAGCTTTTATACTTCTAAAATTTTACAATTTGGTCATAATGTAATTCTAAATAATGATTCAACTTATATTATTGATTCACTGCTAAATAATATTAATTCATTGGAAAATGAAATATTATTAAATGTAACAAGTGAAGATACAATAGCTTTGCTGAGTATCGCAATTTTAAAAAAATTCAGCATTAAGAGAATATAATATTTATTATAATATGATAAATCTTAAAAATTGCAACCAAAATGAGCGAATACAGTTGACAAGATCACAGAGTGCAAGAGCAAGGTCAATATCCATACCATTCATAGATGCTATGGGAGCTGTAGTTGGTGGTGGGTTAGGTACAACTGCTGGTGGAGTAGGCGCTCTCCCAGGTGCTATCTATGGTGCTGCAACAGCGTCGGGCGCGGCTAATTCTATTTGGGGTTGGGTTGAAGATATTGCAACTGGGTGGTTTGATTGGTAATACTATGAAATTTATTAAATTATATTTTTATGTTATCTCAATATTGATGGTTTATCTCATCAATATTGGGATATTTGTTGATGTACAAAATAAACGGCTTGTTTTTTTATTTCTGTATTTTCTTTTAATTTTTTCATCATCGTTATTTATTTTGATTTATTTATCTAATGAAGAAAAAATTTGGCATAATATTTTAATAATATTAAATAGAATGAGGAAATTACCAGTACTTATTTTTTCGGGTATTTCTTTGCTATATTTTGTATACGTTGCGATTACAATAGAAAAAGAGCTTGCTGATTATGTTGACTATATTACATATATTGCTTCTTTGTTATCTTTTCTAACAATTATGTATGAATTAAAGACCCAAAAAAAATATATTTCTAAAATTTCAGAGAAATAATCTGTTATTAAAGTAATTTCTCTTATTTCGTTATACTAAAGGCGAACAATTACATAATGCCTTTTGCCTTTCTTTTCCTCTCCTTAATCAAGAAGATGTGGCAAAGCGAAGCTTTGCCAGAGGCTGTCCAATAAGGCGGGCTTTTTTTATTAAGCGGTTTGTATACAGGATTTTGCTATTTCTGTACTAATTTTTTTGTAATTATTCATTTTTCAGTTAAGTGCTAAATTTAATATGTTTTTAAAAGATTTTTCCAATATTTTTTTATCATTTCCACAAGATATTACACGGGGCTATTGCAGAATTTACCCTTCTCCGCACCTGTAGATGAACTTGCATTTCGGATAGGGAGATTATTTGTTCTGTCGGAAAAAATAATCTAATGCCCTACCTGTGTGTGTGCCGGATTTGGCGACCTGCTCCGGTGTGCCGGTGGCGACTATAAAACCACCTTGCTCACCTGCTTCGGGTCCCATATCAATAATCCAATCGGCTGATGCGATGATATTAATATTATGCTCAATGATAATTACAGAATGCCCTTTGTCAATCAGCCTGTTAAAGCAGTCTATTAACTTTTTAATATCATCAAGATGCAGACCCGTTGTCGGCTCGTCAAATATAAAGAGCATATTTGAGCTATAATTAGTATCAAGATGATTAGCTAATTTTATTCTCTGTGCTTCGCCACCGGACAAATGTGTCGATGGCTGTCCGAGACGCAAATATCCTAAGCCGACATCGGCAAGCAAATGCAACTTCCTTGTAATTTTCGGTACATTTTCAAAGAAGGATAAAGCCTCATCAATAGTCATATTCAGTACATCAATTATGGATTTCCCATTGTATAAGATGCTTTTTGCTTCACGCTTGTAGCGCGTACCACGGCAGGATTCGCATTCGAGAGTAACATTCGGCAAAAATTGCATATCAACGGTTACAACACCCTCGCCATTGCAAACATCGCATCTGCCACCGGGTACATTGAACGAGAAATGCCCCGGGTGCCACCCGAGTTGTTTTGCCGCCTGTGTGGAAGCAAACAGCTCCCTTATATAGTCAAACACTTTTGTATATGTTATTGGTGTGGAGCGCGTTGATTTGCCTATTGAAGATTGGTCGACAAGTTCTACATTTTCGAGCCATATCCAACCGGATATTTTCTCATACAGCCCTGCTTCTTCTTTGGTTTCAATGAATGATTTTTTTAAGCCGTCATATAGGATATCGTGTATTAATGTACTTTTGCCGGAGCCGGAAACGCCCGTTACCACAAGCATACAGCCAAGCGGAAATTCCACTTCTTCCATTTTTAAATTATGCTTACGGGGCTTGGTTAGTATTACCTTATGTCCGTTACCACTGCGTCTTTTTGTTGGAATCGAAATACTTTTCTTACCCGAAAGATACAACCCCGTCAATGAATTATCCGATTTGAGTACTCCGATAATATCGCCTGCATAGATAATCTCGCCTCCATGTTCACCTGCACGCGGTCCCATATCAATCAGGTAATCCGCCTGCCTGATAATATCCGGGTCATGTTCTACTACGAGAATTGTATTACCCAAATTCCTAAGCTTATATAATATTTTCAACAGTCGTTCCGTATCGCGCGGGTGCATACCAATACTTGGTTCGTCCAAAACGTAGAGAGTACCGACAAGAGAGGAGCCGAGTGCAGTCGATAAATTTATTCTCTGTGCTTCGCCACCGGAAAGTGTGTGCGTAAGCCGGTTGAGCGTCAAATAGTGCAGACCTATATCGAATAACAATTCGAGACGGCGAATTATTTCACTCAATACCTGTCCTGCTATTTCTTGCTGATGCTTTGTAAGTTTCAGATTTCTAATAAAATCAAGCAAATCGGAAATAGGCATATTAATTAGTTCGGGTATGTTTTTACCACCTACAAATACTTGCCTTGCAGAAGTCCGCAACCGCGAACCACCGCATAAATCGCAAGTTGTGAACCCGCGATATCGGTTTAACAAAATGCGATAGTGCATTTTGTAACTATATTGTCTGAGTACTATAAAATACCCGTTAAGTCCAAGATAAAAGCCCTTACCTTCCCATACAAATTTCTTTTGCTCGGGGGTAAGTTCTAAATATGGAACATCAACAGGAATATCATTTTTCATTGCTTCCGAAATCAGTTGTATTTGATATTCATGAAATCGCGGTGTCCTGAACGGCTGTATCGCACCATCTCTTAATGATTTGGATTTGTCCGGTACAATTAAATCTTCCGATAAACCTATAGTACGCCCGAAGCCCTGACAATTAGGACAGGCGCCAAAAGGATTATTGAATGAAAAAAGACGCGGCTCCGGCTCAACATAAACTATATCGCAATTGGCACACTCATAACGTATGCTAAAATTCAGATATTTATTCTGTTCAAGCAATTGTATGCTCAGTTTCCCATTACCAGCCTTGAACGCCTGTTCAACAGAATCGGTTAGTCGTGTGATTGTGTCTTCGTCTTTTCTGATTACAAGCCTGTCAATCAAAATAAATATTTCTTCGGGAAGCGCATCTCGATATGCCGCAATCTCATCAAATTCGTGAATAGTACTGCTATCTTTATTAGTAAAACGGAAATATCCCGCTTCTTGGAATTTCTTAAATTCGCGGGCAATATGCCTTGTTTGCGGACTGAGCGGAGCCAGAATATATATCTTACTGCCTTCTTTGAATCGCAAAAGACGCTTAATGACAGAGTCCGGTGAATCTTTTCGTATGACCTGATTGCATTGACGGCAATGTGTTTCGCCTATACGTCCGTACAGTAAACGCAAATAATCATAGACTTCGGTAGTAGTGCCGACCGTTGAACGAGGATTTTTGCCTTGCTTTCTTTGCTCAATCGCAACGGCTGGTGGTAGCCCCGAAATTGATTCTACGTCCGGTTTGCCCATACGTTCCAGAAACTGTCTCGCATAAGCCGATAACGACTCTACAAATCTTCTCTGCCCCTCGGCATATACTGTATCAAATGCAAGTGTGGACTTGCCCGAACCGCTTATACCTGTGATTACCGTAAATTTATTATGAGGTATATCTATATCAATATGTTTCAAATTGTGCAGTGACGCACCACGTATTGATATAGCTCTTAATTTTTCTTTCTTTCTATTATCTGTCATTAGATTTATTGCGCCTAACCAAAAAACTATCTATATAATTTAGGAAACTTATATTGCATTTCGGGAATTTTTTCGGCTTTCGGAAATATCTCCTTCTTGCTGATTGCACGTCCGACTTTATTCTTATTCAGGAAAACCATTGAGTAACTCAGATAATGGAATAATCTCTGCAAAGGTCTAATATTGTCTAACTTGTCGGTATAAATTACAGTTGTAAATTGGGCGGCATTAGTCAGATGCCCCATATTTAGTAGCAAAAGCTTGTCTTTTGCATCATATTCCTTTCCGTCAATCTCTATTTTCATTCCGTCAATATTTATTCCGTCAGGATATGTACCTTTGAGATTTTTGAAAAAAGGATTGCTGTTACTATTGCCAATCACAATAAGAGTTCTATTCTGCCAAACGCTGTCCGGCAATTTATTTGCCTCTGTATAAGTCATTTTGTAGCCGCTTTGTTTCATCATTTGTGCAAGTTGCAACGCCACTTTATAATCTTTTGATTTTTTCGGCGGCAGCACAAGTAGCGGATTGTTGTTCAGAACTTGATTGAAACTGTATGGAACCTCCCATTTATAGAGATGTCGCAAAGACTGATAATTCTTATCAATACGTATTGACTTTATTTCGCCGTCCGGTTTGTAGCTAAATCTATTCTCCTCTTTGGTTATTGTGTAATAATATGTATTTGTTCCTTTGTCAGTTGCTATCTGTACGGGAACAACGGAAGTAAAAGAAGTACCGAACTGATTGATATTAAATCTCAGCGAATCGCCGTCAAAAGAAAGATAATCCAGTCGCAATGTAGGAATTTTATCCGATGTAAGCCACTGGTTCATTATCCTACTGATATTATATTTTATGCCGTCTTTCCTTGCCTGCATATTCAATACATATCGCAGACTGAACCAAGAGGCGCGTCTGCCCTTATATTTTCTGGCAAATGTTCGTAGTGCCTTGAAAAAGCTTTCCTTGCCCATTAGCTTCATTATTTCGTAAAATATAAATGCACCTTTCTGATAGCCGATTACAGCATCATCTTTGTTGGATTGGTATTTGAAATCGGCAACGGGATAGTTTAAATTATCAGGCAATGCTTCAATTGCAATCAAGGCTTTCTTCCGCCAATCCAAAGCTCCCTTTTCGTTGTTTGTTAAAATATTATAATAGTAATTTGCAGAAAATGTAGTCAAAGCCTCGCACCAATTACCTTTTTTATAAGATGTATAAACGCTGTTGCCCCACCAATTATGAACAAATTCGTGTGCTAAGGAGCCGGGTGTCAATATAATCCAAGGCATAGCCATAAGACGATTGGACAGCAAAGTATAAGAAGGCATTCCAAATCCGGTTGCAAAGAAATTCTCGACAATGCTGAATTCCGAATAAGGATAATCTCCCAGCAATTTTGTATATAAATCAAAATACTCCATAGACGCCTTCAAATATGTATCGGCGTTCCGTGTATCGGAAAATGTATAAGTACTGAATTTTACGTCATTATGATTAGTGCTTTTAACGATGTATTTACCACCGACTATTGTGCAGTTGTCTGCTTTTAACTCTGTCTTATAATGGTATGTTTTTGTATTGTCGGAATTAATAATTTTATCAACCGTACCCGAGGTAATAATCGTTGTCTCTTTCGGGACGGTTATGTTAATCGTAAAATCAGCCATATCGTTATCTGTCATCGGATAATAACTACCCGCAGGCAGATAGATGCCTTCGCCTTCTTTTGCCGAAATAATGCCCGATGAATTGGAGTGCCGTTCGTTTAGACTTAATTCTTTCGGGGAATTATATACTATTCCCTTATATGCAATGTCGAGCGTACGGATTTCTTTCTTCTTACTTTTGATAATAATTTCATTATAAGCCTTATCCTCAGCAGAGGCTTTGATTTCAAATTCAATATCTCCGTCCGGCGATGTTAAGGATTCAATATTCAAATCTTTTAATAATGTTAGTGAAGCCTTCCGCAATATGGGATTTTTGAATGTAAGAACATCTTTACCTTGCAAGCTGTTCTTTTCAGGCTTCAATTCAATAGTGATGTTATGCTTAATAACATTATTCTCGGCAATACCATGACCCATCATAGCAAAATTCATTTCTTTGCGTTTAAATTGGGGTAATTGAATTAAAAAATCGGTTTTACCGATATAATCGGCAGTAAATTTAAAAGGTTTATCTTTCTTTTTGTATTCGGGTGTAATAATTCCAATTCTCAGGTTGGGCATTCTGCGGCGAAGTTTTGCAACCGTACCGAGATAATTATTTGAATGGAAATCACCGTTGAAATGAACTACTTTCCAACCACTGTGCGCATTTAGAAAAATAGCAATACTTTCGGCCATCGTCTCATCTTTAATTAATTGCGCCCCGTAATACAAATAGAGTGTATTCTCCTGATTGGGCGAAAGAGTCTCCTCCGGAGCCATACCCATATTTTTCATCATTGTTTGATAAAAGTTTTTCAGGTATTGATTGTCTTCAATTTCCAATTCTTTCGTAATAAATTTCCTCTCATTAGGGGGCAGTGCATTAATACCGGTCATTGCTTGACGAGCATATAGTGCGGCATATCTGCGAGGAATATTAGCAGCGAGTACAGGTAAATGATTTGACTTTGCAAGTTCCAGCATAGGCTTGTAGAAATTCAAATAATCGGGCCAAGGTCTGCTCTTTTTTAAAAATTCCTTTTCATTAATCTTTCCGCCCAAATATTCGTCTATGACGGTTTGCACATCACGCTCGAACATCTCGAACGAGACGGCAGTCTTGGGATTACCCTTAATCCATTCGGCTAAAAATTCCGCCTGAATGCTATGAAGTAGCGAATCATCGTGAAATTCCCCGAAGAATACAACATCGAACTTAGTTGCTCTTTTCGCAAATGTTTGCATTGCAATTGATTCGCCTGTTTCCGCATCATATATTTCATAATTACGTGCAAAAGCATTTATATTCATTACTATTATTATTGACAATAACGATATGATGAAGTATTTCATCTCTGCCTCAATTTTTTGTTCTAAATATTCAGATTACAAAGTTAAGAAACAATATAATAAATATCATTAAATATTTACTAATGTGTAACATTTTCCGTCTTGGAAACGTCTATCTATTGTATAAATATGCAAAAATGAAAAAACAAAAGAAATAAATGATAAAGAAGTTTTTATTTAGTCTGCTTCTATTTACATTAATAATAGTAATAACGCAGCCTGCAATAGCCCAACCGGTAATAGAATTGAAGCAACAGGGCTTTTTTAAGACACACGTCAATACAGATGCTTACCCTCGCTTCAGTGCATTATTGAGGGCAAGCGACAAGGGGACTCCGATTGCATTAAGGCGTGAGCAAGTAATAGTATTCGAGGATAATCGCTCGGTTATGCCTTTTGCTATTTCCGCACCCGATGCGGACGGTTGGCAGCGTATTGATTGGTACACTTCATTACTTTCGAAAACATCGAAAAAAGACGGCGTAAGCACAATGTTCATTTTTGCAACACTAAATAATGCAAGCGCCGCCGCTCTCGCACAGTATAAACTCCCGAGCATCTCAATTGTTAGCATTATTGATTACAGCTACAATTATATGTACGAGCTTAATATGGGGATAGTACCTTCCGGCAAATCAAAGAATTTTTCCATATTGATTTCCCCTACATCTGCTCGGACATATTTAGGTAAAGAAATACCCTTTAATGTTGATTCGATAAAATTAGAAAAAGGGAAATTTACATATTTCGACCTTCATGGTCCGCCATTTATGCTCACTTCTCCTTTTCCTCACGATGCCTTTATTATTTATAAATCGAAAGGGGAGAAATATGTTGACGACAAAATGACAGTTTACTATGAGCATGGCAGGCGTACCGTTCTGAGGCTTACTGCCGGTGAATTTAATATTGAAAAAAATACTTTACTAAACCTTGTCAAACCAAATGGTGGGGAAATCTTAACACCTTGCCAAGTATATGAAATTAAATGGCGAGGTTCGGTCAAAGGGCTTAATACGAAAATTGAATATACAACCGATTTCGGGCATACTTGGAAAATGATTGCTTATGTAGATGATTCCGTTTATAATTGGACTGTTCCACCGGATATTAGCAATAATGTTTATATGCGAGTAAGCCAACCTTTGGACAAGAATAATACCAATACATTGAAAGTCGATGATATCCCTGTTACTAAAGTATCTTTCGATAGCAAAGGGGATTATTTGCTTGCGGCAAACCGTGCCGGTATGATTTACGAATGGTATTTAGAAAGATTCAGATTAAAAAACACATATTCTATCGGCGAAGTTAATTTCCCCGGCGAAGCTACGGCATCAAAAGGACTCCTTTATTTTGATAATAATAATAAGTTCGTTGCCGCATATAATAGATTCTATATGTATCCCGAAAATAATCCCGATACTCTTGCATTCTTCAATGTCGGCACTCGTGAACCCTATCGTTATGTTGGTGTGAACGAGCATATACAGGCATTATATACCGACTCGAAACGCAGATTTATTGCAGTATTGCCACAATTAGATAATAAAATTCATATTCGTTCATTTGAAGACGGCTCATTAATTAAGACGGTAGATTTCCCATTTCCAATTGCCGCAATAAATTTCAGCAAAACCGAGGACAAGGCAGTGGTTGTTCTTTATAACAATGATATTGTATTATTAGATGTGCCTGATTTTAATATAATAAAAACATTCCACCAGCCCGACTTGCCACAGATTAAAATGGCGCAGATTTCTCCAAACGGAAAATTTATCGGTGTTGCTTGTTTGTTGCCTCGCTATCAGGAATTCACCGGAAATAGAAATGTAGCCCATCTGATTGATATTACTTCGGGGCTTATCGTAAGGACTTCGCGATTTGCATCGAGTAATCCCGTCAATCTTGATTTCAACCCTACATCTAATATTATGGTTACAGGCAATCAGGGACAACCGCAAATTGCATTCTGGAACTTACCCGATAACAATTATTCGGGTAGCATTCAGGGTAATACCGGAATTCTTACGGATATGAAACTTTCGCCCAACGGCTATCAGGTTGCATCAACTTCGTTCTCGGACGATAATTTGACAATAAAATCATTTACATATCCTGAAACGGATTTGTCCGATACTGTCTTTAAAATTGTTCCTGCTAATGTTGAGGTCAAGCCTGTTCATATTAAGCCGTATTACAATGGCACTGATAATATTATTCATATTGTAGAAAAGTTCTGCAATAATGGATTAGTACCGATAATTATTGATTATGCCCGCTTTGAAAAAGGCGTTCATTTCCACCTGAAAAAGCGTATTGAAACCGATACTGTTATGCCCGGCGAATGTCGCAATTTTGATGTTGTTTATCACCCGCTCGATACTGGTATAGTGCGGGATACACTCGAACTGTTTTCTTGTTCCGGTAATTTCCGAATGCCATTTGAAGCAAGGAGTTTGCCTCGTAATATTACTTTTTATAATGAACCGTTTGATTTCGGTGAATTATGTGTTGGCGAAACAGATGTTAGAGACTTTAAATTCGCCAAGAATAATGACCCCGTGCCTTTGAAGATTAATCTTATTTCAATTGAGGAATCGAATAGTGAATTTAGGGTTTTAAATACCCCGCGTGATGTAATCCTACCGCCCGGCGGCTCAATTAATTTGCAAATTGAATTTGCACCAAAATCAGTCGGTTTGAAAAAAGCAAATGTAGCCTTGCGCCATTCCGATTTGAATAATTATCAAAGAATTGCTAAAGTACAGGGGATTGGCATTGGTACGGAAATAAAAACAAGTCATAATGATTTGCGATTTATTCCCGAAATTCCTCAACGTAAGTTGAAAATTGAGAACTTATCGGATAACTTAATTACAATTGTTAAAACGGATATATATCCTTACAAGAATTACAGAGTGCTTACTAAATTACCGCAACCTATTGCGGCAAAAGGAAGTTTAGAACTTGAGATTGAGTGGAACGGAACAAATGCTCCGCCCGATACTATGCACATCTTGGCTGAACCTTGTGTTAATAGGACTATTGTCCTGCTTGCTCCATACTCGGCGGCATCTTATTTGTCCATACCAACAGTCGAGGCAGACCCCAACGGCAACGAGGGCGATGCTGTAATTAATATTGAATATAAGACAACTACCGAGCATCAATATAAAGGGAAGCGTTACTTCGAGTCGGAAATCACAATAAACCCGAGAATATTTTTGCCGCTTGATGTCAGTTCGGACTATGGCGAAGGTAAATTGATTAGGAATGAGATTGTGGACGACCGACGAGTAATAGGATTTAGAATTGACGGAGATTTCCCCAAACGCGGCATTATTGCAAAAATTCACGGTATGGCAGGACTCGCGGAAACCGATACTTCTATTATCAGGATTATTCCGAATTCATTTAATTGGGGTAAAGCGGTAAATACTACTTGGGAGGACGGGCTATTCCGTTTGAAAAATATCTGCGAAGACAGGCGAATTACTCGCAAAGCGAAAACATTGCACTCATTGATTATCAGTCCGAATCCGGCAAGCGATGAGTTTGTGGCGGAGTTTGTTAGTGATACGGAAGGCGAAGGTTCCATTGAAGTAATGGATAATTTGGGTAGATTATATATTGTCATTATTCATCTTCCTATTGTTCGGGGCAAGAACAAAGTAGTTGTTTATGCAAAAGAATTACGTCAGGGCAGTTATAATGTGGTAATTCACAAAAATTCCGAATTTATTTCAAAACAGGTAATTATTATAAAATAGATGAAGAATACAAATCAGATAAATAGAATTATATTTTTTGTTTTTGCACTCGTTTTGATTATTGCAGAGAGCAATGCAAAAGAAAAGGGAACGCCTCATTTCATTAGTGCCGGTGCGGATATTAACGCTAATATATATTTTGCAAATTTCAATAAATTTGAAGGTATTGATAACTGCTGTACTACTTTCGGCAATACTTTCGGATTAGGCTATAATGTACATCTCGGCTATGAATTTCAATTGCCGACTAAATTATTGGGAATGCCTTGGAGGCTTGATTTGTCATTTGCTTATTCGGATTTATCCGCTAACTTCAAAGAGATTCAGCCATTTGCAAACATCATCAATGGCAATAGCCACGTAAAAGCCACTGCCGAATACTCAATTACTCCAAAAGTCCAATCAATAATGTTTGACCCGGGAATATTTTTTACGCCTTTCACTTCGACACCGCTCCAAATACGTATAGGTTTCCAAGTTGGTTTTTTATCGGCTATGGATTTTTCGCAGGAAGAAAGGCTAATTAAGCCGTCCGAAATTTATTACGAGAACGGTAAGCGAGTTCGCGGACAATATTCGGGAGCAATACCTAATGCCGCAATGCAGTATTTTGCTTTATCAATCGGCGCCCGCTTGCATGCCGCTGATTTTGGTAATTTTGCTATTTACCCATCATTACGTTTTAATTACGGACTGTCGGAACTTGTACAGAACTTAGATTGGACTGCAAGCAGTTTGCAGGGTGGTATTTCCATTGTTTATAATTTCCCGAAACCGGAATATCCCAAACCTGCCGCACCACCTATGCCGCCACTGCCCGAGCCTACGCAGCCACCGGCTCCTGCACATCTTGCTGTTAATATTAACACTATATTCAACGGTAAATACGGAGAGGAATTTGAACTTACGTTTACAAGCGATGAGGAGCAGACAGATTATTATTTATTGCCTTATATTTTCTTCAATCAGGATAGCGATATTCCGATTGCTACTAAAACAAGCGGCGAACGCAATATAGGTGAAGCAAGAGCGCAGGCGAACCTGACAAAAGCTCTTGCACAACTATTAGAGGCGAATCCGGAATATAATCTTACATTAGTTTCGTCTTCACTTTCGAGCGAATCCGAGCAAATTATTAATAATAGAATTAGTAAAATCAGCAATGGACTTGTTGCCAATGGAGTTGATATTTCAAAAATCAATGTCTCGAAACGGAGCATTGAACCCGAAGATATTCAAAAGCCGGAATTATTGACTGAGAATATTTATATAAAATTCAATATTTCAGGTCATAAAGGTTTAATTCCATATTCTCATAAGTATATTATTGATAGAAAGTATTTGCAAAAAAATGTTCTCCAAATTATTCCCGAGATAAAATCTTCTGACAAATTAGCGGACTTTGAAGGAAATATATATAATAACAAACGATTAATCAAGAAATTTGATGAAAAAGGAACAAGTTTCAATATTGATAATGAATTGCCGCTTTCCGTCAATGAAGAATTGCAAAACTTCATATTCAGCTATGATGTATTTGCAAAGAATGCCGGCGGTGCCAAAGCAAAATTATCCGGCAAAGTGAAGCTAACACCGATAGAAGAGAGAAAAAACATTAGAAAAAATACATTACAAGCAGACGGCAAGCAATATAGCCAATATATCTTATGTTATTTTGAATTTGACGAAGCAGAGCCTTATATCGTCAATAAAGATGTATTAAACGAAATCAAAGATGCAATTGCCGCCGACAAACAAATTCAATTAATTGCTCTTACCGACAATATCGGAGAGAAGGAATACAACAACAGACTTGCAACAAAAAGAGGCAAAGCCGCATTTGCTCTGTTAAAAGGATTGAACGGGAACATCAATATATCCGAACCGGATAATTATTTATTCGCAAACGATACTCCGCTTGGACGTATGCTAAATCGAACGGTCGTAGTTCGCATTCCCAATTGATTAATTGTAACATAGGGGGTGGGTTAAAGAATATGAAACAGCCGACTCACCTCTCCGTCAAAGCTTCGCTTTGCCACCTCTCCTTAGATTAAGGAGAGGAAAAACAGCCACATAATTGCCTTTTGCATTTCACCCACTAATATCATTTCTGCAACAACAGGAATCTCAGCGAGAACATCAATGTCTTTCCAAACCGCACCCAAAAGGCTCCGGTTTATAGTAAAATTTCTACACTTTTCTACGGATTAGTGAATTTTTTACTACGATGGTGTAAGAAACGTAATAATTATGAAAAATGATATAAATAGTTGTTGTTGCAATGTGTTATGAGATTTATGCAGTTTGCTTGTTTTCTACATTTTTCTACGTTTTTCTACACTTTTCTACACTTTCTAAATTCTTCTGCATATCCCTATTACTTTTCAAAGAACGTGGAGTGAGCGAACACTCGTTTGCAATATAATGGGATTGAGATATTGCGACAAGAAAACGGTTTTAAAATTATTTTTGAAAGCAAAAACAGCCAACCTCTCTGTCGCTTCGCGACATCTCTCCTTAGCAAGGAGAGAAAAACAGTTGTATTATGTTTTTTTACCTTTCAGTTTCCATCAGCAAGATGGGTGGACTTGTGAAGCTTTGACGGAGAGGTGAGTCGGCTGTCCCATATTCTTTAACCCACCCCCAAACCCCCTCCCGAGAGGGGACTTAAACAGCCGAACACCCCGTCCTGCCTGCGTCAGAAAGAAAGGCAAAAAGTATATATACAAAACCGCATCCTTCAGGGTGCGGTTTTGTCTTTCGGCTGTTTCTCCCTCGCCCTTTGGGAGAGGGCTGGGGTGGGTGTGGCTGTTCGCTCCCTTACCCTTTAGAAAAGAAAAAATAAAAGAGGTTACCCAATATGGACAACCTCTTTTTTAATTATCTTGAAGCGAAAAAACTACTTCAATTCCTTGTGGCAGAGCCACCAATCGAAGCATTCAAATTCACCTGCTTTTGCTTTTTCCAATCTATCGGCGGCGGTTTTTACATCTGTTGCCGGTGGAATGATTACTCTGTCCTTCAACATATCGTTATTGGGCCAGTTTGCCGGAATAGCTACACCATTGGCATCGGAAACCTGCATACCCTCGACAGCACGCAATATCTCATCAATATTTCTACCCAATTCCTGAGGATAGTAAATCATAATTCTAAGTTTACCGGCTGGGTCAACGATAAAGACCGCTCTTACCGTATTTGTACCTTTGCCTGGGTGTACCAAACCAAGTGTTTCCGCAACTTTGCCGGTATCGGCAATTATAGGAAATTCAATATTCACATTCATATTATCCTTAATCCATTCTTCCCATTTAATATGCGAGAATACTTGGTCCACACTCAAACCGATTAATTCGCAATTCAATGCTTTGAACTTGTCGTATTTCTGCTGAAATGCTACAAATTCAGTAGTACAAACAGGTGTAAAATCTGCCGGATGGCTGAACAAAACAAACCATTTGCCTTCAAAATGTTTCGGCAAATCAAGTACGCCGTGTGTTGTCTGTACGGTCATTGCGGGAAAATCATCTCCCAACAGGGGAATTCCTTTTTTCTCTGTTAAGTTATCCATAATAACTCCTCTTTCTTTTAAAAATGTTAAAATTAGTTTCAATTAATAATAATTATTGTTTCACCAAACAATCATATCCATTAACGAATATCATCAATAAATATTTATATCGGCAAATAATAATTATTTTTATTATACATTGTCAATTTCAATGCACTTATTTATTTACAAACTTCATAGTCGCATTGTTCTCAGCAGGCGGTTTAGGCTCTGATATAACATTTAATTGCGGCAATTCACTGCCCTTAGACTGCTCCTGCGGCGACTCTTTTGCTTCCATTTCCGCAATTGATTCTAATTCCTTATCTATTCTGAAAATATCCAAGAACTCATCATCAATTTTCATATCAACAATATTATGCTTATTTAAAATATCAAAGTATTGTTTGACCTTTCCAATCAATTGTGTACCCGATACATAATCGAAATTCACACGGTCGAGAAACAGTTTAATCCTATCAACAGGCTGTCTCATCATATCATAAGATAGTTTTGCAGATTCAGCTCTATGGGCATTCACCCAATCAATCGCAGATTTCAATTCTTCGAGAAATACTTTAGATTGCTCCGGGTATTTACGCATAAATTCACCCTTTACAACCAACCCCGCATTAGGAAAACTGCCAAAGCCCGGATTAATATCGTTCCATATTTTATTGAAGGATATTACGGAAATCTCCTCGCGGCGGTCTTGCATTATTTTAATTGCATAGCTTGCTTCAGGCTCACGTAGAATCACCGTATCCGCTTTGCCCGTTACAAAATCCTTGTAAATTTCTTCGGGACGTCCAAAAGGCTTGCCATAAACGAAATTGAAATCATCGGAATTAAGCCCGCTTGCTTCAATCAAATATTTGGTAATTTTTGCCGGCGGCGCTTCCTCGAATAGTGGCGTATATATGTCCTTACCCTTAATATCCTCAAAACCGCTAGCCTTGTATCTTGTCAGCAGAACAAAATTATCCCATACAAATAGAGCGGGAATTTTAATATCATTATTCCGTAATTTTGCCGCAGTGATAAGTGCCGAGAAACTAATATCCGCCTTGCCATTAGTTATCCAAGCAAGATGCTTTTCGGTTTCTTCCCATACTTTCAGTTCCTTAATATTAATATGCTTGCGAATTCTATCCGACTGCAAAAGACGCATAATAACGGGATAGGCAACGGGTGTAGCCGATTGTATTACCGCATCGACTTTATCGGTCGAAATTTCATCGTCCATTGCCTCGCTTTTCTTTTTATGGAAATAAATCCAAAATTCATTTGCCGCCTTTGGTACGGTCAGATGTTCAAATCCCATTTCCGCAAGCATATTAATCATAGGGTGCGGCTCGAAACGCTGCACAAGTACAAATCCGCTATCCTCCTCTACTTCATAAGATTTCTTTATAATAACATCGAATGGGTCGCTTGTAAATGCTCTTACATCAAGAACATCAAACTCATCTTTACGCTCCTGCCATGGAATATTTTTATCCACTTCCGTCTTTGGATTGAAAATAGAAATCCTAAACTCTCTATTATGTTCCATATTGAATTTGAACTCCAAGCCCTTTGCCACTTTCAGCAACTCATTAGGTTGCTCCACCGAAAGAACCACTATATTACCCTGTGGTGGCAATTCCGAGATTTTCGTTACAAGTTCTTCGATAGTATCATTATTATAAATATATCTTTCGTTGCTTTCCTCCCAATCAATCTCTACACCTTCTTGCACGATATTATCCTGCTCTTTTTCCAGACATTCGGGCATTTTGCGGAGCAAGCCCGATTCCGTACCAAGAAATTTATTAATTGTATGCAGAATTTCACAAACGGACAGTCCGGTAATCTTTGCCGCATCACTAAAATTAGCAAAGCGTGCCAAAGTATTGTAAAGCGCTACATTTTGCATACGCTTAAATTTGGGCGATAACTCAACCAGAACTTGCTTCAATTCTGGATATTTGTCCAGAGTTTCCTTAATATTCGAGCCTGCA
>Ga0256846_1000426_pt1 | contig 17286 bp, 13 predicted proteins | sample TevniametaG_FD_189098 | JGI IMG/M metagenome (GOLD analysis project Ga0256846, IMG submission 189098) | Tube worm associated microbial communities from hydrothermal vent at the East Pacific Rise, Pacific Ocean - Tevnia | ecosystem: Host-associated > Annelida > Integument > Unclassified ...
TTCTTTCAAAATAACTCAAACCATCAATATCAAGAGCCTTTTCTTGTTGAATTTTAACATTACCAAAAATGCTTTCGTGTCCTTTTCGATTGTATTCTTGTAAATCTTCTAATGTTTCGAATTCCATAACTCTTTTTTTAAATAAACGTTGAATTTTAGGATTTAGTCTTTAATGTTTGCTAACGGCAGTCCGTCTAAAAACGGTCATTTATTTATTTCATGTTAATAATGCAGCATTGTAGGACAAAAATAACAATTTTCAAGCAACTGTTCAACAAAAGCATCTATTAATCTGACTTCATTGTTCAATGTGCTTCCCTAAATAAGGTTGACTATTTTTTTGGTTAATATTTTTATTCATTTCAGTGTCCTTTTTCCTTTCTCCTTGTCATATAGAGACACCTTTTCCTTTATCTTTGTTGTTACAAAATAAATAAGGCTTATTGCCGTTTAAATAATATTAAAATATACAACATGCAAAATAAATTTTTTCTTATCTTATTTGCGATGGGGTCATTAGGAATTTTTGCTCAAAAATCTGCAAAATTCTATAATCCCGACACAGACTATCTACGGGCATTAAATCTCTATAATAACAAGGAATTTAAAGCTGCCGAGTATGAATTTCGGCAATTGAAAAATACTATTGACGATGAGCAGATTTTAGGTGATATTTACTACTATCTTGCCAGCATATCCGTGCGAACGGGAAAAGACAATGCCGACAAGCTTTTGACCTATTTCGTGCAACATTTTCCGAACCATCCCAAAAAGAACATGGCATATTTTGAAGCGGCAGACTATCATTTCACACATGGAAATTTGGCTGAAGCCCAAGAATATATCAACAAAGTGGATCCCGGAAATCTGTCTCGTGAAGATTATGAAAAATATAATTTTTATCTTGGCTATACCAACCTGAAACACAACAATTTAAAATCTGCTAAAAGGCTGTTCTCAAAGTTGCTCAATTCCAAGCGATATGGAAAACAAGCCAAATATTATTACGGATATATTGCCTACAGGCAAAATGATTTTGTCAATGCCGAAAAATATTTTTCTCAAGTGGAAGACGATGCGGGTTTTAATAAAAAAATGCCCTATTATAAAGCTGATATGTATTTCAAAATCGGCAAATTTCAAGATGCTATTGAACAAGCCAAAAGCATTTATAAACGCAGCAAAAGAAAAGAGAAATCTCAATTGGCAAAAATCATTGGAGAAAGCTATTTCAACCTGAAAAAATATGACCAAGCCATTCCCTATTTAAAAGCATACCGCGGACATAGAGGAAAGTGGAGCAACACAGACTATTATCAGTTGGGCTATGCCTATTATAAATCGGGAGACTATCAAAATGCTATTGACAATTTTAATAAAATCATCAGCGGAAACAACCGAATTGCTCAAAATGCCTATTATCATTTGGCGGATTGCTATCTGAAAACTCGGCAAAACGACAAGGCATTGAATGCGTTTAAAAAAGTTTCCGAAATGAATTTTGACAAAAAAATGCAGGAAGATGCATTTTATAACTACGCAAAATTGGGCTATGAACACGGCAATCCTTTTGAAGACGGCACAGCGGTTATCAACAGATATCTAAAAACTTATCCGCAGACCATCTATCGCCAAGAATTGGAAGATTTATTGGTGAATTCCTATCTTACTTCAAATAATTTTGAAGGCGCCATCAGTCTCTTGGAAAAAAAGAATGAGACCAACACCAAAACCTATCAGAAAGCCGCTTATTATCGAGGCTTGGAATTACTCAATGATCAAGACTATGACAAAGCCCAAGAAATGTTTGACAAAGTTTTACAATCGGGCTTTGAGCCCAGATATAGACAACTTTCAAAATTTTGGAAAGCAGAAGCTGATTATAGAAAAGGAAATTTTTATGATGCCAAAAACGGGTTTGAAGATTTTGCCGCATCAAAAGGAGTGAATGCTTCAAAAGAGAACAAAATGATTGATTATAATCTGGGCTATTCTTATTTTAAACTCAAGAACTATCCGAATTCAGCCAAACATTTTAAAAGATTTATTGCTTCAAATCCAAAGCAGAAACTCTTAAAAGATGCCTATTTACGCTTGGGAGACAGCTATTTTGCCACAAAAAAATATTGGCCTGCCATGGAAGCTTATAATAAAGCTATTGCCATGCATGGCTCAGACACAGATTATGCCTATTATCAAAAAGCCATCAGCTATGGTTTTGTTGGAAAAAACAATAAAAAAATTGATGACTTAAAAGCATTTTTGCGTGCTTATCCCAAATCAAAATTGGTTCCCGATGCGCTATATCAACTCGGAAGCACCTACCTGAACACCAATCGGAATAACAAAGCATTGCAAACTTTTGATCGATTGTTGGGCAAGTATTCCAAAAGCCGATATACTGCAGTAGTAATGCTCAAACAAGGCTTAATCTATTATAATTCCGGACAAAACGAACAAGCTCTCGGAAAGTTTAAGAAAGTGGTGAATAAATATCCGAGCACTGCTGTGGGAAGACAAGCCGCCGACAATATTAAAAATATATATATCGAAATCGGAAGAGCAAATGACTATGCCGCTTGGGCAAGAAATATTTCTTGGATTAATGTGAGCAATAATGAATTGGACGATGCTGTATATACCGTGGCAGAAGAAAAATATATGGCTCGAGAAAATCAGGCTGCCATCAGAGATTTTGAAAAATATCTAAATCAATTTCCCAATGGAAGTCATGCTTTGAAAGCACACTACTATCTTGCCAATCTTTACAAGAAAAAAGCAGATAAAAACAAAACCGCTATACACTACGAATATATCGCCAATCAAGCACAAAACGAATTTACGACGGAAGCCGTTAGAGTTTTGGCAGATTTGCAGTTGCAAAAACAAGATTGGGCAAAAGCCAAGCCGTTGTTGCAAAGATTGGAAGATATCAGCAACTCTCCGGATGATATATTGTTTGCACAGTCCAACCTGATGAAAGCCAACTATCATTTGCAAGACTACAATAATTCTATTGTCTATGCCGAAAAAGTTTTGGCAAACACCAAGAGTAACAAGCAAATGAAAAGCGATGCCCAAATCATCATTGCTCGCTCCGGCATGCAAACAGGAGATGAACAAAAAGCACGAACCTATTATGCCAAAGTTTCCAAAACGGCAGGCGGGAAATTAGCCGCCGAAGCCCTGTATTTTGTCGCTTATTTTGAAAATAAAGATCTTCGATATGATGCATCTAACAAGACCATTGGAAAATTGACCAAAAAATATGCAAGTTATAAATATTGGGCGGCGAAATCTTTGGTGCTGATGGCAAGAAACACTTATGCTAAAGGCGATGCTTTCAATGCCACTTATATTTTGGAAAGCGTGATTAAAAATTTTAAACAATATGCCGATGTCATTGAAGAAGCCCGAGGGCTTTTGCAAGAAATCAAGACCAAAGAAGCCAAGAAGAATTCATCTGTAAACGAATAAAACAAAATTTAAAATGAGAAGATTATCAAATAAAAACATCATATTCGTCTGTTTGTTACTATTTAGTTTCATGCTTCATGCGCAGAAAGAGAAAGACAGCGTGAAAACGGAAATCATTGAAGTGACACGTTCTTTCACGCCAAAAGTACAAGATGCTTTCAAGCTGCAAGTGAATCCGGAAGCAGAAAAAGTAACCGAAAAAAAAATTCCGGTTCAATATAAAATACAATCGGTTCCGGCTGCTTCTACTTTTGAACCCAAAAAAGGAAGCATGGTAAATTTCAGTGCAAGGGCACAGCACGAGAATGCGTTTTCAAGCTATGCTTCTCTAGGGTTGGGAAACTATTCTCGTATCAAAACAGATGCATTTGTTTTCTATCCGGTCACAGATGAATTGGGAGCAGCATTCAGACTGAAACATCATTCTTCACAAGGTGGAAAATACAAGGATATCACATATAACCCGTATTATGATACCAATGCCGATATTATCTTTGACTACAATCATGAAAATACACAATGGAAAACAGATTTCGGATTCAAAGCCGATGTGAACGATCTCAGAATTTTTGACCGAATCGGACCGTATGATGCCGCAGGAATCAGTAAAAACAGAGCCAATAAGATAATAAGTTTTTGTGTGGACGGCAATTTTGAAGAACAATTCATCAAAACGATTTCTGCTCAATATAACGGCTACTGGGACAATGCATCCAACACTGAAAATAAATTTAATTTCTTCTCTGATTTTATATTTCCGGTTGGTGATTTTAACCTAAAGATGGGAATTCAGGCAGATTATCTCAAAGGAGATATCAATCTTGAGCATTTTGGAAATACCTACACGGAAAAAAATAAAATTTATAGTTATTTCGACTTGGGCGCTTTGCCTTCCATACAAGTGGAAAACGACCGCCTGATTATGAATTTGGGTGCTAAAATTTATTATCAAAATGCCAATTTCTACAACAATTTTCAATTTATTCCAAATGCCGATATCAGCTATAATTTGATTTATGAAAAATTGAGCGTTTATGCCGGAGCAACCGGAAATATCAAACAAAATCCGTATATGGAATTGACACAAAACAATCCGTTTCTGGTTCCTGAAACCGGCATTCGCCCTGCACTGACTCCTTATGATGTTTACGGTGGACTGAACGGTGCTTTTTCATCAAGTTTTTCTTATGATTTAAAAATGGGTTTTAAGCGTATAAAAAATCGTGTTTTTTATGATTTTGCAGCTGATTTATACGGAAGATATAAACTGATTTATGACAACATGAATCAATCTTATCTCAAAACCGCACTCAATGTCGGAATTGGAAAAAAATTTGATTTAAAGCTGAAATTCAACTATATGCAAAACAATCCTGATCACTTTGCCAAAGCTTGGAATGTACCGGAATATGAATTTGGTTCCTTGCTCAGTTTCCATCCGATTGAGACACTAAATGTTGATTTTGAATTGGTGAATGTGAGTGAAAGGTCGGTCAGTCAAGATGGCGTATATTTTCGAACGCTCCCGAGCTATACCGATTTGAATCTGGGAATAAATTATAACATCAATGAGCACTTTTCTGTTTTTGTTGAGGGGAATAATCTATTGAATAAAACCTATGGACAATATTTCAATTATCCGGTTCATGCCATTCAAGTTTTAGGCGGATTGTCTTATCGATTTGATATTGTGAATGATAATTAGTATATTTGAGCTACTCTTAATCCTTAAAACTTCTATCATGAAAAAAAATGTAGGTAACTCAGATAAACTCATACGACTTATTTTGGCAGTTGTATTGTTTTTAATCGTTTATTTTGAAAAAGTAAGTGGAACTACGCAATATGTCTTGCTCGTGATTGCACTGATTGCTGCGGGGACATCTTTAATCAATTATTGTCCGCTCTATTCCATTTTTGGCATCAATACTTGCAAAAATACAAAATAAACCCACTCAAAAATTTATTCGGTGGAGTTTTAATTCCAGACATGCTTTTTAATCCTGATAATAATCGGGATTGAAGGGTTTTGTATTTGTAAAAGTTGTTATAGGTTAAGCTTAGAACAAAAGAGAAAGAGTGGAAATAGTCAGAAATCCCACAGATGCCAAGGTGAGATAAGCCGGCATAATGAACAAAAACATTTTGAGAATAGTGAGCCAACGGGATTGTCCGTAGAAGTTTCTTAGGCTTCTGTATAGATAATAAATGAACCACAGATTCAAAATAATAAGTATCCAGCTTGTTGAAAAAACGGTTCCGATAAGCAAATCTAATAAAAGGACAATAAAAAAGACCGTCTGGATATTGAACACCAAAACCAAGTTTTCCGTATAGCCGGATTTCTGCCCGATATAAAACAAAGTGAAAAACAAAGTGAAAATCGGTAAGATGAAAAACAATGATATCGTGACTTTAGACAAAATGGAATCTATAAATTCGCCCCGTTTTTTTTTGTCTCCGGAAATTTGCTTCAATTTTAAAGCAGCTCCTGCAATTTGAGCATTAAACTTTGTTTTAGGCAATTTAAGTGAATCTAAAATGGCCTTTCCATTTGGAATTTTTGAGACGTTATCTTTTCCCGTGAAACTCATAAAATCGCTGAAATAAGAAATCTTTTTTGTCCAAGGATATTGATTAAAATTTTCTCTGAGTTGCTTCCCTGCAGTACCGTCATACTCAAATCCTTTTGCCGAGAAATAGCGTTCAACAATGGGCAATCCTCGCATCAGTCTGTAGTCATTTTTTTCCAAATATTTTTTTGAACTCAATTTATATTTTCTTGAAAAAACACGGATAAGAAGCGTTTTATAAACACTGTCTTTCTTCTGTTGGGAAATGCTGTCATTGTTGAAGAACGTTTTCAAATGATCCGACTCAAAAATGGAATCCAACCGATGAAAATATATATCCTTACGAGAAGTTTTTTTTGAAGTTTTTTCTGTTTTTGCAGTCTTATCATCTTTTTCATTGTCTTCACTTGATAACATTGAAAAAAAACCATTCAACAAAAAATAAACAATGCTGATATGCAGCAAAAGCCTAAACGGATTGGCATAGCGCGTTCTTTTGCCTTCAATATATGCTTTGGCAACAAAAGCCGGTTTAAAAACCAAAGCATAAATACTTCGATAAAGCTTGGAATCAAAAGAGAAAAAATTATCAAAAAAATCTGCAAAGTATCTTTTGAAACTCAAATGGCGCGTATCATTTTTCTGCCCGCAATACGAACAAAAATTTTCATTGCCTTGCAAAGGGGCGCCACAATCAAGACATGTCAGTCCTTTTCGTGCACTTTTTGATTTTATTTTGAATTTCATCCGCCGACAAAAATAATTTCTCAAAGATAACGAAATAAATTTTTATCCACAGAGGTCTGAAAAACAAAGGAATATCAAGCGTTTGTCTTTTGATGTGCCAAACTCAACAATAGGTCAAATTGTTCTTTTCTTGTCAAATGACTATTGTCAATTTCAATGGCATCAGCGGTTTTGACTAGGGGAGATGCTGCTCTGGTTGAGTCTATCTTGTCTCTTTTAATAACATTTTTCAAGACATCTTCATAGCTGACATTCAAACCTTTTTGAATCAACTCGTCATAGCGTCTTTGCGCTTTAATTTCAGGAGCGGCAGTCATAAAAATTTTGAGTTCTGCATCAGGAAAAACAACAGAACCAATATCTCGTCCGTCCATGACAATACCTTTATTTTTGCCTATTTTTCTTTGCTGTGCTACGAGTTTTGCTCTAACTTCAGGAATCACCGCTATTTCACTCACAAAATCAGATACATACATATTTCTAATTTCTTTTTCTATATTTTCCCCGTTGAGATAGACCTCGGCAAAACCCAAATCAGGATTATATTTGAATGAAATATCAATTTTATCAAGTGCTTGAACTAGTTTTTCTTTGTCTAGATGGTTTTTGGAAATCAGCTTATTTTTCAAGGCATAATAAGTAACCGCTCTATACATGGCGCCCGTATCGATATAAATATAATTCAATTCCTTGGCAATTTCTTTGGCAAGTGTGCTTTTTCCCGTAGAAGAAAAGCCGTCTATGGCAATGATAATTTTTTTCATCAAAATTCGTCAAGTTTAACAATCACACTAAAAAATCCGGCATTCGATGCGTAGTTATAACTCCCATAAGAATAATTGAATTGAAATTTTCTAAGATTTATGCCTAAACCGAAACTGAGACCACTGGAAAAACGTTGATCTTTCAGCCCTAACTCTGCCGCTCTTCTGAAATTATAACCGACTCTCAGATTGATTTTTTTCTTAGGAAACAATTCAACACCAACAATCACATGCCTGAAAGCATGATTGATTAGTGTGATGTTTTCTTCCACTTCTTCGCCATCGGGATCTTGCGTGTTATGAGCCGTATTGACAAAAGCAATTTTTGGTTTTTGCAGATTTTCCAAAGTAAAATACCATTTAAAAGGAGCGTGGGCAAAAGATTTGGAAAAACTAAAATCTATTTCAAAAGGGATTTTTTCTTTGACATCTTGATATCTAGAGAGTTGCGTGCCGAAATTTCTTGCTGCCAGTGCATACTGAACACCTGATTTTTCATTGCGATACAACAAACCTAAATCAAAAGCAATGCCTGCTGAACTATAATTCCTCAAATTTGATAAGATAATCTTTGTGCTTGCGCCTACCGAAAATTTAGAATTCGGAATAGTGTAAGAATAGCCTAGAATCAATGCACCTTCGGAAGCGCTAAAAGTTGAGCCGTCTCTGCTGCCGTCTTCTGTGGCATATTGAAATTTGCCATAGTTCACATAAGAAACAGCTGCATAAAGAGTTCCCAATTTATTGAAAGTCTTGGCATAGGCAACATTTCCATAATTGATATCACCTAAGTAACTCACATAATTTGCTCCTAAATGCCCATCCATCACGGAATCTAAAGTTGCAGGATTATAAGCCGGTTGAAAAATATCATGATTCATTCCTGTAAAAACTTTTCCGCCAAAGGCAGCTTGCTTTGCAGAAATAGAAAGATTCAGAAATTGATAGACCGAATGTCCTCCAATCTGTGCTTGAAGTATCCCGCCGAACACAAAAAACAAATAAAAAATACGCCTCATTCGGTTTGGTTTATTTTTATAACGCTAAAAGTAATAAATTATTTTGATTTTTTAGGCAACAATGCAAGCTTCAAGACATCTTCCATAGTTTTGACATAATGAAATTTCATGCCTTTCACATAAGAATATTTGATTTCACCCACATCTTTCTTGTTGTCTTTTGAAAGAATAATTTCTTTGATATTAGCGCGTTTTGCCGCCAGAATTTTTTCTTTGATTCCTCCAACGGGCAAAATTTTTCCTCTCAAAGTGATTTCTCCGGTCATTGCCAAGTTTGGTCTTACGCGCCTTCCTGTCAGGGCAGAAACCATTGATGTCATCATGGTGATTCCCGCAGAAGGTCCGTCTTTTGGTGTGGCACCCTCAGGCACATGCACGTAAATTTGATTGTTTTCAAAAACATCTGACGGAATGCCTAATTTTTTTGCCTTTGCCTTGATATATGCCAGAGCAATTCTGGCAGATTCTTTCATTACATTTCCCAGATTTCCTGTGATATTCAATTGTCCTTTTCCTTTTGAAAGAATAGATTCTATGAAAAGAATATCGCCACCCACTCTTGTCCAAGCCAAACCGGTGACCACTCCCGGAATTTTGTTGTTTTCATAAAGTGATTTTGAAACCTTCCGAACGCCTAATATTTTTTCCATATCACTGTTGGTGAGCACTTTATTATACTCTTCTTCCATTGCAATTGATTTGGCTACGTTTCTAACCACTTTTGCAATCATTTTTTCCAGACCGCGCACACCGGATTCTCTCGTGTAATATTCAACAATTCGCTCCAATTGTTTTTTTCTTATCTTTAGGTTTGATTTGCTCAAACCATGTTCTTTTAATTGTTTGGGCAATAAATGTCTTTTGGCAATTTCAATTTTTTCTTCAATTGTATATCCGGTGATGGGAATGATTTCCATCCTGTCTCGTAATGCCCAAGGAATATCATTCAGATAGTTTGCCGTAGCAATGAACATCACTTTTGACAAATCATAGCCGATTTCCAAGAAATTATCATAAAACGAAGCGTTTTGTTCCGGATCTAAAACCTCTAGCATGGCAGATGAGGGATCACCTCTGAAACCATTACCCATTTTGTCTATTTCGTCTAAGATGAACACCGGATTTGATGTGCCTGCTTTTTTGATGGATTGGACTATTCTTCCGGGCATGGCACCTATATAAGTTTTTCTGTGTCCGCGAATTTCCGACTCGTCTTTCAATCCGCCTAAAGACATTCTGATATATTCTCGTCCTATGGATTCTGCTATGGATTTTCCAAGAGATGTCTTGCCCACTCCGGGAGGCCCGTATAGACAAAGAATTGGAGATTTCATATCATTTTTGATTTTCAGCACTGCCAGATATTCAATAATCCGTCTTTTGACATCATCCAATCCAAAATGGTCTCTGTCAAGAATTTTTTGTGCACGTTTCAAATCGATTTTATCTTTTGAATACTTGTTCCAAGGCAAGTCCAACATGAGTTCCAAATAGTTTCTTTGAATGCCAAATTCGGCCATCTGCGGATTCATTCTTTTCAACCTTCCGATTTCTTTTTCAAAATGTGCTTTGACCTCTTTTTTCCACTTTTTGGTTTTTGCTTTCTTTTTCAGTTCTTCTATCTCTTGCAAAGGACCTACATCTCCTAATTCTTCTTGAATGGTTTTTATCTCTTGGTGCAAATAATATTCTCTGCTTTGTCTGTCTAGAACTCTACGGGTTTTGTCTTGGATTTCATTTTTCAGTTTTAAGCGTTGCACGGATTCATCCAGCAGTTTTAACAAACCGAGAGCCCTTTCTTTGAAATCGTTTGTTTCAAGCAGGTTCTGTTTTTTTTCTACCTCTGCTTCTAGATTTGACGTGATAAAATTTACCAAAAATACCGGTCCTTGAATATTTTCTATGGCAAAACTAGCTTCTGTAGGAACATTGGGATTCAGCTTGATTACACTGATTGCCAATTCTTTGATTGAATCGACTATTGCTTTGAACTCCTTGTCTTCTTTTGGCGCAACATCTGCCAGTGTTTTGATTTTTGCTTTGATATAAGGGATTTCTTGTGTGATTCCTTTGATTTGAAATCTTTTTACGCCTTGAATGATTACTGTCATATTGCCATCGGGCATTTTAATGATTCGTTTGATTCTGGCAACGGTTCCTATTTCATAAATATCTTTTGCCGTAGGCGTTTCTATCAAAGCATTGGTTTGCGCCACCACACCAACCAGTTTATCCGAACTATTGGCTTCTTCTATCAGCTTGATGGATTGATCTCTGCCAACAGAAATGGGAATTACCACTCCGGGTAACAAAATATTATTTCTCAAGGTCAAAATCGGCAATTCATCCGGCACTTTTTCTTCCTGCAGTTTTTTTTCGTCTTCGGGGCTAAGCAGCGGAATCAGTTCCGCCTCATCGTTCAACATTTCCAAAAATAACTCCGGATTTTCTATATTTCTAAATTTTCCCATTATATTTTTATATCGTTTATCTCTGTTTGTGTGCAATTATTATACCCAACAAATCAACCTGAAATAATGTCAGTTTCAGCCGTGTTTGATTGATTTTTCAAAGGGCACTCGGTTCATGATGCTTCTTGCCAAAGTGATCTCGTCTGTATATTCCAATTCTTCTCCTACGGAAATGCCTCTGGCAATAGTAGAAATTTTTGGCGATGTTTTGCAAACCGAAATCTTATTGAACAAGTAGAAATTTGTCGTGTCTCCGTCAATGGTAGGACTCAATGCAAATATAACTTCCTCAACTTTTTTTTCATCAATTCTATCAATCAGTTCTTTAATGCTTAAATCTGCCGGACCAATTCCCTCAATCGGAGATATTTTTCCGCCCAATACATGATACACACCTCTATATTCTCCGGTGTTTTCAATTGCCATAACATCTCTTACGTCTTCGACCACGCAAACCAGTTGATGATTTCTGCGCGTATCCGAACAAATTTTGCAAACATCATGATCGGAGATATTGTGACACACCTGACAATATTTGATTTCCTTTCTGAATTTTAAAATTGATTCGGACAAAGAAACACTTTGAGTTTCGGGTTGTCGCAACAAATGCAATACCAGTCTCAAGGCCGTGCGTCTTCCGATTCCGGGCAACTTTGAAATTTCATTGACAATTTCTTCTAATAGTTTTGAAGGATATTCCATAGAAGGCAAAAGTACAAAAGATTTCCAGAATACCGATTGTAAATTATAAACTATAAATCTTGAGTCTGCGCTTGTAAATTGCCTCCCAACAAATTGTTTTTAGAAAGAATTTTAGTCCCGATAGGTTCTAAGGATATGCTAAGTATTTTGATAAACAAAAAATTATTTAAAAAAGCAGCTTGTCTATAAACTTTATAACAATCTGATTGCGAGTCACATATCCGACAGTAATCATTTACAAACGAAATTAGTCGTAAGCAAGTATTTATTAACCGAATCTTTTTATCCGCTCGGCGTATGTTTGCAGTGTAAAAAGAATCGAAGCACAAAGTTTTGAATTATTTATTAACCTTTAAATTTTTTATCATGAACAAATTAAGAAACAAAGTACAGTTAATCGGACACGTAGGTCAAAAACCTGAAGTCAAACATTTGGAATCCGGAAAAACAGTTGCTAATCTGTCTATTGCTACAAACGAAAGCTATAGGGATGCAAAAGGAGAAAAAGTGGAAAACACTTATTGGCACAATTTGGTAGCTTGGGGAAAAACCGCTGAGCTTATTGAAAAATATGTGGATAAAGGCAGTGAAATTGCCATCGAGGGCAAACTGATTAATCGCTCTTATGAAAACAAGGATAACATCAAAGTCTATATCACCGAAGTTGTGGTGAGCGATATTTTATTGATGGGAAACAAATCATAGTTCAATATGCGTTGAAATTTTCAATGAGAGCCGCCAAAATTTGGCGGCTCTTTTTTTGTTTTCAGCAGAATTCATTTGATTTATTAGACTGAAAGATGTAGTTTTGTCCACATTTCAATAAAAATTTGAAATACAGTATGGAAGATTTTATCAGAAAAATGCCTAAAGCGGAATTACATCTGCATATTGAGGGGAGTTTTGAGCCTGAACTCATGTTTGAAATTGCCGAAAGAAACCAAGTAAAGCTCAAGTATGAATCTATTGAAGCGGTTAAAAGAGCTTATAATTTTGATAATCTGCAGGAATTTTTGGATATTTATTATGCCGGTGCAAATGTGTTGCAAACCGAGCAAGATTTCTATGATTTGACTTGGGCCTATCTGGAGAAAATACATCATGAAAATGTGATTCATACCGAGATATTTTTTGATCCGCAAACCCATACCGGCAGAGGTATTTCATTTGATATTGTAATCAGAGGGATACATCAAGCACTAAAAGACGGAAAAGAAAAACTAGGCATTAGTTCACAACTCATCATGAGTTTCTTGCGCCATCTGAGTGAAGCTGATGCTTTCAAAACATTGGAGCAAGCTTTGCCTTATAAAGAATGGATTGTCGGAGTTGGCTTGGACTCTTCGGAGGCGGGAAATCCTCCTTCCAAATTTCAGAGAGTTTTTGAGATTGCCAAACAAGCAGATTTTTTTGCCGTTGCCCACGCTGGAGAAGAAGGACCTGCCGCTTATGTTTGGGAAGCCTTGGATTTATTGAAAATAGACAGATTGGATCATGGCAATCGTTCTCTTGAAGATGAAAAGTTGGTGCATCGATTGGTGAATGAAAAAATGACTTTAACGCTTTGTCCACTCTCTAATCTCAAGCTGAAAGTGATAAAAAATCCGGAGCGACATCCGCTTAAAATCATGCTTGATAAAGGCATGAAAGTTACTGTTAATTCTGATGACCCTGCCTATTTTGGCGGTTATATGAACGACAACTTCATCGCCGTCAGTAAAGCTTTAAATTTGAGTAAAGACAATCTATATCAACTCGGCAGAAACGCATTTGAAGCCGCTTTTGTCGGTGAGGAAGAAAAAAATAAAATGATTGCACAATTAGACACATATTTTCGTGTTTCCATGGCACATAAATAGCTGCTTAAAATTTATGCAAGACAAGCGCTGCTCGTTATCTGATATTTTTTAGTTAAATTTGTCCGACTATAAAAAAAAATCTATGAGCGCCACCAGCATCCTATTGATTATTGCATCCTATTTTCTAGTCTTAATTCTGATTTCATTTGTCACAGGAAAAGAAGACAGCAACGAAGTGTTTTTTAGAGCCAAAAGAGAAGCGCCTTGGTATTTGGTTGCTTTCGGAATGATTGGAGCATCGTTGTCAGGCATTACTTTTATTTCTGTTCCGGGTTGGGTGCAAACCAAAAATTTTGCTTATTTGCAAATGGTTTTGGGTTTTGTTGTAGGTTATTTTGTTATTGCCAATGTGCTATTGCCGTTGTATTACAAAATGAACTTGACTTCCATTTATACCTATCTTGAAGAAAGATTTGGAGATATCACCTATAAGACCGGTTCCATCTTATTTTTGATTGCACGAATTGCCGGAGCTTCACTCCGATTATTCTTGGTTGCCGGTGTATTGCAATTGCTTATATTTGATGAGCTGAATGTGCCTTTTTGGGTTACGGTGAGCATCACCATATTGCTGATTTGGGTCTATACTTCAAGAGGAGGAATCAAAACCATCATTTGGACAGATACGCTTCAAACACTTTTTATGTTGGTTGCTTTGGCTATTTCAATCTACCTTATTGCAAGTAACCTTCAATTTTCTTTAGGCAACTTGATTGACAATGTGAAAAATAGTTCCTATTCAAAAATTTTCTTTTTTGAAGATTTTAATGCCGGAAACTATTTTTGGAAACAATTTTTAGCGGGTATTTTTATTGCTATTGCCATGACGGGATTAGATCAGGGAATGATGCAAAAAAACCTGACGGTCAAAAACTTGAAAGATTCACAAAAAAACATGTATTGGTTTTCGATAGCATTGCTGTTTGTCAATCTGTTGTTCCTTTCTCTCGGCGTATTGTTGTTGACCTATGCACAACAAAACAATATTGATTTGAATGGAATGGGCATCAAAGGAGACCAAATTTTCCCATATGTTGCCGTTAAAACAGATTTGGGTATTGCTGCTGCCGTTTTCTTTGTATTAGGACTGATTGCCGCTGCCTATTCCAGTGCCGATTCGTCGATGACCGCCATCACTACATCTGTGAGTATAGATCTGTTGGATATAGAAAAAAAGTATAAGCCTGAGAAACAAAAGAAAGTCAGAAAGTCGGTGCATATCGCTATTTCGGTTTTGTTTGTTCTGATCTTGATTTTATACAGTCAAGTGATCACGGACAAAAGCATTATCAATTCAATTTTTAAATTTGCAGGATACACCTACGGACCGCTTTTGGGACTTTTTATTTTCGGGCTATTCACAAAGTTTAAGGTCAAAGACCGCTTGGTGCCGATTGTGGTTGTTCTTTCGCCTTTTTTAACCTATTTTATTTCCGTTTTGCCCGAAAGAATGCAGTGGAAATATCAATTTAGTTTTGAGCTGTTGCTTATCAATGCAGGTTTAACTTTTTTGGGACTGCTTTTGATTAGACCCAAAAAAACGAAGAAATCTAATCCGGAATAATGTTGCTGTCTGTTGTCATATTGAACTATAATGTCAAATATTTTTTAGATGCTTGTTTGCAAAGCGTTCAAAAAGCAATTAATGATATAGATGCTGAAATCATTGTAGCAGATAACAATTCAACAGATGGGAGTGAAGCCTATTTCTCTAATAAATATCCCGGTATAAAATTCTTATATTTTGACAAAAACCACGGTTTTGCCAAGGCGAATAATCTTGCCGTGAAACATGCCCAAGGCAAATATTTGTTAATTCTCAATCCTGATACTTTGGTTTCGGAAGACAGTTTTGAAAAACTTCTGTCTTTTGCAAAAACCAAAGAAAAAATGGGAATTGTCGGAGTGAAGTTTATTGATGGAACAGGGCGGTTTTTGCCCGAAAGCAAACGAGGAGTTCCCACTCCGATTGTTGCTTTTTCCAAATTTGTCGGTTTATACAAATTTTTCAAATTTGCTCCGTTCAACAGATATTATGCTTGTCATCTGAAGGAAAATGAAACCGGAAAAGCGGATATTCTCACCGGTGCATTTATGTTTATGGAAAAATCTGTTTTTGATGAAGTGGGCGGTTTTGACGAGCGCTATTTTATGTATGGCGAGGATATTGACTTTTCCTATACTGTTTTGCAAACGGGGAGAAATAATTATTATTTTCATCAAACAAAAATTCTACATTTCAAGGGCGAAAGCAGCCGGAAAGATAAGAAATATGCGCAGAGATTTTTTGACACTACTTTTCAGTTCTATGAAAAACACTTTAGAAGTTTTCCCGTTTCAAAATTTTTGATTAAGTCTTTTATCAAACTATGGCTGAAATTTCGCATTTTTTCAGATCAAAACGAGACAAGCAAGAATTTCATAAACTCGATATTCTACGTAGGCAAAGACACAGAAAAACTTCAACGGCTAAAGAATAAATTTCCGGATATTCGTCATCAAAAAGATTTGAAATTCATTGTTGAAAACAAAGAAAAGTTTGGCATGTCAAAATTGATTTTTGACACTGAATCTTTTAAAGATATTTTTGATTTGATGGAAAAACTTAAATCAGAATCTGTTTCATTTCGATTTATACCCGACAACAGGAATTTTTTCATCGGGAGTGACACCAAAGACGGATTGGGAGAAGTTGATTTTTATTGATAAAAAAACTCGGCAGGTCAAAAAAAACCTACCGAGTTCAAAAAAGAATTATACTTGTTATCTAATTACTTTTTTCGTCACGGTTTCTTGATTGTTCAACTCAATTTGAAATATCAGTAGTTCGCCGGATAAGACTTTTCCTAAAGATAGGGTATAAACATTATGATTTATATTGTGATTTTTAAAAATTATTCGACCGGACAAATCATAAATACGCAAGGATTTTATTTTTGATTTTTGATTTGTTCTGATAATATGATTTTCACCGCTACGATAAACAGAAACAGTGTCTATATTGTTTGATGGAATGTTTAATTTTGTTTGAGCATTTGTTCTACCAGCATAGCAAGTCCAAGAAATATTATCTACAATCACTTGTTTGGATCTTACATTTCTGATTTCTATGCTTACATCGCCGCTAATATTGATTCCATTCACCTTGAATTCTTGCACATCAGTATTATCCCAAGCAATTGATTTTCCATAAGAAATGCCATTGACAAATAATTCCACTTGCCTGTTTCCTCTTCCCGTAAATGCTTTCTTCAGATCGCAACTAAAGTCTCCGATGCCCTCAGAAACAGATTCGGATATAATTCTGCTGTTATCAGAAGACCTTCTCAGCATAATTCCCGTTTCGTCAATCTCATAACCTCTTTCGTCTCTTGATGCATAATAATGCCATATAAATCCGTCATCACCTTCAAAACTACCGTTTGAATAAGAGCTCACATTGCCCAGATTCTTAAAACTTTCATAAGCGCAAGAACTTCCTCCGCTTCCTGCAACCACCGTATAGCTATATACATCCGAATTCACATCGTCCTGTGCATTGTCAACCGTATAGATTTTATAATAAACTGTTTCGTCTGCTGCTTGGGCAGGAATGCTTGAGACATAAGTGGTTTCCTCATCCAAACTCATAAGGACACTGTGATTCAGGTTATTACCGCTCAGTCCCCAGTATA
>Ga0256846_1000427_pt1 | contig 17279 bp, 15 predicted proteins | sample TevniametaG_FD_189098 | JGI IMG/M metagenome (GOLD analysis project Ga0256846, IMG submission 189098) | Tube worm associated microbial communities from hydrothermal vent at the East Pacific Rise, Pacific Ocean - Tevnia | ecosystem: Host-associated > Annelida > Integument > Unclassified ...
TTACTTTACAAGAATTACTACCATTCAATAAGGATTTTGAAACGGTGAACTGCCCGCCGGCTTGTGCATTTACAAAGTTAACTCTATCAGGGCCTAAATAACTGCTATATGAAGTCAGAGCATTTGAGTCGCTGCTTGCTGAACCGATATCCCCTCTTTGCCAAATTTGAAATCCTCCGTTTATAATTTTGTTTTTTCTCGGTATTGTAGTAAATTCATAACCACTACCGTCTGATTTTACTACAAGAATTTTACCGATATCACTGGTAGTTATAGTTGGTAGGTTAATATTTGCCGCAGATGAAGCAGCTGCATTAGCAGATGCTTCAGCATCGTCTGCATCTTCTGCCGCAGATTCAGCAGCAACTTTACATTCTTGTAGATAATCCTCTGGTATTTCGGAACCAGGAGATACCTTAACTGTCCTATCCATCTGTTCTTGTAATTGTTGAGATATCCAAGTTAATTTATCCAAAGCGGCTTCATGAGTTTTCGCAGGAAAAGCCCCGTAGACAGGATAAGCCGTTAATTGATCTAAAGGTACTTCTCTTATAAGTACCAATTTTTCTATATCTGCTGATGGTGCAGTATCAAAAGTTACTTCACCACCATTAACAGAACCTATACCTGATATAGTATAAGTTTCTGTGTATTCTTCTCCATCAGCGTATATTTTCAAATGATCAGCATTATTGACTTGAAAAGGAAAAGTAAACGTTTTTACGATTCCGTCTGGATTATGTATTATGTTATTCGTTGTAACTGTTACGGTCATATCAGCCCTCCTGTATCTTCGGCTACCATAAATTAAGGTGTTCCATGTGGAACGCCTTCCCAAAGTATATCTTGTCCTTCTTTCTTAAGCATCTGTCTTAATCTGTTCTTTCTGCTATAATAATCATTATCCATCATTCTGTAAGCCTGATCCAGCATAACTCTACCTATTGCAGTTGATAAGGGAGTTATAGTAGTTAAGCTATCCAGCATCATAGTAGCAACTTTTTTCTTACTTTTCTTTTTCTCCCCTTTAGCAAGAGACTGTCCAAGAGTAAATAATTTAGTAGATACTTTTTGAGCGTCCCCTATTGCTGGGCCAACTAATTTTCCCGGTATACCACCGTATTTGCGGGGGTCTTCCATGAAAAAGTCCGCCGGTATACCTCCTGCTCCACCCTGTAAAAATCCTTCTAATAAATTCTTCTTATTAAATTCCCGTGGTGTACGATTTTTGGCGATATCCTTTAACTGTAGAACAAAGAAGCCCATTAAAGACGTACTTGCGATTAAACTGGTTGTATATAACATACGAGTAGGTACAGGTACAGCTTTATCCAACATCATTCCTTTTGTAGAAAGATATGTTGATACTCCAAAAGTCTTGAATTGGGAAAACATCTTCGCTAATTCATGTGCCAGAGTATTTGATGGTACTCCAAGAGTAGAGTAAGCACGAACTCTTACCCCCGGTTCAGGTACTCCTAAAGATACTTCTTCCCGTATCATACCGGATATCTTGGCACCTAATTCTTTGGGCATATTCACATGTACGGAATCTAAGAAATCAACTCCTTTTATGGTAGTTATACATTTTTTAAAGAGTTTAAATTCTTCAGGAGTTATGTTATACTGCTTAAGCATATTTAATAACCCTTTGGGTACTTCTTCAAAGGGTACACGAGCGGCATCTGCTAACGCAGAAGAAAATTCCAAAGTTAAAGCTGTTTTTGATGCATTAGTTAAATGGTTAATACCATAAGCCCTTACCGCAAAATCAGTTATTTTCTCTAATGACCCATATCCTTCTATTTCCGCATATCGGTATGCAGCATGCATTTTACTGTCTGCATATTCAGATATAAGTCCTAATTTAGCGGCTGTCTTGAAATCTTTTTCAGTGAATATGTTTTTAATATATCTGGCAAAAACTTTTTCCGGTTTTAAATTCCTGTATTGTGCACGTATAGCGGAGTATATAGGATCTGTTAATGTACTAATACCAGCTAATTTAAGTTTAGTAACAGTTTCAAAAGCCCTAATCCCCCTTAGTACATGTGATAATTTATCAGGAATAGCCGGATTTCTGGGAAACATACGATCAAAAGCAGATACCGCAAAATGAGCAGCTCTTCTGTTTCCTGTTTGTAACTGAATAACTTTAGCTACATCATCTATTGTTCGCCAAGGATTTGTACCCAGCTTATGCATAACCCCGATATTAAAAGACATATGATCTATATAACTTTTAATAGCATCTATAGGATCAGCTTCATAACCATACTTCTTCATATATTGAAGCCATGCATCGCCGTTACGGGGTTGTAAATATCTGAATTTCTGATGTGTATTTCCTAAAGCTCTTTTACCTTTGTAATCTTTTAAAGATTCTAAAGATAAATCCTGTTCTCCTCTTATTACTTGTTCAGAAGTTATGTTATCGTAAATCTTATTTAATAAATCAAGAGTACCAATTTCTTTCGAATCCGCTGGAATACGAATATCAAACCATCTGGTAACATCTTTTATCCATTCATCTCTTCCTTGCTTTAAAAGTTTTGGAGCATAATGGGTAATAGGTAAACCGAAGTCCTCTTTATGTTTTATCCACCCACCAGCAGCATTAAAATCCTCTCTTAATTCTTTGGTAAGCTGGTGAATAGCATCTACAATAGATTGAGTAGCCTTAGATAACTTGGCATCAGAATCCTTGAAAACACCTTTTATTATATTACGCAGTATTTCCGGATTCCCGCCTCGCTTAAGCCCCAGTCTTATGGGTTTATATTCTTCAAATAGTCTGTATAATCTCGCTCGATAAACTTCCCTTAACCCTTCTACATATCGTTCAACTGGTATTATATCCGCATCAGAATGAATATACCCACCTGCTATATAATCCATAAAAGCATCTTCAAAAGATATTCCTTCTTTATGCCTTTTATTAAGGTAATCAATGATGGTCTTTCTTATATTTGCGTTTATCGTTTCTTGATACTTACGATGTTCATAAGTAGAATGAATATCCTCCATAGTAGCATTCCATTGGAAGTCATCACCTTTATCAGCAGCATCTTTTAATCGGGCATACTCTTCTTCTGATATCATACCCTTTAAACTTTTTAAACATTTATCTTTCATTAAAAACACTCCTCTATAATTGAGAGGGTTTCTTCTATTTGCTTAACATCTTTTACAGCATTATCCAGTAATTGACTACTATAATCAGAGGGGGTTCCATGTGGAACACCTTCTTTTTCACCTGCCCATTTGTTAAATCGCTCTTCCTCCCGTTTAAACATCTCCGGATCAAAAGGTTTTTCAGTATTAGTGTAAACCTTGTTCACCGCTCGGTCGATATCCTCGTTAGCTTTAAGTGCTTCTCCTAAAGGTTTCTTCGGATCTTCACTTTCTAACACCGTCATTAAAGGCTTAATGGCGTTTGCATTTTCCGGAGAGTCCTTTGCTACTTTTCGAAAGAAATTCAGTCCGTCTCCTACAGTAAGATCAGATGGAGAAAGTACGTTTTTCAGGTACTTTCCTGCTCCTGATATAACACCCGCAGTTAAGCCGGTAAATACTACATCTTTAATTGCGTCTGTAGCATCATAATCTGCTCCAATACGATGCTTCCACTGTATTTTGAAAGGTTGAGCAACTGCGGAGATAGTCGATTCAACAACAGCAGCATTCACGAAAGCCTGTGCAACTGTGGCAGCTGTACCATATCCAGTAAAAGCTGAAACAGCGTATAAAGGGTCAAGAGTATAAGCATGAGCAGTACCTGCCATTGCTCCTATCTTGCCTAAAAAGTTAGAGTGAGCGAACACATCTTCTGAATAGTTACGATATATTTTATACTCTTCTTTCAGTGCTTTCTCATAGTCTTCTTTAGAAGGTAAATCAGTCAGTCCGAGTTCATTTCGGGCATAGTATACAAGACCATCTGTATCACCATCATAATAATTAAGTATCTCATCAGATACCAGTCCCTGTTTATGGTAGTCTAATATCTTCTTTGTACGTTCGGACTCAACGATAGAAGGTATAAATCTGGAGACGATAGGAAGATCTTCAGTAATGGTTAAACCTAAAGCAGCGACATAGTTTTCCCCAAAACCAGTTTTATTATATAATTGATCTTCTGTTACTGTGCCATAATGATCTTCTTCATAAGGTCTAAACTGCATAATTTACCCCAGTGAATAGAGGCGTTCCATATGGAACACCTGTAATTAATCTAATATCTCCAAGAATTCTTGCGTCAACCTGTAATAAGGAGATAATTCATCTCTTTTCCGTGCTTTTATATATTGTTTTGCTGCCTGTGCTTTTATTTTCTGTTTCTTTATCCATTTTTCTCTTAAATACTTTTTTAATGTATCAGGATCATAAGTAAATATGTAATCAAGTCCTTGAGTAGTCTTAAGTCTGCCTATACTACCATCAGGAAGAGTGGTTTGAAGGTAGTATCTACCTCGTCCAGCCCCAATTAATTTTACTCTTCCTGTAACTACTGCTTGTCCCAATCTTTTCCCGGAAAAACCAACTATTTGTTTAGCTTCATCTTGCCAGAATTTATTGGGTAAATCTATCATATGCATTACAAAATCATGTTTAGTTGTATCTGGAGTAGGAGGAAGTACGTAACTACCATTATAATCAATAGGTTTCCCCACTAACTGAATAAAAGCCTTATCTATATCATGATGTACGGCATACAAATCAAGTAATGCCTCTTTCATTGCTTTACTGTAAGTTGCGTTTCCCCCAAACATAGTCGGGAAGTATGTATTTATTTTATCATAATAAGCACTTATATTATCTTTGTCTTTTAAGAATTTCTGTATCTGGGGGTCTTCTTTCCGTAATTTAGCACCTTTGAGGATATCTCTTGCAGTTATCTCAAATTGTGCTTGCTGTTTAAACTTTGTTCCCTGAGCGTATATTTGCCCGGCTATATAGCCAGATAAATCTCCGTGCTGTTTATACATTTGTTCGTAAAAAGGAGGAGCATATTCTCCTAATGCCTCATTAATAGCCCTATAAATTGGTAGTTTATCAGGGGCATTATCAAGCATATCTTTGAACATAGCTTCTTCGTTTCCGACAAACATTCCATTAAAGACATTAAACTGCCCATACACTTTCTTAACGTCTTCAAGTCGTTGTTTTAACCCTTGAGCCAATGTTCCTGGAGTATGGAAATCTATAGGCACGGCATGTATGAAACCGATTTTATCCGCATAAGCTATTGCATTAGTAGATAACTCCTTAACAGCTTGTTTATGCGCTTCCTGAAGTTTATCCAATAAAAAATTAAAATCTCCTTTTGCATTTTCTGGTTTCGTTTGTTCCAGTTCTTTAAGTATATTTTGTTGAGTAGCCAAATTCTCGAATTTAAAATTATTCACATTAGAATGGTAACGTATAGCAAGGGATAAACTTTCTGCCTCAACCGGATTACTTGATTTTATAGCTTCAGCTATTTTAGTAGCCTCAGCTATATTTACCGGATCATTGTCCCATAGGGCTTTCTGTAAACGCTCAGCTTTTACTACCCTTAATTTATTTTGTGTTCTAAGCACTGAATCAACGGCTCTCTTTTCAGCAGCTATTTTTCCTCGTAAAGCCCTTATATATTGGGTCTGAGTTCTTTCGGGGATATGAGAAGTTAAAGCCGGATCATTCTTGAGCATACGATCAAGAACAGATTCCATGGTGTCTTTATCTTGTTGCTGAAGAACCTCATTAAGAAAGTTATCTTGCTGTTCCGCCGTTATCTTATCTATAGCTTCTTGTTTAGCTTTATCAGGTATATTGGCGGTCTTTACTATATATTTAGCCAGTCCATAATTTTTTTCTTTCAAGGCTTTCTCAGACTTCGATAAAGTCTGTGAAAGGTCGTATCTTTTCTGCTGTTTAACGGCATTTAATTTATCATCAGCGTAATCTGAGTAAACTGCCATAGTTTGCTGTTGGATAAAACGTTCCCGTAAATCCTTATCTGTGATAGTCTCAGCTAATCTGTTTATGTTTTTTAAACGGTGTTCTTTTCTCCATTCAGGCAGCACTTTATAAGAAGGTATCCTTGGTTCTTTTTCATTTTCTGTCAGCTTAAGAAATAAAGGATCATCTACTTCTGTACGAGCATAATCATCAGCTGTCCAAGTGGTTATAAAATCCACATCATCTTCATGAGCTTGAATTACTGCTTGCCTGTATAATCGATCATTTTCTCTTTTATTATATAAATCAATCCCTTTTTGGATAGCAGAAGATATACGACCATAAACAGCAGCTCTTTGTTCTCCTGCTTGTAAAACAGTATAAGGATTCACAGAAACTTTCTGTGGAGCTTGTCCTTTTTGAATTGTAGGTAAACGTAATGTCATATTATATCTCCTAAGCTACCATAATCAGAAGGGGTTCCATATGGAACACCTATTTAAGTAACTTTATCCCTGTAGACGCCATTGAAGAAATAGATCCAAACACATTTGACATAGCTTGACTGTATGCTAAATCGCCTTCCATCTGGGTAGCCTGTACTTTTGTCTGTCCGACTTGTTTAAGCCAATCTAACTCTTCTTGGTTCGATTGTTCCAGTGCTCCTAAATAAACATCAACAGATGCTCCTGTCAAACCAGAGGCTGCCGCACGAGCACGAGCAAGAGATTCTTTTCTCATCTGTTCTTCCGCCATTCTTTTTTCGTTCTCTGCATTTGAGGCTGCTTGAGCTGCTGTTGCATGAGCAGCCGCTTTTTTCGTGGCTTTAGCGGTTTTATAAGACTGAATAAATCCCGCAGTTTCTCCTAAAAGCAATGCGCCCACTAAAATAGTAGTAGGTTCCGGCATATCTATACCTCCTTCCAATATTTGGTAGTATCTTTACTATACCCTATCATATCATCTAAATCAGAATATACTTGTTTCATAGTATACTCTTTAGAAAAACCGAGAAATTGTGCCCATCGGTGATTTTGATCTTCTTTATTCCTTACTGTCATATATACTTTACGTATTTTGTGATACGCACAGAAAATCTTTAATGCGGCTTTTAATTCCTTCACGAATTTTAATTGGTATTTACGAATACGAGGAGTTGTTATTAACCCTACCATCGCTATATTTGGTAGTATCTCCCATACACTCATAATAGCTATTACCTTTTTTCCTTCTAATATAGACATAGAAGTTGCTTTAGCTGCTATAGGAATTACACTGTATTTCAAAATATAATCAAGGTCAATATATTCCTCTACATCATCGAGATCTGATATTTCAAATTTTCTGACACTTATTTTCGCTCTCATATAAAATAATTCCGATAATCTTTTATGGTGTTCCATAGGGAACACCTCTGGTTTATTCATACCCTCGTTGAGAAACTTCTCCGAATATACCCAGTATTTCCGTAAAAAGAGGTAAGTCTTGTTCTATTAAAATACGCCCTTCCCTGTCCCAACCTAAATTAGATACCTTTACATTTTCTGTTTTAGCTGATTCCATCGTATCCATAGGAGTAGAGGTACTACGAGCAGGAGGTCTAATACCATTTATTTTAGGTTTAAAAGAAGAATAGATACGCACAAATAAACGTATCCACCTTTTCTTTAAAGTACGTATAGTTCCTATAGTGGAAATATCTCCTGCTAAAGGTAATGTAATTAATCGAGATAATATGGGAAGTCCGATAACACATATCAATCCTTTCTCCGGTAAAGTAAATTCCCCTGTATTTGCATCAGGAATTACACTACCTTGTATTTTCCCATCTAATATAACTTGACACTCTTGTCCTTTTAAAGTTGGAGCAGTAAAAGTATCAGTATTTCCTGAAGTATTGAAAAGTATTAAATAACTATCCAATTTTACATTACCTTTCTGGAAATTTATTCTTTCTATATACAGCTTTGAATTAATATCCCTGTCAATTAGTCCCCATAATTCTGAAGACCCATCACGTTCAATCGAAATTACATCTTTAAAAACACAAGTAGAATTACTTTGTTTTCTAAAGAAACCTACGACCTCTGATTCAGAATCATATAGAGCTCCTATAAGATGACCTTCTTCAGTTGTGCAAAATATAAGGTTATCTGGATTTTTTACTGATACTATCCGTTTTAATTTTTGTTGCCTGGTCAGATGATCGGCACCGAATAATATATTTGTGGGTTTCCAATTATCTGACATCCAATCATATCTACTTTTATAGATTCTCCTTCTGTCTGCGGATATAAAAAATAGCTCGTTATTTATTACAATAGGCTGATGCGGACACGAACCTATTGTTGATTGTATTTTAACTTGTATATCTCCAGGAATGATTACTCCACCTTCACTGGATATTTTAGCTTCTGCTGTGTCTGTCCCAACTAAGAAATCTTTTGTACCCTGCATCCACATGATTTTTCCCGCTTTGGGGATAGAAAAAGATATAGCATCATCTGCTAAAGATCCTATAGTAAAATTATCGTAATTACGTACATCAGAAGCTTTCGCTACGGATTTAGACCCCCATATTTGAGAAGGCTGCAAACCCGTTCCCCCGTAATACAAACGCCCTCCATAGAAAGTAATAGCTCCTGGGTAATTATTAGATCCCCATTCATCAGGGGGGGAGACAATTTGTGCTGGGGACAATGAAAAAGAATCACTGGATCTATCGTATTTCAGTATTTGAGGAAAAACATAAGAAGAAACAATATACATAGAGACTTCTTGAGAAGGGAAAGCTACTTGAATACTGTCCAACTTTAGATGAGTATCCCATTTATCGTGAAGTATCTCCTGCACCATTTGATCGTTAGTTCCGACAATGCATATACGTGTAGTCGTTATTAATATAGTACGTTCTAAACAATCATCTATACGAAAAGAAAACAATCTTCCATAATCTTCTGATATAGAGTTTAGGTATTCAAAACCAGGAAGAGTTTCTGTAGAACCTTGTAAATGAGGAAAAAAATTCTCCATTATCTCCACTCCATAAGCTCTGCTTTTTAAATCTTCTCGCATTTCCATACGAGGAGATAACTCTCCTGAAGTAAATCCGTGTTGTATATAATTGTACCTCATTATTGAATTATCCCTGTACGTCTGCTGGTAAGTATTTTTCCCGTTTTAAAGGGAGCTACTCGACTTTGACTACCATCAATACCCCCACCTTTTTCCAAATATCGTAAAGTTAGGGCTTCCATAGTTTCCTGGGTCTTCCGACTTTCCGTAAGAGGTAAAGCCATTAAACTCGCCAACTTATAAGCTAAAGCAAATATAGCGTTAGCAGAAAATACATTTATATTTTTCTCATCACAAGTATATCTGATGTATAAATTTTCTGCGTTTGCATATAACTGGGTATTCTGTTTCAGATAGGGAAGAGTGTTACTCATATTAGAAGATAGAGAAACTGATCTTACAACTAAGCAATCTGAGGGTAATTGAAATGCACGAGAATACTTAAATGCAGGGGTATCTGCTAAAGCAGATAAAACTACCATATCGGAAGCGAAAGTCCAATCCGCTTCCTCCAGGCAGTATCTACGACTTATTTCGAAATTAACCCTACATAATTCGGCTTCTTCGGATTCATCTACTCTGTAATTAGTAACCAGGTTAGCTCCTAAAAAACCTAAAGCCATGTTGCATATTCTCGTCTCGTCCATTTTAATAACTCCCAGATTAATTGATTTTAGGTGTTCCATGTGGAACACCTAAATTCTGCTATTCCTCGTCCTCGTCCTCGTCCTCGTCCTCGTCCTCGTCCGGTACTTCCACAAGGGGAGACTGGATAACCCCTGCTTCAAGAAGAGCTTCCTGGGTAAACTGGGCAAGAACTTTAGGGTGAACATCAAATTCTTTAGCAAGAGCGGCTACGGATTCCCCCATCGCCATTCTCTTAGCCACCTGAATCTGGTCTTTCTTGTTCAAACCGTATTTCATAAGATTACCTCCGTATTTCGAGGTGTTCCATATGGAACACCTCAGATCATGTTAAAGATTAAACGGAATCCAGAGCTTTTACATGAACGATGTGTTCGTCATTTTTGCGAACTGCTCCAGCTGTGTACTGAGCAAAAATCTGAATCATGTAAGATTTATCAGGGTTTTCACCAATACGAGTGAAAACGTCCTGATTAATGGCCAGACCTATAGCTTCTTTGGTGTACGCCAGGCATGAAATCTGTCCAGTTGCAGGTGAGAGTAGGCGAGTAGACATGATCCAGTCGAACCCCATCCAATTCGGAACAATTCCTGTATTATACAGGCGTTGAAGAGCCTGAGCCTGTACATAATCAGCTGAAGTCTGCTGAGTCAACTGCATAAGTTTTCGTACCTGAGTAGGTCCGATTACGAAAACTTTGGGTACATCAAGATCGATATCATTAGCCATGAATTTTTCCTGAACCGCAGTAACCATATCAAAACTGATAGCAGAAGCTCCATCTCCTACTACCTGAGAAGAAGGAAAAGTTACTGAATTGCCATCTCCATCAAGAGCATCTCCTGTTGCAGCAGCTATAATAAGATCGTCCCATGATCTGTTCATAGCCATAGCCTGATTTTTGGCGTATTCAGAAGTAGGATCAACGATCATCTGGACTTTATCTTCCTGTTCCACTGTCATAATGTGAATGAAAGTCTTGGGAATAGAAACTCTCCGGCTCCATGTATCATCGACATAGAAATTAGAGCTGTCCACTCGTCTCCCAGATTTCTGAATAGCAGAGGTTGCAGCCAATCTGTCCCAGTTATATGCTTCTCCCCCTGCACTTTCCACGGTAACAGTTCCGCGAAGTTTGGTTTCCCCCTGCTGAGCCAAGTGGGTAACCAGATTTTTATACTCCTCAATAAACGCATTATCGATAGTGATTGCCATTTGTTACTCCTTTTGTTAAAATTAGACTACCATAAAATCATTTCCATCAGCTACCCACATACAAATGGACTGACCTTATATCGAGACTTATATTAGGTGTTCCACATGGAACACCTAATATAAGCTACCTCTAAAACGATGATCCAGGTGCTGCCTCCTTACCTGTTTTAGGCATAGATAAGATAGTTAATTCCCTCATCAACTTTCTTGCTGCTTCATGCCCTGGATCTTCTTTCTTCCAATACGGGTGTTCTTTATTATTCAATATTTCGGAAATCTTTAACTTAGCTTCTGTCGGTGTCAAGACTCCTTCATTCGATTTATCCTGTAAAAATTCTGATTTAGACCCCATTGTTTTGGTAGCTAAGTTATGGAGCCAAGCTACTGTTTCTGCGGGAAGAAGTTTCTGCTCAAGAGCTTTTTTAATTGAATCAGGAGCATCGGCTTTCTTTAAAAAGTTATCCACAATCTGAAAATTCTGCTCAGTTGCAGCTCCCCATTCCTTTTCAACTTTTTGTCTTTCCTCTTCCAAGAACTTCTTCTGCTGTTCTGCTACCTGCAGATTCTGTTTAGTTATAGCCTCCACGATTTCTTTATACTGCTTTTTCGTAAGACCTGTTTTATGAGCCACTTCTCTGAACATCTCTGCTTGAGACATATCCAGATTTTTGATTGGCTCGCCATCTAAGCCTTTTATCTCCGGTATCTCATATTCATCGGGTTTCTCAGGCATACCTAAACGCCGGTATAGTTCCTTCACAGATTCTTCGTTTTCCGGATCTGGAGCTGGCATTAATGTAGGAACTTTCTCCCGTAACTTACTATGAAAAGCTTTCCAGTCTTCCTTCCCTGCTTCTTCACTTGGAATACGGATAGACTGTCCGATATATGAACGGGCATCTTTGACCCACTTATAAAAGTCATCGGGAGTCTTGGCATTCTGTACTTCTTCCCATGTACGTATATCCTCTGGTAAAGTTTCTTTCCAATCATTACTGCCATTGTCAGTACCGTCACTCATCGTCTCTCTCCTTCACTGTTATAACCCAGTCTTTCTGGACATTAATTAAAAATTTAACCATATCCCGATGTCCTTCATTAAATGCTGTTAAAGAAGAATTATCAGGATCAAAACTTATTTTATCATAAAAAAGTTCTTTCAGAATATCAAGTAACTCTAATCCATCTGGAGTACACAGTATGGATTTAAGTTTATTAAGTCTAACTACTGGTATATTATCAATCATCTTCTCTCCGTAAGGTGTTCCCTGTGGAACGCCTATTCCTCACCTTTTAATTCTTTTATGCCCTTACCCATTTGCTGAGCTGCTTGTCCCGCCATAGCCTTTCTTTCTATGTCTGCTCTTAATGCAGCTTCTTTTGCTCTTTGCTGTCTAACACTTTCCACTTCTTCTTTAGAATGCATTAAGTTTTCAGGGATACCTTCTTGTTCTCCTAAATATCTTGCTATTGCATCAGTATCCGGAATATCAGTCATACTTGGATAAACTGCTGTTAATTGCCCCATAACACTCAACCAACGTTCTACTGAAGCAGCTTTCTCATAACGCTGAGCTTTTGCCATAGCTCCTTCATACCTGACCTTAAGCCCAGTACCGCTGTTCTTTATTATATCCGGTAATTCAGGAAATTTTTTATACCGGTAATTTATCATGAAATGACGAGTGACCAAAGGCTCTAATAAATCTCTTCGTATCCTACCCAGAGTAGGACCAATTAAACGTTGCATCATTTGTATGCGAGCATTTACTTCAGTTGCTGTCATAGCAGGAGATTCTTTTAACTGAAGCTCATCTACATAGTAGGTGCTATTTATAGCCTCTATTAAATCCCTTTTCTCTAAAGCTGATACATCAAAACGAGCGGAAGATTCAAAGGCTTTTATGGATTTCTCAATATCAGAAACCACTAAAACACCGCCAGAGGATAAGTCTATATCTCCAAAAACTCCTCTTTTGGTGGTAAGGATAGTCGGGTCAACTACTTTCTCATTAGCGGTTAAAATGAGTTTTACTAACTGATTTAAAGTTAAAACGTCCCATATAGCTACCATGGAAGGAGAATGCCCCCACTCAGACCCAGCTGTTTTTCCCCATAAAGCTATGAATACCGGTTGTTCATGAAAACCTATTTTTTCTCCAAGAACTTCCTTAGTCTTAGTAAAAATATATCTTCCCTGAAATAACCGATTTTCAACCGCATTTATTACAAAAGGATCATAATCTTTATCTACTTCCTGTTTATAAATACAGAATATAATCTCATACTTTTTACTGGTGTTATTGAGTTCTATATCTTTTTTAACTTCTTCGGGTGCTTGATCTCCAAATTTCTCTACAATTTCTGTGGCTGTCCACTTCATCTTACGATAAAAATTAATCAAATAACCAGATGAATCAGTTTCAAAAAAGCATTCATTAATAGGTATAGTCTTGTAATCTATACGATCTAATGATCCATCGATATCCTCAATAGGCGCATTCATCATACACTCAGCGCCAAAAGAAGTGAGACTGAGATAGCCTTCATTTACCTCTATATCGAAATTAGAGTTCTGGAGAGAAGTAAAATTGACCACATTCATCTCATCTTCCCATTGACGAGCTATTGAATTTTTACGTAAATCGGGATTATCTAATTCCAATGAAAACCATTCAATCATTGGATTAGTAAGCGCTCCATGTAAATGAGCCGCTAACTTATAATTAGCTTTTATAGCAGTAGCATCATATAAATCACGTAGAGTCCAGTCCACTTCATCACCAAACATCTTAATACGAAAAGGAGTTATAAACCTTTCTATAAGAGCCCAAATTTGCTCTATATTATGACGGTCTTGCTCTAACCTCTGTAATCTTGATATTATATCATGCGGACTGAGATCCATAATTTCACCTATATATCTATTGTCATTGGGTCAATAGAATCAATCTGAAAATGTATATGATTTGTCATTTTACTACCATAAAGGAGTTGCAAATCTTGGGCTACCCCGATTTTATCACCCTGCTTGACTTCTTTACCGATTATAGAAGTCAAGGGTTTAAAATAGAACATTTTACCTGTCATCGTTTTAGTTCTCCATGCAATGCCTTCATATTCAGGGTGCTTCGCATACGGTCTGGCGACGCGTTCGACTACCATATTAAAGGGGGCAAACACGTCCTGTCCGGCTTTCGCAATAAAATCCACGCCTTTATGTATACGAGTACCGCCATCACGTGAACTACCATAATGGCCATCTCCCATCGCATCTACCCTTATTCCGTTTTTAGTGGGACTAAACATAACAATAATTACCTCCTGTCATATTTCTGTGCACCTTGGGCGTAGGCAAGGCGTTCCACATGGAACGCCTTGCAGAGGGAGAATAAACATTTGAGCGTAATGCTCGACGAACCCTGGGAGGTGCGTATTCACTTACTTCGTCCATGATCTCCGGCAAAGATAAGGCGAAATACCTGAAAGCGTCTGCACCATGATTAGCCCAAGACTTTGCCGGAGTATCACTATAAGTTTCAGCTGTCGCATTCCAACTCTTATGGTAGTGTTCAAGCGCTTTTAACCCCAGATCGGTCTTCTTCTTATCAAACCAAACACGGGGCAATACTTCTCTTGTGGCTTCAATACCTTCCATAAGCGGAATGTTATCTACTATATTAAATTCTATGCCATGTTCTGCCGCAGTATTCCAGCGACTTATCTTCGTGGTCATCTCCTCTACTTTAATATCATGAGGAGCGAAATGACCACCATAAACATAAGGGCGCTCCAGCACGTGTTTTATATGCGAAATGAGAGACCGTTCTTTAACCTCATAATAATCAATGGCTCTTATCTCCCGCCGATGAATCTGTATGAACCAGATAGCACAAGCATCACGTTTACCCAGATCCCAGAAAGTATAGACCGGTAAGCCTGGTTCATAGGGTACATTAGTAATGTGATCGGAGGCACGGAGCATCTCAATTTCATTAGCATAGTAAGTACCCACATTACCGGTTAAGAAGTTCGTGTAAAACTCCTGCTGTATGAGGGCTTCCGGCATACCGGATTGGTGCTCCTGTTCAATAGCTTCTAAGGACGGGTAACCGGTATCATCACGGGTAAGATGTTGTAAAAACCACTGAGAGTCTGGTCTTATACAGTATGTATAAAGTTCGTACATTTCATTGGCCGTGCCACGGGGCGTCCCGTTAAAAATAGCCCAGCCGCCATTGTTCGTGAGGATCGGACGGAGGTAATCCCAAACCCCCCGCTTATGGAGAGAGAACTCAGTGAAAACAATGCCGACTGGGTTAGTTCCTACGATTGAATCAATCTTGTCTGACCCAACCAATTTTATTTGACTACCATTTGGCAGCTTTTGACGCATATCGAGCTTGGTACGACCTCTGTGATATAGTCCCTCCAGTAATTCGGGAGGTATATAATCCAAAAAGCGGCGACCTTTGTCATCTGCACCTTCCCAGATGATCTGGCGGGCTTGATTATAGTAAGGGGCTATGTAATAGTAGATGCCAACCCGTTGAAGTGCTTTAGCTATCATAAGATTCCAGCAGAATAAGTCCTTACCATTACGCCGTGGCCATACAAGCATGCCTCTCTTAAAAGAGGGCTGCACCATAACCCGCCAAGGTAACTCTTGGTAGGGTCGTAAGGTCATGTTGTAAGGTAAGTTAATTCGCATCGTCTTCAGCTCCTGCCGCTTTTGCTACCATAAGAGGGTGGGGTGGTTCGTCCTTCCGCTACCATAAGAAGGTGGTTGGACGGGTGATTAAGGTGTTCCACATGGAACACCTCTCGTTAATTCGCCTAACCCATTTGCCATGCCCGCACTTGAACTTATCTCCACGGCATTTGTGATGCCGCCGTCCCCGTCCATACCCAGTATACGGATCGTAAAAGCGCCTTGTCCGCCGTTCTTCCCGGCATCTTTTCCGCCTTCCATAAGGGTCGGCCGGTGAGACAGTAGCACTTCATTCAGCACTTTAAGGTCATGCGGGTCTTCAATCTCATCTACCAACAATTCCAGCTTATCTAAGATGGAGGACTGGATTGATGTATAACGGCGGGATATGCCTGCCTGGTTAATTGTTCCAAAAGCGCTTACTTGCTTTTTTAGGGTTGTAAGGGAATCCTCGTCTGGGTCGTCTTCGACTACCATAATATCGGGGGTGTTTTCGATGATGTTCTTCACCTCATACACCGATACTCCATGTGTCTCCGCCAACTCTTCCGGCGAAGAATGGGTCATCTCGTAATCCAGTTTTATGAGTTCCCTTTTATCCATAAGCTGCCCGTCTGCCCGTCTGTCCACTGTTTTTAGGTGTTCCATGTGGAACACGTTGTATTTTGTTTTTCTATTTTTCCATTTTATATCTTTATTATATCATATTACGATGGGTTTGTCAAGTCCTTTTTCTCCGGCAGCGGGTTGTTTTTTGACGTGGGCGGTTCAACCACCATAAATTGGGGGGGGCGTTCCATGTGGAACACCTTCTTTCTGTTTTGTTTACCCTCTTTCCGTTTTCAAAATTTTGTCGTGAATATATATGGGATTCGTGTAAGAGACTGAGTTTCGTGATTCCCGCACCCCCGTACACCCCCGTCCCTTGTCTATGCAAAATCCGTGCCTAAGTACCATGAAACTAAACGGGTACGGAAAAGCACTTACCCTACAATATTGGCACAGTACTTGCAATACTTTATTACGATACTTGCATTATGCAATATCCGTACCACACTAAAAGGACAAAAACTCATTACTCCAGCACTTGTATTACCGGCAGTAATGGCGCTTCAACTACCATAAATTTGCAGGGGTTCCCTGTGGAACACCCTAAGTTATTGAATTTATTAGTTTTTCTACTTGCTAAGGCTAAAAACCTAAAAATTTTTATCTTGTAAGTACCTGAAATTACTGAAAATACTTACTTTTTATTATTTTATGTAAAAATAAAGAAACTTTCAGGAAATCATGTACCACATTGTGGTGTTACAGAAAAAACCATATAAAAGTTTCATGGAATTTACATAAAATAATAAAAATTCACTTCTTCCAATGATTTCAAGCACTTAGAGCATAATTTTTTTTAGCTTTTTAGCCCCGCCACGACCGCTCAGAAACAACGAAAAATGTAATAAAATCAACAACTTATGGTGTTCCACATGGAACAGGGTAAAATAGCGTTTTTCGCAAGATTACGAAAAAAGGGCTTGACAAGGGTTGAAAAAACATAGTATAGAGTGTGATACAGGTTGTAGGCGGGACGCGGGACGCCCCCGCCATTATGGTAGCTGAAGCTGGATTAACAGCTCCAGCAATGTTAATCAGGAGCGTTGAGCGTTGGACGCTCCTATAAAAAAGGAGAGAAGA